>Ga0070658_10002582_pt1 | contig 15088 bp, 11 predicted proteins | sample KBSC13metaG_FD_64664 | JGI IMG/M metagenome (GOLD analysis project Ga0070658, IMG submission 64664) | Corn rhizosphere microbial communities from Kellogg Biological Station, Michigan, USA - KBS C1-3 metaG | ecosystem: Host-associated > Plants > Roots > Rhizosphere > Soil ...
GAATAGAGCGCGAATATGAACTTGAGACTGTTGCTGAACACCCCCGTCAGCTCATTCAGTTTCAGGCTGTCTCCCTACGTGTGCTCTCCGGGCACGCCTCCCGCACGCTTAGTCACCTAGCGGCGCTCACGGGCGTAGGCCAGACGTCCGGTGACGTGCGGGCTATCGTCTCGGGTGTCGACACGCTTGGTCTCGACGCGGCCGTCAACAGTATCGCCAACGATACCGATGAAGACAGCGGCATGCAGACTGTGCTCGTCGACCTCTTTGAACGCGTCGCCAAGCAGTACTTCAAGGAACAACGCATCCTCAAACAGATCGGCAGTAACCTGCGCGATGTGTATGAGGCCCCGTTCCTTGGGATGCGCAACGAGGCCGAGAAGTGGCTCGTCAGCGGTATGAAGCGCGGCGGGCGTGATCGCGACGAGGACTTCAACGACGCTCTCCGACTCCTGCGCGCCTCGATCGATTCTCCTTTCGGCAATGGCGACTATGTGGCCTGGTTCCAACTCGGTTGGCTTCTGTGGCAGCATGAGCATAATGTCGTCGAGGCGGAGGACGCGTTCTATAAGGCACAGCGCCTCAGTTCCACCACCAACGATCTTTTCTACATCAAGAGCCTGCGCCACCTGGCATACATGCAGTATCTTCGAGGCAACTTCAACGGGGCCTACGAAGCGAGCCATAAGGCGCTGGACCTCAGTCCGGACCATGAGACGCGCATGGAAGCGGCGCGCTACGCGGCGATGCTCGGTGGAAACGCCGAGGCCATTCGACTGCTCGAACTGTGTATCCGCGAGCGTCCGACTTCGATCATTGCCATGTTCGCCGAAGGGGACTTCATCCGCGCTCCAGAGAGCACGAAGCTTCTTGCGCTGATGGCGGAACTTGCCGCGTTGATGCTCGCGGAAGCCCGTTCGCGCACGGCTAAGAACCTTCAGCATTGGCGAATGGGCTTGATGGTGGTTGACTCCGCCGAGAAGCTCATCGGCCATAAGATTGTGATGCCCGAAGACGTTGGTCAGAAGGCGCTCGATCAGATGCCGGACGTTTCACAGGCCGACTACTTGATGGCCCTTGAGATCGATAGGCGGTCGCTTGCGGCCGGCGACAAGGTCCTGCATGTAGCACGGGATGTCCTAAAAGGCGAGGTTCGGGAAACGTCTTCGGTCTTGAATAAGGCCCAGGGCGAACTAGAAAAGCTGGAATTCGCGGCCAAGCGACGGATGCATGAAGCGAGCGACTGGAAGGAAGAGCAACTGGGCGAAATGCCTAGCCTCATGAAGACGCTTCAGGGCAAGGGGGTCGCCCTGAATCTCCTCTTCCCCGTAGTTGGCGTGATGATGGAGCTGACCGGGCTGCCGATTGTGCGCGCGGTTCTTCAGGTTCCTAAGGACATGCCCTCCTTGCACTATGACGGGAGTATGCTCACGGGGATTTTGTCCACGTACGTTGGCCTCTCGTGGGTATTGTTTAGCTACATCGTGTTCGGAGTGGCACAGCTTTGTGACCAGGTCATCAAGTACCGCCTGCGAGCCCGTATTGAGCGCGTCTACGAGGAGGTCATCCGCGTCGACGAGGCTCAGTCGAGTGGAGAACTCGGGGCATTGAGGAAGACGGTCTGGGAGGCAACCCGCCGCAAACAGCGCGCCGAAGAGGCGCTCAGACTGATTGAGCCATAAATTGAGAAAGCCGCCCCCGTGGGCGGCTTTCTAGTTTGTGTTACACGATCTCAAATGCACCGCTCGCGCCTATTTGATCAGCCGCTCGATGAGGAACGCGGCGAGGTGTTGATGTCCGCGGGCGTTGAGTGTTTTCCCGTCGTCGGAAAGCTTGTCAAAGCTCGACGGCTGAATAGTCGATTCCCGGTGGGCGTCGATGAAGGTTAGTTCTTGCTGACGTGTGACGGCCCGTGCGGTCTCACAGTAATCGGCAAGTTTTAGCCCCACGGAGTTGGCATTATCTCCGCCCGGACGAAAGGGTGGGGACACCACATAGATCCGATCCGTGGGAACCGAACGCGACAGCTTGGAAAGGACAAAGTCGAAGTCCCCGGCGAATGTGCCCGGACGAGCCACGGCGCCTCGGGTCAACAGTCCGCCGACACCTTGCGCCGGTTTCTCCTGCACCGCCGTCACACGTCGTAGTGCGGACGACGGCGCCCGACGGACAAGGTGACGACGTTCACGTCTGATTGCCGGAAGACTGGCGACGGAGTCGACGCCAAGGCCGATCCGCCGTTCTCCGACGAGTGCGGCCGAGGCAAAATCCTCTTCGCCAAAGAGAAGGACAACGACATCCGGGCGGGTGTCGATGACGTCGCCGACGCGCGCCGGCGCGCTTGTTGGATCCAGGGCCTGGCCGTCTTCACTCCGGCCGGTTACAAGCGAAGTTGGTACTCCCATGTTGACTTCTTCCCACCCTAGAATACGCGAGACGAGGGTGGAAAATCGATCGGCAGGGTCGTGCAGGTCCGTGCCGGCAATAAGGTTAGAACCGAAGAAAGCTGCTCGTGTCATCGCTGCTACAACTAATCCCTTCGTTGCCGTGAACTACCTGGCAGTGTTAACGTTTACGCTGTTGCGACAACCTCGTCGCGCTGCGTATCTAGGTGTTTAACAGTTATTCCCGAGTTCGGTTCCCATCCACACGGAACTTGCAAAAGAAAAATCAAGTTAATATAAGCAGGGGTTGGATCGCACGCATGAGAACGTGATCCAGCGGGTAAGTACGGGTACCGTGAAGGAGCTTTTTATGGGCAATCTGCCGTCGAATCGTATCCAGTTTGGGCTTGGCGGAATGCTGCAGTTTTGGAAAACTGTTCGGTTGTTATCAGTTGCCGAAATTGCTGCCGAGGCCGAGCGACCTGTCCACGTGGCCTGTGTCGGCAACGAGGTCGACGTTCGGGTGCTGATGGATCGCCTCGCCATCGAAAGCGTTGCTCAGCAGCGTCCTGAGACGGCGGTGCTGACGGGGCCGACGGACATCAGGCCCTACGTCGGCGGTTACGTCAATGGCTATGAGGCGCCGACATCGGCCGTGGTCATCGACGCGTCGATCGTGCACTTCGGGGAAGAGCAACTCGCGGAGCGCCTGGCGCGGATCGTGGTGGAGAGACCGCAGATCCGCCTGTCGCTGGCTCGTCATATTCCGGCCTTCCGGCCGGCCGTCGCCGCGCAGTTGATCAATGAGGTGTCGTGGGTGAATGCGAAAGCGGCGGTGCTCTCGGCGCTTCCCGGTATCATCCCGCTGACGGATTTCCTGCTGCCGGCCGCGGCCCTTGGCGATATGATGATATTGACGAAGAACCAGGTGCTGCTCTTACTGCAGATCGCGGCCGCCTACGGCCTGCCAGTCGATCTTCGCGCGAGGACGCGGGAGCTGGTTCCCGTGGTTGGTGGGGCGTTCGGGTGGCGCGCGATCGCTCGCGAGCTAATCGGGCTCGTGCCTGGCGGCATCGGCGTGGTGGTCAAGGGTGCTGTCGCCTATGCCGGTACGTATACGGTCGGCAAGGCGGCGACTATTTACTACAGCACGGGGCAGTCGTTGACAAAGCCGCGGCTGAAACGTCTTTACCTGGATGCCTATCGGTCGGCGGCTGACCGGCTGAAAGTCCTGTGGCGACGCGGGAAGTCGCCGAAAGAATTGGCGTCCGCGATTGTCAAAGAGGAGAAGGCAACCGCCCAGTTGGAGGCTCCTAAGTACCTGGAATCGAGTAGCGTCGACAGCAATAGTAACGATTTTGCGTCCAAGCTTGACAAACAGGTAAAAATAGGGGTATAACAGCGCGCAAACGTTGCCACAATCGAAATCACAGACGAACATAAAGAGCACTGACCGCTTGGTCCGACGCTGGGCCAGATCGGTCGGTGCTTATGTATTATGCCGATCGTGTTGTAATTTCAGTGTTAGTACGGTCTGCATCACAGGTAGTCTGTAGTCCTCTTAAGGAAGTTCGGCGAAAACCGAACCACTAGTGGAAATTGGTAGTGGCATTTGCCGCTAACTGGCGCGATTGTCGGATGAAGCGCACGGTGGCGTCAAGGCCTCCAACGCTAGTTGGCTTCGAAGCAAGGAGAACTGAGCACGTGGGCGATAACGAAGAGATAGTTCTTACCCCAACCGGGTACCGCGAACTCAATGACGAGCTGGAGAAGCTCCGAACGACGGAGCGGCGTGAAGTGGCCGACAGGATCCGCGACGCGATCACCTATGGGGAGTTGACCGAGAACTCCGAGTACGAAGATGCTAAGAATGCGCAGGCATTTCTAGAGGGCCGGATCGAAGATCTCAAGCACATCATGCAGATTGCCAGACCGCTTGAGCAGGACGAGATTCCGACCGATCATGTAGGGCTCGGATCGATCGTGACGGTTCAGGATGATACCGGCGACGATTGGGAGTTCACTCTCGTGTCTCCGGTTGAGGCCAATCCCATCAAGGATAAGATCAGCGACGAGTCCCCCGTGGGTGAAGCGCTGTTTGGTAAGAAAGTCGGCGATCACGTCAACGTGAACGTACCGGCCGGAAAAACCCGCTACGAAATCGTGGCGATCCGCAAGTAACCATCGTCCCGGTGGGGGAGCGAGAGGAGCGGGCGCCGTTTGGCGCTAGCTGTCCGCGCCCTGCCGGAATATACCTAGAAATTCGGCGAGCGACCGGGCTGTGAGCCCGGCTGCCGCTTGCGGTGGTTTCCGCCGCGTTTCGGCTTGCGCATCCTCATCGCGGTCTTTTGACTTCGAGTCCGCTAAGCCACGCACCCACCTTCTATTTCATTCCTCGTGCCGGTCTCGCGTGGACGCAACGTTTTGCGTCACGGCTGACAAACCGGTGATTTTGCGAGGATTTCCGAGGAGAAAGAAACTTTTGTCCGAAGACCTAACGCCCACATCCCACGGCGGCGAGCCATCGGGATCGTCGGGTATCGATCCCATTCGCCTTGAAAAGCTGGACGCTCTTCGCGCGGCCGGACGCGATCCGTTCGCGCTCGAACGTTTCGCAGTGACGCATCAGTCCACCGAGATCGTGGCCAACTACGCCGAGCTTGAGACCAAGCCCGTCTCCGTCGCCGGCCGCATCTCCTCGATGCGTCAGATGGGAAAGGCCGTTTTCTTCATCGACCTTCGCGACTCCAGTGGCAGGATCCAGCTTTACGTAAGGCGCGACGATATCGGCGAAGAGCTTTTCGAGGACGTCAAGCACCGAGTTGACAACGGGGACATCATTGGCGTCACTGGCGAGGTCTTCACGACCAAGACAGGCGAAATCTCCATCCACGCGAGGCAGCTCACCATTCTCGCCAAGGCTCTCCGCCAGCTTCCGCTCGGCAAGGAGTACGAGACCGAGGAGGGTGAGGAGCATCAGTCCGGCACGCTCAAGGACACCGAGATACGGTATCGACAGCGCTATGTCGACCTGATCGTCAACAAGGAATCCCGTGAGCGGCTGATCAACCGCGCCCAGGTTGTGCGTGCGATGCGGTCGTATCTCGACACCGCCGGCTATATGGAAGTCGAGACCCCCGTCTTGCAGTCGGTGGCGGGCGGCGCCGCGGCGCGTCCGTTTATGACGCACCACAACGCGCTCGACCTCGAACTGCATCTGCGCATTTCGCTAGAGCTGTACCTGAAGCGATTGATCGTCGGTGGCTTCGACAAGGTCTTCGAGATCGGCCGGGTGTTCCGGAATGAGGGCGTGAGCCCGCGTCACAACCCCGAGTTTACGCTGATGGAGTTGTACGCCGCCTACGCGGACCTCGACGATATGATGGCCCTTGTCGAGGGCATGACGCGGTATATCTGCAAGGCGCTGCATGGCGTGGAGCAGTTTACGTTCCAGGGGCATACGATCGACCTTGCGCCGGCCTTCGCGCGGCTGCCGATTCTGGAAGGGATCCGGCAGAACGCGGGCGTCGACCCCGATGAGCTAACGACGCTTGAGTCGGCCCACGCGGTTCTTCGGCGGCTCGGCATGCCTACGGAGAAGGAGCCGACCGTCGGCGGCATTATTGAGAAGCTGCACGAGGTCTACACTCAGCCCAAGCTGATCCAGCCCACGTTCATCACGGACTTCCCGCTGGAGACGTCGCCGCTCGCTAAGAAGAGCCCGGACAACCCGGCCCTAGTCAGGCGGTTCGAGATCTACGTCGGTTCGGCCGAGATCGGCAACGCGTTTAGCGAGATCAACGACCCGATCGACCAGCGCGAGCGCTTCGTCCAGCAGGGCGCGATGCGCGCCGGGGGTGATGCCGAGGCGCATCCGATGGATGAGGACTTCCTGCGCGCGCTGGAATACGGTATGCCGCCGACGGGCGGATACGGCGGCGGTGTCGACCGCCTCGCCATTTTGCTTACCGATGCGCCAAGCATCCGGGACATTATCCTGTTCCCGCTGCTGCGTCCGGAAAAAATATAGTTTATGGGGGCCGCCTTTATCGGCGGCCCCCAGGAACTTCCTCCGCCGTGGCCTGTTAAAGACAACGCCGATATTCTCTCAAGGAGTACTTGATGCTTCGCAATAAGGCCGCTGCCCCCGATTTTAGCCTGACCGACATCGACGGAAACGTCGTGAGCCTCAAGGACGTTCACCAGGGACGTCCGCTCGTTCTTCTCTTCTTCCGCGGCGAGTTTTGCCCAACGGCGCGTCGCGATCTTCAGGCGTATGCCGACATCTACAACCGCGCTCAGGCTCTCGGCGCCGAACTGGTCGGTATCAGCGCGGACACGCCCGCCAATCACGGCGTGCTGCGCAACGATCTGTGGATACCGTTTCCACTTCTTTCCGATCCGACCTTCGCTGCCTCGACGGCGTACGGTGTGTATAAGTCCGACGATGTCGGCGAAGGTCCCGAGCCTCATGGCGAACCGGCACTGTTCATTGTCGACGCGGACGGCCGCATCGCCTACAGTCAGGTAATGACCGGGCCGAAGGGCATCGCCGCCCCGGCCGAGGTCGCGATGATCCTCGTCTACATGGCCATGAACCAGGGGCGATATTAGGACTGACGGGCGGCAACATCGGCCGATAGGAAGGGATCATGCGGCGAAGCCTGAGGGTCTGGTGGGCGTGCCTGCTGATGTTCGTGCAGGATAGCTTTGTCTATCGTGCGAACGCCTTCATCTGGATGCTGACCGATGTGGTGACTGCGGTGACGATGCCGCTGATCTGGCTGTCGTCCTACAACGGCCGGCACGATATCCATGGTTTCAGCCCGTCGCAGATGGTGGTCTACTACCTTGTGGTGTTGCTTGTGGGCAGTATTGTCGAGGCGCATGTCATGTGGGACATGCAATACGACATCAAGCAGGGCAAGTTTAACGTCCACCTGATTCGGCCGTACTCGCTGATGAGTTACATGTTCGCCGCCAATCTCGGCTGGCGACTGGTCAGGACCTTCGTGGGACTACCGGCGATGGCGCTGGTGGCATTTGCATTTCGGGGCTACCTTCCGTCGACGATGTCCGTGGACGCGGGCCCGAAGTTCTGGCTGGCGGTTGTGCTCGGCCATGTGGTCTCGTTCTCGATTACTTACGCGATCGGCCTCCTCAGTTTGTGGCTCTATGAAACGAGATCGATGCATCACTTCTATTACCTGATGTCGATGATCTTCTCGGGACAGATAGCTCCGATAGCGCTGTTCCCAGCGGGCCTTCAGACCCTGGCGCGGCTGTTGCCTTTTCAATACGTGATCGGGTTTCCAGCGAGCATCTTTTTGCGCCGCATCTCCGACCAGGCGATGTACACGGGATACGCAATTCAGGTGGGCTGGATTGTGGCGGCGATGCTGCTCTCAGTAGTTCTCTGGCGAGGTGGAATTAAGCGATACACGGCGTTTGGGATTTGATGTGTTCCCCTGGCTTCGCCTCAGGGAGCCAAAGCTGCGCTTGACGTGGCTGATGAGATGTGACCGCCTTTCCTACGCAAGACGACTGAATCGGGAAAGGCTGAGCGCCGTGGAATTGTGAAAGTTACAGGCGAGGCCTTCCGCGTGAAGGATTTTTGTGGATGGGGAACTAACTAAGTTCTGAACGCGCTTCGTGCGGCATAAGGGCATCCGTCTTTATTACCAGCGGTTTCGTACCGCGGATCCTGTCTTACGTTTCCTTTTTTGGGAGGGTACGTGAGCGTCACCAAAATGCAGATGTCTTTGACGAGCAACAGTCCATCCGGTTCGGCTGACGCGGACGACACTTCGGCGGATGCCGGGGCCATGGCCGCGCCTGGTATACGGGAGCGACGGGCGTCGGCTGCGATGGCCGCACGTGACGTCTTCCTGCATCCCGTAATCGCCACCGTCATCACGCTCGGCTTGATCGCCCTTGTTACGTGGTGGATCTCCTGGCTTCGCTACATCTCCGGCGGCACCCATCCGTACCTGATTCTGTACCTCATTCCCGTCGCCGTCGGCGCGGCGTTCCTCGGCGTGCGCGGCGGCGTGGCGGCCACGGCAATTATTCTGGTTCTGGCTCGTATTTTTCTCCTCAACGACCACAAAGCCCCAATGCCGGCTCTATTCAGCATTCCGGAGGGCACGGAGCCGCTTGACTTTATGACGGTAGCGATGGGCACGCTGTCTATCGCGGCTGTCGCCGGACGACTGAGGTCGACCCTTGTCGAGCTGCGTCGATCGAACGAGCGGATGGAATTGGCCAATGTCAGTCTCGCGGCGGCCAATCTGCAGCTCATTGAGAGTGAGCAACTACGGCGTGATTTCAACCGAGATGTGCTTCTGGCCGTGACGGCGGGCAAGCTGCAGCTTGTCGAGCGTTCGGAACTACCCGGCCCGCATCTGTCGGAAAGGACTCCCCTCGGCGTTCACCGGCTTGAGGATCCACTTGATGCCACTAAGTTCCGGCAGGCGCTCCAGGGTCTGGTTTTCGGCAGCTTTATGGATGTCGAGCGTACAGCGGATCTGTTGACGAGCGCTACCGAGGCGGCGACGAACGCCATCAAGCACGGCCGGGGTGGGGAAGCGACGATTTGGATAGCGGAGGACAGCGTGTATGTGCTGGTGGTCGACAACGGCACCGGCATCGCGCCGACTCATCTAGCGCGCGCTACGCTGGAAAAGGGCTATTCGACCCGAATCTCGCTGGGCATGGGCTTCCACATGATCCTCGAGTCCTGCGATTCGCTATCGCTGAGCACGGGCGAAGGCGGAACCGCTCTCCTCATACGCGTCTCAAACTGCCCGCGCGGCTCCGACGCCGACCAGGTCCTCGCCAAGTACCTCAAGCTGTAATCGGCAACGCGCGGAGCGCAACCTTGAAGTCTCTCTCGGCTGGATTTCGGCGCCGTCTCGCTAGGGGGTGGTGAGGTATCGACGGTGGGCGTCGACAGCGGCGTAGGCGTCGTTCTCGCTCGCCGGATGGTCCTCGCTGGTGCTGATCGCCTGGATGAGGTAGGTCCGGTGCATGGTTCTCGAAACGTTTTGTGACACCTCGCCGTGCTTGAGCGACAGGGCCGTTCTTACGAAGGTCAACTCCGCAGGCATTTCCGGATAGATCAGGCCGGCGTTGCCACCATTGAGCCTGGCGTACGGATCGTCGGAGTACTGCCGGACGAGTTGCTCGAAGGATTTGCCTCTCGCCATCTCTCGCAGAAAGCCTTGCTCCATGCGCATCGCGTCGCCTTCGGTCCGAATTCCCCCTTTGCCCGTTCCTCCGCTCGTGCCTGGGCCCACCCTCAGGTAGAGAACCCGAGCGTGAACCACTCTCGACGGCATATTCTTGCGTGCCTGCGGATTGACGAAGCGGCGCTTGTAGGTGTCGGGAATTTCCTCGTGGGCGACCCATGTCGGCGGCGTGCCGGTGGTCGAGAAGAGTGTGCTGCTGGCGACACGGCCGGCGATCAGGAGCGGGAGGACAATCACGAGCGCCAGGACTACGGCGCGCTGTACCCTCGCCATTTGAAGGCTGCGCAGGACTGATGCGATGATCGGGGCCGCGGAACGAGGTTGCTTGGCGGTTGTCGATACGCATTCCTTGATCTTGTCTGTGAGGCCGTCGGGGACGGCTGCCGATGCGTGTCGGGACAGAAGGGCAAGGAATGCGGCGGCTGCCACCTGGATACCGACGGTGGCGATGCGCCGTCGCATCTTTTCGGTGGCGCGGTTGAGTCGTTTTTGCGCGGCAGCTTCCGATACTCCGAGGGCATCCGCCGTTTCCATGACAGTCATGCCCTGCAAATAGCGCAGAAGGATTGCTTCGCGGCTGGAGTCGTCCAGGGTGTAGAGGGCGTCGTAGACGTCGTCCTTGATCCGTTCCCACGCATTCAGATCGGCCTCACGAGTGCCGGATATCTCAAAGGCAATTCGTTCCCGGGTGACGCGGCGCTGCTCGGTTCGACGGATGTCGCGACAGACGTTACGGGCGACGGTGCAGAGCCAGCTTGCGATCTTGGAGTCGCGGCGGAAGATGCGTGCCTTTCGAGACAGCAGGAGGAAGACGATCTGGACGGCGTCGTCAACTTGCTCGGTTGATTGGAGCTCGCGCAGACAAACGGAATAGACCAGCTTGGTGTACCGATCCACCAGTTTGGCAAACGCGGCGTTGGAACCGGTCTGCGCGTATTCTCTTATTAGCCGCCAGTCATTCATACACTTAGTATGGCGTGCAGAGTTATGGGTCGCACGGTGTGTCGCCCACAGCTTCTTCGAGGTCGAGCGCGATCAGTTTCTCATAAGGATACCATTTGACGTGTCCGTCTAGCAGACAAACGTTGGAACCTCCGTTGTGACGGGTGGCGTAACCGAGGCCGTCGAGCGGGAAGTTCATCAAACCATCGTTGGTGGAGTGTCCGTCGAGTTCGACGCCGGAGTCTTCCTCGCCAAATGCGAGCGTTGTTGCCGATGAGGTGAAATGGCTAACCGGTTTGCCGCTGAAGAGGCCGCCGTGTGGGGCCATCTGGCGCGGGAGCCGGTTAGTCAGACACGAATTGTACGCGTACGAGTTTCCCGTGGTGTGCGCGACGATGTCATCCGGGCAGACATAGATCCGTGAGTTCTTGATGTAGGCATAGAGACTGCCGCGCGATGGATCGAAACGTGTGGCGGTGCCAATATCGTCGTAGGTCGAGAAGAATATCCAGGTGCCGGTCTTGTTGACGCCGCCTCTGCCCGCGCCGGCATTCGGATAGAGGTCATTATTGTCCTGAGCGTATTGCGCCAGGGCCAGTCCGAGTTGACGCTCATTGTTGACGCACTCGGTTTGCCGGCCGCTTTCATGCGCACGGGCCATGCCGGCGAAGCCGACAGCCACGACGATTGAGATGACTGCGATGACCACCAGTAACTCGACGAGCGAGAACCCGGCGAGGCTGTCGGCTTGGAATACCGCGGGCCTACTTCTTCTTGTTGCGAGTTTTTGCATGAGTCTGCGATTAGTCGGTGGATTGAAACACTCGTACATAATCGATCCTGTAGACGGCGGGGAACTTCGATTCCGCGGTGGGCGCGGCTGGTCCCGGCGGCTTTACCGAGAGTTGAATGTACATGTACATCGGCTCATCAGGAACGCCGGTCGTATGGGTCGATGTCAGGTGGCCATCGACGAACCATGTGATCGATCTGCCCGGATCCCAAACGACATCGTACGTATGAAACATCGACGCGGCGCTGTCGGTCGCCGGGAACATGTAGTCCGTACGCTCGGCCCGGTGTCGACGGGTGTCGGGGTCGCGCCAGTGGTTTGTTTGCTCGACGTCTCGCGGGGACTGACCGAAGACCTCGTAGCCGTCGATCTCGGGCGGATTGTCACGGGCATTGAGCCAGAACGAAGCGAGCAGTCCGCGCGTTTGCGGGAGTTGCGCCCGGATTTCAAAGATCCCGCCTCGCTGCCAGAAGTTCCCGGCGGAACAGAGGACTCCAGTGGTGTACGGCCGGTCGTTCTCCGCCTGGTCCGTCGACGTGATGACGGCGTTCCCATCGGCGACAGTTACGGCGTGGGCGGCGTAGTAGCCCTGGTCGCCGGGCCGGAGCCGGTTGTGAGCGGCGAACGCGGTGCTCCATTTGGTGGTGTCGAGCGCGGCGCCGTCGAACTCGTCGTCAAACGTCAGGTGGACAGGGCTGGGGGCAGGGATCGACGGCAAGGGCGCAGCATAAAGGGCACGAGGTGGCATGCCCACGGTAAGAGTGCCAGCAGCGACAATAGCAACAGTAGATGCCCGCCTGATCATGTCAAGATTGTACCAGACGTCCGTTCAAGTGCGCAATTTCGTTGTAACCTTCCGTTAACCGGAATCGGAAACTCTTTGCTCGCGCCATTCGTTTAAGGCTATGACAGGGGCAAGAGCCTCAACGAAGGAGACTTATTATGAAGATGAACAAGTTCATTAATGCGGCGGCAATCGCCTCGATGGTTTGCGCGTTTGGCGCTTCGGCTCATGCGAGCCACCACAAGAAGGCGGCGACGATGGAGGGGATGGACATGTCTCGCTACGGCGGCCCGGTGTACACCGGCGATCCCGCCCTCACGGTCACGGCGTCCCTGGTTCAAGCGGGCGGCGGTGCGGCGAAGTTCTCGATCGCGACGGCGCTGACGTCGATGGTCGGCGAGCAGGCGGTCGGTGATGAGGTCGCGAAGTTGACCAAGCAGTACGGCAAGGAGAAGGTCGGTTCGTGGATCACCGTCTTCAACTATGCTGTCGGCGATGCATTGAAGATTGCGACGAAGGCGGGAGTCAAACTTCCTGAGGGCAATCTCACCGGCACCGAACTTGCCAAGACGCTGGTGTCAGCGGGATTGGACAAAGACGGTACGTTCTATACGGAGTACCTCCTCGACAAGGCGGTGACGCACAAGATTCACGAGCAGGTGATGGACGACATCGACAAGAAGTTCGGCGGTCAGGCCGACACGAACTACCACGCGATTTCGAACCAGGCCATGGTCGATCTGGCCCACGCGCTCGGGGCGAACGATGTCAAGTTGGCTGAGTTTCATTAATTGAGTCTCGACGGGTCAATCGGGCCGCCCGGTATCGTTTGCAGCAGGCCCGTGCATATAACTAGTCATGGATCAAGCCGCCGTATGCGCATACGGCGGCTTGATTGTCCATTGGCGGCAATTCACCGCTTGACAACGCTGTCTCTCAGACACTATAATACTAATCTATCCGGTTAGATGGCGAATTGTACGCACGAATTGCCCACGAGATCTAACTGCTCGGGTAGAATGTCGCCGGAGCCCCTGTATTAACTATGATGAGCCACGTATCCACTCGCAATAGTCGTTTCCTCGCGACGATGTTTCTATCGTCGATGTTCGCCGTCCTGTTGGCTTTCAGCCCTCAAGCATTCGGTGCGCCGCTCGTGCTCAGGGTTGGAGGTTCCGGCGGATTCAAGCTGCCGAGCAAGAACGACACGTCGCCAGAACCGCGTGCCAATCGGGCGATCGTGGAGGCGTTTGAGAAACTGCATCCAGATATCCAGCTTCAGAGCGCTCAGGGGTTGACGCTTGCAGGACCGGCGGCTGAGTCTAACCTGCTTCTGCAGTTTGCGGGCGGGGCTGCTCCGGACGTGGTGTACGTCAACTTTCGATCGTCGGCGACCTACATTAGCCAGGGCTTTTTAATGCCGCTCGACAGCTATATCGCCAAAGATCCGAGCGTGATGAATCAGATCAGTCCGAATGTCCAGAACGTGCTGAAGGACGTCGGTAATGGGCATGTCTATTCGATCCCGTACGCCCAGTATGTACAGGCGCTCTACTACCGCAAGGACCTCTTCCGAGACGCCGGCCTCGACCCAAACAAGCCGCCGACGAACTGGGACGAGTTCTATTACGACTGCACCCAGCTTACGGATCAGGACAAGGGCATTTGGGGTTTCGAGTTTGCGAGTGGTCCGGGCGATGCGGCATACTGGTGGATCAATTTTCTATGGCAGGCCGGTGGTGAGATCATCAAAAAGAATCCCGACGGTAAGTGGGAGGCAGCCTTCGACACCCCGGAGGGTGCAAAAGCGCTCGAATTTTACAAGAAGCTGCTGATCGATCCCTTCAAGGCGCGCAATGGCAAAAAATATGATGGCGTAGCGCGACTGACTTCGTCTTTTTCTGACGATCGACCGCAGGGTAAGGTTGCGATGTGGTTCGGCTACCAGAGCAACGTCATCGCGAATATGTCGGATGCAACAACGATGAACCCCAACCTTGTTGGCATCGCTCCAATGCCGCACGGGCCGACCGGCATTACGGCTAATGAGATCAATGCGGCGATGTGGGGCATTTCGTCCCAGATCAAGGACCCGCGAGTTCGTGACGCTGCATGGGAGTTCGTGAAGTTCATGGGAAGCGACGAGGCCGACCGTATCCGCACGAAAGCCTTCGTTGAGGCCGGTCTTGGCAACACGATTAACCCGCTATCGCTCAAGAAGTTCGGTTATGAGGATTACGCCTCGTCGCAGTCAAAGGCGTGGCTTGCTGCCAACGAGACTCTGTTCGCGCATGGTAAGCCGGAGCCGTATGCGCAGAACATGAACCAGATTTACATCCTGCTCAGCGCGCCGCTTGATGAAATTAAAGGGCATCCGAATGACGATCCCATGGTGTTACTACGAGCTTGCGCGAAGGATGTCAACAGCAAACTGACGGGTTACGTCGATCCGAAGGTGATGCAGGCTCGACGCTCCGGCGCGTGGACGTTGTTCGGCTTGATAGTCGTTTTTGGAGGCTTCTTCTTCGTTCGCGGCCTGGTGTCGATGTTCAAGCAGATGTATGCATCGTTTTCGGGTGCGGAGACTGGTTCTGGTGTGGCCAAGAAGCCGATCACCCATGTCGTGGCCTGGCTCTTTATGGTTCCCGCCGTCTTCTCAGTACTTTTGTGGTCTTATTTCCCATTGACTCGCGGTCTCGAAATCGCCTTCCAGGACTATCAGATCATCCACCCAGCTCGCTGGGTAGGGCTCGACAACTTCGTCCAAGCCGCCTATTCTGAGTCGTTCTGGAACGGGCTCAAGGTATCCGCCTTTTTCACCGTTTACACTCTCGGCTTTGGCTTTTTCCTGCCGATCTTTCTGGCCTTGGGGCTTTCCGAGATCCCGAAGGGCAAGATGCTATACCGGACGCTTTATTACCTACCTGCGGTGACG
>Ga0070658_10002585_pt1 | contig 15084 bp, 13 predicted proteins | sample KBSC13metaG_FD_64664 | JGI IMG/M metagenome (GOLD analysis project Ga0070658, IMG submission 64664) | Corn rhizosphere microbial communities from Kellogg Biological Station, Michigan, USA - KBS C1-3 metaG | ecosystem: Host-associated > Plants > Roots > Rhizosphere > Soil ...
TCATGCTGCCGCAGTACCTCGCGCGCGCGTTCGATCACCGTCACCGGCAACCCCGCCAGCCGCGCCACTTCGATACCGTAGCTGCGGTCCGCTTTCCCCGGCTCCACTCTGTGCAGGAAGATAATGCGGTCGCCAGCCTCTTTCACGCTGACGCTCAGGTTGCGCACTCCATCCAGCTGCCCTGCGAGTTCGGTGAGCTCGTGATAGTGCGTCGCGAAAAGCGTCTTCGCGGCTGTGACGGCTGAGATGTGCTCCACCACGGCCCACGCGAGCGACAGCCCGTCGTAAGTCGCCGTACCGCGTCCGATCTCGTCCAGAATAATGAAACTCCGCGGCGTCGCCGTGTTGAGGATAACCGCTGTCTCGGTCATTTCCACCATAAACGTGGAACGGCCGCGCGCCAGATTATCCGACGCGCCAATGCGCGTGAACACGCGGTCAATCAGGGGCAAACCAGCCGCCGCCGCGGGCACAAACGAACCCATTTGCGCCATGATCATGATCAGCGCCGCCTGCCGCAGATACGTGCTCTTCCCGCCCATATTCGGCCCGGTGATGAGCGCGATACGGTCAGCGCCATTGTTCAGATAAAGATCGTTCGGGATGAACCGGCCGGCTTCTTCGCCTGCCAGCTTTTCGATAACCGGATGCCGCCCTGCCGCGATTCGCATCTCGCCATCCGCCGAAAATACCGGACGCGTGTAGCGATTCTCCGCCGCCACCTGCGCCAGCGCGCCCGCGACATCCAGTTCCGCCACTGCTGCCGCCGTCGCCCGAATTCGCTGCGCCTGATCGGCTGCCCGCTGCCGCAACTCCTGGAAAATCCGCTTTTCGATTTCGAGGATCTTCTCTTCCGCCGAGAGAATTTTGTGCTCGTACTCCTTGAGCTCGGGCGTAGTGAAACGCTCCGCATTCACCAGCGTCTGCTTGCGCTCGTAATCCGGAGGCGCGAGATGCAGGTTCGCTTTCGAAATTTCGATGTAATATCCGAAGACGTTGTTGAACCGAACCTTCAGCGATCCGATGCCCGTTCGCGTCCGCTCGCGCGCTTCAATCTGCGCGATCACCTGCCGTCCGTTCTGGCTCAGGTCACGTAGCTCGTCGAGGTCGGCATCGTAGCCAGCCCGCACCGTGCCGCCATCGCTGATGTTTACCGGCGGGGTGTCGGACAGCGCCGCCACGATCGGACCGCTGATTTCCGGTATGGAATCCAGCCGCGCAAATGTTTCCGCCAGACGGCCGGAGAGCGGCTTCGAAGCGAGACGCGCCGAATCCGCCAGCTTCGGCATCTGTTCAAGCGATCGCCCGAGCGCATGCAGATCTCGCGGACCGGCGCTTGCAATCGTTACCTTCGCCAGCAGGCGTTCCATATCGAGCACGGGCGCGAGCTGCTTCCGCAGTTCAGACCGCAGAATCGTATCGCCCGCCAGATCGCCGACCGCATCCAGCCGCGCTTCAATCTCCACCTGATCGAGCGAAGGCCGGAGCAGCCGCTGGCGGAGCAGGCGTCCGCCCATGCCGGTTGCGGTCTGATCCAGAATGGAGATCACCGTCGCGCTGTTATCGCTGCCGCTCGAAGAGAAGATCGGCTCGATCAGTTCCAGATTCCGCACCGTGACCGCGTCGAGCACCATGTTCTCGGCGCGATCGAAATAGCGCGGTGGATCCAGGTGATCGAGCGCCGCCCGTTGCGTGTCGCGCAGATAGTGGAGCACCGCGCCCGCGGCTCCCACCGCCGCGCCGCGATTCGCCAGCCCACAGCCATCGAGCGAATGCAGGCGGAAGTGCTCGCGCAGAATGCGATCGCCGTAGTCGGTGGTGAAAACCCAGTCTTCCAGCTCGGTCGCGACCCATCGTGTGTGTTCCGCCTTCGGGAAAAGCGAATGTTCCCCCGCGATCAGCACCTCGCGCGCGCCGATACTTTCGAGCAATCCCGGCAACTCATCCGCCGCAATTTCCGTTGCGCGAAATTCGCCTGTGGAAACATCCACATACGCCACGCCCGCCCGTGCCCCATGCCGCGCGATACCGGCCAGATAGTTGTTCTCGTGGGAGCGAAGCAGATGCGCATCGGTCGCCGTGCCAGGCGTCACGATGCGAGTGACTTCGCGCCGCACCAGCTTTTTGCCCGCGGAGGGCGCTTCCATCTGATCGCAGATGGCGACCCGATAGCCCTTCCCGATGAGCCGCGCGATATACCCTTCAGCCGCGTGAAACGGCACCCCACACATCGGAATCGCCGCGCCTTTTTCCTTATTCCGCGCCGTGAGAGTGATTTCGAGTTCGCGCGCGGCGGTTACCGCGTCTTCGAAAAACAGCTCGTAAAAATCGCCCAGCCGGAACATCAGCAGCGCATTCGGCACCTGCTGCTTCAGCGCGTGATACTGCCGCATCAGCGGCGTGGACGCGGCTCCGGATTCCTCTGGCTGACTCATGGGAAACCTCTATTGTCCACGAGGAACCTCTTTTTCAGTCACGCGCGAGTTTTCCTCTTGCATCTTCAGCGTCCGGGCGGCCAGGGACAGCCCTCAGCCGCGGCCAAACTCTACAAAATGCTCCAGCCAGTGCTCGCTGAACGTTTTCATCTCCACGGGCTGAGGCGGCAGGACCGCACCTGTCAAATCAAAGTCTCACCCGTCATGATCGCCGATTGCTTCTCTATCGACGACACCGAATTCCAAAAGAGAATAATCGCAACCCGAGGCCCGGTGAAAACGCTCGTGCTGGATCACGTGGAACATCCGACGCCGAACTGATCCCTCACCGCCCCAGAAACGCCACCGCCACCGCCGCGAACAAAAGGAGAAACGCCACCGCGTAATTCCATCGCAGCGCTTCCCCCAGATAAAACCACGCAAACACCGCGAAAACCACCAGTGTGATGGACTCCTGAATGATCTTGAGCTGATACGCCGAAAACCTGCCAAACCCGATCCGGTTCGCCGGTACCTGCAGGCAATACTCGCCGAGCGCGATCAGCCAGCTGAACAGAATCGCCTCCCAGAGCGGGGCCGATCGGTGCTTCAAATGCCCATACCAGGCGAAGGTCATGAACGTATTCGAGGCAATCAGCAGCAGGACAGTCAACATGCGCCCAGAGTAACCCCTACAATAGTTTCGATGGCAATACAACCCGTCAACGAAGATCTCCTCGAGAAGATCGACTCGTATATCGAGAACCTTTTTATCGCGCCCGATTCCGCGCTCGAACAAAACCTGGCAGACGCAAAGGCCGCGGGACTTCCGTCCATCGCCGTCGCGCCCGCCCAGGGTCGGATGATGTATCTTCTGGCTAAAATGGCCGGGGCAAAACGCATCCTCGAAATCGGCACGCTCGGCGGCTACAGCACGACGCTGCTCGCCCGCGCGCTGCCCGAAAACGGCAAAGTCATCACGCTCGAACTCAAGCAGGGCAATGCTGACGTAGCCCGAAAGAATATCGACCGCGCGGGCGTCGGCGGCCGCGTGGAAATTCGCGTCGGCCCCGCCGGCGAAACGCTCGCCAAAATGATCGCCGCCAAAGAAGAGCCGTTCGATATGGTCTTCATTGACGCGGACAAGACTGGCTATGTCGGCTATCTCAATCAGGTGCTGGAACTCTCGCACCCCGGCACTGTCATCCTGAGCGACAACCTGATCCGCCACGGCGCCGTGCTGCCGGACCATCCCAATCCGGACGCTGACGCCCGCGCCATCACCGAATTCAACAAACTGATCGCTTCGCACCCGCGCCTCGAATCCGTCCTGCTCCCGATCGTCAAGGGCAAGATCGACGGTATGGCGATCTCTTTGGTCAAATAGAGCAAGCCAGATAATGTCTCCCGATCACAGCGGCGTCCTGCCCTCGCAGGCACTGGAGCAGATGATTGCGAATGGCGGTATCCGCGCAAACGCCGCCATTCTGCCGGAACAGATCCAGCCGTCATCGCTCGATTTGCGCCTCGGCGCCGAAGCCTATCGCGTCCGCGCCAGCTTCCTCGCCGCCGGGTCGGCCACCGTTTCGAGCAAGCTCGAACAATACCGCCTCCACACACTCGATCTGACCAAACCCGCGGTACTCGAAAAAGGCTGCGTCTACATCGTGCCGCTGCAGGAAGAGCTGGCGCTGCCGCCCACCATCTCCGGCAAAGCGAACCCCAAGAGCTCAACCGGCCGCCTCGATATTTTCACCCGTCTGATCACAGACCAGGGCCGCCAGTTCGAAATCGTTCCCGCTGGATACAAGGGCCGCCTTTTCGCCGAAGTAGTGCCGCGCACCTTCAGCATTGTTGCCAGACAGGGAGACCGTCTCTCACAGTTGCGCCTGTTTCAGGGCGAGCATCAGCCTTCGGACGTCCTGCTCCGCGAGATCGACAGCGCCGAAACCCTGGTCTATCTGCCGGACGAAACTCCCGCCGCCGCCAACATCGCGAACGGCCTTCGCCTCTCCGTGGATCTTGCCGGTATTGACGGTTCCCCCGTCATCGGCTACCGCGCGAAGAAACACGCCCCGCTAATTGATCTCAGCCGCATCGGCTATTACCCCACGGAAGATTTCTGGGACCCGATTCGCCGCAACGAATCCCGCACGCTCGTGCTCGATCCCGAAGATTTCTACATCCTCGCCTCGCGCGAGCGCGTTCGCATTCCGCCGCAATACGCCGCCGAAATGGTGCCTTACGATCCGACCATCGGCGAATTCCGCATTCATTATGCGGGTTTCTTCGACCCCGGCTTCGGCTACGGCTCCGCCGCAGGCGAAATCACCGGCACGCGCGCTGTACTCGAAGTGCGCTCGCACGAAGTTCCGTTCATTCTCGAAGACGGCCAGGTCGTCGCGAGCCTCGTCTTCGAACGCCTGCTGGAGCGGCCACGCGCGCTCTATGGCGAAGGCATCGGCTCGAATTACCAGCGCCAGGGCCTGAAACTCAGCAAACACTTCAAAACTCCTGTCCATGCCTCAATTTGACGTAGTTGGCGTCGGTCTCAACGCCACCGATACAGTGCTGGTGGTTCCGCACTTTCCCGCCTACGGCGGTAAGGTTCCGTTCCTGAGTGAGGCTTATTCGCCTGGCGGACAGGTGGCCAACGCGATGGTGGCGTGCGCAAGGCTCGGATTGCGCGCGAAATATATCGGCTCGGTCGGCGATGACGAGCGTGGCCGCATCCAGATGGAGAGTCTGCGCGGGACCGGCGTGGACCTCACACATGTTCAGCAGCGCCACAACTGCCCCAACCAGTCGGCTTATATCGTGATTGACCAATCGACCGGCGAACGCACCATTTTCTGGAATCGCCCCGATTGCCTCCGCATCTCACCCGAACAGATCACGCCGGATCAGATCACCGCCGCGCGCCTGCTCCATATCGACGGGCACGATACGCCGGCCGTGGAGCACGCCGCCCGCATCGCCCGCGAGAACGGCATTCCGGTCACCGTCGATGTAGATACGATTTACCCTGGCTTTGACCGCGTCCTGCCGCTGGTCGATTACCTCATCGCCAGTTCCGAATTTCCCGGGCGCTGGACCCGCATCGAAGACCCCTTCGAGGCGCTGGCCGCTATTCAGGACCAGCACGGCATGCCGGTCGCCGCAATGACGCTGGGCGCCCACGGCGCTCTGGCTCGGGCCGAAGACCGCTATTTCTACTCGCCGGGTTTCGTGGTGGACTGCGTCGATACCACGGGCGCGGGCGACGTCTTCCACGGCGCGTTCTGTTATTCTGTGTTGCAGAAGATGCCTCTCGCGGAAGCGCTGGAATTCTCAAACGCGATGGCCGCCCTGAACTGCACAGGAACGGGCGCGCGAGGCCATCTCGCGGCAATCGAGGACGTCCGCGCTCTCATGGCCGTCGGAACGCGCCGCGGCCTCCCTGAAATCGCGGCCAAAGCGCACTAGCTGAATGTTTCCTCTCCGCGACGATCGCCCTAACTACACGCCACCGCTCGTTACCACGACGCTGATCCTGGCCTGCGTGCTCGTGTTCCTGCACGAGATCATGCTCGACGAGTTTTCGCGAAACTATTTCATGATGAAATACGCGGTCGTTCCGGCGCGGCTGTCGCCATTGACGCTGCTGACTTCGCTTTTCATTCATGGCGGCTGGTCCCACATCATCGGTAACATGCTGTTCCTCTGGGCGTTCGGACGGAGCCTGGAGGACGCCATGGGCCATGGAAAATTCCTCAGTTTCTATCTGCTGTGCGGCGTGATTGCGGGCATCGTGCAGATATTCTTCGTGACCGATCCGCGTATACCGACCGTCGGCGCGAGTGGCGCGATCGCCGGTGTGATGGGCGCTTACCTGCTGCGTTTTCCGCGCGCCTGGATTCATACTTTGGTGGTCGTGATCGTCTTCATCACAACGGTGGAAATCCCCGCATGGTTCTTCACGATTTTCTGGTTCATCACGCAGTTGTTCAATGGCGTTGGATCCATCGCGACGACCCAGGTGTCGGGCGGCGGAACCGCCTGGTTCGCGCATATCGGAGGCTTCATCTCAGGCATGATTCTGGTTTCGATTATGGGGACGCGCAACCGCTATGTCCGCCGCCACGTGGGGGACCGCTGGTAATTTATGCTGGACGTACTTGCAATTGCCGCGCATCCTGACGATGTGGAACAGACCTGCGGCGGCACGATGCTGCGAATGGCCGAAGCCGGGTATTCGACCGGCATCATCGATCTGACCGCGGGAGACATGGGCACGCGCGGATCGCCCGAGATTCGCGTCGAAGAATCGCAGGCGGCGGCCGCTGTTCTCCGCGTCTCTCACCGCGAGAATTTACACTTCCCGGATGCCCGTCTCGAAAACAGCATGGCGGGCCGTATGACCATCGCGCATCGCATTCGCGAACTGCGCCCAAAGACCGTGATTCTGCCCTACTGGACCGGCCGCCATCCGGATCACTATCGTGCGTCGGAGCTCGGCTACGAAGGCTGCTTCCTGGCCGGACTGAAAAAGATCGATCAGTACACCGAACCCCACCGGCCTCACAAGATCATTTATTCCTCCATCTATGCGAACGTCACTCCCTCGTTTGTCGTGGATATTTCGCGTTATTTCGAGAAGCGAATGGAATCGCTTTTCGCCTATCGCTCGCAATACGGCTCTGTGGAGGAAGGCAGTACTCTGTTCCCGAATGAAGCCGAAATCCGCGAGCGCCTGTCATCGGTCGCGCGATTTTATGGCAATCTGATTGGCGTGAAGTACGGCGAGCCATTCGTTGTGAAGGAAACCATGCAGATCGACGACGTGGTCGCCTTCCCGGTCCGAAGTATCTGAAACTCGGCGTAACGGCCCTCACAATTCGGGTATTTCCTCCCACAAAATAAGGAAATATCTGTGCTATAAAAATAAATCAGGGATGATTGCGGCAGTTATTATCGCCGCCGGGGTCGTTCTGGCGCTGGCGGAGTTCGTTTTATGGTGGCGCTCCCATAGCCGCAGCTACGATTCTCAGAAGGCCGAATCCTGGCTGGAGGAGTTTTCGTCCGCAGCCTATCGTCCAATGATCCGTCTGGCGGAGCCGAACGATGCAGGTTTTCTGGCCAGCCAGCGCGGAGCCGATGAGGCCGCCCGTTATCGCCGCTGGCAGCGGCGTGCCCTGCGGAGCTATCTGCGGCGTCTGTCGCGGGACTTCCAGCGCCTGCACACGCTCGCCGCCGCCGCGCCGTGGCGCCGCCTGAAATTCCTGCTTTCCGTCTGGCAGGTGGAAGTTCGTCTGACATTCAGCAGCATCCTGCCACACCCCATCGACCTGCGTCCCTTGCTTGTCACGATGGACGACCTCGCCGACCAGGCCCGCAGCCGCCGCCAGAATCACGTCTGAGTCGCTACTGCGGAGCCGCCCACGTGTACGCGTAGACCATCGCGATCACCCCAATCACCGAAGCCAGGAAAATACTGTGCTTCAGCGTGAACCGGAAGAGCTTGCTTTCGTCCTGCGTCGCCATGGACGTTGCCGCCGCGGCTACGGCAATATTCTGCAGGCTGATCATCTTCCCCATCACGCCGCCGCTCGAATTCACCGCCGCCATCAGTACAGGGCTCATGTGAAGCTTCACTGCCGTCACTTCCTGCAGGCTGCCGAAGAGCGCGTTCGCGGACGTATCGCTGCCGGTAAGGAAGACTCCCATCCAGCCCAGCATGGCGCCGAAGAACGGGAACAGCTTGCCGGTTGCGGCGAACATCAGTCCCAGCGTTCCCGTCGCGCCCGAGTAGTTCATCAGAAAAGCCAGACCCAGAACGATCGCGATCGTCGACTCCGCCAGCACAAGCTGACGAACTGTTTTCTTCAAGACGCCCAGGAACGTCCCAATACTCATCCTGGCGAAGAGGGCCGAGAGGAAAGCAGCAACCAGACACGCTGTGCCGGATGCGGAAAGCCAGGTGAAGCTGTAGACCGCGTCGTATGGCGTCGGTTTCGGGGCCACAGGGGGCATGCGGGTGACAAGCCGGTGCAGATCCGGCCAGGGAAACTTGATAGTCGCCGAACCGAGCTGCGCCTGAACGGGCTTCAGACCCCAGACCAGAACGCAGATCACCAGCAGCGCGAACGGCGTCCACGCCCAGATCACGCGGCTGGCCGGAATAATGGTTGCCGGATGCGCTGGTCCGTCATCTTCGAGCCGAAACTGATCCGAAGGCTTCCAGATCTTCAGCAGGACGATCAGACAGAAAATCGCCGTAAGCGACGCCAGAATATCCGTCAGTTCCGCGCCCACGTAGTTCGAAATCAGAAATTGCATCCCGGCGAATGAAATGCCGCACAGCGCGGCCGCAGGGAAAACGCCTTTCAGGGCGCGCCACCCGCCCATCACCAACACCAGATAGGCCGGAATGAACAATGACACCGGCGCGCATACCCTGCCGACATTCGCGCTCAGCGCGAGCAAAGGCAGTCCCGTCACCGTGGCCAGCATGATGAGCGGCGTTCCAATCGACCCGAACGCCACGGGCGCTGTATTCGCGAGCAGGCAAATCGTCGACGCGCGGAATGCGCTGAAGCCGAGACCAGTCAGCATTGCCGCCGCCACCGCCACCGGTGTCCCGAATCCCGCGGCGCCTTCGATGAACGCCCCGAACGCGAACGCAATGAGCAGCGCCTGCAGTCTGCGGTCGGAAGTCAGATTCCCAACCGAGGCCCGCACCACATCGAACTGGCCCGTCTTAACGGTGATGTTGTACAAAAGGATCGCCGCGAACACCACCCAGCCGATCGGGAACAATCCCTGCGCCGCGCCGTATCCCACCGAACTCGCCGCCAGCGAAAACGGCATTCCATAAACGCCTATGGCAACCACGAAAGCCGTCGCCAGTCCGGCCAGCGACGCGACCCACGAGGCCTTACGAAAACCCGCCAGTACGATGAGCAGCGCGGCTACGGGCAGAACGGCAATCAGTGCGGACAATGGCAGGCTCCCGCCCGCGGGAGTATATTGATGAGGCCACATGAGACGTGAACGGCATCATATCATCTGCGCCGCAAATCTGCATGCGATACTGAGCGCTTGCTGGCCCGCTTGCCCGCCCGATGATCTCCTGCCGTCAGCTCACACGGAAATTCGGCGACTTCACCGCAGTCGATGGCATCTCGCTCGATGTCGCGCCTGGCACGATCTGCGCGGTACTCGGACCCAACGGAGCAGGGAAGTCCACCACAGTCGGCATGCTCACAGGTCTGCTCGCGCCAACGTCGGGTGAAGCGATCGTTTGTGGTGTGAACGTCGCGCACGATCCGGTCGCGGTCAAGCGAAAAATTGGCGTACTTCCGGAAGATCTCGGCCTGTTCGACGACCTCACCGTCGATGAACACCTCGAACTCACGGGCGATCTCTATGGCCTCGACGCCGCCACCACGCGCTCGCGCATCGATCGTCTCCTCGCCGCGCTGGGCCTGACGAAAGGCCGACGTACGTTCGCCCGCGCCTGCTCCCACGGCATGCGCAAGAAGACCGCGTTTGCGATGGCGCTGCTGCCCAATCCCGAAGCGCTGTTTCTCGACGAACCGTTCGAAGCCGTCGATCCCGTTACAGCGGCCACCATGGCGAGCATTCTGCGCGATGCGGCGTCACGCGGCGTCACGGTCTTTCTGACTTCACACATCCTTCCCATGGCGGCGCGTATCGCCGACCGCTTCGTCATCATCCGTTCCGGCCGGATCGCTCTCAATGCCGAAGCCGCGGCGCTCGACCGTCCGCTCGAAGAACTCTATTTCGACCTGGCCGAAGCGCCGGTGCTCGATCGTCTCGAATGGCTGGGGCAAACCGAGTGACCGGGACCGCGCGCGTCCGGGCTATTCTCAAATGGCTCGCCCGCGCCGCGAAGCGTAATCGGAAAACGTTCAGCTTCCGCGGAAACAACATTTTCTACACAGCCATCGCGCTGATGTTCATGCTCGATCCTGCGCTCGCCGGCATCCTCATCGTGATCATGGGCGTCATCGTGTTGCTGCCGATGAGTTCTGACCCGCTTCGCGCCATCCCGCCATCGCGCAACGGTCTCTGGCCGCTCGAAGCCGGCGAGCGCCGCCTCCTGCGCTTTCTCAGCCCGTTTCTCAACCCGATGACGTGGCTGGTGCTTGGGCTCGCGATCTGGAAGCGCGTCTCCTGGGGGCTCGTCGCGTTCGCGGGTGGGACCGTGCTGACCGGCTTTTTCCTGTCAGCCAGATCGCCGGGCCGCGGAAACTTCTGGCGATTGCTTCCGCGCTTCCCCTCGCCGCTGAATCAGATGATCCGCAAGAACCTGCGCGAGATGCTTTCCACTCTGGATTTCGTAACCGGCGTACTCATTGCGGTTGCCGCCGCAGGCTGGCGCGCCGCCGGAATGCTCCCGAAGGAAGCGTTCTTCCCGTTCACGTTCGTTGCGATGCTCGCCATTTCCACCTGCGCGCTCTCGCTTTTCGGACTCGATGGCGCCCCGGGTCTCCGCCGCTATAGCCTGCTTCCCGTGCGCGGCTGGCAGGTTCTGCTGGCGAAGGACGTCGCCTTCATCGCGATCGCCTTGCTGATCGCTTTGCCCCTCTATATCCCGGGCGCGTTGGCGGCCGCCCTGATTGCTCTTGCCGTTGGTCATCGCGCCTCGATCCAGCAGATGACGCCCCAGCATCGCTGGCGCTTTCAGACCGGCCCGTCGTTCGGCGACGCAATCACTCAGATTGTGACGATGACTATGGCAGGCGCGGCAGTCGCCTATTCCAGCGCGCTGTTCCTCACGCCATGCGTCGCGATCTGGGCAATATCGGTGTGGTGGTTCGGCCGTGAGTTCGACCGTCGCTGAAACGTCTCAGCCCTGCAGAATGTGGGCCGCAAAATCTTCCATCCGGTCCACCAGAAGATCCGGCGGACACACGCCCAGCGTCTCGGGCTGGAGACCGTACGTGACGCCGCAGGAGTAAACACCGGCGTTCCGCGCGGTCTGCATGTCGACGATGCTGTCGCCCACCATCCACGTCTGATGCGCATCGATTCCCGCTTCTCTGCGCAGCGTATCGATCCCGATCGGATTCGGCTTCTTTTGGTCGAAGCTGTTCCCACCGTACACGCGGAACAGCATCGGCGTCAGACCCAGCGCATTCATGATCGATTCGCTGATCCGGACCGGCTTGTTCGTCAGAATGGCAAGCTGTACGCCCCCCGCATGCAGACGGTCCAGCGCGTCGCGCACACCCGGATAAAGCGTCGTGTCATCCATCGCGTGATCGCGATAGTAGTCGATGAAGTACTTCAGCGAATGCGCCACCTGGTCTTCGCTCGCTTCCGGGCCCAGCGCTTTACGGACGAGCACCGGCGCGCCGTTCCCCACATACGAAAAAATCACCGGATGTTCGAGCGGCGGTCTGCCTGCTTCGGCGAGCATGGCATTGACGGAATTCGCCAGATCCAGCCGTGAATCGATGAGCGTTCCGTCGAGATCGAAAATGCAGAGAGACACCACAGACTACGACGCCTTTCGCCGGCGCACCGGTTTGCGGGCCGCGGACTTCGCCTTCGCCACGGGCTTGCGCCGCGGATGCTTGCCATCAATGCCGTATTCCGTCATCTTCCGCTGCAGCGTGTTGCGATGGATGCCAAGCACCTTGCTGGCTTCTGATTGATTCTGGTTCGTCTTTGCGAGCGCCTTGGCGATCATTCCCTTTTCGAGAATCTCAACGGCCTCCTCCAGAAAGAATCCCCCCACTACCAGATGGTCGATCAGCGCATCAAAGCTTTCTTTCATTTCCCCGAATCCCGGTTCCCCCCGCCGGCGCCTGTGGGCCGTGCGATGTTTTTGATTTGTTTCTGCGCCTCATCATACACCTCTCGAAAACTCTTTTTCAGTTCCGCGGGAGCAAGGCTCACGAAGAGATCGGAAGCCTTCATGAGGTAAGGCGCAATCTGCGAGTGTACCATCGCGCCGGGAGCGCTTTTTGGATCGCCACGCGGCCCGAATGCAATCCACGCTGTGAGCAGCGCGATTGCAATCACCGCGCCGCGCAGCAATCCGAACGCCGCCCCCAGCAGACGATCGAAGAACGAGAGCCCCACCGCGCTCAGGAACTTTCTCACGATGGCGCCGATGATTGCGCCCACCAGCACCACCGCCAGAAATACCAGCAGAAAGCCCACCCAGTGCGCTACGCGTTCGGACGTGATCCATTGGCTCACCAGCAGCCCGGCCGTGCCGTAGAACCACATACCCAGCACGAGTCCGGCGATGGCGGCGCCAAGGCTGATGATTTCGCGTGAGAAGCCCCGGCGGAAGCTCTGGATCGCGGAAAACGCCAGAATCGCGATGAGAACGTAATCCAGCCAGTTCATAATCGCGGGCGCATTCCGACTTAGAGATCGCGTCCGGTGATGCGCTTGTATGCTTCGCGATACTTGTCGGAAGTCTTCGCGATCACGTCTTCGGGAAGCGACGGGGCCGGCGGCTGCTTATTCCAGTCGAGCGTTTCAAGATAGTCGCGCACGAACTGCTTGTCGAAGGACGGCTGCGCGCCGCCGGGCGCATAACCATCGGCCGGCCAGTAGCGCGAGGAATCCGGCGTCAGCACTTCGTCGGCGAGCAGGAGCTGGCCTTTGTAATAGCCGAATTCGAACTTGGTATCGGCGAGGATGATGCCGCGAGTCGCCGCGTGCTTCGCCGCTGTCGAGTAGACCTTCAGTGTAAGATCGCGCAGCAAGGTGGCGCGTTCTTTCCCCACCAGCTTCACAGTCTCTTCGAACGAGATGTTCTCGTCGTGCCCCGTTTCCGCTTTGGTGGATGGAGTATAGATCGGTTCAGGAAGCTGCTGGCATTCCTTCATTCCCGCCGGGAGCGGGATTCCGCAGATCGCGCCGGTTTTCTTGTAATCCTTCCAGCCCGATCCCACCACGTAGCCGCGCGCCACGCATTCGACCGGCTCCATCTGGCAGCGCTTCACCAGCATGGAGCGGCCTTCGAGCTGGTCTCGGAACGCGCGCAGCGACGCCGGGTATTCGTCCACGTTCGCCGTGATCAGGTGATTGGGTACCACGTCTTTCAGCAGGTCGAACCAGAACAGCGACATCTGCGTGAGCACGCGGCCCTTGTCCGGAATGCCCTGCGGCAGTACGCAGTCGAACGCGGAGATGCGATCGGTCGCGATGAACAGCAGCGGATCGCCCAGCGCCTGATCGGAGACGCTGTAGACGTCGCGTACTTTTCCGCGAGCCTTGAGCTCAATACCTGGAAGGTTGGTCTGGGTGATGACGGATGTGTTGGCCACGAATTCTATTTTCCATCACCGCTCAGCATGAGCTTACTGTGGTGGCGGCTATATGTGAAGTAGACCACCAGTCCTATCAGCATCCAGGCGATCAACCGGGCCCAGTTCGTCCACCCCAGACCGAAAATCATGGCGCCACAGGTCCCGACCCCAAGGACCGCAACCACCGGCAGCGCGGGTACCCTGAAGCCGCGCACCACGTCCGGGCGCTTCTTCCGCATGATCCAGACACCGATGCAGACCAGAATGAACGCAAACAGCGTTCCGATGCTGGTCATCTCACCAACAATATCTTCGGGAAGGAAAGCGCCGAAGAGAGAGGTCAGGAAAAAAAACAGAACGTTGTTCTTCCACGGTGTCTTGTATTTCGGATGGACCTCGGAAAACATCGGCGGCACCAGGCCATCGCAGCTCATCGAATAGAACACGCGTGACTGGCCGAGCAGCATCACCAGGATGACCGACGTGAATCCGCCCAAAATCGCAATTGAGACGAAATTCGCCAGCCATCCGAAGCCTGTCATGTATTTGCCGATGGCGTATGCGACCGAAGCTTCCTTGCCGGTAGTCCGGAAATCCTGCACGGTGGCCACGCCGCTCAGAACATGCGAGAACAGCACGTACAGCAACGTGCAGAGAAGGAGCGAGCCGAGAATGCCGATCGGCATATCGCGCTTCGGATTGATCGTTTCCTGCGCGGCGGTGGAAACGGCGTCGAAGCCGATGAATGCGAAAAAGACGACGCCCGCGGCGCCGAGGATCCCCATGATCCCGCCGAAAGGATGCGTAATACCTTCAGGAGTCGTGTAGGTAGTGGCGGCCGGGATATACGGGGTGTGGTTCGCCGGATTCATAAAATGCCAGCCGACCACGATGACCGCGACCACGATCGTCACTTTCAGGATCACGATGACGGTGTTCGCGGTGGCGGACTCATGGATACCGCGAATCAGCAGCAGCGAGGTCAGCCCGAGAATGACGACGGCCGGAATATTCATGATCCCGTGCGAGCCGCCTGGCCCCATCGTTTCGAGGGGGGAATGACACCACTGGTACGGAACCTGAAGCCCGACCAGCTGCAGTACTTTGTTGAGGTATTGGCTCCAGTCGATGGCGACTGTTGCCGCTCCCACGGCATATTCGAGGACGAGATCCCAGCCGATGATCCAGGCCACCAGTTCGCCCATCGTGGCGTAGGAATACGTGTAAGCGCTCCCCGCAACCGGAATCATGGAGGCGAATTCCGCATAGCAGAGGCCCGCGAAGGCGCAGCCGATTCCGGCGAGCAGAAAAGCAATCGTGACCGAAGGACCGGCGCGTTCGGCGATCGCCGCCGCGGTACGCACGAAAATCCCCGCTCCGATCACGCCACC
>Ga0070658_10002587_pt1 | contig 15079 bp, 15 predicted proteins | sample KBSC13metaG_FD_64664 | JGI IMG/M metagenome (GOLD analysis project Ga0070658, IMG submission 64664) | Corn rhizosphere microbial communities from Kellogg Biological Station, Michigan, USA - KBS C1-3 metaG | ecosystem: Host-associated > Plants > Roots > Rhizosphere > Soil ...
CGCGCCCGAGAGGGCGCCCATTAAACTTGCCGGTCCTGCCCGTGCCGGAATAGCTCAGCTGGTAGAGCAACGCATTCGTAATGCGTGGGTCGGGGGTTCGATTCCCTCTTCCGGCACCATCCCTTGCAGGGCTGAAACCAAGCTTTGGAGCGGTTTCCAGACGCATTCTCAATAAATGACAGTTGCAACGGTTGACTTTCCTAAGTCAGCCGTTTTGGCTTTTTAGTGTCCCCGTTTTGTCCCCGGACGTACCGCAAGCGTACCGCTTGTGTTGTCCCCGTTTTGTCCCGAGGGGGGTGCAAGGTAACCCGTACGGTATTCGCGGCTTTTACTGTTTCGCGCAACGGCAACTCCGTAGCACGCGCGAGACGCGCGGTGCGGAGTCCGGCGGTCGGACGATTGCAAAGTGAGATTGTCGCTGTGTGTGGGAGTGTGACTGCCCCGATCCCATCGGCTTGGCAAATATACGAATTGTGATGTGGTCCGCGCTTGCAAGTTATGTAAGTGGTGCCGACAAGGTGTCGACCTTCGTACAATTGTATTCGTTGCGGCATGACCGCCGCCGCGACACCTGCAGCTGTGTGCGCCTGCAGGCTCCGCATCGCGCAGCTCTGCATTGGAGCTGCACCATGCCACATTCTCTTCTCACGATCGCCCAAGCTGCGGATCGGATCCAGATGTCACCGGTCACCGTGACTCATTGGGCGTATCGGCGCCGACCAGCGCCCGCGGGATTTCCAGAGCCGGTCCACATCAATCGAAACTTGCGCTATGTCGCACATGACATTGACGAGTGGATCGAGGGGCTGCGCCGTCACGGAGCCAGCCAGTCCGTAGAGCGCAGCGTTGTCGCCACCGTTGCGCGGCGTCGGGGTCGCCCGCGCAAGATGCCAGCTGTGGAAGATCGCAAATCGTGGTCGGCCGAAGTTGGCTGACATGGCCTCAATGCGCGCCGAACTCTCCGGGGCCCGAGTCCTGTCCGATGATGCTTAATCCCATCATCGGGTCCGCTAGTGACGCACTGACCCTGCCGTACGGGGTGGTTGCGGTCTTCATGCAGGCGAACCGGTGCGCTATGAAGCGAGCCCGCATCTGCTATCGGAATTACTTCCCGGAAGTATGTACTTGACGAAACATGTTTAGTCATGTATAACGTTCTCCAAGGTAGGAGAACGTCATGGCCAAGGTTCAAAACCGCTCCACAAAGAATGACCCGACGCTTGAAGCGATCCCTCTGGCGTGTGCAGATGAGGCAGCGGCGGTTGAGTTTATGGAAAAGCAACGTTGGGGCGAACATCCGGCTTGCCCGCGCTGTGGCAGCCTGAACGTGTACCAGATGCGCGATAGCAAGACGGGAGAGCGTCAAGCCGACTACCGTTGGCGCTGCCGCGAGAAACACCTGTCGCAGCAGTTCACGGTTCGCACCGGCACCCTATTCGAGGACAGTCGTGCGGAGCTTCGCCATTGGTGCTTCGCGTTCTGGCGTGCTTCCACGTCAAAGAAGGGCGTAAGCGCCTTGGAGATTCATCGTCAGACCGGACTTAGCTACAAGTCGGCCTTGTTCATGCTCCACCGCATCCGCTTTGCCATGGCGGATTCAGTGGTGGGACCTCTTCGCGGCGAAGTCGAAGTGGACGAAACCTACGTCGGCGGGAAACCGCGTTACAAGGGCGTCAGCAAGCGTGGGCGTGGCACCAAGAAGCAGTGCGTGCTGGCCATGGTTGAGCGCGGCGGACGGGTCAAGACCCGCCCTATCGCGAACGTGACCGGCAAGACTTTGAAGGATGCCATCCGGGAGGACGTACATACGTCGGCTCGCATCATCACGGATGAAAACAGCGCCTATACTGGCATCGGGGATGAATTTGCCGGTGGTCACGAAACGGTATGCCATACCGCCTGCGAGTACGTGCGCGGAGACGTCCACAGCAACACGATTGAAGGGTTCTTCTCAATCGTGAAGCGCGGGATCAACGGCATCTATCACGCGGTCAGCAAGGAGCACTCGCACCGCTACATGGCGGAGTTTGAATTCCGCTACAACAACCGCAATCTAGAAGGTTGAGAACGGACCAGCGTCGCAATTCGGGCAGCAGAAGGTAAGCGCCTGATGTACCAGACGCCTACCTCTGCGGTAGAATAAGACTGCCGACGGCCAGAATCGAACCGGCACGGGCGTACTCCGCTAGCAACGGCGCCCACGGGATTCCTAGTCCCGCGTGTCTACCACTTCCACCACGTCGGCATACAAAGCGAGCGGCTTGTCACCACGGCCCGGAAGCTCTTACCAGCTTGCCGGGCCTTCTTTTGTGCCCTCGCGCTCGGTGACGCGGCCGCTCTGTCGCTGAGCGGAATGCGGGGGCTAGTCTGTTGTCACCGCGATCTCCAGTCTAGAAGTGGCAATCCTGCCAGATAAAAAGTCGCAAGTAAAGTGTCAGTTGCGTAATTCAGAACACGCAGCCATAATAGCACCAACCAACCCGGAGGTGTGAACATGGCTCGCGGACCGGCATACCCATACACCGACCTTGCAAGCGCAGTCGGATTACTCCGAAAGCTTTACGACTTTGCGCGTAGGGGCGGCGCCGCCGTCGATGCGGTTGCCAAAGAGGCTTGGAAGTGGTCGCCAACGAGCAGTAACCCTGCGAAGGCGGTCGCAGCGCTCAAGTATTTTGGCTTGGTTGATGAGGTGCCGGGAGACAGCAAGCAGATCAAACTTTCGGACAGGGGCTATCGGATACTCGTCGATGATCCCGCCTCTCCAGTACGGATAAAGGCGCTCCAAGAAGCTGCCCTGTCGCCGCCTCAATACGCTTTTTGCTACAAAACCTGGGGTAGCGATCCGGCTCCGTCAGCGCGGTCCACCCTCATTTTCGAAAGAGGATTCGTCGAAAGCACGGTGGACGGATTTCTCAAGGACTATAGGAAGACGATGGCGTTCGCAGGGATGCCCGCTCAAGCTGACGACAGAATAAAGGATGAGGATTCTGCCGATAAACAAGCTGCTAAGAACGGTGTAGACTCGCCTCAGCAGTTTGGACAGGCTGCGGACGTGGCATTCAAGCAATCGAAGCAGGCTCAGACCGCGCCCACCGTAAAGGAGGCTTCAGTCATGCGGCAGGATGTTTTTTCCATTGATGAGGGGGCCGTTCGGATTGAGTGGCCAGCCTTCCTAAGCGCCGAATCTCTAAGGGATATCGAAGATTGGCTAGAGATCGTTAAGCGGAAGATCAGCCGTTCATCGCAGAAGGCTAGCGACAATGGACAGGAAGAAGCGGCAGCCAAAGAATAAGACGGGGCCTGAACCAGAGCGCATCAAGCTCAACAAGCCGTGGAAGAGGGCTGTTAGCGATGCGCTGAGGAAGGAGCGTCCAGCCGAAGGCTGGCCGGATCAGCCCAAACCCAAGCAATCCAAGACGAAGCCCGCCTAGAGCGGGCTTCGTCATTTCTGGAGGATGTATGAAGATTAAACTGCTGGCCATCATGGCCAAACTGCTGGGCATCCAGTTCCATGTTTGCGGGCTTCCGTATGGAGCTAGTTACCACCGCCGCGCAGGGTTGTTAAGCCAGTCTGCGCAATCAGAGTTCAACGTACCCCAGTCCTGAGACAGCCGCCCGACGAACACTGTGTCGTTCGCGTCTACGTGGCCTTTGGCACCGTCACGGATTTGAAGGGACGTTTGGGTCGTATCCAGGAACCAAGTTGAGGTTTGGTGGTGGCAATGCGTGAACTGCTTGAGGTACGTGTAGAGGCTGGTGTAGTCCTTGCCGGGCCTACGAAGTTCGTAGCTGAAGATGTAAATGGCCATGGCCTTCTCCCATAATTGACGGGTGGCGCCGGGTGCATCGGCGAGCCGCCATCCATGGCGTGCCTGACTTCCCCGGCGCCAAGGCCAGTGTCCGCGCCATGAAAAGAGGACGCCATCAGGAAAGGTCTTAATTCCTTGTAGGGAACGCCCTACAGGCATCATCATCCTTTAGCTAGGTACATACTTCCGTTACTTCCCACGTGAGAGGGGGGTCTTCAACCAGTGTTTGGCACTCGACTCGTCCACCACCAAGCCAACTGGAAGCTACTGACGTCGAGCAGCCAGCAACACGAATTGAAAGTCGGCTTGGCCGAATCCCATCGCGATCCAGGGTTACTTCGCGACGAACCGTCCGAGTTTGCTGCTGCGAATGCGCGTCAGCTCGTCCTCGGCCTTTCGCAGACGTGTCGTTAAATCATCTATGCGGAGATCGAGTGCCCTAACCTGATCTTCAGCCTTCCTCGCGCGATCGCTTGCCAATTGCGCGTCATACTTCGCAGCCTTCTGGCCCTGCTGCGCACTTTCCATGCTTTTCCGGAGTCGTTCGCTGCTTGCGAGAGCGGCTCTGGCGAGCCTCCGCGCAGCCTCCAGCTCTTGCTTCAAAGCTTTAGTCTGGGATCGAGCCTCGTTCCGCTCCGCCTCGAGCTGTCCGCGTTCGCGCCGTGGGCGTCCTCGAATGCTATCGAGAACTGGTTTGATCGCCTCCGCGTACGCGAGCGGATCGTGGGCGAGCGCCGCAATGTCGTCGTCTTTCTCCTTTTCCGGGTCGGGTCGCGGTGGGCCGTGTTCACCGCGGACCCATCCTTGATCCTGCGTCTTGTCGCCTCCGAAAAGATCAAAGTCAAGAATGTCGCGTTCCTTGCGCCAAAGCCACGGGTGCCCTTCGGCTTCCACATAGACCCAGAGTCCGATCTCATGGACGTCGGACCATTCGTGCAGGCGCTGCCGGGTCCGGCGGATTGCGGCACGGATCCGACCTCGATGATCTATGTGTCGAGTGCGGCCATCAAGTCGGTTCGTTGGAGGCAAGAGAAGGGCTGCGCCACGGAGCATGATGGCCTCGCCCTGTGCTGCCTCGAAGCGTTCGTACCTGTCGGTCCGGCCAGCGGCGATCGAATAAAGCGCCGTGCTGAGGGCTTTCATCCCTGCGGCGCTTTTGTTCTCCCCCTCAGTCTCCAGCCACATCCAATCCTTGCCCGGTAACCGGAAAAGACCGTCGGGTATCTTGACGTCATCGTCCTTGTTTGCGGTCGCGTAGCGCCGGAGGCACTCATGGCCGGTACGAATCTCGTGTCCATCCAGCCACAGGGCAACCAACAGTCGTGCCGTACGCGAGTCGTGATCGAATGTGGAAGGCGGTTCCCAGTGTTCGTCTTTGACTTGGCCCCAATTAATCGCGGGAATTCCGTGGACACGCTGGGCTCCCGATTCGGTCAAGGTGTACACGTTGCCGGTTTGGCTGCCGCCTGGAAGCTTGCGCGTAGCCAAATAGCCCGCATCGACCGCGCGACGGATCAGGCCCTCGGCATTTTTTCGTTGAACATTGCTTTCGGGCCAGATGATGTGCGCGCAAAGGTCTGCCGTAATCCACCCGCCAAACCTGTCTGCCCATTCAAGCAGCGTCCGTTGATTGTTGACGCTCGTGGACTTGGCCGAGCTTGCGGATCCTGTCCCACGCTTCATCATCGCACTCATGTAGTGGCTCCATTACCCACTCCATGGAGTGTATCGCCATGGAGTGGGGCGAGCCCATCCATAGCGACCTGAGCGCCACTCTGCGCCCGCCGACGGCGGCACCGCCGGAAGCCCGCGTGCTCGGCCTTGGGGCCTGCGCTGCGGGCCGCGCTGTCGCGCTTTCCGGCTCGCGGCTGCCGCCGCGTCCACCCTCGGCGCTCGCCTCCGGCGACTCGCCCGGCTGCGCCGTGCGCATCGCCTGCGCGGGCCGTTCCGGCCCTTGCGCGCCGCCGACCTGCGGTCGGCAACCCCACCCTCGCCCCTGCGGGCGGCGGGTGCCGTTCTCCTTCGTCGAACTCGGATGGGGTTGCCGCCCGCGGCGGCGGCGGGGACTTCGTCCCCCACAACCCGGACGCCGGCTGGGGCCGGCTTGGGTCGATGTCGTCGCGCCTAATCGCTGCCGCGATCGGGCGCTCCTCGTCGACGCCACCGGGTCGCGGCGCCCCCTAGTCCCGGCGACGGTCGCCGGGAGGGGCTTCGCCCCCCGCTTCGCGGCTCCCCGTGGGGCCGTTCCTTCCCCAAACCCCTCCCTTGATGCGGTTTGATCTGGAGCGTGGCCTAGTGTGCGCGCTGGCATCTCACGCAAGAAATAGAAAAGCCGGCACCCAGCGGCACCGGCTTTTCTGTTCTTGTCGAAGGTGGCGCTTCACCAGCGGCACCGGCAGACAATCGGAAGTCCTTTCGTCTGCGTAACGATTTGCGGCGGTGAATGCGTAGCTCCGCGTACTGCGCTGATTGCATAAAGGCTCCGTGTCGGATTGGCCCGGATCAGGTATGGGCCTGATCCTGCTGGGTGCCGATGCGATAGCAACTCCTGTTTTACCCAGTTGTCGCCCAGCGAAGTTGGATAAGTTGCTTTTGCTTGCGTTGGCCGCTGCGAGTCCCGCAACTGCGAGGCGCCGGCAAGAGGCGGTGCCAGATTGCAGTGTGCGCTTCAAGCACTGGGCTATTGCCCATCCTGGGGACACGCTCGCGTATCGGCGAGTTTTCGGATGCCGGCCGTGGTGAGGCCCAGAGGCGGCACCGTGGCCGAGATTGTGAGCCACACCCAGTCCATCCGCCAATTCCATGCCCTCGTCCAACGTTCGGCTCACAACCATGCCGCTGGCGAACTAAATAATCGGTTCCTCAACAGTTGCGACTGACTAGACCGATGCCCGGCGCCTTCTCCTCGACGGGCGGTGTGACGGCGGGCGTCTTTACAAGCCGGCGCAACGGCAACTTCAGCGAACCAAGTGAATTGTCGGCACCGTGCCGCCAAAGGTTCGAGGAGAAATCATGAAGCATCCGATCCAAGTCAAGCGGCTGCAGTCAGTCTTACGATCCGTGGTGGTCCGAGGAGTTGCTGGAGCCATTCAAAGAACGGCATCTTTCGTCAGTGTCGTCGTCTGTGGCTATCTGCTCCTGTCCTGCCTCAGCAGCGTTTACACCCGTCGATTGCTTTAGGAGATCGCACTGGGGTGGACGCCGTCATTGCAAGCAATCTGAGCTAGGCCGGAAACTCCCACCGACACAGAAACCTCTAGCCACCCGAGCGTTCTCTCGGGTGGCTTTTTAAGCTTGGCGCGTCCGCACCTTGGAGGTGCGAGGACTCCCGCGAGCTGCCGCAGCAAATTGGAGCAACGCGCATTGCGTTGGGCGCCGATCGAGGAATGTGCAGGACGAAGACGCTGTCGAGAAAGACAAAAAAGACAATAGGTGAAACTGCAAAGCCGCCCAGCCATTTGCTCGGGCGGCTTCTTCTCGCGAAACCCAGCTAGCCTTTTGGAAGCGCTTCAGCGTCGATCAGCGCCAAGTTACCCGCCGCTGCCAGTCTTGGGGAACCCCCATGGCGTCTAATGGCACCTTGGGATGATCCAAGGCAAGGGTGAATAGCCGGTCTCGCCAGAAGGCATTTGGCGATACCGTGTGCATCATGTGCCGCAGCACGACCAATACAGCGTAGATCTTCCCGTTGTCGGGAACGTGATGCGGCCAGTCTAGGCTGCGCGATGGAAATCGAGGGCGGATGGCCAACCCCCGGTTCCACAGGCGCTTATGATGTGCGCAAACATTGCGAACATAAGCGAGTGCGTGCAACCAGCTACCGAGGAATTGCGCATCGACGGTGTATGGCGCAGCGATCGTCTGCCTGATGCTCGGCTGTAGTGCCTGGAAGAGTTTTGAGATGGTGCCGAACGAAAGCAATTCGGTAGCCATCCATACCGGTAGATGTTGTTCCTCCGAATACTTCTTGCGAAAATGGGACGCGAACGTCTCTCTCGCCCGTTGCTCTTCGTCCAGTAGATCTGTCATGAATCGCGTGTGGTCGAACCCGGGTGCGAAGTTTGCAGGATCGGCATGTCCGAATGGGCCGTAGGCGTGCGCGATTTCGTAGGTGACAGCAGTGCGTATGGCGACCTCAACGCGTTCGACTGCATCCAGTACTAGCAAACGTAGTTTGCGGTCGAAGATGTACAGCCCCGCGATATCATTGAAATCGGTGCCGGGGCGGAAAGCGTCGCCATCCTTGAATGGCAGGCAATAGGCGCTCAGTCGGTAATAGCTAACATTGTGCAGCCAGCGAAGTGCACGTTCTTGGTCATGCACTGTCAAGCCGCGGTTCCGCAGCAGGTCCAACTGGTCTTCGAATGTCAGCGCAGGTTTGGCGTAGTGCATCGTTCGGGCATAAAAAACCCGCCAATTATGCGCGTCACCTGTCAAACAGGGCTCAGCGTGGCGGGTGTGTTAGGTAGAAATATAGGGGATGGCGTGCTCACAAGCAAGTTCGGGAACGGATGTCGTTCAGGTCGTGCGTCACGCTATTTCATCCGCCTCAGACGTACCGCTGCCAAGTCCACAACCTGACCGCTCTTGGGAGAAAAGTAACCTTCTGGCAATCCTGCCAAGGTCTCTACATCCCCTGCCGATAATCCTATCCGCTCAGGAATGCTCTCTCGTGGCAGGACCCCAGATTCGACAATCAGCGCCACCGACCGGCGCAACAGGCGAGGCTCTTCCGGTGCCAAATCGCCATCGAGGGGCTCGGACTTACCACCAAAGCGTGCCGATCGACGCTTCCATAGGTTCAGTTGAGTCTGCTCGTCGACCAGATCCAACGCACGCAGTCTCATCATCATGGCGGCAACGGAAACCTTCCAGCGCGGCTTTAATGTCAGCAATGTGTCTAAGGTCGGTATCGTCGGAACCTCGGCGGAGAAGGTTTCAGCGGGAAGCAAAAATGCGCTCGCAAAAAAATGCGCCTGGCGTTCCATCTCCTTGTACTGCTTCGTGGCAGTGGCTTCGGGCACATGCTTGTGAAGCATGATGTGCCCCAATTCGTGCGCCGCGTCAAATCTGCTGCGATACCCGTTGGCTTTGTCTGCATTCAGGTATACGAAAGGGCGCTGAGTCGTGGTGCACCAGCTCGATACGCCTTCGATGCGTGCGACACCTGTCAACTCGCGTACCACGACGCCTCCGGCGTTCTCTATAGCCAGTACTACGTCGGGGATAGGTCCCAACCCGAGCTTCCAACGCTGCCGACACTCGGTTGCTACTGTCTCGATTTCCTCATTAGTGATTTGGCAGGGATCTTCATAGTCGCGTTGTGGAAAGTTCGTCGGTGGAAGCTCGACAAACTCCACGAGTTCCGAAGCGATTTCCATTGACCAGTCATGCCGCGCGGACATGAGCGCGCGCGCCGACTTGAGAGCGGATGCGTTGCTTCGAAACAGCTTTGGACTGCCAGCCGTTTGTGGGCTCGGGCGCAGAAACCATTCTTTGTGCACGTTCACTGCGCGTGCAACCTTCTCGAGCGCATCGGCCGTAGGTTCCTGTTGACCGTTACGCCATTTGCTCACCGAACCGGTGGATACGCCAGCGATTGCAGCTAGTTGCACTTGTGACAATCCGCGTGCGTCCAGCACCTGAGTCAGGCGCTCCGGGCGGAACCCGCTTACTCCGCGTTTCATGGCTGAGAATCTTGCTGTTTCCTAGCGGATTTCTTGAGACGAACTCGCACCAGGTCCTCTTGGTCGGCAGGCTGGGCGTACCTGCCCAAAAATTGAATGACGGGTTCGCTGAACAACCTTTCCGAGAGCTTGGTGTCCATAACCGCGATTTCCACGGACGAGAGCCTGTCAGGTTGGAGCGCAATGCTTCCGCTGAACACCGAAACGAAAAATACCGCGATGTGCGCTGTGTCGAGCCGCTGCTCGAACAGACCCGGTTGAACCAACCGTTCGAGCCATTCGTTATGTGCAGCCAGCTTTAGCCGCAGGCTGCTGCGGCGCGCGTTGTTCCAACCCTGCTGTCTTGTTTGAAACCTGCCCAGTAACAACGGGCCGCACTGGCCGATGACGATGTCGTTACCCCGCAATGGGTTGTGTGGTACCCCGGCAGCGTCCAGCGCAATCGTGAACTGCTCGTTCGAATGAAAGTGCCGTGCTTGGCCCAAAGCGCAGGAGAGCGTACCTTGATGGTGACTCTTGGCTTCTAGCCAAGCCATCTTGGCTGCTGCTTCTAGACCTTCTTGAATTCCTTGGCAAAGCGCTGGTCCTAAGTGGGTGAGCAGCGAATTGACGACCCCCTGTTCCGCCTCACAGTTCATCGCAACAGCCTTGTTGAGTTTCGTTATGCGGAATTTACAGGAAAAATATTTCCTAATCAAGGTGGCTCAGGTGCGGGTGAACACGCGTTCGAGTGTCGCGGCAAGTAGAGCCGCGTTGGCCTCGCGGATAGCTGCGTGGCGCGCCTTCAGGGTGGAAATGGTGGATTGCAGGGTCACGAAACCTTGCTGAGCAGCGAGCCGTGGGACGGGGACTTCAATCTTGCCGAGATTGCGCAGGCTGAGCGTCCGGTTCCGATCTGCCGTGCCGGGCGACGCGTGTCCGACCCTTTCGAGGCCCTCCTCGCTCAGCAGGAAATACAGCAGGAACGACGCGAGAAGGACCTTCGGCTCTGGCAGGCATGTGATGTATCGGTGCGAGGCGATGCACCCATGATGCTGCTTGTCCGCCAATGCGATTGCGCCTTCCCAAGCCTTGATATTGCTAAATATCACATCGCCCGCTTCGACCCAAACTGGCTTTTGCCATGTGGCCTGCGCGGCATCGAAATCAGGTTTGGCGAACAATCCTTTCCCGAAGGAGCGCGCAGCCACTTCCCGGTAGGTCTTAGCAGAATCGAGTTCCACGGTCCGTCGAATTGCGGGCGCAACTTCCGCCATCGGGCAATACGTTGCCCCCGCGATCGCGTGCTGGAATTGCTGTGCAAGCAAATGGTCGGCATCGGCATCTATACCGTCGAGGTATGCGGACAGTTTCCGTGTCTTGTTTGTTAGCGCATCGAGGTGGGCGGTGATTGTTTGCTGTTCAGGCAGCGGCGGCAGCGTGATTTTCTGATCGAGGAACCGCGATTCCCGAATGCGAATCCGGTTGGTCGTTCCCTCACTGGATGCCTTGCACAAGTCGGTGAAGCCTGGAGAGCGCACCAGCCAACCCAAATAGGCCGGATCCATTCGTTTCGCATCACAAAGCTCGAACGATGGAAAGTCGTTACTGACGATGGCGCCATCCAGTTCTGACGGAACGATGCCGAAAGCACCATTGCGCGCGTCGATCTTCGACAGGATGAATTGCCCTCCGCGAACGAAGCGGCGCCCGGTGGCAACGTCACTTCCGCGCACTTTGCCCCGGCTGACGATGCCTTTCCCCCAGAGTTTGATCGTGACCTCGTGGTATTCACGATCAGGGATGAGCGCTGCGGGTTCGTGGGCACGAACCAGCACATCGCCAAGTGCAACAATCGGAGCAGCAGTCACCTCGCCACCCCGCTCACTAACTTCTCGATCTGGCCAAGCAGCTTCTGCACCTCAGCTTCGTGTCCACGCATACGGGCGACGAGCTCCGCGGGTTCGACGTGTTCCAGTCCCTGCCTGGCGTTCGGGTTCTTGAGGTCGAGATTCCAGCCGCGCGCCTCGACTTCGACGGCGGTGGTCTTCCACGCGTGTGGACCTTCCTTGCGATCACGCCACCAGGCAAGGCAGTCGGCGAATTCCTCGTACTGCAGTGGTGCCGTTTTGGTGTATTTCCTGCGTCCTTCGGGCTGCGGCAATTCGTAGAACCAGATGTCTTCGGTTCGGCCGTTTCGATCGAAAAAGAGCAAGTTGGCCTGGATATCCGTGTAAGGCGCAAAAACGCCTTCGGGCAACCGCACGATGGTGTGCAGGTTGAATTCGGTAAGCAAGTGCTGCTTGATCAGTGCGGGGACGGTGCCGACATCGAACAACGTGCCATTGGGTACTACCACGGCGGCGCGACCGCCCTTGTCGGCGCCGAAGCCGGCCACGCGCAACTTGCGCATGACATATTGCAGGAACAGCAGTGCGGTTTCGCTGGTTTGCAGATTGGGCGGGAAGTTGGCCTTGATACCGGCTTCTTCCTCACCGCCGAAAGGTGGATTGGTGAGGATCACATCCACGCGTTCGGCGTGGCCGATCTCGTTGAGGCGCTGTTGCAGGGTGTTTCCGTAGCTGATTTGCGGGGATTCGACGCCGTGCAACAGCAGGTTCATCTGGGCCAGCATGTAGGGCAGTGGTTTGGCCTCCTGCCCGTACAGGGTTTCGTGCTGCAACTGACGGCGCTGGGCAGGGGCCTTTACCTGCGATTTCAGGTATTCGTAGGCGCCGACCAAGAACCCGCCCGTGCCGCAGGCCGGGTCAAGTACGGTTTCGCCCAGCTTGGGCGCGGTGACCTCCACCATGAAGCGCACGACCGGGCGCGGGGTGTAAAACTCCCCCGAATCGCCCGCAGCATCGCGCATCTCGCGCAACATCGATTCGTACAGGTGCGACAGCGTATGGACTTCTTCACTGCTGGCAAAGTGGATGCCATTCACCTTGTTGAGGATGTCGCGCAATAGGTAGCCGGACACCATGCGGTTCTGTACACCGCGGAACACGTTCGCAATGACGGCGCGCTGCCCGCTGTGGTTTCCGCGTTCGCCTTGTGCGCGCAGGTAGGCAAACAGGCCGGCGCCACGACTGCCATCGGGACGCGTGGTCTCATCATGATTGATGAAGGCAAGCAATTCGTCACCGTTGATGCCATCGGGTTTGCCGGCCCAGTCACGCCAGCGATAGGGGCTTTCGATCAGCGGTACATAGGGCTTGCCATCGAGTTCCGCTTCTTCCTCGTGGCGTTGTTCGAGATCATCAAGGAACTTCAGGAACATTACCCACGTGAGCAACGGCAACCGGTCGGCGTCGCCGTTGAGGCCCTTGTCCTTGCGCAGGATCTGTCGCGCGGACTTGATTAGGGCGGAAAGTTGCTGCGCAGTGGTGAATTTGGTCTTGGTGGTTTTCTTGGGGCGTGGCATGGAGTCTGATTCGGTTTACGGATACAACACCGCCTGCAGACGGGTAACGGCGTCTCGCATGGCGGATACGCCGCCGAAGTGGCGGTTGGCGATTTCGGATGGGCTGCCGAAACGATCGAAGGGCTGCACCTTCAACAGTTCCGACAGGTGATTGAACTGAATGATGCCGCGTTCGACATAGCGGTCCAGCAAGAGGTCGAGGATTTCGCGGGCCGTATTTCCGTACTGCGCGAAAATGTCCGGCACCCGCTTGCGCGCCTGCTCTGCACGTTGCCGACGGGTGAGCAGAGGCGCGTTCCATGCCAAGTGGCAAAGCAGGTCGAAGGGATCTGCATCGAGTTGACCGCTGGCCGAGGCAAGTTCGTCAAAATTGATTTGGCGATCGATCAGTTCCCGTAGCACCTCGGCACGGGTGTCGGGTTTGGCCCATGCGGCGTGCAGATCGTCGCGATTGGGATACATCGAACGTATGGTGCGCGCCGAGTAGTCGGTGTAACGCACCACCTGCAGCTTCTTGCCGTCGGCATCGAGGTCGTAAACCAGGTGGCCGATCACTTCGACTTCGCCGCCATCGACGTAGAACTTGCGAGGCTCGTCGGATGGCTCGCTGGCAATTTCGGCATCGGGCGCACCGGGTTCAACCGTGATGTCGTGTTCGGGTGGCGCTTCCTGCTCAGACACGGTTTCCTCAGCCTCGACTTCACCCTGATCATTGATGGTGACCTGCTCGATGCGTGCCGGCTCGCCATCGAAATCAGGGTCAGCGAAATGCCGAGTAGCGGTGCCGGTGAAGTCGATGATGTTGAAGAATTCCTTTCCGTAATCCACGCGCAAACGGGTACCGCGGCCGATGATCTGCTTGAACTCGACCGGCGAGCCTACCACCCGCGCAAGTACCACGTTCTTGACCGTTTCGGCATCCACGCCGGTACTGAGCAATTGCGAGGTGGTGAGGATGGTAGGAGTGGGTTTGTCCACATCCTGAAAGTCACTGAGGTGCCCAAGGCCGATGCCGCCTTCCGCGGCCGTGACGCGGCAGACGTAATTGGGATACCTCTGCACCAGGTCGCTGTTCAAGTTGACAAGCGCCTGCCGCATCTCCGCAGCGTGTTCCTGATCCACGCAGAACACGATGGTCTTGGCGAAGCGGTCGGTCGATTTCAGGAAATCAGTAAGGAGCTTCGCCATCGCCTGGGTGCGGGCGCGCATCGCGATGACCTTCTCGAAATCTTTGGTCTGGTATTCATCGTCGGGGATCGGACGGCCGTAGCGGTCGCGCTCGTCCCTGTTGGGTCGCCAACCGGCGGCATCGATGCTGGTGATGACGCGATGCACACGGTACGGCGCCAGAAAGCCGTCTTCGATGCCCTGCCGCAAGCTGTAGGTAAAGACCGGATTGCCGAAGTACTCGTAACTGTCGCGCGACTCTTCCCGGAGTGGCGTTGCGGTCATGCCGAATTGCACGGCTGTCGAGAAGTATTCAAGGACCTTGCGCCAACTACTGTCATCGCGTGCGGAGCCGCGGTGGCACTCGTCCACCACGATCAAGTCAAAGAAGTCCGGACGGTACTGTCGGAACAGATCGTCTTCACCACCATTGGTCAACGACTGGTAGATACCGAAGTACATATCGCGCGCCAAGCTGGGGTCGGCGCTGGTGATCTTGTGCCGGGCATCACCAAAATGGATGAAATCCTTGTCCTTCGGGTCATCCACGAGGATGTTGCGGTCGGCCAGGAACAGGATTTTCGGGCGGCGATGCTCGCCCGCTCGGTTCCAGCGGCTATTCCACAATTTCCAGCAGACCTGGAAGGCCACGCTGGTCTTGCCGGTTCCCGTGGCCAGCGTCACCAGTACACGCTTCTGCCCCTTGAGGATCGCCTCGATCACCCGCCGTATGGCAATGTCCTGGTAGTAGCGAGGGATCTTGCCGGAGGTGAGGTTGTAGGGTTCCAGCCATTGACGAGCAGACGCTTCGGGCAACTGGACCTCACCGTTCAGACGCTGCCAGAGTTCGTCGGGATTCGGGTAGTGGGCAATTTCGTGCTCGGTGCCGGTGGTGTAGTCAATTTCGATAATGCGCCGGCCGTTGGTAGCGTAGGCAAAGCGCAGACCCAGCATCTCCGCGTATTCGCGCGCCTGCTGCACACCGTTTTCTGCCGATAGGCCAATTTCCT
>Ga0070658_10002588_pt1 | contig 15074 bp, 17 predicted proteins | sample KBSC13metaG_FD_64664 | JGI IMG/M metagenome (GOLD analysis project Ga0070658, IMG submission 64664) | Corn rhizosphere microbial communities from Kellogg Biological Station, Michigan, USA - KBS C1-3 metaG | ecosystem: Host-associated > Plants > Roots > Rhizosphere > Soil ...
GCCGCGCCGCACCCGCTCGGGGATACGGAGAAGATCCTCGCCGCCTGTATGGAAGCCCGGTTCTTCGCGGAGGATTGGGGAACTCCCGCCATTCTCTCCGCCCCCAATGTTCAGCCTTTCGAACTGTATGGCTACTACGGGACGATCCTCTGGGAGATTCCGGGGCATAAGATCCCCTTGGGGGACCTCTATGGCGGCGGCGTCAATATCATCAGTTTCAATGCTCCGGATGAGTCTGCACGACGAGACGAGAAGAGTTTCATTCGGTACGATGCGGATCACAAGACCGCACATACCATGATACGGCGCTATTCGGGAGGACTGAACGGCGATGGGATCGAGGTGACCCTTCGTAAGATCGGTGACGACTGGTTTGTGGTCGAACTTCAGACGCGGTATGTGTCCTGACAACGGAGCGCCGAAAAGGCTTCGAATGGATGCCGGTTCTTTCGCGTTAAGAACGACGCTTTCGGCGGCGTATCATCAACCCGCCGCCCATCAGGCCGCTGCCCAGGAGCGCCCAGGCGCCGGGCTCCGGGGTGCCCAGAGAGACACCGACCTTGGCGATGCTCACGCTGCCGCGCGCCGAGGTCGTATCGTCGCCGATGAAGAGGAAGTTCGGAGATGCATAGGGAAGCGCAGGCCCTCCGTTGCCGAAGTAGTCATGCAAGTTGCCGGTCAGCAGCACGGTGCCGCTCCCGTTGGTGAGGGAGTAGGTGCTGCCCAGCACGGTGAGGTTATAGTGGGTCATCAGGCTGGTGAGGCCCGCGCCCTGTGCGCGCTCGGTCACCGGACTGTGGGTAAAGAGTGGGGCGTCCTGCTGAGTCCAGATCTCATCCTGCCAGAACGCCAGTTCCACGCCTTTATGATCGCTGCCCTGAACGATCACGCTGACACCGGATCGATCCGCCAGCCCATCCGCGTTTTTGTCCGCGCCCGCATTCGAGTGATCTTCCAAATTCACCTGGAGGTCGAATCCGACGGTATAGCCTGCCGCGCTGTTCAGCGCAAACGGCGTGCTGCGGGCGGAGGTCACCGTCGAGAAACCGGCGGAGATACCGTCGCTTGCCGTCGAATCCAGCGTCGTCGCGCCGCCGCCCGCCGTCTTCCCCGCAGCCCCACCCGTCGAGAGGTAGTTCCAGCCCCAACTCGCATCGTCCGGCGTCACGCCCGAAACTCCGTTATACAGGGTAAACGACTGCGCAAACCCGGCGCTCGCCACCAACAGCAACAGCCCACCTATGCCCACCGTAGCGCAAAACTTGTTCATGACACATGCCCCTGTCCTCAAACGTAGTGGTCTTATATTCGACAAGCGAGCTGAAAATTCCTATTTTTGCATCACCCGCTAACGCTAGAGGGCACAGAGGTCACACAGAGGAAATACAAAGAAAAGAAGGGGAAGAGCAGGGATAAACTTCCCCATTCTTCCCCAATCTTATTGGCCCTCTATACATGAACACTTTACCGCAACCGCTTGCGGTCCAGGTTTTAACGAAAACACGATTTTAATTCCCCGGATTTATCCGTGCGGGATACAAAATCGTCATGGGCGAGAGCCGCATTGGGAGCCTTCCGCTCTGCTCTGGATCATTATTTTTCAAAATACTTTCGACAGACCTTCCGGTTTTGGCTGTCCGTCCGTAGTGATAGAGAAGGATGAATAGAAAAGCCTTCCAATACCGAATATATCCGACTGCCGCGCAGGAAACGATTTTGCGTCAGACCCTTGAAACGTGTCGTGGGGTCTATAACAGCCTGCTGAACGAACGCTCTCACGACTACGAAGTGTTCGGCAAGTCCCCGTCTCGTCTGGTGCAGCAGGCACATCTCCCCGTATGGAAGCAGACCCACCCGGAACTTTTGGGCGTTCACAGCCAGGTCTTGCAGGACGTCGTGAAGCGGATCGACCTCGCTTTTGAAGCCTTCTTTCGCCGCGTGGCCTTAGGCGAAGAACCCGGCTATCCCCGCTTCAAAGGCAAAAATCAATACAAGAGTATCACCTATCCACAAATGGGTTTTTCCATCGGAGAGAACTGCGTCCATCTCTCCAAGATCGGAACCCTCAAGGCGGTCCTGCACCGCCCAACAGAGGGAACGGTCAAGACTTGCACTGTGAGGCGCTATGGCGAGAAATGGTTTGTCACCTTCTCCTGTGAAGTCCAAGCACAGCCTTTGCCGGCATCTTCCGAAGAGATCGGAATCGACGTTGGACTGAAAACCTTCGCCGCGCTCTCCAATGGAGAGTTCATCGCAAACCCGCGTTTCTATCGTAAGGAAGAGAAAGCGCTGGCTCAGGCAGAACGCAAGTTTGACAAGGTGAAGAACAAGCACAAAAGCAAAGCTCGGCGTAAGGCAAAGAAGGTCGTCCGCCGTGTCAACGAGCGCATCAAGAACTGCCGCCATGATTTCGTTCACCAAACCGCTCGGCGTCTCGTCAACCGCTTCGGTCTGATCGCCGTCGAAGAGCTTCAAATCGACAACATGATTCGCAGCCCGAAGGCCCAGCCGGACCCAGATAACGAAGGTGAGTTCCTTCCCAACGGAGCGGTCCGAAAAGCCGGTCTAAACAAATCCATAGCAGATGCAGGATGGGGTATGTTCCGATATGCCCTCACGTACAAGGCTGAAAGCGCCGGTCGTGTGGTCGCGAACATCAACCCCGCCTACACCTCTCAGGACTGTTCAGGGTGCGGATACCGACCCGATAAAGAGCATCGAAAGACGCTCTCGGATCGTATCCACTTCTGCCCAATGTGTGGGCTGGCGCTCGACAGAGACACCAACTCCGCAAGAACTCTCCTGAAAATCGCTGTAGGGCAATACAGCGTCCTGGCTTAGACCAGGGAGAAGCCCCGGCGTTTACGCATGGGGAGTTGTCACTCCTGCTGGAGCAGTGGGGTCGGTTCCAGAAGCAGAATAGTTTTGGTGCCGTCGGTCGATTCGATCTCCAGAGCGTCACCGGCATGGTCATCGGCTGCTTTTTGCCATAGATGACTGGCGTCGCTGATCCGATGTTCGACATGATCGTCGGCCTCCGTGCCCAGCATCACGATGATGGAGCCTTTTTCACTCCCTTGATCCTCGGCGGAAATACCAACGAAAGGTAGGGAATCTGCCTCTGTCTGAACTCCCGTCTCCTCTCCGATAATCTGGACGGTCGCTCGACCACCCTGATGCTGTCTGCTGAACTCGTCTAAAAAAGGCTGCCACTCATTCCGAGTGATCTCCAGTGTCGCCATATCAATTGCCTCCTCATGTTTGGCGTTCCCTACGATGTGCATACTTGAGATGGGACGACCGCATGGAAAAGGAGGTTCCGAAAATTGAAGGGGGACAGTGGTGTCGGCGCCCGTGAGAGGCGGGTGATACCATTGGGGTGTCTGCGGTTTCGCTCTAGAAGCGAACTCTATCTGTCGGTGAGAGTCCATTCGTAGAGGACATCAGGGCACTGTTCCTCGTTCTCCTTGCCGTCGCTGAAGGCGATGGCAAGGAAGCCATGACGCTCGTAGAACCGCCTCGCGCCTGTGTTCACCTGAAAGGAATACAGGCGAATGGGAGGATTTAACTGTTGCATGGCCTGTGTGAGCAGCAACGAGCCGATGCCGCGCCCGGCAAATGCGGGAGCGAGATAGAGTTGATCGATCCAGCGATACCCGTTTTCATGGGATGTCGCCATCATGCCGACGATCTGTTCGTCGCTCACGGCTACCGTGACAGTGCCCGAGGGGATCAGGATAGTGGCGATCCAATGACGCACGTCGGTATCGCTATGGGCAAGCGGAGCAAAGGAGACGAAGGTTTTGCGGGAAGCCAGGTACAGATCCGCGATTGCTTCGGCATCGTCTGGTGTCGCAGGGCGTAGAGAGAGGTTCATGCTGGGCTGTGTATCTCCTGATGGACCTGGATAGAAGAGGAGATCCTACCTCTTTGTCCGGAATTTCTGCATTAAATTCACCAGTTCTATGTCGCCTTGCACGCGGTCCCATACCGTGTAATGCTCGAGTGCATTACAGAGTTCTGAGTGTTGAAATACGCAGGGGAGGCGGTCTTGCCATCGATAGCCGGACCAGCGGGCGGTCGGACTCGCACCGGCTTCAAGCAGTCGTCGAATGGCAGGGATGTCGCGCCTGCCGACGGCATCGGTCAGCGCATAGTCGCGCTCTTGCCGTTGCCATCCGAGAAAACCCAGTCCGCTCAAGCCACAAACCAGAAGTGCGGCGACCGCGAACCTCCCCATGTTTTGATCGTTGTGACTCTTCATCAGGATTGCCTTTCGCCTTCCGACCTGGAGAGATTGTACCTCAATCGTCGATGCTGGATTGGATAGCGTAGAATGCTGGGTGTCGGGTACTTGTTGGGTCTCTTCTTCCCTGTGATCTCAGCGGATGAGATTCACCAATGGAGGTCATTGAACCTTAAAAAAGGGCCGTTCAGCGCGTTGGAGGAACTCCTGTCGGGCAAGACTCGTCTTGTTCTACAAGAACGCGAAGTCCGCCCCCGTCGCGCCTCAAAATAGAGATAGTATCGCCATATCATGCCGCTCTCTCGACAGAGCCACATGCCGTCTGAAACTCAGGAGGGGCAGACCTACCGAGGCAAGGTGTTGCGGTGGATAGCAGGTTGGTGCTCCGCTGTCCGCGCCGTAACGATGCCGTAAGGAAGTGAACCTCATGGAACTCGAACTCGGTCAGCACATTCTCTCTTCCGATGGACAGGACATCGGTACGATCAAGCATCTGGTCCTCGATCCCGCAAGTGGCCGCGTGAAGACCTTTGTGGTGGAGAAGGGGGCTTTCTTCCCGGACGATATCGAAATCCCTCTGGAGGCGGTGAAGGAGCGAAGCGAGGACGGTTTGACGCTCCGCGCCACTGCCGAAGAGAGCCGCCATCTGCCGCGCTTCGAAGAGGGTCAGTACCGAGCCGTGGCGCCACGAGAGAAGGCTCCCAGCGCCCAGTATCCGGTTGGCGCTCTGATACTGCCGAACGCCTACACCGCTTCCCCCGCTTCCAACACCGGTTTTCCGCTCTTTGTGCCGATCGTAGATGGGCAGATGGCGTCTCTGTCGCTCTCGGAGCAGGAGGCGCGCTTGCAGCAACTGGACCTGAACAATGCGGTGATCTCCGTAGGGGATGAGATCTTCAGCAAGGATATGGAGAAGGTGGGCGAGGTGCAGTGCGTCGCCTTCGACAGCGGCACCGGTCGACCGGTTCGCCTGGTCGTACGCCAGGGCTGGCTGTTCCACAAAGACTGGGAACTGCCCCCCGATTCCATCGCCGGAGTAGACGATGGCGTGGTCTACCTGCGTCAGGACAGAGCCAGGCTGCACCGTCGGCGCGAAGAAGAGCAGTACTGCACGGAGTGGGGCCAGGACCACAGACCTGATTCCCGCAGTTGATCTCTCAACATAAGCCAAGCCATCCCCGACACGACAATCGATTCGCTTCAGTGGATCGTGAAAATAGCTCCCAACGCAATTGCGGCGAAGCCCTATGCCGCCTCACAAGAAGGTTCTACAACTCCGCCTCGCGAAAGTAAGAAGGAAGAGACCGGGCAGGTCGGGGAGAAAAAGTAGATGGCAATGGCGGTAAAGTGGAGCAGAACGCTGCTCCTGTTCGCGGGGCTGTTGGTGGGCGGGATCGTATCGGCAGGGTCTGCGCCGCCGGTGATGGTGCAGAACTACGAAGCGGATACTTCCGTGGCAAAGGTGTGGGTGGTCAATATTCCCAACGAAAATGCGTCGGTCAAACTCTCGAAAGAGGGCGCTTCGGAAGGCAAACAGTGCCTGCAGTTGCACTACCATTTCGTGGGCAAGGGGAATTTCGAGTATATCGGCGTGCCCAACAAGGTGAAGATCCAGGCGCCGATCCATAAACTGCGCTATATGATCAAGGGGGATAAGTCCGGGTGTTCGTATGGGCTGCGACTACTGGACGTAAGCGGAGAGACCCACCAGTGGAAAGTGGGAGTGATCGACTTTAGCGGCTGGAAAGAGGTCGTGGTCGATCTGAATGCCTCACATGAGACGTGGGACGGCGACAAGAACGGCAAACTTGACTATCCGCTCACCGAGGCCACTTATACGGTGGGGCAGCCGGAAGACAAGGCTAAGCTTCCGTTGGAGAGCGATGTCTATTTCGATGCTATGCGCGTCGATACGGACAAGAGTGCGGGCGAGGTGCTGGGCAGCCAGATCGCGGTGGTCTCGCCGCACTACTGCTCCGACATCAAAGGAGATACGGTCGTCAGGCTGGCGGCTCCCGGCTTTAAGAGCGTCACGGTGAAGTGCTGGAAGCAGGGCGGCGCATTCGGTTCGGATGCGACCGTCGCGACGGTCGGTCTGGACGACAGCGGCAAGGGATCCTTTACTTTTCCTGCCGACGCTTTCCCGCACGGCCCGGTGACTCTGCGCATCTCCGGTGCGAACAGCAGCGCCCATGATAACTGTTACCTGCAACTCTATAACAAGGGGGGCATCTCCTGGAACGAGGGGCTGCCCAAAGCGCCGCCTGCCGCGAAAGGGATGGCGCTGGTCTTTGCCGACGACTTCAAAGGGCCGCTCTCGATCTCCAGCACCGATCCGAAGGCGACCTACTACGACCACAAGCCACCAAACGGCAGCCAGGACTTCAGCACCCTGACCTTTACCGGCCACGACTCGCCCCACAATCCCTTTACCCAGGCCGACTCCTATCTGCGCATTCGGGCAAGCGAGAAGACGCACAGCGCGGGCCTGCTCTCCTCCCTGAAGAACGACGGCTCCGGCATCAAGGTCACGCTGCCCTGCTACTTCGAATGCCGCTTTCTCGGCCCTAACGCCATCGGAACCTGGCCCGCCTTCTGGCTCATGACCGACTATATGACGAACTACAAGGAGAAGGGCGATAAGACTCCCGTCGATGAACTCGATATCATCGAGGCGTATGGCGGGGAAGGGCCGCACGAGCCGAACGCCGATGACGCCTATATGGTCACCCCGCATGCCTGGAATCAAGGGGAGGCGGGCAAAGCGCTCGAAAACGCCGCGTTCAAGGCGATGAACAATCCCGTGCATATGCGCAAGTTCGGCATTCCTTCTACCTGGTTCGACACGTTCCACACCTACGGCTGCAAGATCACCGAGACCGATACGATCTACTACTGCGATAACATCGAGGTCGGGCGCCACACCACCCTGCCGACGACGAAAAAGTATCCGCTCTTCTTCATGATCAATCTGGCGACCGGCGGCGGCTGGCCGGTCGATCTCTCCCGCTACGACGGTCTGGCCGATATGTATGTCGATTTCGTCCGTGTCTATAAGTGAAAAGGCAGGGAGTGTAAGAAGGATGTTAACATCGGATATAACAAGGTTTTCGGGGCGGTGGGCGTTTCTCACGGGTTTTCTTCTCTGTCTCTTTTCTGTAGGTGTCTCTTCCGAGGCAGAGGCACAGAGTTTCCTGGGCTTGACGGCGGGAGTAGCACATCATGATGGGTTGTGGGAGGGCAAAACCGATTATGGTTTTGCCTTGCGCCCAAGTGGCCGGATACGCGCCATCATGTTGTTTGCGCACTTCTCGGATACGAAGGTCGAAGAGGCGCCGAAAGACCTGTATGCGCGTCTCGCGCCGGAGGGGATGGCCTATTTTGCGCGCGCTTCGTATGGGAAGATGAGCCTTCAGATCGATTCGCTGCCGCACTGGTTTCCGATGGAGCATCCCTCGACCTGGCCCAACTACAGCGCGGCGGGGTTCGAGAGTCAGAAGACGTATCTGGACGAGATCATCCGGAAGGCGGCGAAAGAGATCGATTTCACGCCCTACGACATCGTCTATGTGGTCGGCTCACAGTCGCCGGGAATGCCCAACTCTCCCACCTGGGGCGCGCCGGAAGGCGATGGTATCACGATCCGCAGGAAGGAGATCCGGCACGCCGTCACTTTTGGCAACGACTGCCGGGGCGATCGTTGGGGCTGGCAGACGCTCTGCCATGAGACCGGCCATATCTGCGGGCTGCCGGACCTCTATAGCTTCGACTTTTCCGGCCCCTACAAAAATATTCAAAAGTATGTGGGTTTCTGGGACATGATGGGATTTCAGGCGCTGGGTTCGGAGTATCTGGCCTGGCAGAAACGCAAACTGGAGTGGCTGACCGATAGCGATTTCGCGATTGTCCCTACCGGCTCCGCCGAAGCGTTGATCACGCCGATCTCGGAGAAGGGAGGCCAGAAAGCGGTGGTCGCTCCCATCGGCACGACCGAAGCCTACGTCGCCGAGGTGCGCAGCAAGGATGGCCAGCCGGAGTCGGAGACCGGTGTGCTGCTCTACCGGGTCAATCTGGCCGCGAAGCGCGAAGGCCATATCCGCGTCATTCCCGCCGCTCCCGACGACAACGACCCCGCGAGTGAACGCCGCTTCATCACCCTCTACAACGCCCTCTTCCACGACGGCGTCGTACTCGACGACAAAGAGGCCCATGTGCGCATCGAGATCCTTGGGCGCACCGGCAAATCCTTCCGCCTGCGCGTCACTCACTGACTACTCCCCCTGTTCCGAAGCCTCTATGAATGGATTATCGGCGACATTGAGTGCCGTCAGGCTGGTGAGTTGTTCTATTCCCTCCGGCAGATGTGTTAGTTGGTTGTGATGGACAGACAGGGTACGGAGATGAGAGAGTTGGCTCATGCAACCCAGATCGATCTCCGTTGCGCTGGTCTGATAGGCCGCTTCGATCCTCCGCTCCGCCTCGGGTTCTCCTGTCGATCCTCTGTTTTTATCTGCCATCTCGGACCTTCTCATAGAACGGTTTCATCTGGTCGATACGACTGCGGACGAGGGGTGACTTCATCGGCTCGTAGAGGAAGACCTGCTTGCCATCCTTGCGGATGATAATTCGGTAGGGTTGCTTGAGGATAGCGGTCCAATGGTAGAGCGCGAGATATTCGGCCAGGTCGTCGCCGCAGTTGGTGCTGCCGTAGAGGGAGACGAACGGGGTCCGGCGCAGGTATGCGTAGACAGCCTCGGCCTGATCGATGGGGAGCGGCTTGCCAAAGTAGAACCGGATATGTTCCCGTAGCGGATCGCGATAGGGAGGGGCAGGGGTCGTGCGTTCGCTCCAGACGTCTCTCGTAAATGCGGTAGGGGGCGGACTGGACTGCGAGGGATCGCCGGGGGTGAAGGGCGGCGTTATTCCCAGAGTGGCGTCCAGGACGTGCGTCGCTTCGTGGAGGAGCACATAGACGAGAGCGTCACGCGTTCCGGCTTCGATCGACACGCTGAGCGGCGAGCCGTCAGCATCGAAGCAGGTGCGCTCCTTCTCTGTCAGCCATTCGGACACATTCTGGTGGAGGATCGCGGCCCGGATTGTAATATCGAAGAGATGGTAAGGTTCGTCCGAGTTGGCGGTCGAAGTCAGCGCCGTATTCGGCATGCCGTCCAGGAAGTTTACGCTGCGCAGCCGCTCTCTCAAGATCCGCTGATGGAGAGGCGGGAGGGCGGCGAACGCCGCTGCAAGTTGATGCTTTTCCGGCTCGGTGAGCATATGCGCCGTCGGCGCGGGCTTTTTCAGTCCTTCAAACATCTTGAGAACCGTTGGAGAGGCTGCCGCCACCCGCGTTTCAAGCGCAGAGTTCGGATCCAGTCCGTAACGGCGAGCAACCTCCGCAAGTTGAGCGGCGGTCGAGGTATCCTGCGCCAGAAGCGGTTCTGCACCAGCCAGGAAGGAAAGGAGCAGGCCCACGAGGAGCAGCGAAAAGAGACGCATCGTCAATGTACAGATCCTCCTGACCGCGACACGGGAAAGACGTGTGCTTTCCATCGCGGCATACAGGCTCGTTGCAGAGTGTATGTTGCGGCGCGGGATCAGAGAACGGCTCCCCTGGTCTTTCCCAATAGCCGCTGCCAGACCGAGGAGGGCACAGACGCCTCGTCGCCCTCCTTGTCTGGTTCTTGACCGGCGCGAAGCAAGGTTTCCGGTTCTGTCTCGGATTCTCTACTTTGCGCAGGGCGAACCAGTTCCTCGGACAGGTTGTGAGTATCGCACTGTGAACCACGGAGTAGCAGCAATACGTTGAGCACTTCCTGTGCGCCTGCGTGGGCTGCGGTGTCATCCTCTTTGAGAACCATCTGACACAATGCAAGCGTCTTCGGAAAATTGTAGCGCAAGTGGGTACCCAACATGTGATAGCGAACGCCACGCAATCTCTCCAGAACGGCGATCCGCTCCTGTGCCGACCACCGTGAATCCGCAAGGATTTTGCGCGGGAGCGTGGAAGAACCCCCGAGTATCCCCAGGACATGGGCTGCACTCTGGTGAACTTGCGCGCGTTCATCCTGCGACGCCTCTATGAGCGCCGGGACGGCAGAGACATCGCCGATCTGCCCCAACGCATGGAATGCATTATGGCGGACCGCATCCTGTTCGTCTTTCAATGCCTCGATGAGCGACGGGACGGCAGAAGCATTCCTCATCTTATAGAGGGCATAGGAGGCGTTCTGACGCACGACCGCGTTCTCATCCTTCATGGCTTCGATGACCGCAGGAAGCGCGGAAGAATCGTCCAATTGACTTAATGCGGCGGCAGCCATAGAGCGAACAAGCTCACTCTGATCCTTCAATGCATCCACCAGGACCAGAGCAGCAGCCAGATCGCCGATCTTGCCCAACGATTCGACAGCCTTCTGGCGCACTGAGTCGGAGGTATCTGTCATCGCCTCGATAAGCGCAGGAACGGCGGAGGCCATAGCGATACTTCCCAACGCTTCCGCCGCGCTCTCGCGAACGGTAAAGTTCTCATCTTTCAGGGCCACAATGAGAGCAGGGACGGCGGAAACACTCGCGACCTTGCCCAGCGTGATGGCAACCTCCCGGCGAACATCCTTGTCCGTGTCTTCCAGCCTTGCAATCAATTTCGCAATGTAGGGGTTGCTCATGGAACAGGCTCCTGCAAGAGAAACGCGGAATGCATCAGAGCTTCTTCTGAAGGTAGAAGCGTTGATGGCCGAGAGGATAGTCGTCGAGGGTACCGAATACCGTACAGCCCAGACCTTCATAAAAAGGCCGCGCCTGCTTTCGATACATTATAGGCGCGGAGCCCGGTCGCGACCGCCTGTATCTCTGCTTCCGTCTGCGCCGTATTCAAGGCGATGACATAGTCCTGGTGCGTTTTGCTCTCTGCTTCCCCTGCACTCATGGCACTTCTCCCTGGTTGTGTTCTTCTGCGATTCTGGCATACATCGCGTGATCCTGCCACTGGCCGTTGATCTTCAGATAGGCTTTCGCCAGACCCTCATAGCGAAAGCCGGCCTTCTCGGCGATCCGGATGCTGGCACGATTGCTCGGGATGATGTTGGCTTGAACCCTATGCAGCCCAAGGCCGTGCGGTTGGGGCAGGAAGGCGAGGTCGAGTAGCGCCCGCGCGCCTTCCGTGCCCAATCCTGTTCCCGCGACATCGGCGCTTACGCTCCAACTGGCGTAGGCGTTCAGAAAGGCTCCCCGCACTATCTCCGACAGATTGAAGAATCCGGCGATGCGCTGATCGTCCAAGATGCCGACCAGACGACACTGTGTTCCCTCTTGCGCGCCGCGTACGCATCGTGCCAGTTGCGCCTCAAACAGTTGGTCCAGAGGCTTTTCAAAAGAGCTTGCCGGCAGCCAGGGTTCGAATAGAGTCCGACTCACCTCGTACACCCGAACAAACTCCGCCCGATCTGCTTTACAGAGCGGACGCAACGTCAATCGTTCTTTTCGCCAGGGCAGTGCCTCTAACCAGGGAGAGATTTCTTCGCTCATCCTTTATGTGCCTTTCCCTACAGAGCAGACTTGCTAGGATCGGGTGTTTACAGCGGGACTTCGGGGCGATTATACAGCGATGGCGGCGATAACAGCAGACGCTGCCGCTCCGTCAGGTCGGGCATCGCCTCCAGATCGTAGAACTTGTTCGACGATGCGCAGTGCCCGGGGCCGTATTTAAGGAGCGCGATGCGTCTTTCGGTGCTGCCGCTCCAGGGCATCGTGCCATGGATGAGGGCTTCCGTGAATAGAACGACATCTCCTGCTTCGACCGCGGGCTGCACCACATACGGCGCGGCGCGTTGAAAATCCCGTACTTCCGCGGGGAGCGCAGAAAGGAATTGGCTCTTATGCGAGCCGGGGATGCAGGCGAAGCCTCCCTCTCCGGCCTGCGCCGGAGTCAGGAAGTAGATCAGGGTGCAGAGGCCGTTGCGGATCGCGCCGTCGCGGCAGGCGTACCACCAGTCGTCCATCTTGCCCTCGCCGCCATGCAGAGGGCCGCGGCTGTCTCCCTGACGCATAAAGATGCCGTAGTCGTGATCGAGCCGGAAACGCGCTCCCAGGATGCCGCGCAGATAGGGCAAGACCTTCGGATGGTCGAGCAGCGCGACAAAAGGCGCTCCCCATTGCAAAATGCTCGGAGCAGTACGCTCACCGCACGACTCCGGCGGACAGGGAAACTCTCGATCCGCGACCGCATTCAACTCCGCTACTTCCGTCGCCGTCAGCACGTTCTTCAGCAATACGTAGCCTTGCAGATCAAACACAAACATCTCTTCCGGTGTCAATCCATGCCTCCTCTCCCGATTGTGATCCGAGATGCATTCTCTCTTTCTCTATCGTCACAGGGCAGGCTCCTACTCAAGGGGAGGATCCGAAAGGACGTGGTTGCGCTGTGTGGGGGTAATCAAGGTTTTTTCCACTCCAGGATCTGGTGGGCGGCTTCCAGGCGGGGACGCAGTTTCCGGTAGTCTACCTCCTGGACGGCGATGTTGTCGGTCAGGGCGATGTCGGCGGCGAGGGCGGCGGACTGGCCCAGGATCATGAAGACAGGCTCCATGCGGATGGAACCGTAGGCGATGTGAGAGGCGGCGAGGCAGACCGGGACGAACAGATTGGCGCACGCCGCCTTCTTTGGAACGATCGCGCGGTAGGAGATCGGATAGGGCGGCATGCCTCCGACCTGTACGTCTCCTTCATTCCAGACGCGTCCGTCACGCGCGAAGCGTTGGCAGTTGTGGGAGTCCATCGTATAGGCCGCCAGACCGATTGAATCCTCGGCGGTCCGCGTGCCGCGGCAGTTGGCTTCGGTCATCACATAGTCGCTGACCATGCGGCGCGCCTCCCGGACATAGAGTTGCGGTGACCAGCCATCCGTCTCCATGAACTCATCGCGGCAGAGGCCGAACGTATTCATCTTGGTGCGGATGGCTTCCGGAACGGCAGGCTCGTTGGCGAGAAACCAGGCCCAGCCCTGCTGATAGACGACATGCGCCTGGAAGATCTTTTCACGGGTGCGGTAGTCGGCTTCCGGCCAGGCGTAGTTCTGCCCGATGAAGTCGGTGGAGAGGCCGCCGTGGTTGTTTGTATCCGTCTTGTGATTTTTGATCGGATCGAACTTCTGGAACACCTGATTCCAGCCGGTGGCGAGGTAGCGCGCCAGAAGCGTATACTGCGCGGGATCGTACCCCGGTGGTTTGGGGAAAGGGAGTCGGTTCTCGGCGGCTGTCGCCATGCAGAGCCGAAAGTTGTAGGCTTGAATGCGTCTATCGCCCGTGCCGTTGGGGGCCGCAGGCACGGCATTCACGGTGGGCAGGAGGCCGCTCGTCGAATCCCCTTCGCGCACATAGGGATCTACCGCCGTATCGAACTGGTGCTTGTCGCGTACTTGCACGCCGTTCAAGGTCTCTCCATAGACCTTGTTGCTCTCGCGCCCCACGAACGACCGGACTTTCGCCTGCGCCATCAGATCGCCTTCGTAGGTGGCGTCTATGAAGCAGCGCGCCTGCACCGTGAGGCCGCTCTCGGTGGAGAGAGAGGTGATCCGGCTGCCCTGCTTGTGCACGCCATGCAGATACTCCTTCGTATAGACCGGCACCGCCGCCTCTTTGAGCATCTCGGAATAGACTTCGCTCGCGATATGCGGCTCGAACCGCCACTCCTCGTCCTCCCCATACTTCTGCCCGACCCGATGATAGAACTCCCGCGACAGCCCGCCGATCGCGGCTTTGTTGCCGATATCGGTGTTGCTCAGCCCGCCGGTCGTCATACCGCCGAGGTGCGCCGAAGGCTCGATCAGCACCACCGTGCGCCCCAACCGACTCAACTGCACGGCGGCGATAATGCCGCTGGAAGTACCGCCGTAGATGCAGACGTCTGTGTCGAGCGTACGTTTTACCACCTTCTCCGGTGGAAAATAGTAGTGCAGATTCGGGGAGATGGGCGTGGTCACAACAGCCTCCTTCGGGGCAGCAGGAGTCTCCTGCGCGGTCGCTATTCCGATCAAACCGATGCTGAGAACTCCACACATCCAGCCCCTGTTCCATCGTTGTGCTCTCGTCACAATCGTCTCCTCTCCAGAACCGCCATAAATCCTCTTCAAGAGAGTTCTTTCTCTCCCACACCGATACCTCCTGCCCGCACTCCACTTCCTCTGCCTTTCCAGCCGTCGATGTAGCGGCAGGTATAATGATGGTACGGTGATCCGTTTTCAACGGGCGAACTCTAAGGGTGAAAGAGGGTGTCTGTGAATAGACCGAGACTGAATCTGGTGGTGATTCGTTCCAGGGACATCGAGCGTTCGGCGCAGTTCTATGCATCTCTCGGCTTGCGCTTGGAAAAACATCGGCATGGCTCTGGCCCGGAGCACTTCGCGTCGGAAGGGGAGGGAAGTGTGTTCGAGATCTATCCTCGGCAAGATGAAGCCGATTCCACGGCAGGGGGGCGAATCGGATTTCAGGTAGCGGATGTCGATGCGATTGTGCAGAGATTGGACGAAGCAGGTGCGAAGATCGTTTCGGCGCCGAAGAGTTCGCCCTGGGGCAGACGCGCCGTGGTGGAAGACCCGGATGGACATCGTGTGGAACTCACAGAGTAAGGTGAAATTTCTTGTAGAGGGTAGGGAGTAGTAGCCTGGAGCAGGACAGTACGTCTGATGTAGAGACAGCACTCGAATGAGATACGATGCGAATCTATCGTGTGTCTCGATCCTTCCATTCTCTGTACAGGAGAATCACTTTTGTCCAATGCACGCAAAGTACGGATACGCTGGATAGCGGGGCTGTCGGTCCTGGTAGTGGGTTAC
>Ga0070658_10002589_pt1 | contig 15073 bp, 8 predicted proteins | sample KBSC13metaG_FD_64664 | JGI IMG/M metagenome (GOLD analysis project Ga0070658, IMG submission 64664) | Corn rhizosphere microbial communities from Kellogg Biological Station, Michigan, USA - KBS C1-3 metaG | ecosystem: Host-associated > Plants > Roots > Rhizosphere > Soil ...
GAGCCACCGCCGGCCGGTCTGCACGGACGGGTGCGAGGCGAGGACGGCAGGGACCGGGCGGATCTCGTCCGCGGCGGCCCACCCGACGGACAGCGCCGAGGCCACGCGCCCGATGACGTTGCGCTGCAGCAGCAGAGCGACGGCGAGGACGGCGAAGGTGATGAGCTCGACGTTGGCGCCACTGGTGGTCGTGAAGTAGACGCCGCCCGTGAAGACCGACAGTCCCACAGCAGCGGTCGCCGCCGTCGGCAGGTCGTCCATCTTGGCGACGACGCCCGCGGTGAGCCCCTGCAGGAGCACGGCCGTGCCGAGCCCGGTCCCCACGGTTGTCAGCGTCGTGCCCTGCAGCGGCTGGCTGAGCACTGCGGAGAGCCCGGCCAGCAGTGCGGCCAGGAGCCACACGAGAGAGGACAGCGCCCCCGTGTTGATGCCGATCGTGCCTGCCTTCTCGGCGTTCTCGGCCGCGGCACGGATCCCGACGCCGGCGCGGGACCGGCGGAAGAACCAGGCGAGCGCGAGCACGGCGACAAGGCTCACCCCACCGGCCAGGAGGGCATCGCCGGTGAAGACCTCGACGCCCCACTTGGTCGTGTGGCGGGTGAGCGGGCTGTGCGCCGGCACGGACGGCACCGGGTTCTCCTGGCCGGCGCCGGACGACGACTGGCCGCTCGCGCCGAAGCGCCAGGTGGGGAGCAGCAGGGCAAGGGCGAGCACGAGCTGACCGGCGGCGATGGAGGCGACCGTCGGGACGAGCCGGGGCGAGCTCGCGAACCGCCGCATCACCAAGATCTCGATCAGCACGCCGGCGATCGCGACGGACCCGAGCGCCGCACCGACGCACAGCACGTAGGGGACGTCCTCCGCCTGCAGGGTGAGGAACACGACGGCGGCGGCTCCCGCGAGGGAGCCCTGGGCGAAGTTGATGATCTTCCCGGCGCGGTAGACGAGCACCAGGCCGATCGCGAGCAGCGCAGCGGGCGCGCCGGCCACCAGGTTGGCCACGACGACCGCGAGCGGGATGAGCCGGTGGTCACCGGTGACGAGACCGGTCAGCTCCGTGAGGACGAGGGCGCCGGCGAGGACGGCAGGCGGACGCCACAGCCCGGTCATGCCTGGCCCAGGTTCGTCAACGCCAGAGACAGCTGACCGAGGCTGTTCACGTCGACGACCTCGTCCCGCGTCGGAGCCTGGAGGGCGGCCATGTCCGGGCTGGGGGCCTGCGGTGGGTCGAGGGTCAGGTCGTAGACGACGCGGAACGTCACGCGCTTGAGCGGTGTGGACACGAAGCTGACACGCACCCGCAGCAAGGCGCCTGCCGGACTCACCCAGATCGACACCGGGTTGATGTCCCGCGTGATCGCGTAGACGCCGAGGAGGTTGCGCGTGGGTCGCTCGCGGTCGGGGTCGACGTGCAGCTGCCGCGCGACCTTGTCGAGCGAGGTGTTGCCGGCGTACTCCACGGCCGGCACCCGCTGGCCGGTGCCCGGCGCGGTGACCGACGCGTTGCGGTCGATCTGCACGCTGCCGGTGAGGAGCCCGCGCACGTCGTCGACGACGGTGAACGGGTTGAGGACGACGAGGTCGCCGAGCGTGGTCGGCCTGGTCAGGTCCTGCACGCCGTAGTGGTTCAGCGCGCCGAGGTGGGCGCTGTCGAGCCGGAACCACGGCCTGGCACCGACCGCGTTCCCGTCGGCGGTGCGGCTGTAGACGACCGACCGGTCGAAGACGGCGAGTGCCTGCCCTCGCAGCTTCGTCATGACGGGCGGCGCCAGAAGCGCTGCACTGCGGTGCGTGGGGTCGAGGACCACGCCCGCGACGGCAGGCAGGGACGTGCGGTGTGGCGTGAGGGCGGGCTGGCCGCCGTCGCGCGTGATCGTCAGGCTCACCGTCCCGGTCCGCGGCCCGAGCGTGTCGGCGGCGTGGCGAACGGCCTGGACGGCGGCCTGCTTGTCAGCGGGGCCGCAGCCGGTCAGGACGAGGAGGCCGGCCAGCGCGAGGCCGGAGGTGCGCGGCGTCAGCACGGGGAGCTGCTCGGCTTGCAGGAGTCCGGGGCCACGACCGCGCCCGTCTTGAAGAACTGGTCGGTGTTGGCCGGGAGCTGCCCGAGCTGGAACTTGGCGCCGTTGAACAGGTACTCGTAGGCGCCGGGGTTGCCCGTGGTCGGGTCGAGCACTCCGGGGTTGAACCAGATCAGCGAGACGCTGTGCGGGAAGGAGTACACCCCGGGGCCGTAGCCGCCGCCCATCATCCAGGGCGTGAGGCTGAACTTGTAGCCGACGCCGTACAGGCCCTGCCGGAACGAAGCAGGGGTCAGCTTGGGTCCCGCCTCCTGGATCCCGTTGGCCATCCACACGAGCTGGGTCCACCAGAACGCGCACGCGCTGGCGCTGGCCTGGAGGTTGGGGTTGATGCTCTGCACCGCCCGAGCACACTCGGTGTTGACGAAGTGCATCGGCCACTCCAGACCGCTGATCCCGAACAGGTGCGCGCTCTCCTCGGTCGGGAGAAGCTCCGCGATGCCCGAGACGTCGAGGCTGTCGGTGCCCAGCTGCACCCACTCGGGGTAGTAGCCGGTCTTGCCCGCCGACTCCATCGCGAGCAGCGTGTTGACGTCACCCGGGTTGAGGATGACCGTCGTGACGCCGTCGGCCTGGAACTTCGCGATCGCCGCGGTGGCTCCCTGCGTGTCCTGCAGGCCGTTGAGGGTGGCGCTCTCGGACGGGAGGTGGCACTGCTTGGTGAGGGCGTCGGAGAAGCGCGAACCAGGGATGCCGCCTTCGAGGCCCTGGTAGGCCAAGATCCCGATCTTGCGCGGCCGTCCGCTCAGGGCAGCGCCGGCGTACTGCGCCTTCTTGCCGGCCAGCGACTTGCAGACGAACTCCGACATGTAGCGGAGGACGTCCTCGTACTCCATGACGTCGTAGGTGTAGAGGTACGGGTCGTGCTTGACGTAGTTGTCGTGGTACGTCGAGTCGCAGAACGCGATGACGTGGTTGTTGGCTGCGTCCTCGCACACGCCGACCCGGACCTCGCTGAGCAGGAACAGGTGGTAGGTGTCCGACAGGAGCTTGGCGTTCGCGGCGTAGGAGTCCGCCGTCGAGTCGGCCGGGTCGGGCGCTCCGTAGAACTCGATCCGGCGGCCGTAGAACTGGTAGTGGGAGTTGAAGTAGGCCTGCAGCGCCTGGAAGGTCTGCGTGCCGGCGCTGGTCTGGGCGTTGTTCGTCGAGGGGTCGGGCAGCCGACCAGCCGGAAGCCCGGCGTTCTCGATGCCGATCCTGATCTCGTTGGGGAAGACGTTGAAGGCGGTGGCCCCACCGTTGTCTCCGTGCCACGCCCCTCTGCAGGCCGCTGCGTAGATCGACGGGATCTGCCGCGGCGGTGAGCCGTAGCAGTACTGCAACGAGGGCGTGCTCGGCGTCGGCGACGCGATGACGCTGCTCGCCTGCGAAGACGGTGTCGGAGCGGGCTTGTGACCGTTGCCGATGCCGGCACCGGCCCCACCGCCACCGGCCTGCTGCAGGGACTCGAGGATCTGGTTGGGGTTGTGGTTCGGCGGCGCGTTCGGGTCGAGCGCGTTGCTCGTCTGAGCAGGATCCGGCGGCGGTCGCAGCGCGGACGGGAGCAGCAGGCCACCCATGCCAAGGGCGAAGACCACGTAGACCAGCGGCAAGTACTGACGCCGCGATCTACCGAGGACCTTGTGGCTGGGTGGCAAGACACATCTCCGTATGGTCATACGCTCGCGTGTGGCGCACACCATGGGGGCGTTTCATCCTGATGTCAAGGTAGGTTGAGGCTTGGCGCGGGCCGATACCGCTCACCATCCTTTACGCTTGTACGTGCCAAGCAGTGAGGTGAGGAGTTGCCGATGGGCGTCGCTGCCCAGTACCCGCTCGGCCCCTTCACGCCGTACGACGGGAACCCCGTCCTCCGTCCGCAGGGCTCCTCCTGGGAGTCCGCGAACCTCTACAACCCTGCTGCGGCCGTCGTCGGCGACCGGGTGGTGCTGCTCTACCGCGCGCACGGGACGGACCTCGTGAGCCGGATCGGCCTCGCGACGAGCGAGGACGGCCGGACGTTCGCGCGCGAGGCCGACCCCGTGCTCGAGCCCGAGCACGACTACGAGGCGAAGGGGTGCGAGGACCCGCGCCTGGCGCTCATCGACGGGGTGTGGCACCTGACCTACACCGGCTACGACGGGTCGAGCGCCCTGCTGTGCCTCGCGACGTCCTCCGACCTGCGGAGCTGGACCAAGCACGGCCCCCTGTTCCCCGATTTCGACACGTGGGCCTCCTCTCCGTGGCTGCCGCACATCCGTGCGCGGAAGCCGTGGAACAAGGCCGGGGTGCTCCACTCCAGCAAGCTCGGCGGGAAGTGGTGGATGTGGTTCGGCGAGGGAGCGATCTACGCCGCGACGAGCGACGACCTGCGCACGTGGACCCCCGTGTCCGACGAGCTGGAGCCGATGCACCGTCCGACGCCGGGCCGCTGGGACGCGGACCTGGTGGAGATCGGTGCCCCACCGGTCGAGAGCGACGACGGCTTGCTCGTCTTCCTCACCAACGGCATGCGACTGGAGGACCTCGAGACCCGGAGGGTCCGCTACGCCTGCGGCCAGATCGCCGTGCGCGTCGACGACCCGGGCACGGTCTGTGCCGCGACCGACGAGCCGTGGTTGACGCCTACGACGACCGATGACCAGGTGGGGCTCGTCTCCAACGTCACCTTCGTGCAGGGGCTCGTGCAGTTCCGCGGCGAGTGGCTCGCGTACTACGGCCAGGCCGACACGACGCTGGCGGTGGCGGCCGCGCCGGCCACGGGGCAGCGCTAGTCCCTCTTGCGAGACTGTGCTGACAAGCATAGTTTTGCCAGGTCAGCACTCCCGGAGAGCGAGTCCCATGTCCACTCCCCTCACCTCCCCCGGCCAGGTCGTCGCGGACGGCCTCGTCTTCACCGAGGTGCCGCGCTGGCACGATGGCGAGCTCTGGTTCGGCGACATGCACAGCGGGAGCATCTTCCGCGTCGACGCCGCCGGTGAGCTGCACGAGGTCGTCACCCTCGGCGAGCACTCAGGTGGCATCGGCTGGCTGCCGGACGGCTCCCTGCTCGTCGTGGCGTGCCACTCGCGGCGGCTGCTGCGCTTTTCCGACGGGAAGCTCACCGTCCATGCCGACCTCGGCGACACGGGCACCGCGGATCTCAACGACCTGTGGGTCGACAGCCAGGGACGTGCGTACGTCGGCGACATGGGCTTCGACGTCCACGCCTTCGGACGGCTCATGGTCGAGGGCCGCGCCGAGGAGGCGATGGGGCTCGTCCGCCCCAGCAACGTCTTCCTCGTGCGGCCGGACGGCTCGTTCATCGCGGCCGGCCCGACGCCGATGATGTTCCCGAACGGCATCGTCGTGGACGAGGCGGCGCAGGAGCTGGTCGTCGCCGAGTCCTTCGGGCTGAAGCTCAGCATCTGGCCGATCCGCGAGGACGGCACTCTGGGCGCCGGCCGCGACCTGGCGGATCTCGGTTTTGCGCCGGACGGCATCTCGCTCGACGCCTCGGGAGGCGTATGGGTCGCGGACCCCAGCGGATGCCGTGTCGTGCTGGTCGACAGGGACGGGCAGCCCGTGCGGGAGATCGCGACCGAGCACAAGAGCCTCTCCGTGGCAGTGGGCGACGACTGCGTCTACGTCGCCACCTCGCCGGTGACCGACCCGAGCGAGACCGCGGCGCTGCGGGAAGCACGCATCGAGCGCTTCACCCTCTGACCAAGGGGTCTTGACGCGCCTGTGTTACACAGCACAGGATGAGTCTCCCGTCACACTCAGGAGCACCATGACGCCCGACGACCTCCAGCCACTTGGCACCCTGCTGACCACGCTCGCGCAGGAGCGCGGGTCTTCGACAGCCCTCGTGATGGACGACCGGGCCGTCACCTACCTGCAGCTCGAGCAGGACGCGAACCGCCTCGCGCGGGCCTTCGCCGAAGCCGGTCTCGGAGTGGGTGACCTCGTCACGCTCGGCCTGCCGAACGGCCCGGAGTTCGTGACGGCATGCTTCGCGGCCTGGAAGGTGGGCGCCGTCCCGCAGCCCGTCTCCCACCGGCTGCCCGTGCGCGAGCAGCAGGCCATCCTCGAACTGGCGCAGCCGCGTCTCGTCCTCGGGCTCGACATCGACGGACCGTGGACGTGCGTCACCGATCTCGCCGCCGCGGACCAGGACGACAGCCCACTCCCCGAGGCAGTCTCCCCTCGCTGGAAGATCATGACCTCGGGTGGCAGCACCGGGCGCCCCAAGCTCATCGCCGCGGTCGGCGACTCCCGCCAGAACCCGGCCTCCGCCGCGATGCTCGGCCTGGCGCCGGGCGGCGTCGTCTACTCCCCCGGGCCGATGTACCACAACACGCCCTTCGTCACCGCGATCCAGGGACTCATGCTGGGCTGCACGGTGATCCTGTCCGAGCGGTTCTCGCCGGAGCTCACGGTGGACGCCGTCGAGAAGCACCGGGTGGAGGTGCTGCTGCTCGTCCCCACCATGATGAGCCGCATCTCCGCCTACCTCGAGGAGACCGGACGCTCCTTCGACACGTCGTCGCTGAAGATGGTCTGGCACATGGCCGCCAAGTGCCCGGAGTGGCTGAAGCGGCAGTGGCTCGACCTGGTCGGGCCGGAGAAGCTGTACGAGCTGTACGGCGGCACGGAGCTCGTCTCGGTCACGGCCATCGTCGGCACCGACTGGCTCGAGCGGCCCGGGAGCGTCGGCAAGCCCCTCATGGGCGAGATGCGCGTCTGTGACGAGGACGGCGTCGAGCTGCCGCCGGGTGAGGTCGGAGAGATCTACATGCGGTCCGGCGAGGGGCTACCGCTCCCGTTCGACTACATCGGCGCCGACGCCAAGGTCCGTGACGGCTGGATCACGGTCGGCGACCTCGGCTCGATGGACGCTGACGGCTTCCTCTACATCAGCGACCGGCGAACGGACATGGTCGTCGCGGGCGGGCAGAACATCTACCCCGCTGAGGTCGAGGGCGCCCTCGAGCGGCACCCCGGCGTCGTGGGCGCCGTCGTCGTGGGACTGCCCGACGCCGACCTGGGCCAGCGCCTGCACGCTGTCGTGCAGGTCGTCGGCGACACCGACGAGGACGCCCTGCGCACGTTCATGGCGGACGAGCTGGTCCGCTACAAGCAACCGCGCAGCTACCACCTCGTCACCGAGATGCTCCGCGACGACGCCGGCAAGGTCCGCCGCAGCGCGTGGCGTGATGCGGAGATCGCGCGGCTCGGCATCAGCGTCACCGCCTGACGTGCGCGCTGCCGAGGTGCGGCGCTTCGCAGCTGCCGAGCAGCTCGAGATCGTCGCGCTGCCGCTCCGGCGCATGCGGCAGGAGTGAGGGGTCAGAGGGTCAGGGCAAGGACCCGGCCCGACGTCGGGCTCGTCGGCTTGCCCGCATCAGCCACGTAGAGCGTGTCGTCCACGATGCTGAGCCCACCCGGCGCCGGTGCTCTCGAGGCGCTGGCGACCTGCGTCACCTTGCCGTTGGTGACCGCCACGACGCCGCCCGTGCCGCGAAGGCCCACGTAGACGGCACCCGAGCTGCCGACGGCGACCGGGCCTGGCGTCTCACCGCTCGCGAAGCTCGCCAGCAGGGTGCGCGTTCCAGGACCCGTGGGCGTCACCTCGATCCGGTAGAGCGCGCCCTGCAGGAGCGCGGCCGAGTCCGCCGTCTCGCCCGCGGTGAAGACGAGGGCGCCCTTGGCATCGACCGCAAGACCGGACGGACCCTTGCCGCTCGCGAAGTCACTGCTCGAGTACCAGGCCGTCGTCTTGCCGGTGGCCAGCGCGACCCGCCAGATGGTCCCCTGCGCCGGGTCGGCCACGAAGGCATCACCGCCGATCACAGCGAGCCCCTCGGGCGCGGGCTTGAGGTCCTGGGCACCTGGCTGGCACGTGCCGGTGAGGCCGACGACGCACGGAGGCAGGTCGGGCAGCGTCGCGACGGTCCGCTGGCTGCCGGTCCTCGGGTCGATCTGGACGAGGGCTCCTCTGCCGCGATCGGTGGCCAGGACGAGCCCTCCACTGACGGCGGCCGCCGACAGCCCACCGTCGTGCTGGGCCGGCTGACCGGTCACGGCCACTTGCCGGGTCGGCTCGTCGGTGCGTGAGAAGACGAACAGGCGGGAGGCTCCCGCGCTGTTGTCCGTCCCGGCGTAGACGTGCCCCAGGTCGGCGGCGAGCGCGCGCGGCAGTCCCGGCGCGGGGACGCGATAGTCGCTGAGCGTGGCGCGCGGCGGCGCGGCGGGCAGGCTCGGCGAGGGCTCGGTCTGGACCACCGACGGCGCCACGAAAGGCGGGTTCAGGGCCAGCGGTGTCCCAGTGCCGACGGAAGCGGGGGGTACGGGAGCCGGCGGCTCCGGGGCGACGACCACCGCCGGCGGAGCCGAGGGCGCCCCCGTCGCCAACGGGGCCGGCAGGTCGGAGGACGCCGAGGTCGCGGAGCCGCCGAGTGGCACGCCGCTCGTGAGGATGAGGGCGGTCGACGCCGTCAGGGCGATCACCATGGAGTAGAGCTGGCCCTCCGTGCAGCGGAGCCGTGCAGCGACGGCCGCCACCCGGCCGCCCTTCTCGGGCTCGAGGACCTCCGTCACCTCCGGGAGCTCGGTGAGGGTCATGTCGAGACCTCGTCGGCAGGGACGGGCACGCGGACCGTCCGTCGGCGTTGCGCAGGAGCCTTCGGCTTCGGCGGGCGGCCTGCTGCGCCCGCAGCCGGCTTGGTGTCGCTGCGGGCGATCGCGCGTTCGTCGGTGCCGAGGTAGGCCGCGACCACGGCCGGGTCGTTGCGCACCTGCTCCGGCGTGCCTTCCGAGATGAGGCTGCCGGCGGCGTAGCAGTAGACGCGCTGGCTGATCGACATGATGAGCGGGATGTCGTGCTCGATGATGACGACGGTCGCGTCGAGCTCGCCGCGGATCCGCTCGATGAGCGGACCGAAGGCCTCGGTCTCGCGCTGCGCGACCCCGGCGGTGGGCTCGTCGAGCAGCAGCAGCTCGGCGCCCTGGGCGAGCAGGCAGCACATCTCGACGATGCGGCGCGTGCCGGTGCTGAGCTCTCCGGTGTACGTGCCGGCGTATCGGCCCAGACCGAGGAAGTCGATGTAGGCGTCCGCCTCGGCGAGCTTCGTCCGCTCGGCGCGACGCGACGGCGGCAGGGCCAGAAGTGACGGGAGGAACTCCGAGCGCTCGTGCGCCTCGAGCGCGATGCTGACGGTCTCGCGCAGGGTCAGCTCGCTGAAGAGCCGGGCGTCCTGGAAGACGCGACCGATCCCCAGCCGCGCCCGCTCGTGCGGCGAGAGCCGGGTGATGTCCTGGCCGCGGAACAGCACGCTGCCCTCGACCGGCTTGGTGAAGCCGGTGACGGCGTTCATGAGGGTCGACTTGCCGGCGCCGTTGGAGCCGATGAGCCCGACGATCTCGCCTTGGTGCACGGTGAGCGCGGCGCCGTCGAGTACCCGGCGTCCGGTGTACTCGACCGACAGCCCGGCCACCTCGAGGATCGGCACGCCGTCCTGCAGGGGCTCTCGCCGCGAGACACGCGCGGGCAGGGTCGCCTGCTCGACAGCGACCCTCTCGACCGCCACGTCCGGCACCCTCCGCAGCGCACGACTCACGATGACATCACGCAGCGCGTAGAGCCCTTGGGCGAGGCCGCCCGGCAGGAAGAGCAGAAGGAGCAGCAGCCCGAGCCCGCTCGTCGCGACGCTGACCTCGACGCTGTTGCCGAAGATGGCTGGCAGACCCACGACCCAGAGTGCGCCCAGGACGGCACCCGGGATCGACCCGAGGCCGCCGATGACGACCATGGCGATGAGCGACAGCGACTCGCCCGGTCCGAAGACGGGCGGCGAGTTGGTCCCGGTGAGGGTGAAGGTGACCATCGCACCGGCGTAGAGCGCACCGGCGAACCCGGCGATGGCTCCGGAGAAGACGAAGGCGGACAGCGTCGACAGCACCGGGCTGATGGTGAAGGTGGCGGCCGCGGACGGGTTGTCCCGTACCGCGATGATCGTGCGCCCGGCCCCGGTGCGCCGGAGCTGGCTGATCAGCAATCCCACGACCGCGGTGAGGACCACGCACATCCAGTAGTAGTTGCGCTGGACCGCGAGGTCCAGGAAGCCGAAGACCTTCGCGCGCGGGAGGTTGAAGATGGCCTCGGTGCCGAAGATCGGCTGGTAGTAGAGCCAGCCCTGGGCGCCGACCGCGAAGGCGAGCGTGGTCAGGGCGAGGAACGGGCCGCGGACGCGCAGCGCGGGGAACCCGACGAGGAGCGCGCACAGCGCCCCCGCCACGGCCGCGTAGGCCGAGGCGGCCGGGAAGCTCATGCCCTTGCCGACCAGTGCCGTCGCGGTGAGCGCGCCGACACCGACGAACCCGAACTGACCGAGAGACAGCTGCCCAGCCCAGCCGGTGAGGACGGTGACCGACAGGCCGATCAGCACGTACACCACGACCCGGGTCAGCAGGTAGGACTGCGAGGGGGCCGACATGACGAGCGGGAGCAGCAGAGCGAGCACCAGCAGGCCGCCGAAGCCGAGCCGGCTGAGATGCCGGACGTGCCAGACCTGCCTGGCAGCGACCGGGATGGCGCGCACACGGGGACCGATGGCGAAGCCGCCGCTGCGGTCGTCGGAGGTCGAGCCCTGCCGGAGGATGAGCACGATGACGATGACGAAGAGCACCGCGTCCACGAGCCCGGGGTTCTTGGCGTTGGCGAAGACGATCGCCTCGATGACGCCGACGGCGAGGCCGCCCACGAGCGCGCGCGGGACGGACACCAGCCCGCCGAGCAGCGCAGCCGCCAGGGCGCGAAGCAGCAGGCTCGGCCCGACCGAGGGGCTGGGCAGGCCCACGATCGTGGACCGCAGCGGGTCGAGGAGCACCACGGTGAGCACGGCCATCGCGCCGGCGATCGACCAGACCACGGTCGACACCTTCTTGATGGGGATGCCGCCGAGCTGCGCGCGGTCCATGTTGTCGGCGCTGGCACGGATCGCGATCCCGAACGCCGTGCGGTTCAGGAAGAGCGCGAGCCCGGTGATGACGGCCGGCACGAAGGCGATGACCATGAGCTGCGGCGAGCCGAGCAGCACACCTGCCACCTTGAACTGGCGGTGCAGAGGGGTCGGGTAGGACTGGACGTTCTGCACGCGCGGCAGCAGCACGCGGAAGAGGAACACGACCTGGCTCACGCCGATGGTGGCGACGAGCAGGACGAGCCGTGGCGCCCGGAACAGCCGCCGCACGACGGCCAGCTCGATGACGGCGCCGAGGGCCGCACCCACGACGACGACCGCCGGGAGGGCCAGCCAGAAGGGCACGCTCCAGTCGAGGACCATCTTGGCCAGCAGGGCCGAGCCAAAAGCTCCGATCTCGCCGTGCGCGAAGTTGATCGTCTTGTTGGAGCGGTAGATGAGGACGATGCCGACGGCGAGGATGGCGTAGGCCAAGCCGGTCAGGATGCCGATCGTGACGATGCCTGCGCCGACGTGCCAGCCGAGGAACGGGAGGTTCACCTCAGCCACCGTCGCTTCCGAGGAAGACCGCGCGGACGAGGTCGTCACGGTGCAGCAGCTCCTGGGCCGGCCCTTCGAAGCGCACCTGGCCCTTCTCCATGAAGACGGCGCGGTCCGCGATCGTCAGCGCGATGTTCACCGACTGCTCGACGATGACCATCGTCAGGCCCGTCTCCTTGAGCCGCTCCACCGTCTGCAGCACCTGCTGGACCATGACCGGGGCCAGGCCGAGGGACAGCTCGTCGATGAGCAGGATCTTCGGACGCAGGAGCATGGCCGTGGCAAGGCCGAGGATCTGCTGCTCGCCGCCGGAGAGCGTGCCCGCCGGCTGGTCCAGCAGGGTCGTGAGGACGGGGAACAGCTCGAGCACCTCGTCGATGCGCCGAGTCAGCTCAGGCGGGTCGGAAACGAGGGTGTAGCCGCCGGCGATGAGGTTCTCGCCCACCGACAGGGTCGGGTAGACGGCCTTGCCTCCGGGCAGCTGGATCACCCCGAGTTCTACGCGCGTCTGGGGCTCGGCGTAGGTGATCGTGCGGCCCGACAGGCGGATGACTCCCCTGTCCGCGAAGTCCAGGCCGGAGACGGCACGTAGCAGCGTCGACTTGCCCGCGCCGTTGGTGCCCAACAGGGCGAGGACCTCCCCCTCCCTGACGTCGAGGCTGACGTCGAAGAGGACCTGCAACGACCCGTAGGAGAAGTCGAGGTGTCGCACCTGGAGCAGGGGGAGCTCGCCGCCCGCGGCGACGCGCTCCCGCTCCGCCTGCTCCTCTGCGATGTCAGCGGAGGCCTGAGCGATGTCCGCCCGGACGGTCCTGGCGCCGCGTGCGAGGAACGCCGCCGCGGCGAGCGAGGAGATGGGAGCGAGGACGGCTACCGCGACCCGGGGTCCGAAGCGGCCTTCGAAGGCCGCGCCGAGGAAGGCGCCGCCGAGCCCACCGACGAGGGACAGGTAGAGGCCGACCATCGCGAAGCCGACGGCCCGGAACTGGAACGGCGTGATGGCCGACACGACCAACGTCACCGGGACGAGGCCCGCGAAGAGCAGCCCCTGGGTGACGAAGCCGACGGCGACGAACAGCGGCACCGACGGCACGTACGCCTGGATCGCCAGACCGCAGCCGAGGGCGGCGATGGCTCCCCCGATGGCGTACAGGCACTGCTCGGGGCTGCGGGCGAAGAGCCGGTCGGCGTACTTGCCACCGAGGGCGGCGCCGATCATCGCGCCGATCGACATGATGCTGGCGACCGCGCCGCGCTCCCCGACGTCGAGCCCGAAGTCGTGGTCGAGGATGAGGCTGAGGTAGATCGGCACCGTGGTGATCGCGAAGCCGAACGCACCGAGGCTCACCATGATGAGGTAGAAGGTCTTGACCTTCTTCAGCCGTGCGAAGGCACCGCCGAGGCTGACACGGACCTCGTCGCCCGTCGTGGTCAGGACCTGGCCGAGCACCTCCTGCTGCTCGTACTGGCCGCGCCGCGGCTCGGGCAGGAACAGGGTCGTGACCCCGAGCAGGACGGCCGGGACCGCCATGGCAGCGAACGCCCAGCGCCAGCCCTCGTGGCCGCCAGCGGCGGAGGCCACGCCACCCAGCAGCGCTGGGCCGATGAGGATGCCGATCGGCAGGCCCGAGCGGTGGATGGCGAAGATCCGTCCCCTGCCACGGGGCGGGTAGGCGTCGGTCAGGAGCGAGCCCTGGATCGGTCCTTCGTTGGCCTTCCCGATGCCGGACAGCACCCGGATGAGGACGAGCTGCCAGGCTGCCTGCGCGACGGAGGTGAGGACCGACGCGACGGCCCAGACCAGAGTGCTCACCCCGGCGATGACCGTGCGACGGGTCCGGTCGCCGAGAAGCCCAAGGGGCAGTGCGGCCAGGAAGACCGTGAAGCCGGCGAGCGCCGCGACCACGGTGACGGTGGTCGTGCTCAGGTGCAGGCTGCTCTGGATGTCCGGTGCGAGCACGCCGAAGCCGGCGTTGTCCGCGGCGTCGAGGACGGCGAGTCCCCCGAGGACGAAGACGGTCCGGCGGCCGCCGGCCTGCAGCGCCTCGCGGAGCGTGCCCTCGTCGACGGCAGCGGCGGTTGGGACGAGCAGGTCGTCGACCTGCTGGGGCTCCGCCATCACGTCGGTCACGCGTCGTCCTCTGCTGGGTGGGTGTCGGGCTGGGCGGTAGGGCTAGTAGCGCCCGCGTTGCGAGCCGCTCACCGGCTGGTAGCAGTGGCAGGCCGTGGAGTACCTGGCGATGCGCATCCAGTCGACCCAGTCGGTCTTGCCGGGCGCGAAGGAGCCTGGCTGCGTGTGGGGCAGCGTCGGTGATCCCAGCTGCTGGAAGGCGGCTCCGATGCCCTTGCGGGTGAGGTCGACTCCCAGCCGCGAGGCCGCCATGTCGAGGACGTGCGTCATCCAGCACGCCAGTGTCAGTGCACCGCCCGGATCAGGGCTGGAGAAGTCCGCGTTGGCCCCGTTGTTGGCGTTGTACTCGAGCCGGCACGCCTTGTTCGGCGCGTTCTCGGACGAGATCGTCAGGCCCTGCGTGAACAGGGACGCCCCGTCGAAGGAGGGCGGCATGTCCCGGACGAGGCCCTCGGCCTCCATCGACCCGATGTCGCTCACGACGTAGTGCGGCTTGAAGCCCTGCTGGTCGGCGGTCTGGGCGAACTGGAGGGCCATGACGAAGTTGGTGCAGAGGAAGACGGTGTCGACGCCGGCGGCCTGCATCTTGTTGACCTCGACCGGCACCTGGCTCTGCGCGGTGGCCGGGTCGCTCGCCAGCTTGGCGCGGTAGACGGGTGCGTGCCCCTCCTGCGTGAGGGAGCCGTTAAGCGCCTGCTCCGGTCGCGACTCCTCAGGGACGTCCATGCTGACCGTGCCGATCTTGCGGCCGTTCAGGATCCCGGACTGCGACGCCAGGTAGGCCCAGTTGGCGGCCGTGCGCTCCAGGCGCGAGAACGGCGTCGCGAGCAGGAAGTGGCTCTTGGTGTAGGACTCGGTGATGTGGCCGGCGTCGGCGATGGCCGGGATCCCGTACTGCGCCGTCAGGCACTCGGCGATGTTGCCGCCCAGGAAGCCGACAGCAGCGAACACCTTCTCGTCCTCAGCCAGCTGGCTGCACACCGCCCCTGCGCTGTGGCTGCCGTTCGTGTCGAGGGCGTCCCAGGTGCGGTAGACGGACACGATCTTGCGGTGCGCCAGGCCGCCTTGGCGGTTGATGGAGTCGAAGAACGCCTGGAAGCGGGCCTGCTGGTCGGCGGGCGTGAAGTTGGGCTGCGAGAAGCCCACAGGCTGCAGCTTCCGGATGTCGAGGAGGACGACGCCGACCTTCACGGTCGTCGAGGTCACACCGACGTCGGTCGCCTTCATGTTGCTCGGGCGCGCGCCCGCTCCACCAGTCGCTCCGAAGCCCCCCGTCCCGGTCGAGGTGGCGGGGCCGCTCGCTCCGGTCGTGCCCGGGGCGGTCGACAGGCCGGTCGTCGCGCCGCCCGTCTTGCCGCCCGGCAGGGTCGCCCCTGTCGGGG
>Ga0070658_10002590_pt1 | contig 15067 bp, 14 predicted proteins | sample KBSC13metaG_FD_64664 | JGI IMG/M metagenome (GOLD analysis project Ga0070658, IMG submission 64664) | Corn rhizosphere microbial communities from Kellogg Biological Station, Michigan, USA - KBS C1-3 metaG | ecosystem: Host-associated > Plants > Roots > Rhizosphere > Soil ...
TGATTGGCCAGGAAATGTAGGGCGTCGTCGAACATGGCGACGAAGGTTAACAGCGATACCCGATGTTTACAACGACAAAATGAAAATGCCGTTCAGTCTTAACTGAACGGCATTACCGCTATGCGGGCTTTTCTTTGTCCTGCGCCGGCGTGGCGCGACCGGGTAGAAATTACGCGACTTCCTTGATCACGATGTTGCGTGCCATCGGGCCTTTCGCGCCCTGCTGCACATCGAACTCGACGGCCGTTCCCGGGGTCGGGGCGGCGCCACGGAAGTGGTTCGCGTTGAAGAAGTAGTCGTTGTTGTCGCGGTCCGAGATAAACCCGAACTTGCGGTCTTGGTTGAAGAACCGCACCTTACCCACGACCCTGCCAGTGGGGGCAGCGACCTTTTTCACTTCCTCACGCTCGGCCCCAACCTGGCGCGGCGCGTCCGAGTGCATCGCTTGACTCACCGACTGACGCACTGCCGCATCAAGCGCCCCGATGGCCGCGGCACGGTTCAGGTCTCGGGTGTTGGTCGGCGCAGCGACCGAACTCTGCATTGCAGCGAAAGCAATGAGGCGATCGGCAAGTGACTTTGCCACACCGTCGGCCGGTCCCATTGCGATGATACTGCGTGCGCTCTCCTTGCCGAACGCGACAGACACGATGTCCGTCACCCAAACGCGCAGCGTTGCATCCTCAACGCGCGTCAGGGTCGAGCTCGACTGTGCATGCCCGCGGAACTGGTTGCCGACACTGATAGTCGAGGTCTGGAACGTACCCGCGTTTTCAATCCAGTACAGGCGCGAGCGGAATTGCATGCGCGACCACAGCAGATGCCCGATTCGAAAACTCAGCGAGGCAACCATTCCAAGCGCCAGGACGATCAGGACGGCGCGGCCCACTTCCATATGCGTCATCGAGGCGAACTGCCGAGTGAGGTAGACAGCAGCCACGGCGGCAGCGCCTGCCATTGCCGATCCCCACGCGCCGAGCAGCAGCAAGTAGCGAGAGTAGGGCACCTGAAAGGCTTCGCCCCAAGTCGAAAACTGCAGGGTGCTGGTCGGCACTGGTTGGGTTTCCTCGAGCACCAGGCCAGTGAACGAACCGCGCTCACCTTCATGCACTTCCGGGGGCACGTACGCATAGGTGCGGTTCGGAATGTTGCGCTCCCAAGAGTTTTGGAAGTCACGGCTAATTTCCGTCCAGAGCTGGGCAGGCGGGCAGTTCATCGCGATCGTGGTCTGCTCGCACGACACGCTTGTCATCGCCGCACTATCGAGTCGGGACACGATGGCGCTAAAGAACAGGGCGGAAGCGACCATGGAGCCGATCAGCAGCAGGGCAGGCGCAATCCACATCGGAGCAATCTCGATGGACGGGGCGATACGCGGTACCAGCACCGGGGCCATGATCGAGAAGACCACCAGGCCCATTAGCTTCCAGATAGCCTTGCTGCTCGTGTCCTCGCTGCCGGCGCCGGCGGTCGTGTCAAAGGACAGCCGCTCTGGCGTGACGAACGGAGTCATCAGAGAAAGCCCAGACATCGGCAGGAAAAGCCAGCTCGAAAACCCTTCGTACGGCGTGCCTTGGAACACGAAGTACGACACCACCAGCGAAGCGAACAGCGTTGCCATCCCAATGAGCGAATGGAAATGCTGAACGGCCGCGGCCTGGACCGGGACCGGCGACGTCACCAGATCCTTCACCAGCGAATACAGCAGGCCGTTGAGTGCGCCACGCGGCTCAGGAAAATCCAGAGCGCGATGACGCATAGATTCCATGATCGCTTCCGCGCCACGGCCAACACCGGCTTGGTTTAGGGGGACTTCACCCGCGAGGCCGACCGGGAATTTGCGGCCGAGGTAGAAGCGCATCTGCGACAACGCCTGGATCAGCAGCTTGACCGCGAAGCCAGCGACGAGCGCAGCCACAGCGGCAACCAGCACAGCCGATTTGTCGTCGTGGCGCTTGAACAGGTCTTTGGCGACGATAAAAGTTTCGATACCGCCTGCCGCCGTAAAGGCCGCGGCCAGGAACAGAAACACGTTCTCAAACTTGAACGGATTAGGAAAGTCGTTAACGAGCGAGTCAGAATTATTAAATTCGTAAGTCATGGTGTGGTCCTACGGGTAAGTTAATACTCTTCCATTAGACCATCCATTTTCCCTCACGCAACTCGACTCTCCGAAATTTTACGAACAAGCAACAGAGCTGCCGCGTCTACGCTGCCGGCATTGGCAATGAACAGACAACGGTGGGTCAGACGCACCTGCCTGATCAGATCGGGCAGGGCGGTCTCACGCGCGGACGCGAGACCAGGCGTCCAGAGGCGCTTCGAAGACGCTGCACGAGCGTGCAACCTGGCCTCGCGCAACAGGGCTGGCGCCCAGACCACGCAAAACACGGTGTCGGGGCGAAGTAGTGCCACATGGTCCGCAGACGATGGAAAGCCATCAAGGACAAGCTGTCCCACGGAATTGGCGTGCTCGACCAAGCGCCGTGCGGTGAGGGGCGACAGTGGAGCACCAGGGCGTTCACGGCGCATGGCGGACACAAGGCCGGCCGGCACGTCGGAAGGGAATTGATTGGACTGGGCAACCCGGCGTAGAGCGCCAATGCTCAAATGTCGGTAGCCATAGGCTTGCAGCGCAGCGCCTATGGTCGATTTACCGCTGCCATGCCGCCCGAGCAAGCAAAGTAAGGGCATGCTCAAGCCAAATCGCGCAAGTGCTGCTTGGCCTCATCGATCTTCACTTTCGCGCCATCGATGTGGCCGGCCGCCGCGTTCAGACTCGGCTCCAGCTCGGGATAGTGTTTGGTGACCCGCTTGAGCGTTTTTAGGCATTCGGCGAGCGTGTCTTCGCCATCGCGCAGGTGTTCATGGGCAGCTTGTTTATCGAAGGGCTTACGGGACATATTTGCGCTGGCTCGCGGGCCAGTCTCGGTTTCATGACAGTTGTTGAAAGCTGCGCACCCGGCATTTTCGCGCCGCGCACGTGCGTAGCTCGGCTATTTGCGATCGGAGAGAAGTTTTACGTCCTGCGCTGGAACCGCTGCAGGCGCCTGGGCACTCGTCCCTGACCCAGGCATGGAATTCTTGACCTCTTTGAGCAAAATGATCTGGCCGTCGTCCGGATCGTTCGCGGCCCGGCTAGTGTCAGCCGTCGCTGGACTGGCGACAGGCTTTGCAACCTTCGCCGGCGCTGGCGAAGGGAGCGGAATCTCGCTCATGGGTTCAGGGACCGGCATGGACGCCAATTGCACGCCCGTAGTGGTGACGGGCGCGATGCTCGTGTGAGGAGTGTTGTCCAGCGTGATCTGGAGCGTTTCTACGGCTTGCTTGAGCACGGCGACCTGTCGAGAGGAATCATGCACCTCGGCGACAAACTCCCGCACACGTAGGTATCCCTCGGTTACGGCAATCACGGTCGCCACCAGCGCGAACGCCATGGCGACCTTCTGGATTGGTTTTCCTGGGCTCACTGCAAATCCTCCTTTCGCAGCAAATATACGAGTTGCCACAGAGAAAAAGTTCGCAAAAGCGTGGGGAAATTCGGCCTGTCTCCAAATCGCGGCTATAGGAACGGACGGGGGAAGCTGGCCCCGATTTCAGAAAAGCACCCAAAAATAGCCCTGCTTTTGCCGAGTGACAACGGGTGGAACTCGGCAGGATGGCGTTTCCGAACACTTTCATTCCCAGGGGAAATATGAACATCGCAACCGATCAGATCAGCGACAGCGCAGCACGCGAAGCACTTCACGAAATCGACCAGCACGTCGAAACGGCCAACCTGGCGCTGTCCGATGGTCCGGTCACCACGCCGAACCAGGCCGATCAGCTGGTGAACGAAGCCGCTACCGCGGCCCGCATCGAGACGCTGCGCAACCGCGCCGCCAAACAGCGTTCGCGCGGCGTTCAAAACTTGGAACGCCGCCACAGCGGTGTCGCGTCGCTGATCCGCAATGTTGTGCTCAACGAGCGTGTCGTCGGCTCGACCTTCCAGCGCTACTTCTCGTCCATCGAAGGCGGCATCTACATCATTACCAAGACCGGCTCGTTCGTCGTCGGCGAAGCCGCGGCAGACAAGCTCCTGACCAACATCGACGAGAAGATCAAGGCGATGGAAGCGGGCGCCAAAGAAACGCTGGAGCAGATGGCCGTAGTGATGTCGGCGCACGCCGGCAAGGACAACTGGCTCGTTCCTCAATACGCGGACGCGGCAGCCAAGCACGAAGTGCAGCTGCGCTCGATCATGGCCAACCGTCTGCTGCGCGTGTTCGAGATGTATGACCAGCATCTGGTGCAACTGCAGCAGCTGGTCTGGAACGGCGAAGCGGAAGCAGACGAGATCGAGACCCGCGAATACGAGATCAAGACCCATGTGCGCGGCCTGCAAGAATTCATCCGTCGCTCGCTGGTCGGCATCCAGACCAAGACGCAGCCCAAGGCCGCGCCCGCACGCGCCGCATCCGATGCTCCGGCAGAGCAGGCAGCAGCCAGCGACGCCGCCGGCGCCGCTGACCAGCCACCGGTTGCGCTGGCAGCGTGAGCGACCTCGTCGCCGATCTGAACCCGGAGCAGCGCCTGGTGGCGCTGCACAACGGGAATGCTCTCGCGATCGCGTGCCCCGGCGCCGGTAAGACGAAGACGATGGCGACCAAGGCGGCCCTCAAGCTCGACGAGGGCGACCGCGCGTGTGCGGTGACGTTCACGCGCGAGGCCGCTATCGAACTGCGCGAACGCATCATGAAGCTGGCTAACCCAACGGGTAAGAGCCGCCTCCTGGTTGGTACCTTCCACAGCATCTGCATGCTCATGGCCAGCCCTCACAAGTTCAAAGGCGAGTTCGGCGCGGAGATTTTGGCCGAGATGCGCTCGCCGTTTGCTGGCAAATGGAATCTGGTGAACGAGGGGGTACGCAGGAGCTACATCATCCGCGCCATCCGGCAGAGCGGAGCGAATGTCCAGGAACGCGACGCGAGCCCGATCATCGAGCTGGCCAAGGAGGCCGGCGGCAAGCTGGAACACCTCGACCCCGAGCTACAAGAGATGGTCAACATCTACCAGCAGCTGATAGGCGAGGCCGGCTTTATCGATTTCCAAGACATCATCCTGCTCACCAACCGCGCGCTGCGCGAGGGCAAGATGACGCCTCTACCAGTGCACGACCTGCTGATCGACGAGTATCAGGACACCGACAAAGCACAGTACGAGTGGGCCGCGCACCACGCTAAGGCTGGAGTGAGGTTGACCGTCGTTGGCGATGACGACCAGTCCATCTATGCGTTTCGCCGCGCGCTGGGCTACGCAGGAATGGAACAGTTCGTCACCCAGTTCAAGGCCGATCAAATTCGGCTCGGCACCAACTATAGGTGTCACTCCGAGATCCTGGGCCATGCTGAACGGCTTGTTCAGCACAATAGCCAGCGAATCGAAAAGCGACTTTTTGCGCACAGGGGTCCGGGCGGCGTCGTGACCTACGAAGCGTTCAAGGACAACACCAGCGAGTACGCGGCCGTTGCCGAGGAGGCAATTAGCGCTGTAACGGAAGGAGTCGGCTTCGCCGTCATTGCACGCACCAACGACGAGCTGACATTGGTTCAGGCAGCCATGATGGCAAGGGGCGTGCCCTACCGCAAGACGGACGGGCGAAGCATCTTCGACTGCCCGGAAGTTCAGGTGTATGCGGCATTGCTGCGCACGCTCATTCAGCCGACCGCGAACGATCTCGACCAGGTCCTCGCCTGGGCTGGAATGAGCCCGGAGGACACTAGCCGGTTGCGCAAGGTGTTCGGCAACAGCGTCGTCATGGGGAGTCGGGACGATCTGCTCAATGCCCGCATCACGGAAAAGGGCATGGAAATCTGGCGCGCGTTCGCCAAGCGCTACACCGGCTGGGCGCACATGAAAGAGCAGAACTTTCTCGCCATGATCAATCTCGGCGTCTACGAGTGGCTGTCGGAGACGCTGCAAAAGCCGCACAGCCCCGCTGTGCTGGAGGCGGCCCGAGGCATGTTCGAAGTGCGCGAGGGCAGCTTGGAAAACCACCTGGACCATTTGCGTGCACAGCAGGACAAACAAAGCAAATCCGACAAGAAGAACGAAAAAGAAGCCAGCGAGCAAGCGAGTGTCTTGCTCACGACTGCGCACGGATCCAAAGGACTGGAATTCGACCGGGTATGGATTGTCGGACTCGACACTGGAACTTTCCCTTCCGATAAATCCGCGCTGGACGAAGAACGTCGGCTGATGTTCGTCGCCATGACACGTGCCAAGGATGTGTTGTTCCTATCGGGCACGACAGTGAAGAAGCCAAGCGTATTTTTATTTGAAGCGGGCCTGCTTCCCAACCCTGCCTCAAAAGGATCGCGTAACTGACGCCATGCCGGAAGAGTGGGCGATACACGCCAGCCTAGCGAACTGTGCCATGCGTGTCACACATGGGAAGAGCCAGGCAGTTCGCTTGCCAAACGCAAATGCGCTCAAAAAACCCGATGCTTTTGAGCAAGTCCGTAGCTCAGCTTGCCCGAAAATTGCCTTATGTTAAGTCCTGAAAAAATCATCGCGTACATCGCGGAACAGTTAGAACCGGTAAAGCTTTGGCTCGAACATCCTGACGTTACCGAACTGATGGTCAACCCCGGCGGGCACGTGTACGTCGAAAAAGCAGGGGTGATCGAATACATCGGTCAGCTGCTGAGCGAAGCCGACATCGATACTGCCCTGACGGTTATTGCAAAGCACGTCGGCCAAGACGCCGTCGCCCGAAGCGCGTCCGCCATCGTCAACGCCAGTATCGAGGACATGCGTATTGCCGGCGCTAAGGCGCCGGTTTGCCCAGACGGATCGTTCTTCTCCATCCGTAAGCATAAAGACAAAAGCCAGCGGCCAACGCTCCACGACCTGATCCACAAGATGAAGGCGATCACGCAGGAGCAAGCCGACTTACTGGTTGACCTCGTCATTCGCCAGCGCAAGAACTGCATTATCGCGGGCGGCACGAGCTCCGGGAAAACGACGCTTCTCAACGCGCTGCTGAGCCAGATCCCAAAGCACGAACGTGTGTTTTCGATCGAGGACTCGCGCGAGGTACACATCGATGTGCCGAACTTCATCCCCTTGCTCTCGAACCCGAACGACGGCGTGTCGGCGAGGGACCTGGTCAAGCTGGCGATGAGGACAAGGCCAGACCGCTTGGTCTTGGGCGAGACGCGCGGTGACGAGACCTATGACCTCATACGCGCTTTCAATTCTGGCCACCCTGGCTCGGTCAGCACAATCCACGCCGACTCAGCCAAGGCTGCGCTTTCGGCGCTCGAAATGCTGTTTCAGATGAATCTTCCGGCGAACGCGCAAATGCCCCCCAGTCTCGTCAAGACATATATCGCCAACTCTGTCCATGTGCTCGTGTTCGCGTCAAAGCGCTACGAGCTTAACGACGGAAAACAAACCGTGGTTCGACGTATCGAACAAATTAATCTTGTTAAAGGAGCAGCAAATGATGAATATCTTTTCGAAACTGTCGGCTAAGCGGGCGCAAATGGCGCAGGCCTACCAGAACATGTCGCCTTCGTCCAAGCGCGCGTGTCACGCGCTGGCTCTGGGCGCATGCCTGATGAGCCCGCAGCTGGCGTTTGCAGCCGACGGCAGCGAACTGCTGTGCTGGGTGGCGCAGTACTTCAAACAGATCGCCGGCACCGCCGTTCTCGTCGTTATCTGTATGTGGGCTATCGAGCACTTCTTCGGCGTGGCCAAGCTCCACGATGTCACGATCAAGGTCGGTATCGGCGCCGGCATCATCATCATGGCGGCGACCTTTGTTTCGAAATCGGGCCTGTCGACGTCCTGCGTGTTCTGATGCGCGAATCCGTGGTCAATAAGGCGCTTTTGGCCCCGCGCCTGAGCAACGGAGTGTCGAACAAGGCGTTGGGCCTGTGCTGGGGCCCTGGAGCGTTTGCCGCTGTCATGCTCGCCTCCGTGAACATCTTTTATTGCGCGATTCCGTTGGTAGTATCCGCGATCGCGCATGCCGTGATCGCATGGGCATACCGGAAAGACGTTCACGCCTTCTTGATCTATGTGCAGTACGCACGGATGGGCAAGCAATACCACCCTGACTCCCGAGAAACTCTTCCGCAGACGTACGAACGGCCGCACAAGTTCGGCCGTGGCGTGCGCGTATAACCATGCTCAACATCAAGTTCCGCGAGAAAGAAGACGACAACCTGCATCCCATGCAGGCTTTGGCGCCGTGGCTCGACTTCGTCACCCCGACACTGATCCTAAACAAGGACGGTTCGCTGCTGGCCGGTTTCAACTACGAGGGAGTCGATCCAGACGATCTGGTCGCAGAACAGGTCGACGGTTTTGCAGCCAGTATGCAGACGATTTCCTCGCGCCTGGACAGTCGCGTCACGGCATGGTGGATTGTCGATAAGCGCAAGGACAGCAGTTACGTTGGCGGCAACTTCATCAATCCAACTGCCGAGAAAATCGACCGCGCTTACTCGACAAACTTCACGAGTGGCAAACACTACTCGATGCGGTATTCGCTCTACATGCTGTTCACCGGCAGCAAGGGCACCGACAGGTTCTTCGACCGGGTAGCGCGCATTCAGAAGGAAACCGGGAAGGCCATTGGTGCAGCCCTTATCTCTGCGGTAGCCGAATCGCTGTCGGGCCAGCGCGCGTTCGCCGCTGACCAGGGTACGCTCTACGACAACGTGCACACGTTTGAGCGCATCCTGGGCGGCTTCGTCAATGCAGCGCCTATCAAACTCAGCAGGCTCGGTGGCGACGACTTCACGAGTGCCCTTGGCGCCATCCTGAACAGGGCCAGCAATCCTGCGAAATTGAAAAAGCCCGCGAACACCATGCTCGACGGCTGGCTGCCCCGCGAGCACATGGCCAAGGGCGACGAAGTTCTGCTTTTCCAAGGCGCACAGCGCACCATCTACGCTGGCGCGGTAGGCATAAAGGAATGGCCGGGTACGACTTCGCCCATGCTGTTCGAATCCCTGGCCGCACTCGACGCCGAACTGACCATTTGCCAAGTCGTTCGGTACCTCAACCTGGCGGAGAGCCAGCAGGCGATCCAGCCCGCTATCGAGTATTTCAAGCTCACGCAATACAACATGGTAGCGCACGCGATTGCCAAGGCCACTGGTGACGAGCCAGAGCCGAAGGCAGGGAAGGCGAGCCAACTTGAAGCATGTAGCGAAGCCCTGGAGCGAATCGGCTCTGACGGCCTGACCTTCGCACGGATGGCAATGACCGTCTTCGTGTACGCCGACACCCGCGACGAACTCAAGCGAAACTGCGACCGTGTCGTGCAAACGCTCGAGCATAAGAAATTCAACGCCGTGCGCGAGCGACTCAATCTCGGTCCGGCTTTCGCGGCGCTATTGCCCGGACAGTGGGCGGCCCAGTCCCGATATGGCTTAGTCTCCATCGAGAACGTCGCGGACTCCTACCCCATCTACACGATGAACGAGGGGCCGCGTGAACACAAATACTTCTCGAAATCGGTGTACCGCGCGCCGGTGCCGCAAATGGCCGTGTTCGGCAACCGCTACGGCGGCCGGTTCAACTATTCGAGCCACGTCGAACAGGTTGGCCACCAGCTCATCATCGCGCCAACTGGTAGCGGCAAGTCCACGTTCGTGAACTTCTGCTTGTCGCAATTCCAGCGATACGGCAAGGTAAATACATTCATCTTCGACCGCAATCGCTCCTGCGAGGTCGTAACGAAACTGCACGGCGGTCAGCACATCGACATCAAAAAAGCAGGCACGAAGCTGAACCCGCTCTCGGTACTGCGTGATGGCTCGCCAGACGGGAAAATTTGGGTGCGGGAATACATCCTGCGCCGCCTGGCAGAAGGCGGCTTTGTGGCCGACACTGATGATCGCGCCGATCTCGACCACGCTCTCGATCTGCTCGTCGCCAAGAGTCAGCCGCCGAGTATGAGCCGGCTGGCGGCACTTGTGCCGAAGCGCATGGAAAAGGAACTTGGCGAATGGCTGCAGGGCCGACCTTACGGGATGTTCGACAACGAGGAAGACGACCTGTCGTTGTCGCGATGGACAACCGTCGAAATGTCGTCCGTTATCGCCGTCGACCGCGTAGCACGCGCTTTCATCGACCTGATTTTCCGCAAGATCTACACCGCGCTGGACGGCACCCCGACCTTCATCTACATCGAAGAAGCGTCCTTCCTTTTGAACGACGCACGATTTGCGCCGATGATCGACGAGTGGCTCAAGGCCATCCGCGGTCGCAACGGCTTCGTATGGCTGACGATCCAGTCACCGCAGTCGGTAACGAACGCCGAAATGTCGGCCACGATTCTCGACAACATCTACTCGTTTCTGCTGCTGCGCAACGAGAAGATCGAAACGCACCGGCCGTTCTACCGCAACAACTTCGGCTTCGAAGACCACCAGATTGACCTTATCCCGACCTTGCAACCCAAGCGCGACTACCTGCTCATTCAGGACGGTCACGCCCGCGTCATGAAAACTGACTTTTCGCCCGAGACCTTGGCCTACCTGCGCTCGGAAAAGGCTGTGCTCAACGTCTGGGACAAGTATGAGCGGGAGCAGGTACCGGGGTGGCAGGACCGGTTCATCGCTGAAGTCCTGAAGATGTAACACCACGCCCCACAGGAGAGAAAATGAAAATCAAGAAACTTGCTTGCAAGCTCAGCCTGGCTGCCGCCTTCGTGGCGGCAAGCACGCCGGCGTTCGCTCAGTGGGCCGTTTTTGACCCAACGAACTGGGTCCAGAATTACGCCAGCGCGACAGCCGCCGTAAAAAACGAAATCAATACTACGCAGGCCCTGGTGCAGCAGATCAGAAACGCGATTGCGGCAGCGAAGTCCGTATCGAAGCTGAGCGACTTGAGCAATTTGGCGAATATCCAGCAGGCGATGACCCTATTCAATTCGCTGCAAAATATCGACTCGCAGCTGGGCTCGACGCTCCAGCGCAACCAGACCCTTACGCAAAATCTTGTCTCTCAGTACGGCGCGTCCGGCATGCCATGGAATCAATTCATCGCCAATCAGCAAAGCATTAAGGCCGACGAACGCGCCGCGACGCTCGCACGCTACGACAACATCAACGCATCACTCGCCGACGCCGCGGCCAAGCGCAGCCAGATCGTGACGCAGCTCGGTGCAGTGCAAGGCCAAACGGAAGCGCTCCAAACGGTGGGCGCGGCCCTGGACGTAATTATTGGGCAGAACCAGCAGATCATCATGGCCTTGAAAGCCAGTTCTGTGACTGCGGACAACAAAGCGAATAATGAGGAGCAATACGGAGCACAGGTGAAGAGTTCGGAGCGTGCCTACCAACAGCGCTTGCGCGACGACGCAAACAAGTAAGTAACGTCGCCCAGTTCATCCATTTGACTACATTGCCATGAACCCACGCACCTTCCTCGCTTTGCTCGTTTTGCTTGCAACTTCCTTCTTCTCCAGTGGTGCGTTTGCACAGGACGATGTACTTCTCGACAATTTCAAAGACGTGCAAAACTCTCCGGAAACTCCGGTAAACGATCACGGCGGCTTTTTCTCAAACCTAGGCGGCACGGTCGGCAAGCTTCGGGAAAAAGCCAATCCGCAACAGATCAGCAAGACCATGAACGATCAGGCGTTAAAAATTGCTTCAGATATTACGCCGACGGCGCTCAAGATCGGCGGCGCGTTGATGTCGATGTACCTGGTCTTCGAAATGGTGCAGTTCATGGCAGGCCGCAGCCCATCCATCGTGCAGGTAATGTTTGACGTTGCGATTCCGGCGATGGTCGCCGGTGTGCTAATCAACACTTATGCGGACAAGATCGGATTGCTTGAAGGTCTGCTTGACGCATTCCGAAACGTCGGCGGCGCAGAAAACCCTATCGACAAGGTTTTCAGTATGTACTCATCGATCATGGGGAGTGTGGGCAATTCCTTTTCCAGCGTTCTGCAAAACCACGGAGGCTTAATTGACCTGATGTTTAAGCCTGGCCAGATCATGGCAGCAGCCCTCGACTCGATAGCGTGCCTCCTGTTCCTGCTCCTGATCTTGTACCTGATTGCAATGGGCGCAGCCGACGTCTTCGGCCTCATCCTCTTGGGGCCGTTTCTCCATGCTGTCGGCATCGCATTCGGCCCGTTGCTCATCATTGGACTGATAACCCCGTGGACAATGAATTATTTCAAAACATGGCTCGGTTTTCTCGTGGTTTCGGCCGCACTGACCGGCGTGTTGAACGTTATCCTAGTTATTGCTTCGAGCGTAATCACGACAGTCGGCCTCGACGTCACTGCTTCTGGTGGTGAGTACGGAAGTGCGGTCAGCCTTATGATTACCACGCTCTTGCTGATGACGGTCAATTCGATGATCGGCCAGGCACCGGGCATCACCTCCGCATTGTTACCGGGCACGCTGGGCGCTCGCGCTACCGCTGCGGCTCAACAGGCTGCGCTCTCAAAAACGTTGAGTCAACATGGTAAAAATGCGAAGGGCGTGGCCAAAACAACCTCGAACATTATCAAGGCGGTGAAGGATAAATACGGTGCACCAAAGCCACCAACTGTTCCAAGACTGCCAGGCACGCCATGAGATTTGACGGGAATTCTGGAACAATGAACGCAAAAAATAGCCTCCTTGCCTGCGCACTAGCTGCAACCGTCCTTGGCGGCTGCGGCACTCAGAAGCCTTCACCGATCGAATTCAACTACAAGATCGACAATGCTCGTGCGAACGGCATCGTCCAAGTGTTCGACTTGGGCGGCAACACAGTTATCCAGATCCGCGATCTCAACGCCGCGACGACTCATTTCTACGACCAACGCAACGTCGAAATCCCACATCGCGTCGTGGGCGAGAACGTCGTGCTCAAGGGCATTCAGGCCAGCTTCACCGTATCATCCGCACTGGCCGCATCTAGGATTGTTCGCACCACGCCCATCCCACTTGCGGCCGCGGTCATTGCGCAGCCGGCCGGCGGCAACATGGCGGCGGGCGGTTCTAGCGCTGGCGCCACAGGTGTGGACAACGAGATGACCAGTGAACAGCTGCAAAGCGAAATCGCGCGGATCAAAAAAGAGATCGCGGCCTTGAAAATGGTGATTGCGGCGACTGCGGCCGAGAATGCTGCAGGTGGGCCGGCGCTTGCGGCTCAGGCACAGCCGGCGGCGCAGGTTCCGGTGTTTGGCGGGCAGGGCAGCAGCTCGACACCAAGCACAGGTCATATCCTCCAAGTGAGCAATCCAACGCCCGCAACAGAAGCGCCGCGCGGCGATGTCATTCGCGTCTGCTTCAAAGATAACTCGCACCATTTTTCGCCCAAAGGCGCGGAAAAAGCGCAAATCCTCGACCTGGTTAAGAAGGGGGCTCCGATCGCGGTGACGGGGTACACGGACAGTCCGACGCCGACGCCGACCTCGGAAGCGCTGGCAAAGAGTAGGGCGGACGCGGCGAAACGGTACCTGATCCGCCGCGGCATTGACAGCAAGAAGATCTCGATCGACTTTGTACCAGCAGGTAAGTTCATATCAGAGAACGAATCAGAGGCTGGGAAAGCAGCCAACCGCCGCGTCGAGATCCGTTCCTCCTGAAGAAGCCTGGAGCACAGCAACCGAACCCGCCTCTGGCGGGTTTTTTCTTTGTGGAATCACGTTGATTTCCATAGCGCAATCCGAGCCGTTGCGGACGATTTCTTGGTGACAATGTCCGAACCATGAACACTCAAACTTACCCAACTCCCAACGCGTCGCGGTCGCCGAGCGGTCAGGCCTCCGATTTCGCGCCCGGCAATATCGGCACGGACGCCTCGGTTCTGCACTTCGAAAGAGGGGCGAAAGCGACCATCGAACGCAACCGCTGGTTCTTCGTATCGTGCGTCCTCGGGGTCGCACTCGTCGCACAAGGTTTCGCCATGAGTGCGCTTTTGCCGCTCAAAACGATAGAGACGCACCTCGTCAGGGAGGTCGGGGGTGGACGCCTCGTGGCCGAGGGTACGCCAGTTGGCGCATGGGCGCCGGATGACGACGCGGTCGACTACTTCCTGAACCAATGGGCCTACAAGACCTGGGACATCAATGCCGCAACGGTAGACGGCATGATTTCGGAATCGTCGGATCAGGTGGTAGGAACTGCGAAGGTCCAGCTGCAAGAGCTACGCAAGAAAACTAACCCTTATGCGCTGCTCAAGGACTACCCCGGCTACAGCCGCACATACCAACTCATCAGCGTCAATAAGGTACAGGACGACGTCCGGCTGATTCGCTTCAAAACAATCACACGCCTTGCGCCGGACGTGGCGCCGAAGGTGACGGTCTACGCGATGACCGTCAGTTTCACGCGCGTCAAGCCGAGCACCCGTGCTGAGGTCATGAAAAATCCTGCTGGTCTGTTCATCACCAGTTTCAATACGACAGAGGAATTTGACGAGAAATGAGAACCGCCAAGATTGCCGCGTGCGTCGCGATTGCCCTTGCGAGCACTGCACTGGCTGCTTCAGCGCAGGCCAAAACCCGGACTCCGGTCAAGCGTCCAGCCACGACCTTGGACGAGGCCGCACGTCCGACGCCTGCCCCGAAAGAAAATCGTATCGTCACCTACAACTATTCGCCGGACATCATCTTCCGGATCGTGACGCTGCCTGAACTGCACACGTTCATCCGGCTCGCCGAAGACGAGGGCTTGGTCGAGCTTCCTGTTATCGGCGACAACCTCCAGTGGAAGGTCAGTGGTGGACCTCGCGACATCACCGTCAAGCCGCTTCGCAACAATCTCACGACGTCGATGACTCTCGTCACCAACAAGCGGACTTACCAGTTTCAACTCGTCAGCGGCGCCGACGCCGGAGCAGAAGTCTTCCAACAAGTAACTTTCCTGTATCCAGATCGCGATCAGGAAATCAAGCTGCGCAAGGAAATCCAGGCCGGCGCGGTCGAAGCGGAGAAGACCCGTTTGGCTGACCAGATCATTGCGCCGAACGTCGATCCAAGTTCGCTGGACTTCGGCTACACGATCGAGGGCAACGCGAGCTTTCGCCCGACCGCTGTGTACACAAACGGCCAGTT
>Ga0070658_10002591_pt1 | contig 15066 bp, 10 predicted proteins | sample KBSC13metaG_FD_64664 | JGI IMG/M metagenome (GOLD analysis project Ga0070658, IMG submission 64664) | Corn rhizosphere microbial communities from Kellogg Biological Station, Michigan, USA - KBS C1-3 metaG | ecosystem: Host-associated > Plants > Roots > Rhizosphere > Soil ...
GACGCATCGGTGTCCGGATAGGGATTGCCGACCGTCCAATACAGCGTTCCGGTTTCCGGATCATAGGAGCCGGTTTCCCAGGTGGCGCCACCGCCGGTTTCCAGCGCGCGGCCGACCCATGTTTCCGAAAGCGGCTCGCCCGGCTTGGGAATGGTGTAGAAGCGCCAGGCTTCTTTGCCGGTATTGGCATGGTAGGCGACGATGAAGCCGCGCATCGGGCTGTCGCCGCCGGCGATGCCGGTGATCACAAGATCGTTGACCACCATCACCGAAGCCGAGGTGTAGACCTTGCCCTTCTCCGACGGCTCGGCGAGCGCCTGTGACCACATCACCGCACCGGTCAGGCGGTTCAGGCAGACAATGTAGGCATCGTCGGACGTGTAGAATAGACGATCGCCAAGGATGGCGACGCCACGGTTCGGGCCGGCCGCCGCAGGCGCCTGGGTGCGGAAGGGCCCGCCGCCCCGCGCCCCCGGCATGCGCTGCACGCCAAGCCCGTTGGTGCGCGGCGTGCACCAGATGCTGAGGCCGGTTCGCGCATCCAGGGCGCAGACCTGCGGCCCGCCGGTGATGTACATGATCCCGTCCACCACGATGGGCTCTCCTTCCAGGCCCACGCCGCCAGGCACGAACGCCCATTGCGGCTGCAGTTGCTTGACGTTCTTGAGGTTGATCTGAGCGAGAGAACTGTGATGGTTGCCGTCGCGCTTGCCGTTATAGGTCGCCCAGTCGCCGGGCTTGGGATGCATCACGGCATTGATTTCGGCCGGAGTGACCGGCGGCACGTCATGCTGCAGCGGCCCCGGATTGATGCCGCCCAAAGTGCCCAGATAGGCGAGCAGGTCCCGGCGCTGGTTGGCATCACCATGGAAGACGGGCATGAAGCTTGTCTTCTGCTGGGTGATGGAGGCGATGTCGCCTTCGGACAGCATGCGGAATTTACCGTCCAGGGTCTGCAGCGCCACTTCATGTTCGGTGCGCCGGCGGGCAAAGCCGCGCAGCTTTTCGCCGGACTTGAGGCTCACTTCCTGCAGCGCCCATTGGAAATCGGCGCAGAAAGCCCAGCCCGGGCAGATATTCAGCGACTTGGTGCCCATCAGCGAGGTGGGGTTGTCCAGCCAGCGCTCCATCTCCGGCCTGGTGGAACGGGCGGCGATGGCGGAAAGATCAGGCCCGTTCGAGGCGCCGCGGCCACGCACCATATGGCAGCCCGAGCAGCCGCCGGCGCCGTAGAAATAGGCCTCGCCCGCCGCCACCTGTTCCGGCGGCGCGGCCTGGAGGCCCGAAATATTCTCCGAATGCAGCCAGGCCGCGATACGCGTCAGCTCGGCCGGCGGCAGGTTGGGGAACGGCGGCATGGCGCGCTGACCGGTGCGGATGATGGTTGCGATGCCCGCCGCATCCAGGGCGCGCAGATGGGCATTGCCGATCAGCGACGGCGCACGGTCCCCTCCTCCCGCATCCTCGCCATGGCAGGCGGCGCAGGTGGCGTTGAAGTCGCTTTTTGCCTGCGCCACGTCGGCCGGGCTGATGCCGGGCTGCTCCTGGGCGGAAACCTGGACGCTGACCTGGAAAATGACGAACGCGGTGGCGCAAGCCGCCAACAAGGCCAGGGCAAATTTCTTCACGGGACGCTCTCCACTGTGGCGCGCTTCAGGACAGGCTGGGCTGGTCCGGCGAACGCTTGACCCACTTATAGGCCGCCACGGAATTTTTCCAAAAATACTTCTCGGCGGCCTGACGGCTCTTTCCCGAGAAATATTCCCGCACCAGCGCCACCGTGTCCGGCACCTCCGAGACCCCGACAGCGTTGGGCCAGTCGCTGCCGAAGACGACCCGGTCTTCCCCAAAATAACCCATCAAAGTGTCGAGCCGTGCCCGGTGGGGCGCCAGACCATGCTCGATCACGGGCGGTGGCGCCGCCGTGCCGGGCGCGGGACGCGGCCCCGTGCGGACGGGATGGACGATCTCCGAGAGCTTGGTCCAGATATTCTTGCGCTGGGAGATTTCCTTAAGCACCGCGTCGTAGGCGGCCTGGTTTTCCGGCGTGGGATCCAGCGCCGGCAGATGGTTCAGTACGATCCGCAGCTCCGGCACCTTGTCGTTCACGCGCACAGCCGCCTGCAGCAGGGGCACGTTCTGGTTGGCAGTGTCCAGCACCAGGTCATGCTGGGCCAGAAGCTTCAGGCCATCGATGAAGGCGGGATTCTCGACCTGGGTCACCATGTCATAACCCCAGAGATTGCCGTAGCGGATGCCGCGATAGAGCGGGTTCTTGGCGAAGCGTTCCAGATATTCGCCGAACTCCGGTTTTTCCGGCCGCAGGTTGCCGATAGTGCCGATCATGATCGGTTCGGGCTGGATGGTCTCCAGTACCCAGAGATTGTCTTCCAGCCAGGGGCTGGCATCCACCTCGATCACGCCGACGATGCCAAGCGGCTTGGCGATCTTGGCGTACATCGAAGGCAGCGCCACGCCGCCGGGGAAAGCACGGCCGCCCTTATAGGGCGCGCCCTGCGGACGCGTGCCATCGAAAAGATGGATGTGGCAGTCGATGATGGGAATGTCGTTCACGGTAGCGGCGCTGGCCGGAGTTGCCGCCGACAGCGCCGTCGCCGTGCTTGTGGCGAGAAAATGCCTGCGGTTCATGGTCAGCTCCTTGCGCGGGTAACAGCGGAACGTTTGCGCCGCACCCCAATCTGTCAACGACGAGCGGTGAGCCGCTCTCAGATACTGAGAGGGCTCTGCAGCAGTTTGGCCGAACCTTGCCGGTACGGAAAGGGTTGCCGTCAGTAATCCAGGGTGATGCGCAAGTCTGCCGGTGCTTCGCCGCGCTGTGCCCGCGCCTGCATCTCACTATAGGCCGCTTCGATGCCGCGCACGAAACGGCTCATATCGAACAGGGGCGCGGTGCGGCGCGCCGCAGCCAGCCGTTGTCTCACCTCTGTCAGCCGAGCGCGATCCTGAGCAAGAGAGCGCGCAATCGCTTCATATTGCTCCACATCTGAAGCGATCAACTCATCGAGGCCCAGGTTGGAAAGAAAGCTGGCCGAGACCCGGGAGACAAAGCTTTCGCCCCGCAAGGCCACAACCGGAAGGCCCGCCAACAGCGCGTCGCTGGCGGTGGCGTGGGCGTTGTACGGCCAGGTATCCAGGAAAAGATCGGCCTGAGCCTGGCGTCCGAGATGGCGCGCAAAACTGGGCATGCGCCCGGCAAAGTGCAGGCGTGACGGCTCGATGCCGCGGCTTTGCGCCTGCCGCCGGAAGCGCTCGTTCATGGCGGGATAGCCTTCCCGGATCCACAAGACACTGCCCGGAATTGCACGCAGCAGCCGCATCCAGGCATCGAACACCACCGGTCTTATCTTGTGGTTGGAGTTGAAGCAGCAGAACACGAAGGCATCTTCGGGAAGCCCCAGCTCCGCGCGGCTGACGGGTTCGGGCGCGGGGCTCTGCGGATCGGTAGGCCAGAAAGAGTCCGGCAACTGCACGATCTTCTCCGCCATGGCAGGCGCCATCTCGAAAGGCGTTACATGCGGATCGCCGATGATGTAGTCGATGAAATCGGCCCCCATGGTGCCGGCATAGCCCAGATAGGTCGCGATCACCGGCGCGGGCCGATACTTCAGAATTGCCGGACGCCAACCCAAAGTTTGGCCATTGAGATCAATCAGTATGTCGATTTCCGCTTCGCGGATTTGTGCGGCGGCCTCGGAGGCACCAGTGGCGCCCATATAGAAGAAGTGATCGCAGGCCTTGACGATCCGCTTGTGCCTGTCACTGCCGTCTTCGCGGCCAATGAAGAATCCGGACACCTCGAAGCGGGAACGGTCGTGCCGTTCCAGCAGATTCACGATCTGCGCCGCAACCGGATGATCGCCAAAATCCGACGACAGATAGCCGATGCGGATTCTGGAATGGTCAAAGGCCTTCCGCGCCATAACCGGCGCGCTGTTATCCAGCGCGGCATCCGCCAGGGTCCGCCCGAGATTGAGCTCCGAACAGCGCCGCTGCAGCATGGCATCGTCCGAAAGCGCCAGCACCGTCAGCGGCGGCGCCACCAGCCGGCCCCCCCCCACCTTCGCAAGCAGCAAGGGCAGAAGATTGTCAAGCGCCGGCCAGTTGCAGGCACGCAGCGCCGCCGATACCAACAGTCCCAGCGTGTCGGAATGATTTGGGTCGAGCTGGAAAGCGCGGCCCAACACCTGTTCAGCTTCATCAAAGCGATTCAGCGTAAGCAGCATGGCGCCCGCATTATAGAAGGTGCGCGCGTCGGACGGCCTGAGCTGCAAAACCGGCTTCAGGCTCTCCAGCGCTTCTTCGCGGCGGCCCAGCGCATGAAGCACGCCGGAGCGGTTGTTCCAGGCCTCCGCCATGCCGGGATATTTCCTGACCAGCACATCCAGGCTTTCCAGCGCGTCCTGCCAGCGCTGAAGGTGGATCAGCGCGGTGGCCCGGTTGTAGTGAGCCGGAGCGCTGTTGGGCTCGAGCGCCAGACAACGATCGTAAGCGCCGATGGCCTCCTCCATGCGGCGCAGCATCGCCAGACTGTTGCCGCGGTCGTAATGGAAGAGCGCGACTTTCGGGTTTATGCGCAACGCGGCGTCATAGGCGGCCAGCGCGCCGGCGATGTCGCCCGCCTGAAGAAGGGCGCTCCCCCTGCGATAGTGTTGTTCCGCGGCGTTTTCCATGTTCCTGCAACAATGGACTGGACGGGCAATTTCCGGCATGACCTACTATCATTGGGCAGACGCCCATCACAGAGGGCTGCGGGATTCCCGCGGGACAGGCATGAAGAAGTTTTATCTTGCGGCAGTCTGCATCGTTCTGGCGCAACCGGCGCTGGCGGGCGCCCGCGAAGATGCGCGGGCCGCGGAACAGCGCTGTTCGGTGCTGCAGGATGACCGCTCCTGGCTGGAATGCAGCTATGGCGCGCTACAAGTCATGCGGGCCAAGCTCGGTTTGCAGCCGGCACCGGATTATCAGCAGCGTCTCGTCCCACCGGCGCCGCAGGGCTACGCACCTGCCCCCGCGCCCGTTGCATCGCTAGTCCCGCCACCGGTGCCTGCGACCGCGGCCGGTACCCGGGCCGCCACGGCCGTCCCGCCGCCGACGCGCCGGCGCGGCAGTTTCATGCAGATTCTGGGTGGCACAGCGCCACCGGTGGCGGTGTCCGCGCTCGCCTCGGTGCGGTTTGACAATCAGGGCGCGTTCATCGTGACCCTGGAAAATGGCCAGGTCTGGCGGCAGACGGATACGGAAACCACGCCGAAGCCGCACTTCCGTGTGGGAGAGAAGATTACGATCCTGCCGGGCGCCTTGTGGTCATACAACCTCAAGGCCGAAAGCAATTCCCATACTTATAAGGTCGGACGCGCCTCCTGATCTTCTCTCAAAATGTAAGAGAGAATGTTGGAGCCCTATTTGGCCGGGCCCGGCGCTGATTTACGCTTCGGGCAACAGTCGGATGGAAGGCCGCGAATGACCGGACTGGATCGCCGTTCCCTGATGGCAGGCTTTTCCGCCGGCGCGGCGTCTTTGCCCGGCCTGGCGCAAGCGCAATCGCGCATGACGGCTCCGCTGCGCAAGCTGGCCGGCCAGGCCCAAAAGGTCACGATCAAAAGCGTGACCACCTTCGACGTCAATGTACCCCAGACCAGTGCAGTGCCGCCGACACGTACCGGCGGGCCGCCCGGCCGCATCAATGTCACCTGTGTCGAGACCGACAGCGGCGTGAAGGGTTATTCCTTCCTCGGCTCCACGGCTGGGCATGTTGCCGCGGCGCAAGCCGTGCTTGTCGGCCATGACCTGTTTCAGATCGAACCCAATCTGAAGAACGGTCTGATGAAATGGGGCGGCATCGAGGAAGCCGTGTGGGATGCGATCGGAAAGATCGCGGGCCAGCCGGTATCGCGTCTGTTGGGCGGCGCCTCGCTTCCCACGCAACCGGTCTACATCACCTATGTCTGGCCTGGCACCAACGGCCAGGAAACCATCATGCCAAAGCAACAGGCTGAACAGGCCAAGATCGTGAAGGCCGCCGGCTTCAAGGCGATGAAGATCCAGGTCTTCCGCCGCGACTTCCGTGTGGATGCCGAGGCCTGTGCCGAGATTCTTGCTGTGGGCGGCCCGGACTTTCGCGTCATGGTGGACCGCACCGCCGACCGCTCACCCAATGGCCTGTGGACCTATGACCAGGCGCTGGCGGCAGCGCATGCGCTGGAAAAGGCCGGCTGTTATTGGCTGGAAGAACCGCTGGCGCGCGATGACTATGAAGGCCCAGCGCGCCTTCGCCGCGAAAGCTCCATCATCATCACCGGCGGCGAAGGCTATCAGGGCCTGGAGCCCTACAAGCAATGCCTACTACACCAGACCTATGAGGTGCTGCAGCCGGAGCTGCGGGTGATCGCCGGCATCTGGACGGCGCGCAAGGTCGGCGCCCTGGCCGAGGCTTGGGGATTGAAGACCGCGCCGCACGGCATCTCGGGCCTAGCCTGGGCCGGGCGCCTGCAACTGGCGGCTGCCATGGGCTCGATCTATCAGGAAATCGCGGTGCTCAACCCGCCATGGTTGCCGGAGGATTATTGCAGAGCCTTCCTGCCGCTGCTGCACGGCGAGCAGCCCTTCAAGTTCGCGGATGGCGAATGCGTGGTGCCGCAATATCCGGGCCTGGGCCTGAATGTGGATGAGGCCGCGTTGGCCCATTATCGTGTCGAAGGGCTGCAAGGCATCGGACCGCCGGCGCCGCCGCCGTGATCTGTCAGCCGATCCACAATGTGAGCCACGCCAATCGCGTTGCCGCCGGAAAAGAACGAACGCAACAGCTGCAATCATGCCTCGACCGGATCACCCGGCCCATCTGGTCGAGACGAACATGTCAGATCAACCGCGCCATTCGATCGCCCTCAACATCGTCGTCAAAGACGGTTGATTGATTACCGGGTGGTAACGGAACTCAAGCTTCAGATTTCGCTGCGGTAATTCCGCTGTTACGCAACAAATATGCGCGTGCCCTCTCATTCTATGAGAGCGGGTCTGCCCTCCTATTTTGAATCCCATGGCCTGTCCGTAATCTGGCGAAAACCGTCTGGGGAGACGTATGGGTATTTCGGCGGGCCGCCCGCTCAAGGTGGCCATTATCGGTTCCGGCAATATCGGCACCGACCTGATGATCAAGATTCTCCGCACTTCGCCGGTGCTGGAGATGGCCGCGCTGGTCGGGATCGATCCGAAATCCGAGGGCCTGGAGCGGGCCGGCCGGCTGGGAATTTCCGTGACCGATCGGGGCGTCGAAGGCCTCAAGAAAATGGATGTGTGGCCGCAGATCGAGTTGGTATTCGATGCCACCAGCGCGGCTGCTCACAAGGCCCATAGCGATGCCTGCCTCGCCGCCGGCAAGACCATGATCGATTTGACGCCGGCGGCCATCGGTCCCTATGTGGTGCCGGAAGTGAACGGCGATGCCCATCTGGATGCCGCCAATGTGAACATGGTGACCTGTGGCGGCCAGGCGACCATTCCCATCGTCGCGGCGGTCAGCAAAGTGGGACGCGTCCATTACAGCGAGATTGTTTCCTCCATCGCCTCCCGGTCGGCCGGCCCCGGCACCCGCGCCAATATCGACGAATTCACCCAGACTACGGCGCGCGGCATCGAGCAGGTCGGCGGCGCGGAAAAAGGCAAGGCCATCATCGTCCTCAATCCGGCGGAACCGCCGGTGATGATGCGCGGCACGGTCTATTGCCTGTCCTCCGGCGCCAGCGAGCAGGAGATCGAGGCCTCGGTCACCGCCATGGTGGACAAGGTCAGAAGTTACGTGCCCGGTTATCGCCTGAAACAGAAGGTGCAGTTCGAGCGCTTCGGCTCCAACAATCCCATTTCCATTCCGGGCGTGGGCGAGTTCGAAGGCATCAAGAGCAGCGTCTTCCTGGAAGTGGAAGGCGCGGCGCACTACCTGCCCGCCTATGCCGGCAATCTCGACATCATGACCTCGGCCGCCCTGCGCACGGCCGAAAAGATCGCCCAGAAGAAACTGGCCCGGAGGGCGGCCTGATGTTCAACCCCGACACCGGCCGGCTCTACATCCAGGACGTCACCTTGCGCGACGGCATGCACGCGATCCGCCATCAATATGGTGTCGAGCATGTCGCCCGCATCGCCGAGGCGCTCGACCAGGCCGGGGTGGATGCCATCGAGATCGCCCATGGCGACGGGCTAAACGGGTCCTCGTTCAATTACGGCTTTGGCGCGCACACCGACTGGGACTGGATCAAGGCCGTCGGCAAGGTCGTCAAAAACGCGAAGCTGACCACCCTGCTCCTGCCCGGCATCGGCACCATCGAGGATCTGCACCACGCCTTCGACCTGGGCTGCACCTCGGTCCGCATCGCCACCCATTGCACCGAAGCCGACATCGCCGCCCAGCATATCGGCTTTGCGCGCAAGCTGGGCATGGACGTTGCGGGCTTTCTGATGCTGAGCCACATGAGCGAACCCGAACCTCTGGCACAGCAGGCCAAGCTGATGGAGGACTATGGCGCCCATTGCGTCTATGTCACCGACAGCGGCGGCGCGCTGGACATGGATGGCTACCGCGCGCGGCTGGAGGCTTACGACCGCGTGCTGCTGCCGGCCACCGAGCGCGGCGTGCATGCCCATCACAATCTGTCTCTCGGGGTCGCCAACTCCATTGTCGCGGCGCAGACCGGCGCAAGGCGCATTGACGCCAGCCTGGCGGGCATGGGCGCCGGCGCGGGTAATGCGCCGCTGGAAGTTTTCATCGCCGCCGCCAACCGCAAGGGTTGGCATCATGGCTGCGATCTGTTCGGCCTGATGGATGCGGCCGAGGACCTGGTGCGGCCGCTGCAGGACCGCCCGGTCCGGGTGGACCGCGAGACCCTCAGCCTGGGCTATGCTGGCGTCTATTCCTCGTTCCTGCGGCACGCGGAAAAAGCCAGCAAGGATTACGGCATCGATACGCGCGAAATCCTGGTCGAACTGGGCCGCCGCAAGATGGTTGGCGGCCAGGAAGACATGATCACCGACGTGGCGCTAGACCTGCTAGAGAAAAACGCGGCCCCGCAATAGCGAGGCCGCGCTCCAAAAAAATCCGTCAGCGTCAGATGCGGAAGCGGGCGATCCAGCCCATATCGTCGCAGAAATACATATCGTCGCCTACCAGCTTGGCGCAGTGGATCACCGGCGAATCATCCGGCAGCTGCACCCGCTCACGGATGTCGCCGGTCTTGGCGTCATGGCGGAAAAAAGCGTTGAGGTTGGAATCCGACGACCAGATCGTGTCGTGGGTCTTGCCCCAGCTCATGCCATGGGTGCGGTTGCCCGGCACCGGCCAGGTGGCTTTCACCTTCCAGGTCTTCTTGTTGATGGTGAAGATCTGGCGCGCCGGCGGGCAGGCATAGATCAGGTAATCGCCGTCCACCAGGATGGCATGAGCGCCGGTGCCGCCCGAGCCTTCTTCGGCATCCATCGGCAGCTGTCCCGGCGGCAGGCCCTTGCCGGTATTGTTGCCGACATTGCCGCTCATGGCCGGGCCGATGCCGCGCTTCAGGTCGGGCCAAGCGGGCTTGAGCGGCGAGCGGCGGCCCGGCGGATCATCCTCACGTTCATAGATGCGGCCGGCGCCCGGCGTGACGTACTTGGCGATGGTTTTACCGTTCAGGTCGCAATGCACGATGATAGAATTGTGGGTGGAAGTGATCCACATCGTGTCGCCGTCCTGCACCAGGCCGCTGGGGCCCACCACATCGGCCTTGAACTCACGCACCGTCGAGCCGTCGCTGATCTTGGTCAGGGTCACCTGATGCCCGGCACCCTGGTCCAGCACCCACATCTGGCCGGGATCGGTGGTCAGGGCCAGGCCGTTGGGCTGACCGTTCTTGGTCTTGTAGAGCACCTCGATCTTGTTGGCCTTGCGCGTCGGAATGGACGACCAGGCCGGCAGACAGGCCGGATGGGCGACCTGCGCTTTGGCGGGCATGACGGCGGCCGCGGGTGCGGCAGCAGCTGCGGCGAGGAAATTGCGTCTTTTGATTTCCATAACTCCTCCCTTAAACGGCCTCTTTGACCGTCTCGATTTTGAAGATCCAGCCGGCCGTGGGGCTGTCGCCATTGGGCCAACCGGGATGAATGCCGGCATCGCAAGAGACCAGCGCGCCGTTGTGGAATTCCAGGCCATGCGGATCGCAGGAGCCTGGCGCGAAATCATAGGTCGCGAGCACCGCCCCGGTCTTGCCGTTGTATTTCACCAGGCCGGGCGTGCCTTCCTTGAAGCTCTTGGAGTCGTTGCCGGTGACCATCCAGATATTGCCATCGGCATCGAAGGTCATGTCATGCCAGCGCGGCTTGTCCTCGGTCACATAGATCGGGATGGCCGCTTCCGGCGCCCAGGTCTTGGGATCCACCCGCAGCATCAGGCGCGGCCGGTTGGCCACGATCCAGAGCTTGCCATCATGCCATTGCGCACCATGGCTGCCGCCGCCGTCCTGTCCGGGCAGGCCCAGCGGAATCTGGCGGTGGGCGACTTCCTTGGAGTTCATGTCCACCTGGAAGACGCCTTCCGGCTCCTGGTTGGCCATCATCCAGACGCAGCCATTGCCATAGGCCATGCCGGAAGTGTTTCGGGAATTGGTGTAGACGGTCTTGAGCAACTTGCCGTTCCAGTCCACCAGCCAGGCGGCTTCGCGCAGATCTTTCGGCTCCGGCAAATGATAGGATTCAGCCGCCTTGCCCGAGAGCTTCTGCTGGCCCAGCCAGATCCCTTCCGGCGCCAAGGCCAGCGCGTTGACATAGCCCGGTGGCGATTTGAACAGTTTGGTGGTCTTCACTAGGCCATGCGGCGTGGCCTTGCGTTGCGGGCCATAGGTGATCGGCTTTTTGGCCGGTTGCGCCTTTGCACCCGAAGAAACAGCCAGCGCGGCCGCACCGGCAAGAAACATTCTTTTATCGACAGCCATTCAAGTCTCCCTACCCTGCCGCATCATCAGGAGAAAACCGGGCTTTGTCCAAGCCCATCAGGATGCCGGTCTCATCTGTTGATATTGCGGCGCACAATTTGCGCTATCGTGTTTTGGGTGTGAGCAGTGTCTTCGGGCGCCGGGATTTCGCCGTGTTGAACAGGGAAAAGGTGCGGCTCACATAGTTGGTCACCCCCCGCATGCCGTTGGTGTAGGCACGCAGGTCCTCCGTCATTTCGCCTTCGACCAGCCGGACCCGGCCCGACGGGTCTTCGGTCTCGAAGTTGACATAGAACCAGGGATCGCCCCGGCGGATGATCAGGTCGCTCTTGATGTCATGCCACTCAAAGGCCCAGACCAGTTCCCGTGGCCAGACATGGATGGGGAACCGGCCACCCAGCATCAGGCCCGGCCAAGCCGGGTTTGGCCGGGAATAGAAAGGCGGGAGCTGGGTCAACCAGACGGGCTCGTCGGCCACAAACAACAGCGGCGTGATGACCTGGATCAGGGGGCGCTGCGGATGGCGCCATTCATTGGGATGAACCGCCATAACCATCTGCGAGAATTGTGCCGGCCGGATAGTGGACTGGTCGCCGTCGATCGCCCCCATGGAGGGGTTGCCCTGGGCATCCCGGAAAAAACGCAGCTTGATGTCGATCGGACAGGTCACCTCGATGAGCCGGGCCTCGTGATCGGTCACGGCGGGGCAGTTCGAAATGCCCTTGGCATGATTGGTATGACCTTCAGGAACCGGAAGCTTGTGCGGCGCGTCCCAGATGAAGGTCGCCTCGCGGCTGGGATCGATGACCCAGCCGACATCCACGATGCGGGATTTCGGATCTTGATCCCTGGACCAGAACTTCATGCTGCCCCCGATACACGCCATGCTAGGTTACGTTCCCGGCAATAAAAAGCCTCCGGCCCGAAGGCCGGAGGCTCAGATAAGAGCAGAAGCGGGCCTCAGAATTTGAGACGGAAGCCCGCGACCGTCAGACGTCCGATCAGATTGGTGACCAAGTCGTCGGTGCCGGTGATCGAGGCCTGGCCCTGGCTGTTATAGAAGGGCGGATGGTTGTCGCCGATATTGGTCATGGTGACATAGATCTGATCGCCCGCCAGCAAGCCTTCCGAGAAATTGTAGGCAAGATGGGCGTCGAAAGTCGCATAGGCGTCCACCTTGTCGCCGCCGCCATTGGGATTGCCGTTGGCGTCGCGCGTCAGCGGAGTGGCCGGCGTCGCCCAGTTGCGGTAGGAGCCGGTGAAGTTCATGAACAGGTCGGCTTCCAGATTGTCGTAAACCCAGCTGATGTTGGTGCGCGACTGGTGCTGGATTTCCGGAAACTGCGATGTCTGCCCGTCGGTATTGAGCAGGCTGTATGTGGGGCCTTCCACCGGATAGCCGAATGAGATGTCGTACTGCAGGAATTCGGTGATGGCGGTGCCCAGGTGGAAATGGCCCAGGCTGTCGGTGTCGAAATCGTAGCTGATGGCGATGTCCAGGCCCTGGGCACGGAGATTTTCGATATTGTTCTGGCTCTGGTCGTCAATCACATAGACCGTGGCCGGGATGGCGCTGTTCAAAGTGGGATAAGGCGCCAGCGCCGCCGACACCTGGGCCGCGCTGCAGCCGGTCGGGCAGATCTGGAACAGATAGTTCAGTGACGGAACCTGCGGCAGCACGCTGGCGTTCGGCGAGGTCACCGCGCCTTTGAAGTGGGCATCGAACAAAGTGACGTTCGCACTGAAGCCCGGCAGGAACTCGGGCGCCCAGTCCACGCCCAGCGTATAGCCGTTGCCCTTCTGCGGCTGGGCACTGGGGCCGATGCCCCGCTGCAGGGTGATGCCCTGCGTCGTCGCCGTACCGACCTGGCAGGTCGCGGCGCCGGCCGCGCAGCCCGGCAGCACGCCGGCCGTCCCCGGATAAAGGGCGGTCGGGAAGGAGGTCGGCGTGGCGAAGGAGCCGGCGCCGCCATAGGCCGCGCGGTAGTTCTGGCTGGGGTCGCCGATGCTGTCGGTCTGCGGCGCCACGAACGATGTGGAATAGCTGCCGCGGAGTTTCAGTCCCGGGATGACAGTCCAGTCGGCGGCGAATTTGGGATTGGACGTGTCACCTACGTCGGAATAATTGTCATAGCGTCCGGAGACGTCGAATTCGAACTTGTTGATCAGCGGAACATTCATCTCCGGCGAGATGATCGGGATATCCAACTCGCCGAACACCGACCGCACCGAGCGGGGGAAATGGAAGACGCTGAACCCCGAACCAAAGGAGGATGGGCCAGTGGCGTTGGTCTTGGTGACCTTCTGCACCGTGGCATAGCTGACCGCTTCCCCGCCGATGGCAGCCTTGACCTCGCCGCCGGCCCAGGTGAACAGCGGGCCACTGGCGGACAGCTTGTACTGCGTGAAGGAGTCCAACTGTTGGGTGGTGGCGTTAAAACTGGCAAGTCGGCTGATCGTTGCGGCCGAGGTCCGGTTGCTGCCGATCGGATTCCACACATCCAAGGCATTGGCGGGTGTCAGCGGCAACTGCGTGGCCGTCAACGTCGTTCCCACGATGGAAGGCGTGGTGGTCGAGCCGCTGGTCTGGGTCGTCCCGTTCAAGGCCAGCAGGGCGCAACTGTTGCAGAAGCCGTTATAGGTATCCGCATAGGCGTTGTCCTGCGCCGTCACCAGCCAGAAATTGGCATCCCAGCCTTTGAAAAAGCCGGCGTCCTCCTGGTAGTTCAGGTTGACGCTGCCATACATGGTGGATGCGCCTTGCGGGGCGATGTTCTGCGGGATCAGCTTGCTGAAGTCGTAGCGCACCGTCTGGGAGGTGGCGGTCACACCGGGCGGATTGATGTAGAAGGGATTGGCCTGGGCGCCGGTGCCGAACGCTGTGGCTGTAAGCGTTCCGGCGCTGGAATAGGTCACGTCCTTGCGGTTGGCGAGCAGGCCCGTCGCTGAGATCGTGAACTTTCCGAATGACTGCGTGAACTTGGCAAACAGATTGTCGCGCGTCTCCTTGGGCAGATAATCGCCGCTGATCAGATCGCAAGGTGCATTGGCCTGGGCGTTCACGATGGTCGCGGTGGCCGTGGCCGACGGAAAGATGTTGGCATTGCCGGTCGGCTGAATGGTTGCCGGAGAGCAGTTGAAGCTGCGCTGGTTGGTGCCGCCGAAGGGAATGAAATTCTGCGTCGACACCCGCGTTGGAAACGGAATGTCGCTGATATAGGAATGCTGGATCGCCATCAGCGCCCCGCCGCCTTCCCAGGTCTTTCCGGCCAGCGCGCTCAGATTGTATTTCACATAGTCATTGGCGCCGCCGCCTTCGCCCTGCAGCAGCAGGCCATCATAGTTAGTGCGGGTGATGAAGTTGATCACACCCGCCACCGCGTCCGAGCCATAGATCGAGGAAGACCCGTCGGCGAGGACCTCGACGCGCTGGATGGCGATGGTGGGAATGATGGACGGATCGGGCTGAGAGTGACTGGTACCGCCGAGCGGGAAGCGCAGGCCGTCCATGATCACCAGGGTCGAACCCGAAGCGCTGGCGCCCAGCTGGTGGATGTTGGGCGAGAAATAAGTGCTGTTGTGCTGACCCTGGCCTACCTGGCCCATGTTCGATAGCGCGGGAACCTGCTTGAGCACTTCGTCCAGGGTCTGGCCGCCCTGCTTCTGGATATCCTGCTGGCCGACCGTGACAAGATTGGCGCCCACCGGCGCGACGCCGCGAATGCTGGTGCCGGTGACCGTCACCTCTTCGACCGGAGCACCCTGCGCAGGCGCCTGCGCCAGGCTTGGCGAGAGCGTAGCGACGGTGATGAGAGCAAGGCTGGAGCCGCCCAGCTTGAGTTGCCGCGTCAGGTTGTTCATGGCCGTTTTCCCCTGTTACTGTTTCTTCTTATTGATCTCCGCACGGATCTTTCAGCGGCAGGCTTCTGGCGGCCTGACTCTTGATCGGAAAACTGGGCCCGCAGCCTTTCGAGTGTCAAAATGACAGTTGGTATTCGCTCTCAACAGATGAGAGAAGATGACAGCGGCGGTCACCGGCGCGCCGCGGCGGCCCCGCAACAAAGCGGGCGCAAGATCAACCACTTCCCGTACG
>Ga0070658_10002592_pt1 | contig 15065 bp, 14 predicted proteins | sample KBSC13metaG_FD_64664 | JGI IMG/M metagenome (GOLD analysis project Ga0070658, IMG submission 64664) | Corn rhizosphere microbial communities from Kellogg Biological Station, Michigan, USA - KBS C1-3 metaG | ecosystem: Host-associated > Plants > Roots > Rhizosphere > Soil ...
GCAGGTGCTGCAGCCCGTTCCAGCCGAGCCCGGGACGGATGTCGTCTGTCTCGTCGGTGCCGCCGAGGTTCGGGGTGAGCTCGGTCTTCTTCCACGGCATCGGGTTGCGCCACATCGGAAGCCCCTCGATGATCTGCTGGTTGCTCCCTCCCGCCGGCGGAAAGATGATCACGTCGTACTTCGCGTTGAGGTTCGCGTCGTTGGCCGCGTCCTGCACGCTGATGTAGTCGTAGGGGATCTTGTTGAAGTCGAACGCCATCCGCCACCACCCCTCGGTCTGCGTCGAGATCCACGTGTGCATGATGGCCACCCGCGGCGCCCGCGCCGGGTGCGTCCTGACCGACGGTGCGCTGCCTAACGCGACGACCGGGACGCCGAGCTCCTGCCCGGCCTTGTCGAGGTCCCCGCGCGAGACGTTGCGCACGATCAGCGACCCGCGACCGAAGCTGCGCCCCGCCGCCGCGAACGGCTCTTCGGCTGCCTGGAAATCACCGGCCGGGAAGCGGTAGCGGATCGTGGCGATGGCGTTGTCGCCATTGTTGTTGATCGCGAACACCGACCCCGAGCCGGTCACGCCGCCCGGAGCGCGGATCTGGCCGGTCACGCGCTCCATCTTCGCGTCGAGCACCTTCGGATCGGTGACGCGGACGGCGGTGACGTTGAATCCCTCCGGGAACGTCCAGCCGGTGTCGTCGTACGGGTTCTTCTGCGGATCGTCAGGCGACCAGTACTGGTAGTCGAGCAGCGCGTCGGCGATGCGCGAGAACGGCTGGTCCATCCGGATGATGTAGCTTCCGGCCGGGAACGAACGCGTCGTCGTCGCCGACGACTTCGCGCTGTCCGGCTTGGCGCCCTTCGGCTTCACCGCCGGGACGCTGACCGTGAACGGCGCGGTTGCGCGCGAGATCTCGACGTGCTGCCGCTGCATCACGGCGAGGAGCTCCGCCTGCGCGCCCTTCCGGCGCTCGTCGCCGGGGAGTACGTACGCAGCCGGGCCCTCTTCCTTCGGCTTGTTCACCGACCGCTTGGACTTCTCCCAGAAGTTGCGGAGGAAGAGCTGGCGGTTGTTGGCGAAGTACGACAGGGAGACGAGCAATCCCGTCTGTTCGTAGTTGTTGTTGTTGCGGAGCGACCACTTCACGCGCGGCAGTGGAGGGTTCTGGCGCCACCACGTCCGCTCGGTCTCGCTCGGGCTGAGCTGGCGCTCGACCGTCTCGGCCGTTCCGCCGTTGCCGAACGTCTCGTACAGGCGGCTGATCCCGTTGTGCGTCGCCGCCATGAACATGAGGTACCCGGGCGACCACGTGTCGAACTGCCCGTGCGCGAACACTCCCGGCATCCCGAAGCGCGTCATCTCCTGCACGTTGTTCCAGCCGATCATCTGCCACTCGTTGGTGAGCAGCGGATCGAGCCACGCGTTGTACGGACCGTCGCCGATCGTGTTGTCGTAGAGGAAGGGCACCGACTCGTGCAGGTCGTGCAGCACCTGCGCGTGGTTGTCGACGAAGGTGTTCATCACGTTCTGCGACAGCTTGAGCGTCATCCCCATCGCGTCGCGATTGTTGTCGTGCGCGACGTAATGCCCCCAGTAGAGCAGGTTGGGGTAGGTCTCGTCGGGGTGCGCCATGTGCCACTTGAAGATGTCGACCTCCCGATCGCGCCCATCCACCTCGACGATGGGCGTGATCAGGGTGATGAGATTGTCGCGGATGTTGCGGATGTACGGGCTGTCATCGACGGCGAGCCGGTACGCGAGCTCCATCAGCGCCGTCGGCGCGCCGCTCTCCGGCGAATGAATCGTTCCGGTGATGTAGTAGACCGGCGCCGCGGTCTGCGCGATCTGCTCGGCCAGCTTGTCGTCGAAGTTGATCGTGCGCGGGTCGGCGAGCCTGGCCAGCTGCGCCTTGTTGGCATCGAGCTTCGCGATCAGTTCGTCGGACGCGACAGCGACGGCGATCATCTCGCGTCCCTCTTCGGTCGTTCCGATCGAAAAGACCTTCACGCGCGGGCTCGCCTTCTCGAGCATGCGCATGTAGGCGTAGACCTCGGTCGAGTACGGGAGCTTGGTCGGCGCGCCGGCAATGTCGCCGAGCACCGCCTGCGGCGTCGGCACCGTCTTCGAGGCGGGGAGGTAATCGACGAGCGGGGAGAGGAAGAACGGCTCCGTGGTGTACTCACGGATCTTCTTCGTGTACGCCTCGTCCACCGGCTGATTCGGATCGCGCCCGGGTTTCGCGAGCGAGAGGTCGGCAGTCGTCGCCGCATTTACGGTTGTTGCACCGCCGCTCTGACGCTGAGCATCGGCGCGATTCGCGGACACTAGAGCAAGAGCGAGGGCTCCGACTGGGAGAATGCGTTGCCGCATGACCTGGAAGGCGAGAGGGATGCTGGAGGCGTGCCGGGGGCGTCGCGCCGCGGTCGCCACGGGTGGGATGGACATACTTTGGCGAGAGTGCAGCGATGAAGCAAGCGGCGGCAATGGTCGCACCGCCGCCGTTCGCGGGCAGGGTGTCGCGCGAGCTCAGTGCTCGTTGATGCTCTCGGCAAGCTGCCAGGCAAGGAACCCCACCACGATCACGTTCAGGATGAACGTGACGAGCAGCGCCACGCTCGGATGGCGGAAGAGGCCGGCCAGCTCGAAGGGGAGGAACGATGCGCTGACGCCGATCGTGAGGTACTCGGCCCAGCGCCGGCACCGCCAGAGGCCGATCCCCTCGACCACGTACACGGCGGCGATGATGAACGCGCCGACGGCGATCTCGATCAGCCGCCGACCGTGCGCGCGGTCGAGGTAGGGGAGCGCATGCTCGGCGAGCCTGCCGAACAGGCGCGACTCGTAGCGGAGGGCGAGTCCCTCGAGCCAGTTGTTGGCGGCGATCGAGACTCGTCCGTTGAGCATGCCTAACGCGGCGAGCCCCGCCGCCACCAGCGCGCCCGCCTTGACGAACGAGTAGAGCGCGACGAGCTCGAGCCCGACGCGCTCGCGCTTCGTCGGGTGCGCGTGATGCTCCGGCGGAGCCGACGCGGACGGCGCGAGATCGACTTCCTGCTGTTCCGGCTCGACAGCCACGCGCGTTATCGTCCCGAGCGCGGCGCAGCCGTCGTCGCCGGCGCGCCGGTCACGTTCTCGACGGTGATGTAGTAGTTCTCGTCGGCTCGGAAGCGGCCGGTCAATCCGTAGGCGACCTTCGTCGTCTGCCACTGCTCGCGCGGCGTCACGACCTTCCAGTCCGACGCCGAGGTCGCGATGCGCACCGGCATGTCGAAGCCGGGGACGACGTTCGCCCAGCGATAGGACAGCGTCGAACCGGAAAGCTTGTACTGGAGGACGGGGATCCGGGTCGTCGTCAGGTATTGCTCGAAGACCCTGCTCAGGTCGATGCCGGCCTGCGCGCTGATGTAGCTGCGCACCTGCATTCCGGTCACCGTCTGGTGCCAGAACGTCTTGTTCAACCCGCGGAGAATGCCGCGCCACTTCTCGTCGTCGTTCACGATCTGACGGATCGTGTGCAGCATGTTGGCGCCCTTGTAGTACATGTCGCCCGACCCTTCGTTGTTGACGCCGAAGTGGCCGACCACCGGGCTCTCGTTCTCGATGTTCTCACGCAGCCCGCGCAGATACGCCGCACCGGCCATCTTGTCGCGCTGGCACTCGGTGTAGATCCCCTCGGAGTAGCTCGCGAACGCCTCGTGGATCCACATGTCCGCCGGATCCTTGGCGGTGATGTTGTTCCCCCACCACTCGTGGGCGCTCTCGTGGACGATGATGTAGTCCCACTGCATGCCCAGCCCGGTGTGGGACAGGTCGTGCCCGAGGTAGCCGTTCTTGTAGTGGTTGCCGTACGCCACCGCGCTCTGGTGCTCCATCCCGAGATGCGGAGTCTCGACCAGCTTGTAGCCGTCCGCGTACCACGGATATGGCCCGAACCAGTGCTCGAAGCACTGCAGCATCGGGCGCACCTGCTCGAACTGCTTCCGCGCCGTGTCGGCGTGAATCGCCAGCGGATAGAAGTCGAGCGACAGCGTCCCGCCCTCGCCGGCGTAGCTGTCGGTGATGTGGGCGTAGCTTCCCGCGTTGGCGGTGACATCGTAGCCGTTGATCGGGCTCGCCACGAACCATTCCCACGTCGTCGTCCCGTCGCCGTTAGGCACCGTCCGCCGGAGCCGCCCGTTGGAGACGTCGGTCATCCCGTCAGGCATGGTGATCGCCACTCGCTGGCTGTCCGGTTCGTCGGCCCAGAGGTCCTTCATCGGCCACCAGGCGCTGGCGCCGATCCCTTCGACCGCGGTCACCACCCACGGATTGCCGACGCTGTCCGCCGTCCACACGAAGCCGCCGTCCCACGGCGCATGCCTGGCGACTGGTGGGCGTCCGTGGTAGTAGAAGGTGACGGTCTTCTGGTCGCCGGCACGCTGCGGCGCCGGCATCGTCACCAGCACCGCATCGCTGTCACGACGGAATGTGAGTCGCTTCCCGTCCTGGATGATGCTGTCGGCGACGAGCGGAAGCCGGAGGTCGATCTGCATCTCGTGCGGTGCGCCCGTGACGCGGTAGGTGATGCCGTTCCACCCGCTGATGCTGCTGTCCCTCGGCGAGACACGGACGTGCAGGTCGTAGAACGCGGCGTCCCACCAGCCGCGCTCGGGCGTGACGGAGCCGCGGACGGTATCGGCGTGGCTGAAGCTGGCGGTGTCCTGGGCAGCGCCCAGCACCGGGACCGCGATCATAACGGTGAAGACAAGCGCGCGCATCGTGGCTCTCGAGGTGCGGTGGATGAATCTCACGTCGCTCCTGAAATCACGTGTGTCGCGCGTGGTTCTGCCAGTCCTCACCGGCCGGCTTCGAGTGTCGCCTTCCGCTCGCGAAGCTCGGCGGCGAGCGCCTCGTTCATCTTCCCGATCACGCGCCCGCGGATGTTGAGCAGCCCGCCGCTCGGGAGATGGTCGAACCGCATCCGCTGTACGACCATGTAATAGCTGCCGCTGCCACCCGGTGCGTCGGGGCGGTCCAGCAGCGTGGTCAGGGTGAACGCCCCGATGAAGTAGTGGCTCGCGTAGAGCTGCTTTTCGCTCACCAGCGTCAGCGATGCACCCGGCGGCTCGTAAAGCGTGAGATGGGTGATGCTCAGGATCGGTCGGAGCGAGGCGAGACGGTCGCTCGCCCAGTAGATCGCGTCGGTCGCGCCGATCAGGGTGTCGGCGGGATAGTCCTTCAGGTACCGCTGGAACGAGGGAAGGTACTCGTAGATGTAGGGCGACTCGGCGAGGAGCGATCCGAAGGTATCGCTTGCGCGGCGCGCCGATTTCTGGTCGCCATATTCGACCATCGCCGGGGTACCCCCCTTCCGGTAACGCGTCACGTAGTCCGCCATCGTCTGCCTGACGATCGCTGCCACGCGCCCGCGCGCGTCCGGCGCCGACCAGTCGATCGAGCGCCCGAAGTCGTCGAACTTCTCGACCGGCATCTTCACGTCGCAGTCGCCGGGACGGCAATCCTTGAGCGCATCGAGGTCGCTCTGCTCGACGGTGAATGCACGCGCGTCGGCGGCGCTGGCCGGAGCGCCGAAGATTCCGAACGCGGGACGCGTCGGACGCTTGAGGAAGGACGGGACGTCGCGCACGCGCGCGGCGATCGTGGCGCGCGGGACATCGATCGCGACGATGCCGAAGATCGCGACTTCGTCCGGGTCGGCGACGTCGAGCACCCTGGTCACGACGGTGCCCCGGCGCGCCTGTTCGATCTGCGCCGGGGTCAGCCCGATGTAGCGCTGGAGAAAGCGTGCTGGCTCGCCCGGCGGAAGCTGCGCGCGCGCGGAGTGCGAGAGGAGCGCGGCGGCAGCGATCGCGGCGAGCCGGAACCGCGTCAGTAGGCGCGCGGGCGCCCGAAGATCCGGCGGAAGAGCCAGACCACCAGCCCGATGGGGAGCACGATGAAGAACAGGAACTTCAGCGTCAGCACCGTCGCGACCCCGATCGCGATCAGCAGGATGATCGGAATCCCGATGATGGCCGAGGTGAGGAACGGACGGAGCTGGAAGAGTCGCGCGAGAGCGGTACGCATGGACGGTCCGAGGTTGGGGACGGGGGGCCCGTACGTCGGTTCGCGACACGAGGTTTCTCCGGATGAAAGGCCAGCGATCACTCTCCCCAGAAGACGCTGGCGCGGCACGCCCAGTCACGCCTCCGTGCCCGCTCCCCGGGGTGGAACGAGACGACGGGCACGGTGCTCACTCCCCGTGCCCGTCATCTGCCCACCGTTAGGCAGCTCCCGCCCTCAGCGATAGAGCTGCGGGAACTCCGACTTGAGGTGCTCGACCTTCGGCGCGTCGTTGTACACGATGTACGGCTGCGTCGGATGGTGGGCCATGTAGTCCTGGTGGTAGTCTTCCGCCGGGTAGAAGGCGCCGAGCGGCACGATCTGCGTCACGATCGGCTTCGCGAACGTCTTCGCGGCGGTGAGCTGCCTGACGTACGACTGCGCCGCCTGCTGCTGTTCCTTCGTACGATAGAAGATCGCCGACCGGTACTGGGTGCCGTGATCCGGCCCCTGCCGATTCAGCTCGGTCGGATCGTGCGCGACGGAGAAGAACACCTGGAGCAGCTGGCCATACGAGACCACCGACGGGTCGTAGACGACGCGCACCGACTCGGCGTGTCCGGTCGTGCCGCTGCTCACGTCCTCATACGACGGGGAGGCAGTCGTGCCGCCGGTGTAGCCGGATACCGCCGACTGCACGCCCTTGATGTGCTCGAACACCGCTTCGATTCCCCAGAAGCAGCCGCCGGCGAAGACTGCGGTGTCGACCGTAGTCACCGGCGCCAGGCGGACGGCCAGCTCCGGAACCGGAACGCTGACCGCAGCCGGAGGAGCCGATCGCGAGCCGACGGTGAAGGCCGCACCCGCGGCCAGGACCGCGGCGGTGACGGGAAGAAGCGAACGAAACATCCGGAGCCTCCGGGTGGAAGACGAGCTGCGTGATATCAACCCGGGGCGGAGGCTGGAAGTTCCGCTTTCTGGCTCATGCGACCGGCGACCGGGGCATCCCGCCCGCGCTGGCGAGCCGCATTCGCAGATCGTCGAGCGCGGTGCGCCAGCTCTCGTCCGCCTCCTCGGCGGTGCGCGCGTCCGAGAGCTGGGAGCTCGTGACGATGAGGTCGAGCGCGCGCGTCGCAAGGACGAGCGCGGCGAAGTCGCCTTCGGTTCGGACCGGCCGCGCCCCGCCCTGCGACTCGACCCACTCGCTGCCCGCGGCGGGCAGTGCCGGGTGCGGATGGCCGTGCAGCGCCGCTACCAGCTCGGCCGCGACGAGCGCGATCTCGGCCCGTCCCATGCCGGCGCGCGGGTCCGGAGACTCGGCCACCGCCCGCAGCGCACCGTCGACCGCGCCGATTCCGCGCCCCGGATCGAGCCGCTGCAGCCAGTCGGCGGCTTCGTCGGTGCAGAAGGCGGGGAAGACGGTGCGCATCGCTGCCTAACGCTGACCGCTCAGACGACCGGGGGAACGGTGTCGCGGACGACCGTGTAGCGGTAGCGCGTGAGCAGCCAGACGATGATGAGGGCGACGCCCATCGCCGGATAGAAGCGGCCCGCCGCGAACGTCCAGTGGCGCATGAACGGCACGACGACGAGCAGGATCCCGACCACGAGCTCGATGTAGCCGTGGATCGGGAACGGCAGCGGACGCCCGCGCGTGCCGCTGAAGTCCGTCGCCAGCGTCACGATGAGGTGAATCACCGCCAGCGCGTACGCGAGCATCTTCGTGTTCCCGGTGATGTGCATGATCGACGGCGCGATGGCGAAGACGATGATGGCCAGATAGTCGAGGATGCGATGGACGTTCGGCGGGATGATGCCCATGCGAGTGCTCCGATCGAGGGTGGCGAGCCGGTCCGGCGTGGCTGAACCTTACCGCGCCGGAGTCCGGTTCGCCACGGCGACGGCGTGCAACGCGGTGCGGACCTTGCCACCCTCCGCCACCGACTCCCTGAACTCGGCAGCCACCCTTCTGATGGAGAGCGACAGATGTCAGATCGCCAGCAACCGCACAACGGACGTGATACCGCCGGGAATCACAAGGTGAAGCGCGCCGACGTGGACGACCTCCGCGAGGATCCGCGCGGGGAGGACTACGTCCGGGACGACGTCCGGCTCGGCGGAGCGATCGCCGACACCGGTCCTGGTGCCGGCGAGCGGGGCGAGCGGATCTCACGGCTGGTCGAGGACAACGAGGACGACGTCAGCCGGGCGAGTGGCCTCGACGACCACGGCAACGAGCGCCGTTAGGCCTCACGAACTGGGGCGGCAGGATTCGAACCTGCAACTTCCTGGTTAACAGCCAGGCGGTCTGCCAGTTGACCTACACCCCATCTGCGGCGTGCCGCGGTGGTGAACCGTTAGGGGACGCGCCGCGGCCTGTCAAGCCGCGGCGGCGTGCCTGCCCCAGCGAAACGGATCTCGACCGCGCCGAGCACCGCGTGCCCCGTCAATCGGACGAGTGGCGTGCGCGATCGTCCCGCCCCGGCAGGCGGGGCGAGGCATTCGATCGAGCCGAGCACGCTGCTCGCCCGCTGCTCGACCACTGCGCCGGCGGGGAGCGTGATCGTGATGTTGCCGAACACCGCGCGCAGGTGCAGCTCGCTCGCGCCCGGCCCGAACGTCGCATCGCGCAGGTCGAGCTCGACGTTGCCGAATATCGCAGACACGTCGAGGCGGCGCGGCACGACCGCCATGCTGTGGTGGGCGAGGCTGGCGAGGATCGCGAAGCGGCGGTCGTGAGCGGGAACGGGGTCGGGGAGCGCGACGGCTCGTTCCGGATGACCCACGGGCACCGGCGGTTCGAGATCCGCAACCAGCGCGTCGAGCTCGGCCTGGCTGCTCGCCCGATACACCCCGGCCACGCGACCCTCGAAGTCGTCGAGCGAGATCACGTCGTCGGCGAATCGCGCCGAGAGAATCGCCGCGATCCGCTCCCGGTCGGCATCGGTCAGGCCGGGCCGGAGGTCGCCGGCGTCCCGCGGCGCGATGGGGAGGGGAGTGTCGGGCATCAGCGTTAGGCAGTCATCGTCGGCGGTCGGTCGCTGCCGTACTATCTGCCATGCCCGGGTCCGGCGCAAGCGCGGGCGTTCCTCCCCGGGAGGGCGGCGACGCCGTCGCCGGCAAACCGCGGGCGTTGTTTGCGTTCGGTGCCCCGGATAGCTTTCCCGGACTCGAGCGCGCCCCGCTCAACGGGCGCGCCACCATCGACGTCTCGCGCGCAAGCGCCGCACCCATACGAGCTTCATGGCGGATCTCTCTCGCACGCCGGTCATCGTCGCCGCTGCGCGCACCCCGGTCGGGAAGTTCCTCGGTGGCCTCTCGTCACTGCGCGCGCCGGAGCTCGGCGCGATCGCGATCAAGGCCGCACTCGAGCGCTCGGGCGTCCCCGGCGCCGAGATCGACGAAGTGATCATGGGCAACGTCGTGCAGGGCGGTGTCGGGCAGGCGCCGGCCCGGCAGGCTGCACTGACTGCCGGCGTGCCGGCGACTGTTTCGGCGGTGACCATCAACAAGGTCTGCGGCTCGGGGCTGAAGGCCGTGATGCTGGCGGCGCAGTCGATCAAGGCCGGTGACGCGCGGGCCATCATCGCCGGCGGCCAGGAGTCGATGTCGAATGCGCCCTACTACGTGTTCGGGATGCGCAACGGCGTGAAGCTCGGCGACCAGACGATGGTCGACGGCGTGATCAAGGACGGCCTCTGGTGCGCGAGCTGCGACGTCCACATGGGCGGGCACGCCGAGTACACCGCGCGAAAGGCCCACGTCACGCGAGAGCAGCAGGATGAGTTCGCGGCGCGGTCGCACCAGAAGGCGATTGCGGCGCAGAAGGCCGGGAAGTTCAGGGACGAGATCGTGCCCGTGACGATCCCCGGGAAGAAGGGACCGACGGTGATCGACAGCGACGAAGGTCCGCGCGCCGACACGAGCGTCGAAACGCTGGCCAAGCTTCGCCCCGCGTTCCCGGGAAAGGACGGGAACCAGAGCCTGAGCGTGACCGCCGGGAACGCGTCGAGCCTCAACGACGGCGGCTCGGCGACGGTCGTGGTGAGCGAGGAGTACGCCCGCGCGCATGGGCTCACCGTCCTCGCCCGGATCACCGGCTACGCGACGGGGGCGGGGAATCCGCAGGAGCTCTTCTTTGCGCCGGTGACCGCGGTGCGCAACCTGATGAAGAAGAGCGGGACGAAGATCGGCGACTATGGGCTGATCGAGGCGAACGAGGCGTTCGCGTCGCAGGCGCTCGCCGACGGCAACGAGCTGGAATGGGATTGGGATCGCGTGAACGTGAACGGCGGGGCGATCGCGATCGGGCACCCGATCGGCGCGAGCGGGGCCCGCGTGCTGACGACGCTGCTCTACGCGATGAAGGATCGCGGGGTGAGCACCGGGCTGGCGACGCTCTGCCTCGGCGGCGGTGACGCGGTCGCACTGAGCGTCGAAGCACCCTGAGATCGCGCGGCCACGCCACCTACGACAGGCGAAGAGAGATGAGTGAACAGCAAAACGGGATTGTGCTCGCCGACAGCCGGCGCCTGACGCTGGTCAGGACGATCGGCTTCGCCGCGGTGATGGCCGCTGCCGCGCATGTTGCGGTCCCGCTGCCGGGGACGCCGGTGCCATTCACCCTCCAGCCGCTGCTGGTCGTGCTGGCAGGGTTCTGGCTCGCGCCGCGCGCGGCGGTGGCGAGCATGGTGCTCTACCTCGGCGCCGGAGCGTTAGGCCTTCCGGTCTGGGCGCCGGTCGGGATGCCCGGTGCGGCGCGACTGCTGGGGCCCACCGGCGGCTACCTGCTCAGCTATCCGCTCGCGGCGTGGCTGGTCGCGACGCTTGCCTCGCGCACGAGGGGGTACGGCGCGCGATTCGGCGCGGCGATCGCCGGGATGGCGGTGATCTACGCCGGTGGACTCGCCCAGCTGACGATCCTGACGGGGAGCATTGCGACGAGCGCAGTGCTGGGCGCGGCGCCGTTCGCTGCGCTCGACGTCGCCAAGAGCCTGATCGCCGCTGCTCTCGCGCCGCGCGAGCCGAGTCAGAGACGGTGACGCTGCCGGCCCTGTTCCTCACGGCGCAGGGCCGCCTTCGATCCGGCTGGCGAGCCGCACTCTTCCTCATCCTGTTCACGACGTTCGCCGAGGTGGCGCAGGCGATCGTCGCGATCCCGGCGCTGATCGCGCCGCCCCGCGACGCCGGGACGGTGGTGGCGGCGAGCGAGATCCCGCTGACCTGGCTGTCGATCGTGATCGCCGGGCTCGCCGCACATTTCGTGATGCTCAGCTTCGTCGACCGGACGGGATGGAGCTACGTCGGCCTCGCGCGCGGCGAGGCGTCGCCCGGCCGTGTCGCGGCCGGGCTCGCGTTAGGCGCCGCCGCGATCGCGATCCCGTGTGCGCTGCTGCTCGGTGTCGGCTGGCTCGGGATGGTGCGCGCACCGGGCGACGGAGGGGCGATCGGCCGCGAGCTGGCGACCGTGCTGGCCGTCCTCGTTCCGGCGGCGCTGGCGGAGGAGCTGATGATGCGCGGCTATCTTCTGAGCGCGCTGGCCGACGGGATGGGACGCGGGGCGGGGCTGCTGGTGACCAGCATCGTCTTCGCACTGCTGCACGTCGGCAACCCGGGGATGGCGCCGGGGGCGCTGGTGGTGGTCGGGCTGGCGGGGATCTTTCTCGGCGCGGTGCGATTCGCGACGTCGAGCCTCTACGCGGCGTGGGCGGCGCACCTGGCGTGGAATGTGGTGCTCGGGGTGGTCCTGCATGCGCTGGTCAGCGGCACCGGGATGGCGGTCGAAGGGTGGCGGACGCTCGACACCGGTCCCGATTGGGCGACCGGCGGCTCGTGGGGTCCCGAGGGGGGAGTCCCGGCAGCGGCCGGTCTTTTAGTCGCAACATGGTACTTAATCGGGCGGCATCCCGGCGCGTTCGCCGGCCGCCCGTTCACGACAGCCGGCGCGGCGACAGCGGCGTCCGGCCATGAAGACGGGACAGGCACATGAGCGATGGGGAACGGAGCGAGCGGATCGCGGTGATCGGGGCCGGCCAGATGGGCAACGGGATCGCCCACGTCTTCGCACAGTCGGGCTTCCCGGTGACGATGATCGACGTCGCGGAGGGGGCGCTCGACAAGGGCCGGAGCACGATCGAGAAGAACCTCGATCGCCAGGTGAAGAAGGGGACGATCGACGCCGCGGCGAAGGATGCGACGTTAGGCAGGATCGCCACCGACCGCGACATGGCCGCCGCCGCCGGCGCGGCGCTGGTGGTCGAGGCGGCGACCGAGAACCGCGACCTCAAGTTCCGGATCTTCACCGACCTGGACAGGGTGGCACCGGGCGCGATCCTCGCCAGCAACACGAGCTCGATCTCGATCACCGAGATCGCGGCGAAGACGTCGCGCCCGGAGCAGGTCATCGGGATGCATTTCATGAATCCCGTCCCGGTGATGCAGCTGGTCGAAGTGATTCGCGGGCTGGCGACGTCGGACGCGACGACGGCACGGACCGTCGTGCTGGCGCAGGCGGTCGGGAAGACGCCGGTGGAGGTGGCGGACTACCCGGGGTTCGTCGCCAACCGGATCCTGATGCCGATGATCAACGAGGCGGTGTACGCGCTGATGGAAGGCGTCGGGACGCCGGAGGCGATCGACACGGTGATGAAGCTCGGGATGAATCACCCGATGGGGCCACTCGCGCTCGCCGACCTGATCGGCCTCGACACCTGCGTCGCGATCCTCGAGGTGCTGCAGGGCGGGCTCGGCGATCCGAAGTATCGTCCGTGCCCGCTGCTCAGGAAGTACGTCGCCGCCGGTTGGCTCGGGCGGAAGACGGGGCGCGGCTTCTACACCTACGCGTGACAGCGGCCGCCTGACGCGCGATGCAGCCCCGACTTCTTCTCCACCTCGACGAGCAGCAGCAGGAGATCCAGCGCGTCGCGCGCGACTTCGCCCATCGCGAGATCGCGCCCTATGCGGCGCAGTGGGATCGCGAACGGCACTTCGAGCGCGGAGTGGTGGACCGGATGGGCGAGCTCGGATTCCTCGGGATGATGATCCCGACCGAGTACGACGGCCTCGGGCTGGACACCGCGACGTACCTCGTCGCGCTCGAGGAGATCGCCACAGTCGATGCCGCGTCCTCGATCGCGATGGGGGTGCACAACTCGCTGCCGACACAGATGATCCTCAAGTGGGGGACGGCCGCCCAGAAGCAGCGCTTCCTCGCCCCGATGGCGCGTGGCGAGATGCTCGGCGCCTTCGCGCTCAGCGAGCCGGAGTCGGGATCCGATGCGGCATCGCTGCGAACGCAGGCGGTGAAGGACGGCGACTGCTGGGTGATCAACGGCTCGAAGGCGTGGGTGTCGCATGGGAATGAAGCCGACGTGATCATCGTCATGGCTCGCACGGATACCGTTGGCGACCGCAAGGGAGCCAAGGGCATCGGAGCCTTCATCGTGACCCCCGACCTCCCCGGCTTCGCGGTCGGGAAGAAGGAGGACAAGATGGGGATGCGCGCGTCGCCGACGGTCGGCCTGACCTTCACCGACATGCGCGTCCCGGCCGACCGCGCGTTAGGCGATGTCCACCGTGGCTTCGTCTACGCGCTGCAGTCGCTCGACAACGGGCGGCTCGGCATCGCGGCGCAATCGGTGGGGATCGCGCGGGCCGCTTTCGAGCATGCGGTGAAGTATGCGGGCGAGCGGAAGCAGTTCGGCCAGCCGATCCGCGACTTCGAGGCGATCCAGTTCAAGCTCGCCGACATGTCGACGAGAGTCACCGCGGCCCGGGCCCTGCTTCACGCCACCGCCGCGGCCAAGGATCGTGGGGAGAGCATCACCCAGTTCAGCAGCATGAGCAAGCTCCTCGCGAGCGAGACGGCGATGTGGGTGACGACCGAGGCGGTCCAGATCTTCGGCGGCTACGGCTACGTCAAGGATTTCCCGGTCGAGCGGCTCTTCCGCGACGCGAAGGTCACCGAGATCTACGAGGGGACATCGGAGATCCAGCGGCTGGTGATCGCGCGGGAGTTGTACAACACGACCTGAAAGCCGGGGAGCGCGGTTTCGAAAACACGGAGGGCGGATCAGGGAGATGGCCGGGTGCGCGAGACGGCGCGGTGATCGGACATCGAAACGTCAACCGCTGTCGCCGGTGCGCGGCGGCAGGGTAGCTTCATTCATCGTGCGACAGCCTGAAGTGCGGTACGAATCTCGGTTCAAACACTAACCTCACCCTATGAGCATTTTTGAGCGGATCGCGGAGATGGGACACGAGCAGCTCGTCCTCTGCAGCGATCCTACGGCGGGCTATCGCGGGATCATCGCCATTCACAGCACGACGCTCGGGCCGGCGCTCGGCGGGACGCGCTTCTGGAACTATGCCAGCGACGAGGAGGCGATCATCGATGCGCTCCGGCTGGCGCGCGGAATGACCTACAAGAACGCGGTCGCGGGACTCAACCTCGGTGGCGGCAAGTCGGTCATCATCGGCGACAACAAGATGCGCAGCCGCGAGATGATCTTCCGCGCGCACGGCCGCTTCGTCGAATCGCTCGGCGGGCGCTACGTCACCGCCGAGGACGTCGGCACCAGCCCGAGCGACATGGACTACGTCTTCAACGAGACGAAGTACGTCGCCGGTCTGGCCGGCCGCTCGGGCGATCCGTCGCCGGTCACCGCCCACGGCGTCTTCCGCGCGATCCAGGCGTCGGCGCACTACAAGTTCGGCTCCGATGACCTGGCCGGAAAGACCGTCACCATCCAGGGGTGCGGCCACGTCGGCTACTATCTCGCCAAGGAGCTGCACGCCGCCGGCGCGAAGCTGATCGTCACCGACATCGACCCCGAGAAGGTGAAGATGGTGGTCGACGAGACGAAGGCGACCGCCGTCGCACCCGACGCGATCTACGGCCAGAAGGCGGACATCTTCGCCCCCTGCGCGTTAGGCGGCGTCATCAACGACAAGACGATCCCCCAGCTCAAGGTCGCCGTCGTCTCCGGTGGCGCGAACAATGTCCTGCTCGAGGAGCGGCATGGCGACG
>Ga0070658_10002594_pt1 | contig 15053 bp, 8 predicted proteins | sample KBSC13metaG_FD_64664 | JGI IMG/M metagenome (GOLD analysis project Ga0070658, IMG submission 64664) | Corn rhizosphere microbial communities from Kellogg Biological Station, Michigan, USA - KBS C1-3 metaG | ecosystem: Host-associated > Plants > Roots > Rhizosphere > Soil ...
GGCCACGGTCACGCGGGTGGAGAAGGTGGAGGCGTTCGCCTCATGGTCGGCGTGCAGAATGAAATCGATGTCCATGGTGCGGACGTAGAGCGGGTCGGCCTCTTCGCCGTTGAGCATGTAGAGGAAGTTCGCGGCGATGCCCAGGTCGGTGCGGGGCGCGATCGGCTCTTTGCCCTGGCTCAATCGCTCGATAGCGGCGACGGCGGTGCCGATGGCGGCCTGTACCCGCAGCGCCTTGCGCTTGTTCGCCGCTTCCGAATTGTCGCCATGATCCGGGTCGTACATACCCAGCGCCGAGATCGCGGTGCGGAGCGCATCCATCGAGTTCGCTGTCGTCGGGAAACCACGCAGAAGGTTCAGAGCGCCTGCCGGCAACGTGTAGTGCGCGGCCAATTCCGCGCGAAACGCCTTCAACTCCGTGGCGTTGGGAAGCGCGCCGTTCCACAATAAATAGACCACTTCCTCGAACGTGGCGTGGTCGGCAAGATCGTGTATGTTGTAGCCCCGATAGTACAGGTGGCCTTCGGCCTGGACATCGCAAACTTCGGACTCGCCGATGACGACGCCTCGCAACCCCCCGGCTTGCGTGGTCATATTCCTCTGCTCCAATTCTGATAAGTTTAGGTAGTGTGACTGCAAAACAGCCTTTACATTCTAGCATGTTTGCGACCGGTTTGCAATGGCGATTGCAAGCAGTGCACCCCTCTGGTATAATGCTCTTTGCGGGCGCCGAGGCGCCCGGATGAGGCAGGGACGCCGGACGTCCGGAAGGGGAACGAGAGGAGATGCGAAAAGCGGTCGTAGTGATAGGAATGTTACTCGTGAGCCTCGGAACGGCGGTACAGGCGCACGCGGTGACGCAGCGCCGTATCAATGCGGCGGCCGCCTCTCTATATCGGGTGCATCTTGCGCTTGTCGAAGAGCCGGGACTGCGGCGGCCGGAAGAGCCGCTGGCTGCCTATTTCGGGCGACTGCTCGCGCTGCAGCCCGGCGAAAAACCTGCCGCGCGGCATGCCAGGGTGGCTGAGTATCTGGCTCTCCTGAGTCAGATGGCCAACCAGACCGCCCCACTGCGCAAAATCCCTGTGTTACAGTCGAACTCCTCCCCAAATCGCGCGCTCTGGCAGCAGATCAGCCTGAATCTTCAGGACGTGTCGGCTTCGGTGACGAAAGTAGGCATGGCATGGGGGCGCGAAGAGGCGAACCCTGGGACGCCTACCGAAACCGCCAAAGTCCTGACGAAGGCGCTCTGGCAGATTCAGAACGCCTACGCAGCCCTGCGCGATGCCCTCCCCTGACTCGAAAAACTCGCAAGATGTGAACCCTTCCGCGGGATTTCCCGACAAAATGTGTAGAAGAAGAGAGTGACAGAACGTGAATTCTGCAAAATGGCGACAGCAAGGCAGGGTGTGGGGACTGCTGGCGGTCTGTAGTCTATCGGTGACCGCAGGCAGGGCCGCAGAGCCGGCGGTTTCGGCATGGACCGGCGCGGAGACGGCGCTGTCAAAGATGCAGGCCGACGATTGGCGGGAAGCCATGCGCCAGACAAAGCTGGCGATCAAGCAGACGCCGGACGATCCCACCCTCAATGTGCTGAGCGCCGCCATTTTAATGCATACCGGGGATACGAACTCCGCCCTGCGTTTCTTGAAAACGGCGAACGCTTCCGCCCCGGACGACAGTCTGGCGAACTATGCGCTCGGGCTGGCCCGCCTGGCGCAGGGCGACCGCGCTGCCGCTCTGGAGCTTTTTGATCGGTCTGAACGCAACGGCGGCGACCGCCTTCGCCTGTTGGTAGCGCGCCACTATGCGCAGTGGGTCAGCGGCGCGCGGATCGCGATTGGCGGAGCGCAACTGCCGGCGGAGCTGATCCCCGCGCAGCGCGCGCTCCAGGGGATGAGCGCCCTCCGCCAGGGAGACCGCTCCCAGGCTATCGCGCAGATCCAGGCAGGTCTGAATGCGCTGCCCGGCGACCCGATCGTGCAGGCCGAAGGTCTGCTGATGAGTTTTGACACCGCGCACCCGCTGACGACCGGGGCGGCGGCGCTGCCCACGGACAGCAAAGCGACGCTTGCGGCGGAACCGGAGCTGAAGGGCATCGTATCGCTCTCACCGGGGGAGCTGTTCACCTCCGTCGCCTACGTCTCTTATGCGCTGGACGATCAGGCGCTCGGAGTGGTCGGGACGCGACCCTTTCTCTACAGTTGGGATACGCACCGGGCCTCGAACGGCTGGCATGAACTGACCATCACCCTTTTTGATAGGGATGCCCGTGAGATCAGCCACGCGAACCGGCGTGTGCGCGTCTTCAATCTCGGCGCTCCCTCCGAGGTCGATAAGGACCAGGAGGGGCGGGTACGGGCGGCGCTCTGGCAGGAGCTGACCCTGCGGCCGGCCCGATGCCAGTGCACCTATACGCTGGCGACGCTCTATCGGGCGAACGGAGATCTGCGTGCGGCGCGCGATGGATTTGCCAGGGTGGCGGCGCTGAACCCGAACTATCACGATGTGCGCGCCCAGTTGGCGGCCTGCGGCGGCGTGGGAGAGGCGAAAGCGGCGGTGTTCGGCGGCCTGCCTACCGAGAAAGTGGTCGCGCTGACCTTCGACGATGGTCCGAAGCCCGGCATGACCGAACCTCTGCTGGAGATGCTGATCAACGCTCGGGTGCCCGCGACGTTTTTCGTCATCGGGAAGCATGTGATGGAGTATCCGGAGCTGACGCGACGCATTGCGGACGCCGGGATGGAGCTTGCCAATCACAGCTATACGCACCGGAACCTGACGACGCTGAGCACGGAGCAGGTGGCGCAGGAGATGCTGGGGACGCAGGCGGCCATCATGATGGTGACCGGGAAGATGCCCCGGTTTATGCGCCCTCCGGGCGGCAACTGGAACAACTCGGTTGCCCAGGTGGTGCGGGAGTGGGGGCTGACGCCCTGTATGTGGACCGTCGATGTGTACGGTTCGGAGGTGTTGGGAGCCCAACAGGTCGCCAACGCCGTGTTGAAGGAAGTGCAGCCCGGTTCGGTCATCCTGATGCATAACGGGAAGGCGAGCACACTCCAGGCGCTGCCGACGATTCTGCGCGAACTGAAGGCACGGGGCTACGCTTTTACCACCGTGGAAACGCTCGCGCGTCGCCGCTCCGCCGCGCAGCAGGCGGGCACGGCAGGGGGCCAGATCCCACATCGAGGGGAATAGTCGCCTGTTTTTCCGGGTTTCGGCCCGAAATGGGTGCCCGGAACCTGAAATTTCTCGTTCGGTGCATAGACAGATGCGCCTGTACCTGATATAATCTCTATCATCTAACAGCCATGAGACTCAACTCTCCAGAAGGGAGCCTGATAATGCATATTCCTAAAGGTCGCCTCAGAACATTTGCGGCGCTGGGCACACTGACGACGCTCGCTTTCAGCTCGGTGCAGGCCGGTCAATTCGGAGGATCCGAAAACCAGCTGGTCGGCATCACGCTGCGCAACTCCACCTTTCGCGACGTCTTGAGAAAATACGGCCAGCCTGACGAAATTCAGGGCGGTGGGCCGTTCCTGCCTACTCCTCCCAAATCGGCCGTAGCTGCAGTGACGGGTGGCAACGGACCTGCGTTCGGTCGCGGCGGCGGCAAGGGAGGCGGTATGGCGCCCGAGGGCGGAATGCCCGGCTCCGGTGGCGCTCCCAGCTCCGGCGGACGTTCCGGTGGTGCGGGCGGCAACACCGGCAAGCGCGCGACCAGTAAATTCGGATTCCCCGGTGAGAACGACGGCGATACGGGCGGCGGAGGCGGCGCGCCCGGCTCCGGCGGGCCACGCGGCGGCTCCTCTATCCCCGGCAGCGGTGGCGGCTACCCCGGCGGTTCCGGTGGGTATCCCGGCAGCCCGAGTTCGGGCGGCTATCCTGGTGAAGGCGGTAAGGGCGGCGGCCTGCCCGGCTTCCCAGGCGGTGGAAATACAGCCGGTGGTCCGGGAGGATATCCCGGCCCGGGTGGACCCGGCGGACCCGGTATTCCCGGCTCCGGTGAGACCGGCGACAGCGTGGATACCGATCTCCCGGTCACCGAAGCGACCTGGTGGTACCACAACCCGCGCAAAGGCTACCATATGTCCTTCCTCTTCAACAAAAAGGGCCAGGTCATCCAGATTCAGGAATATGGCGCGCAGACGCTGCACAATGGGCATACACGCCAGGGTATCGCGCTCGGCTCCAACATGACGCAGGTGCTCTCCAAATACGGATGGAGCAACGACGGCGCTCATTCCGGTGACAACGTCACCATGCGCTACGGCGGCTCCAATAAAGTGGCGTTCCAGATGGTGCATAACCGGGTCCTGGGCATCACCGTCGCGGTCGGAAAATAAGAAGATCGATCGGCGGCCCGGCGCTTTGTCCGCTGCTGTCGCAAGATACTGAGGAGACTGTTATGCGAAGAGGAATGGGATTGATCGCCGGTATGGCCGCGGTTTGCGGGCTGATGACGCTTGCGCCGCAGCCGTCCCGCGCCGCGGGCGTGGAGAAAAGCCTGCTTGGAGTCCGCATTTTGCAGACCTACCGGGAGGTGCTGAAACTCTACGGAGCGCCTACGCGCGTCTATAATCTCACTGAGACCGTGCTGGTCCAGGAGGCCTATGGGCCGGATGGTGATATGACCGGCGGTATCCTTGCAATTGGGGAGGGGACGAACTCAGGTGGCCCCGGCGGTGGACCTCCCGGCAGCGGCGGAGGACCCAGCAGTGGCGGCGGCCCGAGCAGCGGTGGGGGCATGCCCGGCGCTCCCGGTCGTGGCGCGCGCGTGCCCGGCTCCGGCGGGATGCCCGGCGGTGGCGGCGGCGCCGGTATCGGCGGCAGCAGTGAGGGCACGACGACTTTTGGGCAGGCGGGCGGTTATGTCTGGGCTTACCACTACCCGCTCACCGAGAAGCTCTATCTCTTCGTCTTCAATGCGCAGGGCCGACTGCTCCTTGCCTTCGAGCGTGGTAGATCCGGCGGCGGCGCGACCTCCAACGGAATCAATCTGGGATCTTCCCTGAAATCGGTCTACGATCAGTACGGCTGGCCCGACAACGTCGAGGAGCAGGGGACAGGCACCATCCTGAACTATAGCCAGAAACATCACCTGCTCGTCGCGGTGCTGAAAGGCAAAGTGGTCGGCATCGCAGTCAGCCTGTTCGAAGTGCCTAAGATGCGCATGATCGGTCTCAACGACAATGGCAATGGCGGTGGCGGCGGTGGTGGTCGCGGCAGTGGTGGCGGCGGCAGCAAGGGCGGCGGCGGTGGCGGCGGCAGCGCGGCCACAGCCAATCGCGACTGATCCCTCGCCTCCTTCTTTGCACCACAAGTACCGGGCAGCGCGCTCCTTTCTGGACGCGCTGCCTCTCTTCTGTATTCCCCCCTCCACCCCGACACAGGAATCCACCGGTAACGGGTAAAATAGCAGAGTAGAAGCCACAAGCGCGTTTTGTTAGATCCCAGAAGGAGACCCTGCGTTGAACTGTTCCAGAACTCTGTGTGCCGTGACCGGTCTGACCGCGTTGCTGCTGTTTGTGGGTACGGGCGTGTTGCCTGTCTCTGCACAGGCGCAGAACAACAATCCGTTCAAGCCGCCGCGCGCCACCCCGCACTATGCCCGTACCCGCGACTACCATGTGAGTAACCTCAAACTGATCTTCGACATCGATGCCAAAGCGCATTCCGGGCATGGTGTCGTGACCCACACCCTCGCGCCGTTGCGGGACGGACTGGCAAGCGTTGTTCTGGACGCCGGGGCGAACCTGAAGATTCTGGCCTGTAAAATGAATGGATCGACCGCGAAGTTCAGCCACGCGAACGAGCAACTGACGATCCAGCCGACCGTCCCGCTCGCCCGCGGCAGAGAGGTGACCGTCGAGGTCACCTACGATATGCCGCCCGCCGGTCGCTTCGGAGGGGCCAATGGCGCGGGAGGCGTCACCTGGATCGATCCCACCGCCAGCGCACCCGATCGCGGCGCTCAGTTCTGGACGCAGGGGGAGACGGATGGGAACCATCACTGGGTGCCCTGCTACGACTCCCCGAATGATAAATGCACCTCGGAGACGATCACGACCGTTCCGGACCACTGGATCGTCATCGGCAACGGTACGGAGGGCGCGACCACGGCCAACCCGGCGAAACATACCAAAACGTTCCGCTGGAAAATGACGCAGCCGCACTCGACCTATCTGCTGTCGCTGGTCGCCGGAGAGCTGGAAGTGGCGAAGGACACCTGGGAAGGCCGGCCGCTCTACTATGTGGTGCCGAAAGGCCAGGGCGCGTACGCGAAATCCTCCTTCGGCAATACGCCCGATATGCTCTCCTTCTTCTCCAATACGCTCGGCGTCAAGTACGCCTGGCCGAAATACGCCCAGTCCGCGGTGTTCAATTTCCCCGGCGGCATGGAGAACGTCAGCGCGACCACCATGGGCACGATGGCCATCACCGATGCCCGCAACGGCCTCTGGACCTCCTCCAGCCTGACCTCCCACGAACTCGCGCATCAGTGGTTCGGAGACCTGGTGACCTGCAAAGACTGGGGCGATGTCTGGCTCAACGAGAGCTTCGCGACCTTCTTCGAGATGCTCTATGAGGAGCATCTGCGCGGCAAAGAGACCTACGACACCGAAGTGGAGAGCAACACCGCCGGTTACAAGCGCTCGGCGCAGCGCAGCCTGCATCCGCTCTCGACGACCCTCTATCCCAACAACGACGCGATGTTCGATTCGGGCACAACGTACGACAAAGGCGGCGTGATCCTGCACATGCTGCGCAAACAGATGGGCGATGCCGACTTCTTCCGGGGGCTCGGCCACTATCTCAAGACCAACGCCTATAAGCCGGTCGATTCTTATGATCTGATTCAGGCTTTCGCGGAGGAGACCGGTGTCAATGTCGAACCGTTCTTCGCGCAGTGGATCTTCAAGCCCGGAATGCCCGTTCTGGATTTCACCTGGACCTATGACGAGGCCACCAAAGAGGTCGTGGCGCACGTCAAGCAGACGCAGGACACCTCCGACGGCATCCCGGTCTACAACACACCTCTGAGTTTTGCCCTGTTGCGGGAAGGCTCCACCGGCAATGTGGAGCGTATCAAAACGACGCTCAATAAGGCGGACCAGGAGTTCCGTTTCCCGGCGGCGATGAAACCCAATGCGGTGCTGATCGATCCCGACCATGAACTGCTGAAAGACCTGACCAGGAAGACGTTCGACAAATCCGAAGCGCCGACCGTGCTGCGCTATGCCCCCTGCCATCTGGACCGGCGTGCGGCGCTCTCTCAGGTTGCGCCTTTTGGAGAGACTCCGGATGCTGCGGCGGTGAAACTGCTGACGGACGTGCTTCGCACCGAGCCTGGCGAAGTCGTCGCTACGGGAATCCTGACGACCCTGGGCAGACTGAAGCAGGAGGACCTGCGCCCGCTGTTCCGCGCGGAGGCGAAGTCGAAAATGACCAATCGCCGTATCGCCGCCATCAACGCCCTGGCGCAGCTCGGGCCGAACAAGGAAGACAGCGCGATGCTGCACACCCTCGCGATGAGCGACACGGAGACCTACTCGGTGGTCGAAGCGGCGCTCAATGGGCTGGGGAAACTGGATCCGCCGGCAAACCTGACGGCCCTCAAGCATCAGGCAGGGATGACGTCGTTCAACGATCGTCTGGCGAACGATGTGGTGTCGATCCTGGGCCAGAACAAAACGGATGCGGCCGCCCCGGCCCTGCTCACCGTCGCGATGCCGACGCACTCGCTGCGTGTTCGTCGGAGAGCGATCGACGCCCTGTCCGAAGTCGCTCTGACCGATCCGACGGTGCACGCCTCTCTGCTGAAACTGCTGGCCGAGAAGACTCCCTCCCTGCAGATCACGGTTGCCCACACTCTCCGCGACCGCAAGGACAAGGAAGCGGTTCCGGCGCTGCGCAGCCTTGCCCAGGCCAGCAAGGACAAAGACGTGCAGGAAGCCGCCAAGGATGCCGCAGATACTCTTGAAGGCAAATAACCGCCTGAGGTACGTGAGGAGAAGAGACATGCGAACGGCGATGTTTCTGTTATTGTTAGTCGGTGCGACGTGTGTTCGGGCAGACGGACTGTTTCCGGCGGACGAACGCGTTAAGCTGGTAACGTTCTGGAATGCGCCGGGGCGGTGCCGTGTCGGGCCTTTGCCGGATGTCGCGTCGCGTGGACCGTGGCAGGTTCGACTGACGCCGGAGGGCTCGACATGGCTGCTGAAGTATCAGATCGCGGCCGGTTCTGCCGCGGCGCCTCCGACTCAGGAGGCGACCGCGGCGGTCTCTCCGGCCGCTGCCTGGAAAACCTGGGTGCAGGCGAAGATCGAGTACGATCGCCGGCAGGCGCAGCAGGCGGCGGATTCTGCCAATGCGGCCCTCAAGCCGGTCCTGGCCCCGGCGCTTCAGGGCCAGCCCGGCGACCCGGTAAAGACGACGGATCCTGTGAAACCGCTGGATCCCACCAAGCCGGCGGGCGCTGCCGGGGCGCCTGCTCCTCCGCCTGTGCCCGGTCCGATTCCTGCCGACCTGCTCCTGGCCGCGGGAAACCCTCCCGCCTTTGCTGCCGCCGTCGCGCCTCTGCTGACGACAGTGACTTTCGATGATGGCGAGACATTGACCTATCCCAGCCACATCGCGCTGCCGAAGGCGTTCGCCTACTATCGATTTCCGCAGGGGACCGTCGCCTATGGGCCGCGTCTGACCGACCTGCCGCAGGCGGAGGTGGATGCCCTGTTCAAAACGGCGGGGATGACGCCCTCCGAGCAACGGATCGCCTTCGCGGTGTCAAAACTGGAGGGTGGGTTCGAGAGCGTCAACACCTACGATACCGGCTATGTCTCGGTCGGGTTTATTCAGTTCATCACGCACGAGGACGGCAAACATTCGCTGGCGGAAGTGCTGCTGCGGGAGAAGGCGGAGCATCCGGACGATTTCGCACGTGATTTTCACGCGTTCGGGATAGACGTGACACCGGAGGGCGTGTATACGGTGGTGGACCCGGCGACCGGCGCGGAACTGGTCGGGCCGGAGGCGGTGCGCAAAACGGTGGACGATAAGCGGCTGGTCGCGGTCTTTCAGCGGGCGGGGCGGCACAGCATGACGTTCCGCGCGGCGCAGATCGAGGTCGCCAAAGCCCACTACTGGCCGACGGACGATCCGTTCACCATCATGATCGATGGGCAGGCGGTGACCGGTAAAGTCTCCGATGTGATCTCTTCGGAAGCGGGGATCGCAACGCTCTTCGACCGTAAAGTGAACCGGGGCAGCATCAAACCGTTCGAAGAGGTGCTGACGAAGGTGATGACGGCGCACAATGTGACGCAGTTGAAGGACGTGGTTCCGTATGAGAAAGAGATCGTCGCCGGGCTGAAATACCGCACCGACTATCTGCAAGACCCCAACCTGAGTCAGCCGAAATGAGGTTAGGAGCGGTGTTGGTCTCTCAACTCGCCTTGTGGCATCGGCATGAACACCAGACGCCGTCTGGACAGGGGCTCAAACCGTTCCTAAAGGCAGCATAGCATTTAGGGCCGAACCTCAACGAAATCTTATCGGACAGAGAGCGAAATGTCTCGAAGACGGACGCTTATTTGTTCCCCGTTTTTTCCAGTGCGTATTCTATGGCCTGCTCCGCTGTCATGGTCTGCCCTTCCGCCCATGCCGCCCTGAACGCCTCCTCTCCCAACACCTTTCGTACAGCCGCCACGTTATGCTCATTCTCCTCCCGGCAGCGGGGCGACAACGGAGATCCAATGGCTTCTCGGAATGCATGCGCCGCTCCCCACAGTCGTGAGGCCCGATTCGTCTGGTGCTGCTGGTAAGCCAGCTCAGCACAGCCTTCCAGAGCATGAACCGTTATCTCCTTTTCACCATGTTCCTGGCACATAGTCAGACTTTCCTGCAGGCAGGCATGAGCGGGAGGGTAGTCGCCCTGCTTCCCTCGCAAGGAGGCCAGACAAATCAACGAATTGGCAATGCCGCGCTTATCGCCCAGTTCCCGCCGCAATGCCAGGCTCTCTTCGTACAGAGAAGAAGCGCCAGCATAGTCACCTCGATGCTGAACGATAATGCCCAGGCCATTTATTCCCTCTGCCACACCGCGTCTGTCGCCCAATTCTCGGAATAGCGCCAGGCTCTCCTCGTAAGGGGAACGTGCGACTGCATACTCGCCCTGCCGAAGAGAGGCGCTGCCCAAACTGGCCAGCACGTGAGCGATCCCCCTTTTATCTCCCAATTCCCGTCGCAGGAGGAGGCTCTCCTCAAACAGAGAATGTGCGGCAGCGTAGTCACTCTGAGCCTTAGCCACATTGCCCAAATTTACCAACGCGCTGGAGATGCCTTGTTTATCTTCCAATTGTCGGAATAGCGCCAGGCTCTCCTCGTAAAGAAGACGCGCCCCTGCATACTCGCAACGGACAGAAGCCGCATTGCCCAGGCTGACTAGCGCGGCGGCGCTGCCAATTCTATCTCCCAATTCCCGGCGCAGGAGCAGGCTCTCTTCAAACAGAGAGGTGGCGGCATCACTGTCGCCTTGCTCAAAAACTACCATCCCCAGGAGGTTGAGGGAAGCAGCGATGCCTGGCCTGTCGCCCAGTTCCCGTCGCAGGAGCAGGCTCTCCTTAAACAGAGCACTCGCGGCAGGGTAGTCGCCTTGAAGACACGCGAGCCAACCGGAGTCGTTAAGCGCATCTGCGCGTGCCGTCGTGCGTCCCTGCGCCGAGGGAAGAGCCAGCAACGCCGTCAGGCGTTCGCGTCCTTCGCGCAGATACCCTCGCGTCATCCAGAATCGAAGCAAGGCCTTGCCCAGCCGCAATCCTTTCTCCGTTGCCTCCGCGCCTTGCGCGTGCTGCAGGCAATAGTCCGCAGCTGCCCGCAGATTGTCATGCTCCTGCTCTAACACGTCCAGCCACTTTCCCTGCTCCGGGCCGCCGAGTAGTTTCGGCTTTACTTCCTCGGCCAGAGTCAGGAAGTAGTCACCATGGCGCGCCTGCACAGCCTCCTTCTCGCCTCCTTCCTTCAGCCTGTCTCCGCCGTACTCGCGCAGACTGTCCAGCATGCGGAAGCGTATGCTGCCGGCTTCCTCACTCGCCAGCACAAGCGAACACTCCCGCAACTGAGCCAGCAGATCCAGCGCGAGCGGCTCCGTGCAGACAGCTTCCGCTGCCTCGCTCGTCCACCCTCCCCGAAACACCGACAGTTGGACAAAGAAGCGCTGCAAGTCGGGAGCCAGCAGAGCATAGCTCCAGTCTATGGCCGATTTGAGCGTCCGATGTCGTAGGGCGACATCCTTCTTGCGGCTCACCAGAAAGTCGAAGCGCTGCGCCATCTGCAACAGCATCTGCGAAGGCGTCAGCACCTGCGCGCGGGCTGCGGCCAACTCCAGCGCCAGGGGGATGCCTTCCAGACGGTCGCACAACTCGGCAAGACCAGGCGCATTGTGATTGGTCACCTGGAAGTCGGGACGCACGGTTTGCGCCCGATCCACGAAGAGCTGCACGCTCTCATAGAGAGTAAGGGTAGAGAGCGCATGGCTGCCCTGGGGCGTGGGCAGAGTGGGAACGGCAAACTCCCGCTCACTCGACAACCCCAGCAACTGCCGTGACGTGACCAGCAGGGTCAAAGACGGAACGCGCTCCAAAAGGGTTTGCACCACAAACGCGCCCTCTTCCACCAGTTGCTCCATGTTGTCGAGCACCAGCAACGCAGGCTGCCGCGACAAGGCTTCCACCACCTGCTCCAGCGGTTCGACCTGGCCCAGACAGGACAGTCCCATTGCCTCGACAATGGCCCCCGGCAGCAGTCCTGCCTCGGAGATGTCGACCAGCGGCACGAACCAGACAGCGCCTGCAAGCGGCTCGACCAAACTGCGCCCCACTTCCAATGCAAGCCGGGTCTTGCCGGTGCCTCCCGGCCCTGTCAGTGTCACCAAACGGGTTGGCTCCGAAAGCAGCAGTGTGCACAGCGTGGCGATCTCGGTCTCTCGCCCGAAGAAGCGGGTGAAAGAGAGCGGCAGATGGCCGGCATGCGCCCGGTCGGCGTGCAGGGGAGGAAAGTCCGTTTGAGGCAGGGCGGCTTCCTGTACCTGGAATATACGCTCGGCGTGGGGCACATCGCGGAGGCGGTACAGACCCAGATCTCGCAGACTCACGCCCGCAGGCAAGTCGCGGCGCAGCAGAGTGGCGGTGGCTTCGGAACACAGCGTTTGTTCACCATGGGCGGCCGTGAGCAGGCGGGAAACACGATGCAGGACTAAGCCCTGATAATCCTCGCCACGGACTTCAATATCGCCGGTATGCAGCGCCATGCGCACTCGCAGCGGCCGGCCAGAGGGGGACGGTTCCTGAGAGGCCAGCGCCTGCTGACAGGCCAGAGCACAGGCCAGGGCGTCTCCCGCGGCGGCAAAGGCGATGAGAAATCCGTCCCCGGCTTCTTTGACCGTGTAGCCGCCCTGCGCACGTGCCTGTTGCCGGATCAAAGCGTTATGAGAATCGAGAGTCGCCTTGAACGCTTCGCCTGCCTGTTGCCACAGGGCCGTCGAACCTTCGATGTCGGTGAGGAGGAACGTCACGGTTCCCGTAGGCTGAGCAGTGCGCGCCGGAATGGAAGGAGGAGGCGTGGCAGGCATGGAAGGAAACGGGGGCGAGGCGGGAGGCGGCTGCCGCGCGATCTGGCGGGCGAGTTCCTTAATAGCGGGGGAGGGCGTGTCGCCGAGTTCAGTATCTAAGAGGCGCTCCAGTTCGCGATACTGCGTGAGGGCGGCGGCAGGCTGGCCGACTTTTGCGAGCAGGCGCATCACGGCTGCATGGGCCTCTTCCTGCAGAGGATCCAGGCTGAGGGCGCGGCGGGCGTACTCCAGGGCGGAAGAAAACTCCCCGGCTGTTTCCAGTAACTCAAAGAGTTGACTGGCCGCTTGAAAGTACGTCTGCGCCAAACGCTCCTGTTCGGGTACGATCCAATCGTCATAGTAGCCCTGCAGCAAGCGGCCTTGATAGCGATTCAGCGCCTGCGCCAGGACTTGCCCCTTTTCGGCGCGCTCCTCCGTTTGGAAGGCAGCGCGCAGTCCGGCTTCAAATTCAGCCACATCCGTCGTGACCGCAGCAGGATTGAGACCTACGTTATGGCGGTCAGCCACAAGGACCGTTCCCGCAGGAGTGCCGGGCGGCTCCAGTTGATGGCGGAGAGAAGACAGGGCCACGCTCAGGTTCTGCCGCCCCATCTCCAGCGTGCCGTCCGACCAGAACATATCGATGAGCACCTCGCGGGAATGCTGGCGTTGCCGGTAGTAGGCCAGGTAGGCCAGCAGCGCTCCCGTCTTGTGGCTGCGGAATCGGCTGACTGTCTGTTCGCTGCGACGGGCGCGTAATTGACCCAAAAGTTCGATGTGCCAGGGGTATGTGAAAATGGCCGTGATCCTCTCACAGGAATTTTACGTTCTCGCCGATATCGATAGAGTTTGGATAGACCTGGAAAGTAGACTGGCCCTAGAAAGCAGTGGGGAACCCGCGATGGGCACAAGAGAAGTCGCCGCGTTCCGCAATGCAGACCATAGAATACCACACTCCGGCCTTCAGGCTACTTCGGAAAAGAAAGAACTACTCCCATGAAGCATCCCAATACACTCGCTCTGGCGTTTATCGCCCTGACCACTCCGACCCTGGTCGCGCCCCGACCCACCTCGGCACAATCCGCACCGACCTACACCGTCACTGACCTGGGAAAGGGTGTTACTCCCTACGCGGTTAACGACAGCGGGCAAGTGGTCGGCTCAAGTTTGAGTGGTCCCTTCCTGTGGACACCGAGTATTCCTAACGGTACCAGCGGCAGTTTTACGATCCTGGCTGCCGTTAACACCAGTTCCAAGTCCGAAGCTATCAACGCAGGGGGCCAGGTCATCGGTACGTTCGAGACAGGCATCAAGGATGCCAGTGGCTATGCGATATACCATGCGTTCCTCTGGAACCCGAGCGTGTCTAATGGAACCCTCGGTACCTTCACGGACCTGAACAATACCCTCCCTTCAGGTTCTGGTTGGACTCTCACACGCGCTCATGACATCAACAATGCAGGCCAGATCGTTGGTCAGGGCACGTATACGGATCCTCAGACGGGCGTGACCTACAGTGGGATCGACTTTGGCTGGGAGCGGGATGCGGCGGGCAATGTAAGAGTGACCCGTCTTGATCTGGGGCCTTCGGACAACGAAAACCCCAGCGCTCTGAATAACCTCACTCCGCCTCAGGTCGTCGGTGCCGTGAACACATCGACATTAACGTCCGCTTTCATCTGTCAGGCAAATATGCCGAGGATTTCACTGGGGCAACTCGGGGAGGGATTCACACAGGCGTACAAAATAAATGATGGGGGGCAGGTCGTCGGCATAAGCTCTGCACAAGCCTTCTTGTGGACGCCGGGAGCAGCCAACGGAGTACCCTCTAGTCCGCACCTGCAGAGCCTACAGCCGACTTCCGGCGTACAGCAGAGCAAGGCTTTCAGCATCAACAACAGCGGTCTTGTGGTTGGCGTGGGCGTATACTCCTCCAACGTCGCGCATTTCGGCTTCGTGTGGGACAGTGTAAAGGGTTGGCGTGACCTCAACAACCTGTCCAGTAAACCTGCCAACTGGCAACTGCAATTTGCTCGCAACTGCAACAATCGCACTGTGAACGGTGTTGCGGCGGCACAGATTGTCGCTTCCGGCTCGGTAACGATCACCACGACCGTTAAAAACAAGAAAACGACGAGTCAGGAGGCGCATGGCTTCTTGATGACGCCCTAGGATTCCTCGAAGAGAAAGGCGAGTTGAGCGAGGATTATCCGAGACACATAGCTGGTGGAACTCGCGCCGCTTGCCGATCGCGCGCTTGTGTCCCACGGGATATTGGCTGATAATCAGGCGGACGATGCCTCCGCACGTGCTTTTTACGAGTAGGCCGCTAACCCGCTCGATCTGCAAAACAGATCGGGCGGGTTTTCCATCATAGGTGCTGGAAGGAACGCGCGGAGGTGGTACGAAATCACAGACAATATGCCATAATCATGTGCCG
>Ga0070658_10002595_pt1 | contig 15051 bp, 15 predicted proteins | sample KBSC13metaG_FD_64664 | JGI IMG/M metagenome (GOLD analysis project Ga0070658, IMG submission 64664) | Corn rhizosphere microbial communities from Kellogg Biological Station, Michigan, USA - KBS C1-3 metaG | ecosystem: Host-associated > Plants > Roots > Rhizosphere > Soil ...
AGCAGAGCTGTTTCACCTAAATTTCCGGTCAGCATGTGCGCATGCCGGACCGCGTGGCCATCGGCCCCGAAGGCTACAGCCACCGCTTCCTCCACTAGGCCTTCCTTCAGACCGATGCGGAGGTCTCCCGTAAGAAGTTTCACCACTGTCTCTGCTTCCACGTGGTGCAGGGAAACCAAACGCTCACCTAACAATTGAATCCGTGCCAATGAGCCTCGTGCCGATAGAAGCTGCAGGAAAAATGCCTCCAGCCCCGGCAGATCCATCGGCTCCGGCTGGAGCGAAATTTCCTGCAAAAGTAATCTGGCCGTGCGGGCGAGGTCATTCTGCGAGATCGAGATCTCCTTGTAACGATCCTCCCGAGTGCCGGGAATGGAAAGTAGTGCCCGGCGCAGTGCGGAGCCACCCACATACAGCGGGCGCCTGCCTCCCTGCCTGGGAAGTGCTTCGCCGGTGAGCCATGCGGCTGCAAGTTCCAGATCCCGCTCACTGTCCAGCCCCTTCAGATATGAGGCGAGAAATTCCACCTTCGCCACGCGGCTATTAGTCTCGCCGACCAGGCGGCAGAGATCGCTGAAATCCGCAAGAGAACAAATCGGCCGCTGATGGCGTGGATGACTGCCACTCACAAATCGGCCCGCGGCCTGATTGAGGGATAGTTCCAGTTGATCCCCGCCCATGGCACACCAGGCATCCAGTCCTTTGCCACGGAGTTCGGCCGCGAATTCCTTCGCATAGCCATGCACGGTCAGGATCTTCTTCGGGCGCACACGTTGGATACACTCCATCAGTCCGGGATAGTCCGCATGATCGGAGAGGGGAATCATCTCATCCACGCGGTAGCGGAATTTGGAGCCGGGTTGCAGAGCCCAGCCGGTGAGCATGGCGGTGCGCTTGTTTTTCAATCCGCGCAGTTGTTTGGAACGGAGCGCATGCGGAGGTGCTATGAGTGCATGTCCTACTGGCACATGGCCGTCGAAAATCATTGGCTCGGGCAGATCCACACCCGCCTCACGGCAGGCCATCGTCATGGCGGCCACAGTAGGGTGTAACACCACTGGGATATCATGTTCCACCAGCATGGCGTAGGCTTCCTGCGCCTTGCCCAAAGAGTAGCCGAAAAGCACCGGGACTTCTCCATCGCTGAATGAATCGTGAACGAACTTCAAAACGGTAGTCTCCACCTCCAGCGCGCTGGGAAATTGATAATGAGGGAGGCCGAAGGTGGTCTCCATGATCAGCGTGCCTGCGGACATGAAGTTTACCGCCTCAGACGTTCGACCGCGTCGTGTTTTGAAATCGCCCGTGTAGAGCAGCGTGGCATTATCCTTTATCCGGGTAACGTGCAGCATCGCAGAGCCTGCGATGTGGCCTGCCGGCAGCAGGCGTATGCGGTAGCCATCCTTCGTGACGGGAACATTGAATGACAGGGCCTCCATTCGATCCAATGAAACGTGGAAGCGCTTGCTCACCAATGTGGCGGTAGCTTCCGAGCAGATGATCTTTTCGTGACGCCCGAAGTGGTCCGCGTGGGCATGAGACACAAATGCCTGTGGCTTGGAGTCCCAGGGGTCCAGCCATAAGTCGATTTCCGGGAGGTAAAGGCCTCGTTGGAACTGAACTTCAATCAAGCTACCTGAATGATTTACCAAAGTTCAAGAGTGACTCCAAGGTAAACCGTGGTTGATAGAGGTTCAATAAACCGGGGCTCCCTGATCGTAGGAATCCTGTTGGCCTCCACCGCCGCCGCCCTGGGTTTTTTCCTGAATCTTGTTTTTCGTCCAGATAAAGCCCTCTTTGGTATCACGCCCTACGCCGATGAGGGTATTGCAGGAACTGAGGGGGAATAGCGCGAGCAAGGCGCCGAGAGGGATCAGCAGTTTCATCACCCTCCCTCTAGCGCAGGAAAACTATTTTGCAAAAGTGAAATTTCTTCCTTTATGGGCTGTGGATCCATGAAGACGCCACCAGCCTGATTCAGAATATAAAAAAACGCCCGCCTCAAGAGGAAGCGGGCGTTTGAGAGAATCTCGAATGACTTATTCGCCCAGGCCGAAGCGGACGAAGCGGGTCACCGTAAGGGTATCACCCAATTCCTTGCCCTTGGCTTCAAGCAGTGCGGAAATTTTGATGTCAGGATCTTTCACGAAACCTTGCTCAAGGAAGCAGCTCTCGGCGAAGAACTTGCCGATCTGACCCTTGAGGATGTTTTCGATGATGTTCGCAGGCTTGCCGTCTGCAAGAAGGCGGGTGCGGAAGATGTCCAGCTCGTTGTCCACGATGGACTGAGGAATGTCTTCGCGGGACAGGCCCTTCGGAGCGCTGGCTGCGATGTGGAGGGTAAGGTCCTTCACGAGTTCCTTGAAGGCTTCGGTGGAAGCGCTTGCAGGATTGGTGGTGCCTACTTCGATGAGAACGCCTACCTTGCCACCGAGGTGGATGTAAGAAGCGATCACGCCGCCTTCAGCAGCATCGAAACGGACATACTTGCGGAGTTGGATGTTTTCACCCAGTTCCACGGCCTTCACCTTCACGATGTCACCGAGGGTGTGTTCACCTTGCTGGATGGCCAGAGCTGCATCCAGATCGGCTGCATTGGCATCAGCGAGAGTGTTGGAAACTTCGGTGACGAAGGACTGGAAGTTTTCGTTGCGGGACACGAAGTCGGTCTCGCAGTTGATTTCGAGAAGGATGCCGGACTTGGCATCGGAGGAAACGCGGGCGGCGATGATGCCTTCGGTAGCAGCGCGGTCAGCCTTTGCACCTGCCTTGGCGATGCCGCGCTCACGGAGGAGCTTGATGGAGGCTTCCAGGTCGCCGTTGGTTTCGGTGAGGACTTTCTTACAGTCCATCATGCCGGCATTGGTCTTATCGCGGAGTTCTTTGACGATAGCAGCGGTGATCATGAGATGAAATTAATGTGATGGGTAATTAGAAAAAAGGGGCGGACTATCTTTCGACAGGCCGCCCTTGTGACAAAAGGGTCAGGCCTTACGGGCTGCCACCATGGCATCCACCAGATTCTGGAGGATGATGCGGATGGAGCGGATCGCATCGTCGTTGCCAGGGATCGGGTATTGCACCACGGCTGGATCAGCATTGGTGTCCACCAGGGCGACGATTGGAATGTTCAGGCGGCGGGCTTCAGCCACGGCGATGGTTTCGCGGGCGGAGTCCACGATCACCACTGCGTCTGGCTTCTTGTCCATGTCGCGCACACCACGCAGGTTGCGCAGAAGCTTTTCGCGCTCGCGGCCCAGGGCTGCGAGTTCCTTCTTGGACATGGCCTTGAATTCAGGCTGCTTCTCGATGTTTTCGAGATACTTGAGGCGCTCCACGGACTTGCGAACGGTGGTGCTGTTGGTGAGCATGCCGCCGAGCCAGCGGTGATTCACGTAGTATTGGCCAGTCGCTTCCGCAGCTTCGCGGATGGCGTCTTGTGCCTGGCGCTTGCAGCCTACGAAGAGAACCTTCTTGTTCTTGCCGACGAGTTCTGCGAGGAAATCCGATGCCTTGTCCAGTTGTTGGACAGTTTTTTCCAAGTTGATGATGTAAATCCCGCTCTTGTCCTTCAGAAGGAAGGGCTTCATGCGTGGATTCCACTTTTTGGTTTGGTGACCGTAGTGAACGCCAGCGTCCACCATTTCAGAGATAAGTTCGTTAATCATTGATTGTGAATGTTTTCCCGCCTTAATTCAGGACGAGCGATTGATGAAAACCTGCTGCATGTGAAGTCCCCCGGGTGTTCTTTGGTGAATCGGCAGCCTTAGAGGGGGCGCAGGGCTTAGGAAAATAGCCCCATCTTTGCAAGGGGAATTCTTGCAAGAACATGCAGATAAGATGATCTCCCCAGGTTGGCCTTGGTTTCAAGTTGACAAAAGTTAGACAGCAGGGCCGATGAGAGAGTGTCCACCAGCTTGTTGAAATACCGTCCGGATATCGATGGCCTGCGGGCGTTGGCGATTCTAGCCGTGCTCATTTTTCACATCCATCCTACGTGGTTGCCAGGTGGTTTTGTGGGAGTGGATGTCTTTTTCGTGATCTCTGGTTTTTTGATCACCTCCATCATTTACAGGGATATGGAGGCCGGGAGTTTTTCCTTGGTTCGCTTTTATGAGCGCCGCATCAGGCGCATTGTGCCGGCGCTGTTCTTCATGTTCGCCTGCTCGTTCCTGATGGGATATTTCCTGCTGCTGCCGGATGACTTTTCAGCGTTTTCGGATTCTCTGATCCACGCAGTTGCTTCCATTTCAAATCTTTATCTGCTGCATGTAGATCATGAGTATTTCAGCGATGCGACCACGGTTGTTCCCCTGATGCACACGTGGTCGTTGGGAGTAGAGGAGCAGTTTTATCTGTTTTTTCCCTTTCTGCTACTAGGAGCCAGTCGTTACTTCAAATCCTGGAAAAAAGTTTATTTTTTGCTGATTGGAGTGCTGCTGCTTTCCTTGGGTGCTGCCTGTTTCTACGTTTTTCTGAAGCCGGAAAAAGCATTTTACCTTCTGCCCCTGCGAGCGTGGGAGATGCTGGTGGGTTCCCTGCTCGCTTTGGTGGAAGTGAGAAGGATGAAGCCGATGATCGGTAATGTATTAGGAATCATCGGCCTGCTGCTGGTGATGGGCAGCATGGTGTTATTCAATGGTTCCACTCCATTCCCCGGGGCCGCAGCACTCGCACCCTGCGTGGGTGCTGCGCTGCTCATTTTAGCGGGAAGGAACACAGAAGCATGGATAACGAAGCTGTTTTCGCTGCGTCCCATAGTATGGATCGGCCTGATTTCATATTCGGTCTATCTCTGGCACTGGCCGATCATTGCCTTCGCCAAATATCGCGTTTCCTATAACGAATCCCACGCGGTTTTTCTTCTTCTGCTGAGTCTGATTTTGGGAGCTCTTTCCTGGCGTTTTATTGAACGGCCATTCAGAAGTCCGTCGTTTCTCTCGCGGAAGAAGATTTTTGTTTATTGGGCCGCAAGTAGCCTTGCTCTTGTGGTGATATCCATGGGTGTGAAATTTTCCCATGGCATGCCATTGCGTTTCCCTGCCCAGGTTTCTGCGCTGGAGGAGTGCAAGAAAGTTCCACCCATGATGGCAAATGATGGTGAGGAAGAAAGGCTCGATCCCAAGGCGGGTTCCGAATTTGGTGATCTTTCGCAGCCTCCTTCAGTGGTCATTTGGGGAGACAGTCATGCAGAAGCCTTACTGCCTATTTTCGATTCTCTGGCCAAGGAGGAGCAACTGGGCATTGAGGAAATTTGCAAGTCATCCACGGCTCCCGTGCTGGGTGTGGTCCGCAAAGGACGTAAAACAAGCGAAAGGAGTCTGCGCTATGCGGGCCGCGTTATGGACTACCTTATAGGAAATCCCTCGGTGAAAACCGTCATTCTCTCCGCTCGCTGGAGCCTTTATACGCGCGGGCAGAATGAAAAACCGGGAGAGGATGAGCCGGAACTAGTGGGGCAGGAATCCTTAAGCCCGGCGGAACAGGAGGATTACTATAAGCATCAGATCATGGTCACGGTATCCAAGCTTCTGGAGGCCGGAAAAACAGTAGTGGTTGTTTATCCCATCCCTGAAATAGGGCTCAATGTGCCCGACTATCTCGCTAAAATCAGCGCTTCTGGCGATCCATTGCCATCATCCGTAACCTGTCTGGATTATCAGATCCGTCATCATTCCGTTATCACAGCGTTGGATTCTTTGGGGGAGCGTCCTCACTTGGTAAGAATAAAGCCGCAGCTGTTACTCATGCATGAGAACCAGGCCAAAATCATGGCCCACAACCAACCGCTCTACTTCGATGACAATCACCTCAGCCCGGCAGGAGCCTTTTATTTGAAGGAGCTCTTTCAGCCGGTTTTCAAGGATTTGTGAATCACGCGGGCTTCAGCAGATAGCCCGCCACCCAGCCTTCCTGGCCGGAGGCATTGCGGCACCAGTGCCAGCCGTGGATTTGTTTCACGGATTCCAGCTTGTCTCCCCGCTTGATGGTCAGGACGGTGGGATCAAATGCCTCCAAGGCGGCGAAGCGGCCTTCACCCAGGGGTTCCAGAATGTCTTCCGGCACGTAGCCGTCATTGTCATCCTTATCGGTGGCCCAGACCCAGCCGGGCCAGGCACGATCGGTAGGCCCCACGCTGATTTCATCTCCTGCCTGCAGGTAGATCGGATCGCTGTCTTTTTCCTCGTAGTCGGAATTCGCAATAAAGGATGCCATGACAGGCCTAGAAAAAGCTGGAGTGCGGAAAAAGGCGATCATTGTTTTCCCTACGTGAAAGCGGGCCGGAGGCTTCTTTACACACCCGGCCTTCCATGTAGGGTCGCATTTGCTGTTCACCTCCCCCCTCCATGTTTCGTCAGACTCGTCCCCCCGACCCTGACCAGGATCTCGTATCGCGTGCTCAAGAAGGAGACACGAGGGCCTTTGACGCCCTCATCCTCAAGTACGGAGACAAGCTTTATGGCCTCGTTTATCATATGACGTCCCATAAGGAAGATACCCATGATCTACTTCAGGAAATCTTCGCCCGTGCCTATCAATCCCTGCGGAAATTCAAGGGGAATTCGTCTTTTTACACCTGGATTTATCAGATATCGGTCAATCTTACGCTGAACTTCCTAAAGAAGCGGAAACGCCGGGTGGGACTTAGCCTGGATGATCCGGAATCATTCCTGCATGAGCACCCGGCGATGGTTGATCAGGCGGCGGATGCGAATCCGGAGCGGAAGACCAATCTGAATGAACTGCAGAAAAAATTGAACGTTGCACTGCAGAAGTTGTCTGACTCCCACAGAATGGTTGTGACGATGTTTGATGTCCAAGGTATGTCCCATGGGGAAATTGCCAAGGTGCTGAACACTTCCGAAGGTACCGTTCGTTCGCGTCTTCATTACGCTCATCAGCAATTGCAGTCCGCGTTGGAAGACAGTTGGAAGGAGCGATTCTAAAAACTCCTTGCGATCAAGCTGATATTTTGTAATTATTAAACGTAACCGCAGTGAAACCATCGGTCGAACAAATCGGAAGTTTGCTAGCTCTCAGGGGGGATGTACGCCCTGATGAAGGCTATTGGCAGGACTTCCTTTGTGAATTTCACCACCGCCAGCGCCAGCAGGCTGTGAAGAGGGCTGGGATCATGAAGTATGTGGATGCTGTCACCTCTTGGCTGAGTGATCTGGGTCCGGACAAGTGGGCCTACGGTGCAGGCATCGCCTATGCTTCCATTACGGCGGCATTTCTGCTGATGCCGAAAGAGGTGGAAAAGGAAAGCCTCCCGGCTGCTCCTGTGCGTCATGAAGTCGTTCCGGCTCCTCCGGCGCTTCCTCTGGAGCAGCTTGATAAGCTGGATCTCACGCCTTCGACTCAGGGAGCTCCCGGCGAGCAGGCGTTCTAACTTCTCCCATTTATGGAGATGCACGGTGAATCAGTTGCGCTGAAGTTGCGACCGGAATTCAGGGTGTGGCTGCAAAAGATTGATCGGTAACACATGACAGCTTGATCCTGCTGTATTTCCGGGGAATCTCACCGCATGTCTCTTGTTCTGGCCTCTTCCTCTCCCCGCAGACGTGAACTTTTGGAGCAGGCTGGCTTGGTCTTTGAAATCGTGCCTTCGCCTGCGGAGGAAATCCATGATGCCACGATGGCACCCGCTGCCCTCTGCGAGGCGAATGCGGAGTTGAAGGCCGCAGCCGTGGCCGGGATTCTGCCAGAGTCAACGGTGATCGGTGCGGATACCTTGGTCTTCATTGATGGGGAACCACTTGGAAAGCCGGCCACGATCGAGGTGGCGCATGCCACGCTTCGTCGGTTGGCGGGGCGGACTCATCAGGTTTGCACCGGCGTGTGCGTGATTTTTCCAGGAGGCCGGCGGCAGACCTTTCATGATCTTACGGATGTGACATTCCTGCCACTTACGGACGAGCAGATCGCAGGATATTTCTCTCTGGTGAATCCTCTGGATAAGGCTGGAGCCTACGGCATTCAGGAACACGGAGAGCGGATCATCTCGGGAATTTCCGGCAGCTTCGAAAATGTAATGGGTCTGCCGATAGAGAAGGTGATCGCGGCCTTGCAGTGAGGAAGACTATCGGCGAAGAATCAGCCATGGAGACACCGCACCGGTATCCTTTGATTTTCAATCCCAGGGCCAGAAGCCAGAAGGGGGATAAAACGCTGCGCTTTCTCATGGAGAAGGCGAACCACTTTGCCCTCTACGCCACGAATCATGCGGGTGAGGCGCGGGAGCTGGCGGCGAAATTCGCCGCAGCAGGAGAGCCGGTGGTCATCGCCGCTGGTGGCGATGGCACGCTGAATGCCGTGGTGAATGGTCTTGCTGGATCGAACACCGCCCTCGGCGTTCTGCCTGCGGGTACCATGAATGTTTTTGCGCGCGAACTGGGCATCCCCTTCGGTTCGTTGGAAAAAGCCTTCGGTGTGATCACGGATGGCAATGTCCGCCAAATCGATCTGTTTGAGGGAAATGGCTCTCCCTTTGTCCAGATGGCTGGCGTGGGATTCGATGCAATGGTCATTGAGGAAACGACGTGGGAGTCCAAGAAAATGCTGGGACCTCTGGCCTACCTGCTGGCAGCAGTGAAGGTGCTGGGGGAGAAGCCGCCCAAGATGGAAATCATCTGTTCCAGCGGACTGCGTGAAGAAGGGGTGGCGGTCCTGGCAGGAAATGGCTCACTCTACGGTGGGCAGTTCCGGCTCTTCCGCGCGGCTGACAATAGTGACTCCAGGCTGGACGTTCTCGTCTTCAAGGAAGCGGGCTACAAGCTGGTGCTGGATTCTCTGCGCGGGTTGGCACTTGGCGGAATGGATCTGGCGGAATCCACCAGCTACTTTCAGTCCGAGTCTTTCGTCGTGCGGGCGGATCGGGAGGTGCCGATGGAGGTGGATGGCGAATTGGTGGGGCGTTTCGACGAGGTGAAATTCAAAGAATCTGCACACCGGCTTCGTGTATTGGCCCCGGCCAATCCTGCCACAGGACATTTTGTTGATGCTGTGAAATCGCTCCTCCAGTGGCCGAACCGCCCGGCAGAGTTGCTCACATCGCCCAAGGCATGAAACAGAAGAAAAAATGGGGATTTTTTGGCTGGGTCCTGAGGTTGATCCTGCTGGGGATGTTTTTGTTCGTGGGCGTGGTGGTGTATGCGAATCTAACGGCCGTGTGGACATCCCACGGGCGGCTTTTCACGAAAGTGGACCAATTGCCAAAATCCAAGGTTGGCCTGGTATTCGGCACCTCGGACAAGGTGAATGGAAATGAAAACCTGTATTTCCGCTATCGCATCGATGCCGCTGTAAGAGTGTGGAAATCAGGAAAAATCGATACCCTCCTTCTTTCCGGAGACAACCGCAGCCGGTATTATAATGAGCCAGAAAAAATGCGTGCCGCGCTGATGGAGCGGGGGGTGCCTGCGCAGCGCATCGTATGTGATTATGCAGGCCTGCGTACGCTGGATTCCGTCGTGCGGGCGAAGGAGGTTTTCGGGGCCACCTCCATCGTCTTCATCTCCCAGCGATTCCAGAACCAACGCGCGATCTATCTGGCGAAGGCTCACGAGATGGATGCCTATGGCTTCAATGCCCAGGATGTGGAGCTTCAATATTCTACCAAGACGAGGCTGCGGGAAGTAGGGGCCCGGGTAAAGATGTGGCTGGATGTGAATATCCTGCACACGCGGCCGCTCCATCTGGGCGAGCGGGTGGAACTCCCTTGATCACTGATCATTGGGCAATACCTTTTCTCCCCACATGATCTGGGCTCCCTCCATGAGGTAGTTGATGCCGGACCACAGGGTGAAAATAGCCGCCACCACACAGGGATAGATCGGGGAAAAAGGCACGACTTTCAGCATTACCCAGCCAATGGCAAACATCTGGGTGACTGTGCAGACTTTTCCCGTCCAGTGCGGGGCAAACTTCACGTTCTTATGCCCATTCGACCAGAGGATGCGGATACCTATCAGAATGATGCAGTCACGGGCAATCACCAGCCACATGAACCACATGGGAATATTCCAGTCGTCCGGCCCCCAGTTCACAAAGGACAGGGTGATGATGGCGGAGAGGAGGAGCGCCTTGTCTGCCAATGGGTCCAGAAACGCTCCAAAGGCGGAGTATTGGTTCCAGTGTCTGGCGATCCAGCCGTCCAGTGCGTCACTGACCGAGGCAGTAACGAAAACCGCCAGGGCTGTCCACCGTTGCCACTCCTGAGGATTTCCCGCAGCTACCGTGAGCCCATAGCTGATCGCGAAGGCAGCAAATACCGGCACCAGCACGATGCGCGCTACGGTAATTTTGCTGGCTAGGGTCATGTCTTATTCAAGCAGAGATCAAGGGATTGCGAAACTTGAAAGTGAGGGCTTTACGTTTGGTCTTTTATCTTGTGTCCCCATGCATCCGGTCTTGAGTGTCCTTCCATGAAGCCTGTCATCGGATCGCCTGCTCCAGATTTTACCGCCCCTGTCGTAGGTGCTCCTTATCAGGATGGTGAGTTGGTCACGTTGGCAGCACTGCGGGGGAGACCTGTAGTGCTGATTTTCTATCCGAAGGATTCCACACCCGGCTGCACCATTCAGGCATGTGCGGTGCGGGACGGTTGGGCGGACTTGAAGGAAAAGGCGCTCATTTTCGGCGTCAGTGCGGATTCCGTGAAAAGCCACCGTAAATTCATCGATAAATACGAGCTGCCATACCCTCTGCTCGCGGATGTGGAAAAGAAGATCGTGGAGGCCTATGGCGTGTGGGTGGAGAAGTCCATGATGGGGAAGAAATACATGGGAATCGAACGCTCCACCTTTGTGATAGATGAGGATGGTCTGGTGAAGGCGGTGTTGGAAAAGGTTTCACCCGCCAGTCATTTGGAAATGTTGCACGCAGCCCTCGCTTGAATGCTGGCCGCCGCTCCGTAGAGTCCCTTCATTCCCATGAGTCGTAAACCTCATCGTCTGCCCGCCGGGCATGTTCTTGCTCCCGCTCTGTTGATTGGCAGCATGGCGCTGGTTCTTGCTCTAGGGTTGGAAACCCTTCGTATTCTGGAGCAGGTCAATTCCATCGCGGGCAGGTGGCTGGCGGAGGTGGGTCTGGGCAATTTTTCGAAAAGCCTGCCTGGATGGTTGATTTGGTTGGCTACCGGCCTTGTCGCCTACGGATTGTCAGGTGCCATCCTGTGTGTGCCGTGTATTTGGCGGAGGCTGGTGCTGTGGATTTCCTCGTTGGCGATTCTCATTTTCTGGGTGCCGGTACTCGGGCTGGCCACCTATGTGCCTGATATTGCTGCGCCCTTGATTGCTGCAGTGTGGTCGGGCATTTGTGCGCTGGTGTATGCTTATAATCACCGGATGCCGGTGGATGAACTCCCCATTTCTCAAGCTGATGGCCAGAGCTGACTATCCAGAGCCGGTTAGGGCGCTCATCGGTGAACTGAAACGTCTGCCTGGAGTGGGGCCGCGCAGTGCGGAGAGGATCGCTGTTTGGTTGATCCAGAATCCACGTGCAGACTCATCTGCGCTGGCGAAGTCTCTGGTGGAAGCGGAGGAAAAAATTCACCCCTGTCCGGTGTGTGGATTTTTCGCCACCGAGACGGGATGCGAGCTTTGTGATGACCATCGCCGGGATGATCAGGTGCTGTGTGTGGTGGAGCAGGCTACGGATGTACTGCCACTGGAGCGATCCGGCGTTTTTTCCGGCCGCTATCACTGCCTGGGCGGGAAGCTGTCTCCGCTGGATCGTGTTTCCCCGGAAGATCTTAATATTCCTACACTGCTGCAAAGGATCGATGGCAGCGAAGGTGAGATCGAAGTGATTCTGGCCCTTGGTTCCGATGTGGAAGGGGAAGCGACGGCCAATTACCTGGCAGACATGCTGCGGGGGAAAAAATGCCGGATCACCCGCATCGCCCAAGGATTGCCCGCAGGGGGAGGGCTGGAACATGCTGATGAACTCACCCTCATGCGCGCCATGCAGGGACGCCGTGGATTCTAAGTCAAAAAGGAAAGGCCACCGGAGCACCCACCCCGGTGGCCAAGCTGAACAACGTCAGGTGCTAGGCGCACTCTGAAGCTGACAACTGCTGTTCACCCTTACATGAAAACACGAACTTGCGTGCGGGTCTTCAGGATTTCAGACAGTCGTCTGCGGAAAGCGTTCAAATTTTATTCCGGGAACCTGCTCATCGATTGCCTACGCGGACCGGTTTGCGCTTGGTCTTGACTGGAGGTGTTTCTGCCGCGGGCGTTGCCGCATAGGAGGAGGCCTTGTCATTGGCTGGAACAATGCCATCCGGTGGAGGCAATACGCCGGGACCATCTGCAAAGTTGCGCGTGTCTCCAGATGTTTCATAACGGCGATCCATGTCTGCCTGTGCTTCGCTCAATGTGGCATCATCATGCACCACCGATGGCTGGATGAAGATCAGGAGTTCGGAGCGATCCTTGGATTTGGTCTTGGAACCGAAGAGTGCGCCAATTCCCGGAATACGGCTGAGGACCGGGATGCCGGTGCGGCCGTCTTTCAAGTTTTCCGTAATCAGGCCGCCGAGGACGATGGTTTGATTATTCGGGACCGTAACGGTCGTTACCAGTTCGCGCTTCAGAATGTCTGGAATAAGATACTGGTTGTCTCCCGTGCCTACCGGGCGATTGGTGCCAATGTCATCGCTTGTCAGATAGATTTGAAGCGTCACTTCCTTGGTCGAGTTGACCAAGGGAATCACTTCAAGTTTCAGCGCCACGTCCTTATATTCGTAGTTGGTACTGTTGGTAGTGGAGGTGCTGGAAGCGTAGCTGCTGGTAGGCACGGCAATCTGGGTGCCACTGACGATGGTACCTTTTTGGTTGTTGGCAGTATAGATCGTCGGGCGGGAAAGCACCTTGAAATTCGAATCCTCCTGCTTGGCATTCAGATAGATGTTCAGATTGTTTCCGATCGAGCCGTAAAGTCCGAGGCCTGCAGAGGCGGCCAAGCTACCTGGATTGAAGGGGGTAGTTGTTCCCAATGGTATGGCCGGACCCGCACCGGACCCTGCTCGTCCCGCTCCTACCTTGCCTAAGGTACTGACATAATCCACACCGAAACTCCATCCATCAGTTAGGGATAGCTGGCCGAAAACGCAGGAAATCATCACCTGATCCGCTCTCACGTCGATCTGATCGAGCAGTTTCTCGACGATTTCCACGCCTGCCGGAGGGCCTTGGACCACGATAGAGTTCGTGATGTTATCCGCTACCAGAAGGGTGCGGCCTACGAGTAGGGATTCAGGGGCTGTAGTGGCATCCGGATCACCGAGTGAACTGACGCCACTGCTGGAGCCACCTGTTGATCCGCCGCCCGAGCTTCCCCCGAAGTTGCGATTGGTGCTTTGGGACTGGCGATTGGCGTTGTTATTGGTTTGCTGAGTATTGCGGTTTTGCTGGCCGCTCTGTGCCTGTGCTCCGCCGCCTGCGGCGGGAGTTCCAGTGCCGGAAAAAGCCCGGGTGAGGGCATCACCTGCGACAGGGAGGAACTCGGACACCTTCAGGAAGCGCAGTTTGCGGCGCAGGAAGTTTTTCTGATCCGTCTGGGTATCGAACTCCCGCACAAGAGCTTCTACGAAAAGCAGATCAACGGGGCGGCCCATGGCGAAGATGCGGTTCGTTCGTGGATCCGGGACGATCTGGACCGGAGTATCTTCACCACTGCCGCCTTCCGCCGCGCCCTGCTGGCCATTGGGTGGTGCATTGTTTTCCGCGCGCTGCACACCTGCCGTACGAGGGGTGGTCTGCTTGGAAGTAAGCATCTCAGAAAGTGTGGTCGCCAGTTCCGTGACATCTGCATACTGGACCTTGATGAAACGGGTGGCCACTTGGGAGGATGGCTTATCGATCTCCTTTTTAAGATCGACCAACTTGCGGATGAGAGAGGTGTTGTCCGTGATGACCACGGAAGAGGCATTTGGAACCGGGGCGATGGTGCCGTATGAGCCAAACTGGCCCACTATCTCTTTGAAAGTTTGAACCACTTGCTCCGGCTTGATGTAGCTGAGCTTCATCACGTAGGAAATAACCGCATCTCCCTCAGGCAGTTCGTCGTTTTCCGTATATACCTTCAGACCGCGGGTGGCGGGCTTGAGTCCGGTGCTGGCGATGGTAAGAATATCCAGATTCGGGTCCGAAGCATCCGGCACAAAGATGAAATCCTCTACGGTGGCTGCTTTTTTCAAAAGTTCTGCTGCCTGTGCATACGTGAGTGGATCACTCGGGCTGGCCTCCTGAACGAAAGAGAATTCAGCAGTAGAGGCTGCCGCGGTGACAATCACGCGGCGGCCAGTGTATTTGCGATAAAGGCCAGCCAAGGCGGTGCCGCTCAGTTTCGGCTCGGTGATATCCTCCGTGATTTTTGTATTTCCCAGATTTTCCTGAACGACCACCGCATCCGGTGCTCCAGCCGTGCCAGATGGCGTGCTACCGGGAATGGGCACTCCGGGTGGGGTGGGGACTGGTGATTGAGCGACCGCGAGAGCGGAACCGAGAGCTAAAAGGCAGATGGGACGGGCGAGGGTCACGGCGTGGAGAAAATTGGAATTAGAGAAGCGGAAGAGGGTGGAGAAATCAGCGAAGGTTTTGGCGTTGTCGGCCGTTTTGATTGGATTGCTGTCTCTGCTGTTGGCCATTTGTGGAAGGGGCTCCGCCTGGAGGAGCGATCACACGGGGACGCGGTTGTCTTTGGCCTGGATTGTTTTCCGGTGGAGCTGATGCAGGCGTGGGCGGCTGCTGTCCGGGTGGAACCGCGCCGGGCTGATTTTGTTGCGGAGCATTGGGTTTGGCGGCAGCTTTGAGCGTCAGCAGTTTTTCATCGAAGGCGACAACGCCTACGGAGGAGCCACTCGCCAGCCGGACGGTGGTTCCCAGCGGATTGCCCACCATCCGGTTCACTGTCAGGATCTTGAATCCGGAGGAGGTGTCATCGGATTCCACGATGGTGCGCTCATCCGGTTTTTTACGATTCAGCAGCGTGATGCGGTAGCCGCCTTTGATCGGGGAAATGCCGCCCAGGGCATAATCACTT
>Ga0070658_10002600_pt1 | contig 15038 bp, 14 predicted proteins | sample KBSC13metaG_FD_64664 | JGI IMG/M metagenome (GOLD analysis project Ga0070658, IMG submission 64664) | Corn rhizosphere microbial communities from Kellogg Biological Station, Michigan, USA - KBS C1-3 metaG | ecosystem: Host-associated > Plants > Roots > Rhizosphere > Soil ...
GCCGCTCATCGCCCACGACCGGGCCGGCTTCGGCAGCGGGCTTTTCACGACCAGCCTGACGGTCTTCTTCAGCATCTGGTGTGCCCGCCCCAGCCGTAGCCTGTGGCAGGTGCTGACACTCGCCGGAACGATCGGGTTTATCACGGCCGTCGGCGTGCACCCGGTGATCGGCTACCTGAGCGCTAGCCATCTGGCGCCGGCAATCGCAGTGTCGTTCGTTTTCGTCATCGGGATTTCGCTGTGTTTTCGGCCGATGCATGAAAGGGATGAAACAGGCTGCTTTCCCTCCATCCCTGGGCATTCCCGGTGAGCACGTCGAGGGATCGTCGGATCACGTCAATGTTGGTCGTCGTATGCAGTGACGCCTTCACCGCCGTGAAGCTGCCTCTGCCGACCAAGGCGAAAGCGATTAGCAACTGGTCCGCCAGGTGTTCGCCGACGGGTGCGGTGGCAGCCAAATATTCGCGCATCCGCTCGACCGCAGGCACATTGGCGAAACGAGAAATGCTTAACATCGTTAGCATCGCTTCGAGACGGCAGATCTATAGTGCGTTGCCACACCATGCATCAACTGATCACACAGCAACAGCGGCTCGTCGTCGCGTTCGCCGAAGCATCAAGTACGGCGACGATGGCGCTTGATGCGAGCGACGCGGATTGGGGCGACGCTCAGTACTTCGATAAACCGCAGGGTAGTAAGCTGGAGGACTCCGTGAGCGGTCGCCCGATAAACCTCGTCCGCGTCCCCACGTGGGAGTGAACGACGGCGGTCCGGCCGCCGCATAATCCGGCAATGCCCGCCCTACTGACTGACAAAACGGTTTAGCGCTATGCAGCGGAACACACTCGCCATCACGACACTGATCTGCGGCCTGCTTATGCTCTCCGGCTGCGGCATACCCGCAGGTGTGGAATCTCCGCTAACCACGCAAGACACGGTGGCAAGGTATGCGTCCGCGCTGCAAGTCGTGTTCGACGACATGTTGAGCAAGGACAACAGCGAGTCGCCAACCGGATGGACGCGAGATCAGTCGAAGCCCGTGTACGTGTCGAAGAATTCTCCGAGGCGGCCGACGGACGGGAGCCGAGTCCTTTCACTCAGTGACGAAAAGAAGTTCAAGGGTCTCACGAGCGCTGAGAGACGCGCCGCGAGCGAAGTCGCTGACGATTTGATCGCTCACTCCGGCAAGGGGGAACCACTTTCGGAGCTAGGATCTACGAGCGGTCGCGTCAAGGTCTACGAGGAGACAGGCGCTGCGACGCAACCCGCACGCCAAGACTTCTTCGCGAGGGTGCGCGCGAGCAGCGTGTTCTGCCGGGCTACTCAAAGATGGTCGGTACGCCTTGGTGAGGTTGGGCTTCCCGTCGAGCATTCATTTCGGAGAGGCAACCTACATCCTCGAGCGCACCAATGGCGGTGGAAGGTGCGGCTCCGCGACTTCATTTCCTTCGTCTGAAGCAGGCGGTGGCACGGGTCAGTACTTCGACCTGTGAAGAACGTCTAAAGACACAGGTCTGAGTACATACCTGTGCCACCCACCGTCCCTTGATCACTGTTGCTGCTGCATCGCGTTCTTTTCCTGCTGCTGCTGCATCGCGTGTTCCTGGTGATGCCCCTCGAACGGTCGGGACGGCAGTGACGCGCCGTTCGTCGTAGAGACGCCCAATGGGAGAATCTTCTCGGGGAACAAATCGCTCGGGATGCCATTCAGCGCATCGGTGCGGACGTTGACGAGCATCGTCTCCCGCGCCTGCCCGCGGTACATGCCTTTGTTCGGCGGGACGTCGCGGTAATCCCGCCCCACCGCCACCTTCACGAAGTGTTCGCCGGCGGTGCAGTTGTTGGTCGGGTCGAAGCCGATCCAGCCGTGGCTGGGGAAGTACAACTCGCACCAGGCGTGGGATTGGGTGAAGCCGCGCAGGCTGTCGGGCTTGGTGCTGTCGGCGTGCAGCAGGCCGCTGACGTAGCGGGCGGGGATCTCCATCGCGCGGGCCAGGGCGATCATCAGGTGCGTGAAATCCTGGCAGACGCCTTTGCCGTGCTTGAGCGTCTCGGTCACGGGGCTGGCGGCCGTGGTGATGCCCTTCTGGTATTCGAATTTGCTGTTGATCAGGCGGATCATGCGCATCGCCAGGCCGCCGAGTGGAATGCCGGCGTCGGCGTGCAGTTCCTTCACCAGGGCCCGCAGCTCGGGGGAATCGACGATCGGGCCGTCGAACTGGAGGAAGTCGTAGAGCTTGTAGTCTGTGCTCGCCGGGAGCGGCCAGATGTCGGGCAGGCTCTCCGGGACGGTTGGAACGCTCTCGGTTTCGACCACGCTCGTCGCGACCACGCACAGCTTGCTGTGCGTGCCATTCACTGTGAACGTGTGGACGGTGTTGCCGAGCCAATCGAAATAGCTGTTCACCGTGCTGTATGGCTGTAGCTTCAGCTCGAAGCTCAGGCGGTGCTGCGTGCTCTCTTGCCGCGGGAACATGCGCAGCTCGACGACGCTTTCGCTGATCGTGCTGTCGTAGGTAAGCTCGGTCTCGTGGGTGATTTTGAGGAGCATGCCGATTAGTTGGTGGTTGGTAGTTTGTAGTGGGTAGCTAAGAGGCGCGTCTCCTTCTCTGTCTTAACTACCCACCACCAACTACCAACCACCAACTCCTTAATAGAGAAAATAGGCCTTCTGAAGCGCGATCGACGCCTCGTTCACTGTCTCCTGGATCTTCTGCAGATACGGCGTCAGGCCATGTGCGAGCACGTCGTTAATATCCGCGTATTCGAGCTCGCTGCTGAGTCGGCCGAGGATGCGCTCGGGGACGCTGGGGCTGCGGGCGCCGTTGCTGACGCGGATGCCTTCGATCGCGTCGCGGGCCTGATCGACGCAGAAGCGGACGGAGCGTGGGTAATCGCGCTGGAAGAGTAGGAACTGGGCGACCCGCGTCGCGTCCAGTTCGGCCGAGTGGAGACGGCGATAGGCTTCGAGGCTGCACGCGCTTCGAAGCACCCCCATCAGGTGGATGTTGAGGATCGGCTGATCCAGCTGCATGGCCATCGCGGTCAGTAGCTCGAAGCGCGTGTCCATCATGCGGGCGGTGACGTCGATGCGCTCGAGGAACTTGGCCACCTGCGTGAAGTTCCAACGCTGGTCGTGGCCCATCGTCTGGTTGTTCAGGCCCTGGAACAGCATGCTGCCGTTCATGATGTTGTAGAGCCAGGTGTCCGGCGCTTCCTCGTAGCGGGCGGCGGCGCTTTCGTCGTTCACCGTCCAGTAGAGCGTGTTCAGGCTTTCCCACAGTTCACTGCTGATGCTCTCGCGGATGGCGCGGGCGTTCTCGCGGGCCTTGGCGATGCAGCTGAGGATCGAGCTGGGGTTGCCGGGATCGAACGTCATGTACCGCGCGATCCGCGCACCGATCGGGCCGTCGCCGGGCAGGTCGCTCGGCAGGCGCATCGTGGTGAGGATCGTCAGCCACATGCGGTATTCGAGCACAGGGGTGAGGTCGCCGACGTCGGTGAGCAGCAGCGTGTGGACGCGCAGCAGCCGTGCGACGTGTTCGGAGCGTTCGACGTAACGCGACATCCAGAACATGCTGTCGGCGTCGCGCGACAGCATCGGCCGCGGCTCGATATTGACGGCCGGGGCGTGGCCGGCGCCTTCGAAGATCGACACGCTCATTCGCCCTCCTCGTCTTCCAGCACCCAGGTGTCTTTACTGCCGCCGCCCTGCGAGCTGTTGACCACGAGCGAGCCGCGACGAAGGGCTACACGGGTCAATCCGCCGGGCATGACGATGACTTTTTCGCCGTAGAGGATGTACGGCCGAAGGTCGACACGCCGGCCCTCGAACCGCCGGCTGCCGTCGCCGCTGGTGACGTTCTGGCCGTCGCAGAAACTGGGGTGCTGGCTGAGTTCGACGACGGGCTGGCCGACGTAGTCGCGGGGGTTGGCCCTTATGAGTTCGGCGAATTTTGCCTGCTCTTCCTTCGTCGCCTGGTGGCCCATCAGCATGCCGTAGCCGCCAGACTCGTTCGTGGATTTCACGACAAGCTTGTCGAGGTTCTCGAGCACGAATTTGCGGTCGTCGGGACGGGCGCAGACGTAAGTCGGTACGTTCGCGAGGATCGGTTCCTGGCCGAGGTAGAAATTGATCATGTCGGGCACGAACGGGTAGATCGCCTTGTCGTCCGCCACGCCGGTGCCGACGGCGTTGACGAGTGCGACGTTGCCGACGCGATACGCGTTCATCAGGCCAGCGACGCCGAGGATGCTGTCCTGGCGGAAGCAGAGCGGATCGAGGAAATCGTCGTCCAGCCGCCGGTAGATTACGTCCACCCGCCGCAGGCCCGCAGTCGTGCGCATGTAGACGAAGCCGTTTTCGACAACAAGGTCCTGGCCTTCGACAAGGTCGATGCCCATCTGCCGGGCGAGGAACGTGTGCTCGAAGTATGCCGAGTTGTAGACGCCCGGTGTGAGGATCACGCACGTCGGATCGGTCGCGTGCAGCGGGGCCACGTGGCGCATCGTCTGCAGCAGGTTGAACGGGTAATCCTCAATAGCCCGCACCCGGTACTGGTTGAAAATCGCGGGAAACACCCGCTTCATCACGGCCCGGTTCTCGAGCACGTAGCTGACGCCGCTGGGCGTTCGGCCGTTGTCTTCCAGGACGTAGTATTTGCCGTCGCCGCCACGGACGAGGTCGGTGCCGCAGATATGGATATAGATGTTCCGCGGCACGTTTACGCCGAACATCTCGCGGCGGAACATCTTTGCGCCGTAGATTAGTTCAGGGTCGATGATCCTTTCCTTCAGGATCCGCTGGTCGTGATAGATGTCCTGGCAGAACAAGTTCAGCGCGGTGATGCGCTGGATCAGGCCGCGCTCCAGCGTCTCCCACTCGTCGGCGGGAATGATGCGGGGGACGAGGTCGAACGGGAAGATCTTTTCGACGCCTCGCTGGTCGCTGTAAACGGTAAACGTGATGCCCTGGTTGCGGAACAGCACGTCGGCCATGCGGCGGCGGCGCTCGAAGGCGTCGGCGTCCATGTCGAGCAGGCGTTGGGCCGCCGGAGCGTAATGCCGTCGCGGGGTGCCGGGTTCGACAAACATCTCGTCGAACACGCCGCCGGTTTCGTAGTTTTGAAACATTCGCTCGATCGTTTAGTCAGACGGTTGGTCGGCTTACCTTAACCGGTTGGCCGGCAGGCGTAAACGGTTTTTGAGTTATGGGATGCGGTAAAGGGTCCGGCCATCCGACGGGCTGCGGAGGGCGATCGGCAGCGGCAGATCGCGGGCGGAGAGCAAGTACGGCACCCCGCCGGCCGCCTTAACGCGGGCGGTCACGTCGCGGCCGGTTTCGGCGGTGACGGCGTAGGCGTTGCGGGCGGTGTAGAACATGACGGTCGTCCGCTCGAGCTTCTTCTGCTCTTCAACCAGCAGAACAACGTTCGGCTCGAGGTGCCCGCGAACGAACGGGCCGATCTGGCGGAGGGCGAGGCCGGTGTCGGGGATGCGCGTCACCTGCCAGCAGAGCCGGCCGGCGGAGACGGTGAGGATGGCGAGGCCGATGACGATGGCCATTCCGGTCCCTCTCCCTCGAGGAGAGGTTAGGTGAGGGGATGGAGCTTCGATAGTTATCGGAGTCGCCAAACGCCCCCCGCCCCCACCTGGCCTCCCCCGCAGGGGGAGGGATAAGAAACCTACCGTCGCGGCGATCGCGGGTTCGACGATTACCCATAAGTTCTGCCGCGCGATCTGCCCGAAGTGGTAATCCGGCGGGTAGCCGAAGCCACCCGTCTCCGGATGCCGTCGCCACACGATCGCCAGAAGGACCGACGTCAGCAGCGTCACAGCGGCGAAGCGTTCTCGCCGCACTTCGGCCAGCGCCAGGCCGATCAACATCAGCAGCGCCGGAATCGCCGGCATCGTCTGCGACGGCGTTTTAGCCACCGCCACCACATGCGGCACGATAAAGCCGATCCACCACGCCGGCGGCAGCAGCCACAGCAGCTTGCCGTCACGCCACGCCGCCCGCGCCACGATCACCCCGGCCGCCAAGCCGATCGGCAGGAACTGCAGGTTCAGCTGCGGCAGGTAATCGAACAACAACCGATCCCACGGGGCCGCGAAGTTCTCGACGTTCTGCGTGAGGTGGTGCAGGATCATGCCCTGCGATGCCGCGAACTCCTGCGGGAAGCGGATCGCCGTGTAGAGCGTCCACGGAAGGATCGTGGCGAGCGTGGCGCCGATCAGCACGACGAACTGTCGACCGCTCAGCTTTGCCGGCGAAGGCGCAAAGCGATTCGATCGAGTCGCTAAGAACAGGAACGCGGCAACGCCTGTCACGATGAACGCCGGATGACTCTTCGTGAGCCAGGCGACTCCCTGTGCGACGCCGCACCAAGCCGCATCGCTCAGATGGCCCGTCTGCACCGAGCGGACGAGCAACAGCATCGCCGCCTGCGTCCAGAAGAGCATGGCGACATCCACGTGGTCGCTAAACGCGTAGCCGTACGCGAGCATCCACGTCGCCGGCAGGAGCAGTTGAATCACCGCCGGCACGATCGCGACGGCCGGATTCGCCAACCTCCGAACGGTGCAGAATGTCAGCCATGCCGAGGCGCACAGCAGGATCGCCGACGGCAGGCGCATCGCCAGCGTGTTGACACCGCCGATCGCCATCGCCGCCGCCATCTGCCACAAGGCGACCGGCGGCTTGTGCAGCCAGACGTGGGCGTGCTGCCAGTCGTCGCCGAAATCGAGAAACGGCTTCTCGTACAGCGTCGGCGTCAGCGGGTGGTCGATCAGGTGCTGAGCGACGACAGCGTGGAACGATTCGTCCAGCCCCTTCAGTGAAGGGTGGCCGAGGTTCGTGACCATCATCGCGAACGCGGCAACCATCGCGCCGAGCACGATCCCGCGGCAGAGTTGGTCCAGACGCTTCGGCGACATGCATCCCCGTAGCTGCGACGCCTGCGTCGCCTCTTCCAATCAGCCAAAACGGGCGACGCAGGCGTCGCAGCTGCGTTACAGCCCCAGCTTCGCCTTCTTCGCTTCCCACTCGGCCGCTTCGCGTTTGTTGGCGGTGTCGATCGGCTTCTTGTCGCGGATGGCCTCGATTTCCAGCCGCGTCAGGTGCATCGAATCGTGGTGGTAATCGATGAACGCCTCGGCCGCGATCGGTACGATCGGCTGGATCAGGTTGAACATCGCCGTCGCGTAATCGCGGATTTCCTGCTGGGCGTGGCTGTCCATGCGCAGGCTGAGGAAGTGCAGCAGGTTGTGAAGGTCGATCTTCCAGTACCACTCGGTGTACACGCTCACCGGCAGGCCGATGCGGGCGATTTCGCGGGCCACGCCCTTTTCCATCAGGGCTTCGTAATCCTTGTACATCGCCTCGGTACGATCCAAATACGACAGGAATTCCTCGGCGGTTGCGCTGTCGAGTTGTTCGTCGCGGCCCTGGCGGTTCGTGAGACTCTGCTTGCGGATGTAATCGACGCTCGGACGGTAGAACCGGTCGCGCACCACGCTGTAGCGGGCCGAGTATTCGTTGACGTTGGCGGTGCGGTGGCGGATCCACTGGCGGGCGATGAAGATCGGCATCACGTGGTGGAATTTGAACTCCACCATCTCGAATGGCGTGGTGTGACGGTGCCGAGCCAGGTAGCGGATCAGGCCGCGGTCTTCGTTCACCATCTTCGTGCCTTCGCCGTAGCTGACGCGGGCCGCCTGCACGATCGCGAAATCGGCCGTCTTGCCGACGGGGGCCAGGCGCGGCATCACGTCGACCAGGGCGACCAGGCCGTGGTCGTGCACCTTGGTTTCCCAGCGGGCGGCACCGCCCATGACGTCGTAGGTTTCAGCGGCGAAAGGCGTTTTGGTGATGGCCGAGTCGGTCATGGGGGTGATGGTAGCGATTCTGACGATTCCTTGTAGGGGCGATATCTATGTCGCCGTTACATAAGGCCGCTTCGGCTGGCGACGGCGGCGTAGGCGAGGTACAGGGCGATCAGAAAGCATCCTTCGGCCTTCCCCAGCCGCAGCCGCCCGACCGATACCGGCGTCAGCAGCAAGGCCACCGCCAGCAACAGCAACGAATCGATCCGCCACGTCGCCACGGGCATCAGGACGGCCGCTTTCGAGAAATGGATGGGACCATGTTCCCACCCCGCGGTCAGCGTCGCGGCCCAGCGGTTGGCCAGCGGGAGCAGAGCGCTCCGCAGGAAGCCGAACGCTGCCGTCAACGGGAGCGCCACGGCGATGCAACCGATCGCAAACCCACCCACCGTGTCGCCGGCGGAGGCGTAATTGCCCTCGGCCGATTCGGTCGAGAGCAGGCCCATGCACGACAGCAGCAGCGCCGGCGCCGCGAGCAGTACGACCAGCGGCGTCACCACCATAGCGCCGGCGACGCTCTGGAACCGCCCGGCCGCGAACAGGATCAGCACGATCGCCGCCGCCAGCAGCAGCACGCCGCCGCCGATCTTGCCCCCGCTCCATTGGCCGCCGCCGCTCAACTCCGGCACCGTCGACCAGAGCGTCAGCCCGCCGACGACCGCCAGCGCGACCAGGTGCGACGACGTGATTGTCCCATGGAAGCCGACGGCGCAGGCCGCCGCGATCGGCAGCAGGATCAGCCGCAGCGACGTAGGCGTGGTGACATTCGCGGCGTAATCGGCATCGTCGCGCCCCACCGCCGCCACACCGTTGCCCAGCGTGATCATGAGCACGCTCGCCGCCATGCACAGCGCAATGCCCGTGCTCGCCTGGCCGACGGCGGCGAACAAAATCGCCAAGGCCGTCACCGGCGCCGCCAGCACCAGGCCGCGCGTCAGCCCATTCGCGCCGATGCCGTTCCACAGCATTCGCACCGCCCCGTAGGAGAGCGCGAACGCTCCCACGAAGCACAGCAGCACGCCTTGGACCGTGTCGAGACCGCTCACCGTTACACGCCCACCGGCAGAACCGCCCGCAGGCGAGTGATCGCGGCCGGCACCACGCGAAGGGCCGTGTTGATGTCTTCGTCCGTGGTGTACCGGCTGAGCGAGAAACGGATCGCGCCCATCGCGATTTCGTCCGGCACCTTCATGGCCCGCATCACGTGCGACGGCTCAAGGCTGCCGCTACTGCAGGCCGCACCAGCCGAGGCGCAGACGCCCTGCTCGCTCAGCAGCAGAAGTATCGCCTCGCTCTGCAAACGGGCGAAGCCAATGTTCGTCGTGTTCGGCGTGCGGTGAACGCGGCTGCCGTTGACGTAGGTGTCTTCGATCTTGAGCAGTTCGTTTTCCAGTCGATCGCGCATGCCCTTGATGCGCGGAATGTCGGCCAGATGTTCTTTCGCCAACGCCGCCGCCACGCCGCTGCCGACGATGCCGGGGACGTTCTCGGTCCCGCCGCGTCGGCCGCGCTCCTGCGGGCCGCCGTGAAGCAGCGGCTTGAGGCGAAGACCTTTCTTAGCGTAGCCGATACCGATGCCCTTGGGCCCGTGGAACTTGTGCGGGGCGAAGGTGGCACAATCGACGCCGGCCGCTTTGAAATCGACCGGAATCTTGCCGACAGCCTGCGTCGCATCGGTATGCATCGGCACGCCGTTGCCGTGGGCGATGGCGCAGATCTGGTCGATCGGGAAGATCACGCCGGTTTCGTTGTTCGCCCACATGATCGAGACGAGGGCCGTATCGTCATCGACGGCGGCGATCAGGGCGCCCAAGTCAAGCTCGCCCTGCCGGTCGACCGGGATCTGCACGATCTCGTAGCCGTCGCGAAGCAGGGATTTAGCCAGTTCGCTCGTGGCGTTGTGTTCCACGGTGCTGGTGATGATCTTTTTCCGCGGGTGACTTGGCGTGTCGCGCCCGGCCAGCAGGCTGCGGATGTTGGTGTTGACCGCTTCGGTGCCGCCGCCGGCGAACCAGATGTCGTTGGCGTCGGCCCCGACGAGGGCGGCCAATTGCTCACGGGCGATGTCCACTTTCTGGCGGGCCCGCTGCCCGAAGCGGTGGGCCGACGAGGGGTTGGCCCAGTTTTCGGTCAGCGCGTCGGTCATCGCGGCCACGACTTCAGGGGCCGGCTGGGTGGTGGCGTTGTTATCGAGGTACGTCAGTCGCATGGGACGTTGAATCATACTAAACCGACCGAGGATTGCCCACGGCACGGCTCGCTGCAGTCGAGGTGCCAAACCAGCACCCCACCGCGAAAGAAACGAGGCACCGTATTTTAGAGACTTTGCAGGGCCATAAGTGCTGGCCCGGCCAATCGCTGCGAGCGAAATTGGGTTTGTTTTTTCAATCACCATCGCCGTCCGTTCGCTCCCTTTCCAAAGGCGGAAGTGGACGCTTTTGAAGGGCAATCAACGCACCCGGCGGACTTCCCGTCCCCCCTGCCGACCACGTGCCTCGTGGCCCCCTACAGATACCGCCGCGCTGCGCCGGCCGGAGCGCGGCGACGCGATCTCGATTGATTTTTCGGCCATTTTTTTCAGACTGCCCCGGTGCCCCCTGTGTTTGACGATCCGGACGAATTGCACCGCGCGGCCGACGCTCATCAGTCGCAGGGGCGGTTGGAGGCGGCGATCGAGGCCTACCGCCGGGCGCTGCGAGCCGGCCCGCGGCTGGCGACGCTCAACAACCTGGCCGTTGCCCTCAAGCGCGTCGGACGCCCGGCCGAGGCCCTGGCCGCCTTCCGGCAGGCGGCCGGCCTCGGGTCGGCGCCGCCGTCGGTGCTGAACAATCTTGGCAACCTCGCCCGGCAGACCGGCGACCTCGACGAGGCGTTGGCCGCCTACGAGCAGTCGCTGAAGTTGCGGCCGGACGATCCGGACACGCTCAATAACTACGCCGGGGCCCTGCTCGACGCCCGCCGCTTCGACGAAGCCGTCGCCGCCTGCCGAATTGCCGCCGCGGGCCACCCGGCCCATCCCGCCGCGGACGGGCTGCTCTACGCGATGCACTTCCTGCCCCAGACGTCGGCCGAGGCCCTGGCGGAGGCGCACAACGCCTGGGGCGATTCGCTCGCCGCGCCGGCGGACGCGCGGCCATTCGAGAGCGACCGGTCCCCTGATCGGCCGCTGCGCGTCGGCCTGGTGTCGCCTAACTTCGATTTCCACGCCGTCGGGCGGTTCCTGCTACCGCTGGTCGACCAGGTCGATCGCGGGCGAATCGCCTTCTACTGCTACAGCGATACGCCCCGGCCCGACGGGCTGACCGATCGCTTTCGGCGGGCGGCCGCGGGATGGCGCGACACGCTCGGCCTCGACGACGCCGCGCTGGCTGAACAGATTCGCGCGGACCGGATCGACGTGCTGATCGACCTCGCATTGCACTTGTCCGGCAATCGCCTGGAAGTCTTCGCCCGCCGCCCCGCCCCTGTGCAGGCGACGTATCTCGCTTACTGCAGCACGAGCGGGCTGGCGGCGATGGATTACCGCCTGACCGATCCGCGCCTGGAACCGCCGGGCGAGGCGCTTCCGTTCCGCGAGAAACCGATGCCGCTGCGGCATTCGTACTGGTGCTACCCGCCGCCGGACGAGGCGCCGCCTATCGCCCCGCCGCCGTGCATGAAAAACGGCTACGTCACCTTCGGCTGCCTGAACGCGTTTCGAAAAGTCTCGCCGTTGACGCTGGCGGCGTGGTGCGGCGTGCTCCTGGCTGTGCCCCACTCGCGGCTGATTGTGCACGCCCATGAAGGGGCGCATCGCCAGAGGTTTCGCGAAGCGGTCGCCGCCCGCGGCGTTGATCCGCAGCGCGTGACCTTCCAACAGTTCAGATCCTTTGCCGACTATCTCGCCAGCTATGGTGATATCGATATCGCCCTCGACACCCTGCCCGTCAGCGGCGGAACCACCACCTGCGATGCGCTCTGGATGGGCGTGCCCGTCATCACGCTCGCGGGTGATCTACCGACCGGGCGAAGCGGGGTGAGCATTCTGAACAACGTCGGGCTCCATCGTTTCGTTGCACGAGACGTTGGCGAGTTCGTGCAGATTGCTGCGGCGCTCGCGCGGGATCGAAATCCGCTGGCACACGTGCGGTCGGAACTGCGGGAACGTCTTTCCCGCTCTCGCGTGATGGACGCGCCTGCATTCGCACGCGACTTCGAAGACGTCATTCGCACGATGTGGGAGGAGCAAATCCGCTAGCGGCTTAGCTCATCTTCCACGGTATATTGAATGCATGACGATCCGTCCCGCGCAATCGAACGACCTCGACAACATCTTCGAAATCGACGGCACCGTCGAATCGAGCGATTACCTGCACCTCGATCACACGCAGGAAGATCTGTTCGGCACGTGGCGCCTGGAGCCCCGCTCGCTACGGGAAAAATTGATTCTCGCCAACGCGATCGACGACGAATCGCGTTTCACGCTCAAGCAGATCGTCCTGGGTCACGACGAGGGGACGGCTATGGTGGCCGAACATGAGGGGCAGATCGTCGCCCTGCTGCTGGCCCAGGAGCGGCCGGAGGCGGCGACGATGGAATTGCTCGACATGCGCGTCGATTACGAGTTCCGCCGCCAGGGGATCGCCACGGTGATGGTGCTGCAACTGATCGAGGCCGCCCGCGAAAAAGCGCTGCGCGCCGTGGTCACCATCACGCGCACCAATAATGGGCCGGCGGCACGGCTGCTGAACAAGCTCAACTTCCACTACAGCGGGCTGGACACGCACCGGTACAGCAACCACGACCTGGTAAAGGAGCAGTCGGCGGTGCTGTGGCATTATGAGTTGTAGGCGGTTGCTGGTTACTCGTTACTCGTTACTCGCCGCGTCTCCACGCTCAGTCGGGAAATCGCCGTTTTGGCGATAGCCGACGCTAAGCAGAACTCGTATCAGAGCGTGAAGGCTCGGCAAGTAACCAGTAACGAGTAACCAGCAACACCCCTAGGCTTTCTCCAGCGTCGCGCCCGCCACCGCGATCACGTTCACGAGCGAGCCGACGCTGATCGGCCCGCAGGCCAATTCCACGCCACCGGCGATGTTCGGCAGCTTCACGTTCACGATCACGCCGCAATCGAGCGTGATGGAATCATCCTTGGCGTCGATGACGCGGCCCTGGAAGGTCTTGGGCGGGCCCATGATCGGCGAGACGAACAGGCCGCCGCTGGGCACGGTGTAGACCTTGCGGGCGGTCGCCTTCACCACCACGGCGGCCGGGCCCTCAGCAGGCGTGCCGTTGGCGGGTTGCAGATACAGGTTGTACGTCGTGTTCAGCGGCTGAAAGACGACGGCCGAGCCTTGCGTGCCGAGAACCGTTCCCTTGGTGGCGTGTGCGAGCGACATGGCGGACAAAATAGCGGCCACTAGCGAAAATCGCCACGCGCCGCAACGGCTTGATGGCGAACCCGTTTCCGATACAGTCGCCGCGATGGACACCGCGCAACTGAAGAAAGAATTCGCCAAGCATTTCGGCCCCGGCGGCCGGGTCCGGATCATCCGCGCCCCGGGCCGGGTGAACCTGATCGGCGAGCACACCGATTACAACGACGGATTCGTCTTCCCGATGGCCATCGAACCGCAGGTGCTGTTCGTCTGCCGGGCGCGGGATGACGAGAAGGTGGTCGTCCGATCGAGCTCTTTCCCGGAAAAGCCGGCCGAATTCTCGATCAGCGGGCCGATCACCAAGGGCGAGCCGAAGTGGAGCAACTACGTGCGCGGCCCGATCGCCGGGCTTGTCGAACGCGGCGTACGCCTCGTCGGGATGGATTGCCTGATCGTCAACACCCTGCCCATGGGCGGCGGCCTGAGCAGCAGCGCTGCAATGGAAGTCGGCACCACCCGCGCCATGCTCACCCTGGCCGGCGAACAGTTGGATCAGGCGACGATCGCCCGCCTCGCCCAGCACGCCGAGCACACCTTCGCCGGCGTCCCCTGCGGCATTATGGACCAGATGATCGTCGCGGCCGGCCGTGATGCGCAGGCGATGCTGCTCGATTGCCGCGACCAGACGCCGAAGTTTTTCTCCCTGCCGGCGAATGACCTCACCGTCGTCGTCGTCAACAGCATGGTGAAGCACGAGCTCAGCGGCGGCGAATACGCCGAGCGGCGTCAGCAGTGCGAAGAAGGCGTCGTCCACTTCAAGACGCTTCGGCCGAACGTCAAGGCGCTGCGCGACGTGACGATGGAGGAAGTAAACGAAGCCAAGGGAAAACTCAGCGACGTCGTTTTCCGTCGCTGCCGGCACGTGGTCGGCGAAATCACCCGCTGCCTGGCCTTTGCCGACGCGCTGGTGGCCAAGGAATACGAGCACGCCGGCGAGCTGATGGTACAGAGCCACAATTCGCTGCGGGACGATTATGAGGTGTCGACCGAGGAGCTCGATTTCCTGGTCGAGGCGGCGATGAAGATCGACGGCATCTACGGCAGCCGGATGACCGGCGGCGGCTTCGGCGGGTGCACCGTAACCCTGGTGAAGCCGGCGGCGGTCGACAACTTCCTGGCGAAGATCCGCGAAGCGTTCAAGGCGAAGTACAACATCGACCCAACCGCATTCGCGACCGGTGCGACCGACGGCGCGAGCGTCCTGGTGTAGTTCAACGTGAGCGGCTTCGCTTGCGAAGCGTTCGGAGCAACTTTGCTCCCGACGCGAAAACGCTTCGCAAGCGAAGCCGCTAACCTGAGGTTCTGGTTATCGGAAGTGCCCCCTCACCCCAGCCCTCTCCCGGAGTACCGGGAGAGGGAGTATGATCCGCCCGCGTCCATGCGTGAACTGCTGCACAAGCTCATCAACCGCCAGAACCTGACACGCTCCGAAGCGCGTACGGCCTTCGACGACGTGATGTCCGGCAAGCTCAGCGACACCCAGATCGCCGGGCTGCTCGTCGGGCTGTCGGCCAAGGGTATTACCGCAGACGAACTCGCCGGGGCGGCGACGGTGATGGCGGAACGGGCGATCCCGATCGCCACGCCGGCCGGGTCGCCCGTTCTCGATACCTGCGGCACCGGTGGCGACATCAAGGGCACGTTCAACATCTCCACGGCGGCCGCCATCCTCGCGGCGGCATGCGGGGTGCGGGTCGTCAAGCACGGCAACCGCTCGGCCAGCGGACGCACCGGGT
>Ga0070658_10002601_pt1 | contig 15036 bp, 18 predicted proteins | sample KBSC13metaG_FD_64664 | JGI IMG/M metagenome (GOLD analysis project Ga0070658, IMG submission 64664) | Corn rhizosphere microbial communities from Kellogg Biological Station, Michigan, USA - KBS C1-3 metaG | ecosystem: Host-associated > Plants > Roots > Rhizosphere > Soil ...
GCCGCCATTCGCGTTCGGGAACTCCATGGCGGGCGGGCCCATGCCGCGCAACGCCTCGTCCACGGTCGAAACGCCCGGACGAAGGTTGGAGCCGTCGACGGCGCACCCTGCGAGAGCCACCGCGAGCGCAACGCATGCAATGGAAAGCTTCATGGCGGTAGGACCCCGGCGGCGCATGGGCCGTTCCCAAGCAAACAGGCGCGCAGGTGCGCGCATTCCGCGCGATGACGACAAAGAAAAAAGGGTTGGCGCGAGCCAACCCTTCGGTACTACTGGTAGGGCGTACTGGATTCGAACCAGTGACCAACGGATTAAAAGTCCGCTGCTCTACCAGCTGAGCTAACGCCCCGTAAAAGAGCGAAATTATATCATCCGCGGCAACGCGCCCTCAATCTCGGCGACGCGGCAAATCACGACTCGCGGCTGATTCGCCAGTACTGCCACTTCATCGTGAGCGCGGAGCCCGCGACGATCGAGGCGAACGCGAGGATCGATCCCAACGCGAGCGTGGAAAGGCCGGTCACGCCCTGCCCGATCGTGCAGCCGAGCGCCGTCACGCCGCCGAATCCCATCAGCACACCGCCGAGCATGTGATTGGCCGTGTCCTCGGCGCCCGCGAAACCTTCCCAGCGGAAAGTGCGCGACGCGAGCGCATAGGCGAACGATCCCAGCACCACGCCGGCCACCGCGGCCACGCCGAAGGTGACCGTGAGCGACTTGTCGCTCCACAACATGAGCAGCTCGAGCGCGTATCCGACGGGGGCCACGAAAGAGAACGACTCGATGGTGCGGCTGTTGGTGCCCACGAAGACCTCTTCGAGCGTCTCCGGGCTCTCGCCGAAGCCCAGGTGCCCCGTCACATACCAGCCGCCGACGACGACGAGGCCGACGACCACGCCCCCGAGGACATGGTCCGCGCTCGAGCGGAAATCGCGATCCTTGAACACGAATGCGAATAACGCCGCGGCGACCGCGAGCGACACGAGCGGCTCGATCACGCGCAGGCTGGAGCCGGTAAGTGACGCGATCAGGGTGGGCACGTCCTGGCGCGCGACGTTGTGGTTCGCGAGGTTCGTGGCCACCGGATCGAGCCAGGACACGCGCCAGATCGCGAAGAGGCCCTTGAGGGTCATGTACGCGGCGATGCCGAGGAAGATGAACACCACGAGCGACTTCAGGCTGCCGCCGCCTATCCGGATGAGCGTCTTGCTGCCGCACCCGGAGCCCAGCGTCATGCCCACGCCGAAGAGAAAACCGCCCACCGCATAGGAAAGCCACGTGACGTTGGGGCGCACGTAGAAGGACTTGCCCAGGTCCACGAGCCCCAGCATCTGCAACGCCTGTGCGCCCACGATCGCGATGGCGATGGCGAGCAGCCACATGCGCATGCGGCCCCAGCTGCCCATGTTGACCACGTCCGAGACCGCGCCCATGGTGCAGAAATTGGTGCGGTTGGCGACGGCGCCGAAGATGAAAGCGAGGACGAAGCCGCTCCACGCGACCAGCGCCCCCGCGTGGCTTGCGCTACCCAAGGAATCCTCCGGAAAAGTCCTCTATTTTAGCGTTGGTAGCGAGTGGGATCCGGGATGCCGGCGCTTTCGAAACCCTCGCGGCGGAAACGGCACGAATCGCAACGCCCGCAGGCGCGTCCGCCGGCATCGGCGTTGTAGCACGACACCGTGAGCGAGAAATCGACGCCGAGGGCCGTGCCGCGGCGCACGATGTCCGCCTTGTTCAGCTGCATGATCGGCGCGCGCATCTCGATGGGATGACCCTCGACCGCGCGCTTGGTGGCGAGGTTGGCGAGCCGCCCGAACGCTTCCAGAAACTCGGGGCGGCAATCGGGATAGCCCGAATAGTCGACGGCGTTCACGCCCGTGAAGATCGCGTCGGAGCCCGTGACCTCGGCCTGCGCGAGCGCCAGCGACAGCATGATGGTGTTGCGCGCGGGCACGTAAGTGACGGGGATGCCCTCGCTCGGCGCCGTGGGGACCGAGATGGAGCGATCCGTCAACGCCGATCCTCCGAACGCCTCGAGGTCCACGCGCACGATGCGGTGCGCGGCCGCGCCGAGCGCCTCGGCTACGCGCTTGGCCGCGTCGAGCTCGGCTCGATGGCGCTGCCCGTAGTCCACCGACAGTGCGTGGCAGCTCCAGCCTTCGGCGCGCGCGATCGCGAGCACGGTGGCCGAGTCGAGCCCGCCCGACAGAAGGATGACGGCCGCGCGCGCCATCGGGGCGCCGCTCAGCGCTTCAGGCTCGCCAGTCGCGTGCGCGCCTTGCCCGCCGCCTCGGAGGCCGGATAGCGCGCGATGATGTCTTCGAGCGTATTGCGGGCGCTGCCGTTGTCGCCCTGCTCGGCCTGGATCGAGGCGATGGCGAGCATCGCATCGGGCGCCTTGGGCGATTGCGGGTGCCTTGCGATCAGCGCTTCCTGCGTGGCGATGGCGTTGCGGTAGTCACGCAGGTTGGCGTAGCTGATGCCGATCCAGTACTCCGCGTTCGCCGCGAGCGTGCTGCCGGGAAAATCCTTCTGGAACGCACGGAACGCCTCGATCGCCGAGGCGAAATCGTTGCGGCGAAACAGGTTGGAAGCGGCATCGTAGGCGCGCATCTCGCGCGCCTGATCCTCTCGCGAGGACGTGCGCGGCGCGATGGGCCCCGGCTCGGCGGGTCGCGCCGCCTCGGGCGCGGCCCCGGCGGGCGCGCCGCTTGCCGCGGACGCCCCGGCGGCGTTGCCTTCGAGCCGCTTCATGCGTGAATCGAGGTCGAGGTAGAAATCCCGCTGCCGCTTCTGCAGCTGCTGGTTCTCGTTGGTGAGCACCTCGATCTGCCCGCGCAGCCCGGCGACCTCGCCGTTGAGCTGCTCGATCTGCCGCAGCAGCTCCACGATGCCGAGGTTGCGGATGCTCTCCTCGAGCTTCGCGATGCGCGCCTCGTTGTCCTTGCCCTGCTGCGAGAGCTCCTGGCGCAGCATCTCGATGCGCCGGCGCGCCTCGTCGTCGTCGAAGAGGCCCGCACGCGCGGGAACGATCGCGGCGCACGCGAGCGCGCACGCCGCGAGGTACGCCTTATTCACCCGGGTAGCGGATGTCGGCACGACGGTTTTGCGCCCACGCCGCCTCGTCGTGTCCCGGATTCTTCGGCTTCTCCTCGCCGTAGCTCACGGTCTCGATGCGGTTGTCGCCCACGCCCATCACCGTCATGACACGCTTGACCGCTTCCGCGCGCCGCTGGCCCAGCGCGAGGTTGTATTCGCGGCTGCCACGCTCGTCGCAATTGCCCTCGATGCGGATGTTGGTGTTGCGATTGTCGCCGAGGTAGCGCGCGTGCGCCTGGATCATGTTGCGGTACTCGTCCTTGACCGCGTTGGAGTCGTAATCGAAGTACACGCTGCGCTTGGAGAGCACGTTGTTCGGATCGGTCAACGGGTTGCCCGTGACCGGCTGGGTGGTCCGTGGCGTCGTCGACGAGCTGCCCTGGCCGGTTGCGGTGCTGGGCTGCGTGGTCCCCGCCGAGCGATCCGTCACGGCGGCGTCGGGTTGTTTTTCCTTGCTGGCGCAGCCGGCGGCGATCAGCGCGACGGCGAGACATGCGGCGATTCGGTTCATGCTCTTGCTCCTTATGGTCACAAATACTTGCGTGGCAAACTAATTGGTGGGCATCGGACCCCATGCGGGGTCCTGGACATCGCCGGCCGAAGACGAGAGCCGCTGCCGCACGCGCCCGTCGCCGGACACGGCGGCGAGCTGCCCCCGGCCGCCCGCCTGCGATTCGTAGAGGATCATCTTACCGTTCGGCGCGAAGCTCGGTGAATCGTCGAGCGTGCCGTCGGTGAGCACCGTGACCTGCCCGGTGGCGAGCTCGAGCGACGCGATGCGGAAACGCCCGCCCTCGCGCTGCACGAACGCGATCGACTTGCCGTCGGGGCTGTAGCGCGGTCCCACGTTGTACGACCCTTCGAAGGTGAGGCGCTGCGGGGGCCCGCCCGATGCCGGCATGCGATAGATCTGCGCGGAGCCGCCGCGATCCGAGGTGAACGCGATCCATTGCCCATCCGGCGAGAACGCGGGCTGCGTGCTCATCGAGTCGCCGGCCGGCTCCGTGAGCCGCTGCGGCGTGCCCCCGGTCGCGGGTATGCGATAGACCTGCGTGAGGCCATCCTTGGTGAGCGCCACGGCGAGCGTGCGGCCGTCGGGCGACCAGGCGGGGGCGCTGTTGTTGCCGCGGAAATTCGCGACGATCTTCGTGCTGCCCGCGGCCAGGTTCTGCACGACCACCATCGGCTTCTGCTGGTCGAACGACACGTACGCGATGCGGCTGCCGTCCGGAGACCATGAAGGCGACATGATCGGCTCGCGCGAGGCGAGCACGCTCTGCGGGTTGTAGCCGTCCGCATCCGCGACCTGCAGCTCGTAGCGCCCGCCGCGTTTCGCGACGTAGGCGATCTTCGTGGAGAACACGCCCTTGTCGCCGGTGAGCTTCTCGTAGATCACGTCCGCGATGCGATGCGCCGTCGCGCGCAGCTGCGCCGGGGGCACCACGTAGGAGAAGCTCGCGAGCTGCGCGGCCTTCTGCACGTCGAAGAGCCTGAAGCGCACCTCCACCCGGCCTTCGGGCAGCGGCTCGACCTTGCCGATGACGAGCGCCTCGGCATTGCGGCCCGTCCAGTCGGGAAAATTGACTTCGGAAGGCTCGGTCGGCACCGGCGTCACGCCGAGCGTGTTCACGAGGCGGAAGAGGCCGGTGCGCGCGAGGTCGGCGCCGACCACCTCGCTCACGACCTGCGGCTGCGCGCTCTCGCCGGCGAGCGGCATGATCGCGATCGGGATCTGGCGCCCGCCGCTCGTGGTGATGTCGATGGTGAGCTGCGCCTGCGCGCCGGCCGCGGCCAGCACGAGCAACACAGCCAGGAGAAAGGTTCGATTCAGCATTTGGGGGATGGGTGCACGCTACCGATCGTGCTCGAAGACGAGGTTAGGTTCACGGAATTGAGGGAAAAGTTCCGACGAGGCATCGGGGACGGGCAACGGGCTTGCACTGCGGATGCCGCGTTCGATAGCTGCATCGTACGCGCGATTTCCGCTGGATTTGACGAGCGTCACGTCGAGCACCTCCCCGCCGGGAAGGATCCGCACGCGAAACTCCGCCTTGGGGTGCCCGGTCACGTTGTCGGGAATATTGGCGCGATCACGCACTTTTTTCGCAATTCTAGCGCGCCACGCGTCGACCTCGGCGGCCCGGGCCCTCAGGGCCTCGTCGCGCACGCGCTGCTCGGCGAGCTGCCTTTCCTTCTCCTGGCGCGCACGCTCCTCTTCCTCGCGCTTCTTCTTCGCGACCTCTTCCTGCTCGCGCTTCTTCTTCGCCGCGTCTTCCTTCTTCTGGCGCTCGAGCTTCTCCTGCTTCTCGTGCTCGAGGCGCTCGCGCTTTTCCTTTTCCTTCTTCAGGCGCTCGGCCTTCTCCGCGATGGCCGGGTCCGGCTTCGGCGGCTCCGGCTTCGGGGGCTCCGGCTTCGGAGGCTCGGGCTTGGGAGGCTCGGGCTTCGGAGGCTCGGGCTTCGGAGGCTCCGGCTTCGGAGGCTCGGGCGCCACTTTCTGCGGCTCCGGCGGGGCGGGGGGCGTCTTCGCCTTCGCGGGCGGCAGCTTGTCCCAAAGCTCGGCCTCCAGCGGCGGCGGCGGGCGGCTCTGCCAGGTGATGCCGAACACGATCAACGCGAAGAAAGCGCCATGCACGAGCACCGCGAGGATGATCGCGCGCAGGCGCCCCGGCTGGGGGCGCTTCTCGAGGGCGGGCGGCGCGGGCGGTGGCGGCTTCCTCACGACGGCGGACGGGCGAGCAGGCCCACGCGCTTCACCTGGCTCTTCTGCAACAGGTCGAGGACGTTGAGCACTTCCTCATAGCGCACGTTACGGTCGCCGGCGATCACCACCGCCTGGTCCGGACGCTGCGCCTGCATGTCCCGGACGGCTTGCAGCAGCTCGGGGCGGCTCATGCGCTGCTCGGTTCCACCGCGATTGCGGTCCACCAGCGAGAGCTCGCCGTTCTGGCGCACGCGCACCTCCAGCGGCGCGACGGCGGGATCGAGCTTCTGCGACACCGGCGGCAGGTCGATCTGCCCCGGGTTGATGAGGGGTGCGGCGACCATGAAGATGATCAGGAGCACCAGCATCACGTCGATGTACGGGACGACGTTGATCTCCGCCATGGCGCGGCGCGGACGGCGCATGCGCTAGACGCTCCGGCGCTGCACGATGGTGTCGCTCAGGTCCGGCAGGTGCGCCTGGCGCTGCAGGATGTTGGAGACCTCCTCCATGAAGCTCTCGAACCGGTTCGCGATCCGGTCGATGTCGTGGCTGAAGCGGTTGTACGCGATGACCGCGGGGATCGCGGCGAACAGGCCCATCGCCGTGGCCACCAGGGCTTCGGCGATGCCGGGCGCGACCTGTGCCAGCGTTGCCTGCGCCACGTTCGAGAGCCCGCGGAACGCATTCATGATTCCCCACACGGTGCCGAAGAGGCCGATGTACGGGCTCACGGAGCCCACGGTGGCCAGGAACGAGAGGTGCGACTCGAGCAGGTCCATCTCGCGCTGGTACGTGGCTTTCATAGCGCGGCGCGTGCCGTCCAGCAGCGCGGACACGTCCGACCCCGAGCGGCTCTTCAGCTTGAGGAACTCCTTGAAGCCCGCCTCGAAGATGCGCTCCATGCCGACGGCCGTGTAGCGCCCGCTCGCCGCGCGCTGGTAGAGCGCGACCAGGTCGCTGCCGCTCCAGAACTCGCGCTCGAACTCATCCGCCTGCCGGCGCGCGCGGCGCACCTGGAAGAGCTTCATGAAGATGTAGGTCCAGGAGACCATCGAGGCGAGCAGGAGCAGCGCCATGACCACCTTCACGACGATGCTCGCGTTGAGGATCATCGAGAGGATGGTGAGGTCGTGGCTGACGATCATGTGGCGGCTTCCATTTTTCGTTTGAGCCCGGCGGGGATCTCGGCGGGCTTGAAGCTGTCGGCGAGGAGGCTCGCCACGGTCACGCGGGCCTTCACGAGCACCTCGTCCTCGCGCCGCACCTCCTGCTCGAAGACGCAACGCACGCGGCCCACGGATTCCAGCCGGACGCTCACCGCGACGTTGTCGTCGAGGCGCGCGGGCTTAACGAACTCCACGGCGATGGAGGACACGACGAAGATCACCTTGTGCTCGCGGGCGAGCGCCTGGTGGTCGTATCCGAGGTGGCGCAGCCATTCGGTGCGCGCGCGCTCCATGAACTTCAGGTACTCGCTGTGGTAGACCACGCCGCCCGCATCCGTATTCTCGAAATAGACCCGTACCGGGAAGAAGTAGGTGAAGAGCTCGGGCTGGACTCCGGGCTTCATCGCGATGCGGCTCACGAGAAGAGGTCTGCGTTTCCGCCGGCGTTCGGCTGCGGCAAGCCGAAGTGCCGGTACGCGAGCGCCGTGGCCACGCGGCCGCGCGGCGTGCGCTGCAGGTAGCCCTGCTGGATGAGGAACGACTCGAGCACGTCTTCGATCGTGTCGCGCTCCTCGCCGATGGCCGCGGCGAGGTTCTCGACGCCGACCGGGCCGCCTCCGAATTTCTCGATCACGGCCTCGAGCAGCTTGCGGTCCATGAGGTCCAGCCCGATCGCGTCCACGTCGAGCATGCGTAGCGCCATGTCCGCCACGTCCTTCGTGACGATGCCCGTGGCCTTCACCTCCGCGAAGTCGCGCACGCGGCGCAGCAGGCGATTGGCGATGCGCGGGGTGCCGCGGGAGCGCCGCGCGATCTCCAGCGCACCGCTCTCGTCGATCGCCACCGAGAGCAGCTTGGCGGAGCGATGCACGATGAGCGTGAGCTCCTGCGGCGTGTAGAACTCGAGGCGTGCCACGATCCCGAAGCGGTCGCGCAGCGGGTTGGTGAGCATGCCGGCGCGCGTGGTGGCTCCCACCAGCGTGAAGGGCGGCAGGTCCAGCTTGACCGAGCGCGCGGCCGGGCCCTCGCCGATCATGATGTCGATCTGGTAATCCTCGAGCGCCGGATAGAGGATCTCCTCGACCACCGGGCTCAGGCGGTGGATCTCGTCGATGAAGAGCACGTCGTTGGGCTCGAGGTTGGTCAGCATCGCGGCCAGGTCCCCGGCACGCTCGAGCACGGGGCCGGAGGTCTGCTTCAGGTTCACGCCCATCTCGCGCGCGATGATGTGCGCGAGCGTGGTCTTGCCCAGCCCCGGCGGACCGAAGAGCAACGCGTGGTCGAGCGGCTCCTTGCGATTGCGCGCCGCGGTGATGAAGATGTGGAGCTGCTCGCGGATCTTCGCCTGCCCCACGTACTCGTCCAGGTGCTTCGGCCGAAGCGCTCGCTCCTCGCCTTCTTCCAGCGGCGAGGCCTTGGCGGCGGTGATGAGGCGGTCGGCTTCGATCATGTCTTCGCGAGGTTCTTCAGCGCCTGGCGGATCGCATCGGCGAGCGCGAGATCCGCCGGTAGCGGCTTCACCGCCGCGGCCGCCTCGCGCTCATTGTAGCCAAGGGCGAGCAGCGCGCTGATGACTTCACCGCCCGCGATGGAGGCCTGCGCGGCCACCGTGGTGACCGCCGACGGCAGCTTGTCGCGCAGCTCGAGGACGAGGCGCTCCGCCGTCTTCTTGCCGATGCCCGGAATCTTCGTGAGCCGTCCCGCGTCCTGCGATGCGACGGCGACGGACAAGTCGTCCACCGACATGCCCGAGAGCACCGAGAGCGCCACTTTCGGCCCCACGCCGCTGATCTTCAGGAGCTGCCGGAACGCGGTGCGCTCGGAAGCGGTCGCGAAGCCGTACAGCAGGTGCGCATCCTCTCGCACGACAAGGTGGGTGAGCAGCGTCACGCCCTCGCCGGTTCGCGGCAGGCCATAGAACGTGCTCATCGGCACGTCGATCTCGTAGCCCACGCCGTGGCTCATCACGACCACCTGCGGCGGGTTCTTCTCGACCAGGATGCCCTCGACGCGGCCGATCATGCGATGCGTCCCGCGCGAACGCGCCGTCCGAGCGCGGGCATGGCGCCCAGCCCGCCGTGGGCGTGGCAGATGGCGCAGGCGAGCGCATCGGCCGCATCGGTGCCGGGCACGCCGGGGAGCTTGAGGAGCCGCTTCACCATTTCCTGCACCTGCTCCTTGCGCGCGTGACCCTGCCCCACGACCGCCTGCTTCACCTGCAAGGCCGTGTACTCGGAGACCGGCAGCTTCGCATGCACCGCCGCGCAGATCGCCGCGCCGCGTGCCTGTCCGAGAAGCAACGTGGAGTTGGGGTTCACGTTGACGAAGACCTTCTCCACCGCGACCTCGCGGGGGCTGTGCAGCGCGATCACCTGCGCGAGGCCCTCGAGGATGGTGCCCAGACGGTCCGCGAGCGATTCGCGCTCGTTGGAGACGATGCGGCCGCTGCCGACGTATTCGAGGCTGGCGCCTCGCTTCTCGACGACGCCGTACCCGGTGATGCCCAGGCCCGGGTCGATGCCGAGGATGCGGATCGCGTCGATCAGCTGAAGACCGCCGTGGTGTAGACGTCCTGCACGTCGTCGAGCGACTCGAGGGCGTCGATGAGCTTCTGCATCTTCTCCGCCTCCTCGCCCGAGAGCTCGGTCTCGTTCGAGGGCTTCATGGTGACTTCCGCGATCTCCGCCTTGAAGCCGGCCTTCTCCAGCGCCGCGCGCACCCTGGTGAATTCGTACGGGCCCGTCAGCACCTCGATGGAGCCATCCTCGCTCGTCACGACATCCTCGGCGCCCGCCTCGAGCGCGGCCTCCATCAGCTTGTCCTCGTTCGTGCCGGGGGCGAACACCAGCTGTCCCACGTGCTTGAAGAGGAATGCGACGGAGCCCTCGCTGCCCATGTTGCCGGCGTACTTGGTGAAGGCGTGCCTCACCTCGGCCACGGTGCGCGTGCGGTTATCGGTGAGCGTGTCGACGATGACCGCGGCGCCGTTGACGCCGTAGCCCTCGTAGCGGATCTGCTCGTAGTTCGCCCCGTCCATGCCGCCCGAGCCGCGCTTGATCGCGCGCTCGATGTTGTCCTTCGGCATGTTGTTGTCGGTCGCCTTGTCGACGGCGAGCCGCAACCGCGGATTCATGTCCGGGTCGCCGCCGCCCATGCGTGCCGCGACGGTGATTTCCTTGATGAGGCGGGTGAAGATCTTGCCGCGCTTGGCGTCCTGGCGACCCTTGCGATGCTGGATATTCGCCCACTTGCTGTGGCCTGCCATAGTGAGTCTTGTAAGCTGCGCGCGCTCGCGACCGAGCGTTGATGCGTAATGGTAACATTCGCCTCCCGCCCCTCTCCAGAGCGAAAACCGCCCCCGGCGGCAAGGGACACGAACGAATGGCGAAGACAGGCGAGCGCAAGGCGCAGATCCTGCAAACCCTCGCGACGATGCTGGAGAACCCGAAGGGCGAGCGCATCACCACCGCGCTGCTGGCGGCACGCCTCGAGGTTTCCGAAGCGGCGCTCTACCGGCATTTCTCGAGCAAGGCGCAGATGTTCGAGGGGCTCATCGAGTTCATCGAGCAGACCGTCTTCGGCCTCGTGAACAAGATCCAGAGCGAAGAGCCCGATGCGATGAAGCAGGTCGAGCAGACGATCGCGACGCTGCTCGGCTTCGCGCAGAAGAATCCCGGCATGACGCGAGTGCTCATCGGGGATGCGCTGGTGAACGAGGACGAGCGCCTCCAGGCGCGCGTGAACCAGCTGCTCGACCGCCTCGAGGCGAGCCTGCGGCAAAGCGCGCGGCTCGCGGTCACGGCGGGAACGCTTCCCGGCGACTGGGACGTGAACGGCTATGCGAACGCGGTCATCGCGTACGTGATCGGCCGCTGGCACCAGTACGCCAAGAGCGGCTTCAAGCGCACCCCGCTCGAGGGCTGGCCGCAGCAGTGGCGCGTGTTCGCGGCATAGGGCGCAAGCGCAACCGTCTCGCATGCTGCCCGAGCTGCACACGGAGCGCCTGGTGGTGGCGCTCGCGCGACCCGGCATGCACGGCGCCATGGCGCGCTTCCTCGAGCGCAACTTCGCGTCCCACCTCGCGCGCTGGTCGCCTCCGGCCGAGCCCAGCTTCTTCACCGAGGTGTTCTGGCGCGAACGGCTGGCCCTCTCGGTCGAGGAATTCCATGCGGACCGTGCGGTGCGCTTCGTGATGCGCGAACGCGACGATGCGAGCGGCGAGATCGTCGGCACGTGCAGCTACACCAACATCGTTCGCGGCGCCTTCCACGCCTGCCACCTCGGCTACCAGATCGCGCAATCGCACGAGGGGCGCGGGCTCATGAGCGAGGCGCTGCGCGCGGGCAATGCGTTCATGTTCGAGACCATGCGCCTGCACCGCATCATGGCCAACTATCGGCCGGAAAACGAGCGCAGCGCGCGCGTGCTGGAGCGGCTGGGTTTCACGCGGGAAGGCATCGCACGCGACTATCTGTTCATCGACGGCGCGTGGCGCGACCACGTCCTCACGTCGTTGACCCATCCGCGCTTCGATCGCGCCTGGCTCTCGAATCCGGCGGGCTAGCTCAGTCGGCCGCTCCCGCGGCTCCCAGCCCGTCGACCGCGAGCCGATGGCCGCGCGGATGGAAATCGATTGCACGGCAGAGCCTGTCGAAGCGCGCGAAGAGCTCCTCAACGCTCGCCGCGCCTACGTTGAAGACGCCGTAGCGATAGCTGCCCAGCCACTTCATCTCGCGCTTGAGGTCCGCGCCCCGCTTCGGATACAGCATCAGGTGCGCGTCCGGGTTCGCGGCCTTGAGCGCCGCGATCTCGCGACCGGAGGGCCAACGCGACAGCCCTGCGCCCGCCAGGTCGCGCAGCACGAAGCTCGCGGCTACACGGTCGCGCCCCTTGCGATGGCTCACCACAGGCGTGCCGCCACATTCCAGCTCGAGCAGCGCCTCGAAGAGGCTGAAGCCGTCCACGCGCTCGAAGAGGTCGTAGAACTGGCCCGCGGCGCGCGGGTTGATCTCGATGATGCGAGGCGACCCGCTCACCGGATCGATGCGCATCTCGACGTTGAACATGCCGTGGCGGAACCCCACGCCCGCAAGCACACGCTCGGCCAGCGCTTCGGCGCGCGACTGCAGCTCCGGCGGCAGGCTCGAGGGATACTGGAATCGCTGGAACTGGTCGGTGCCCGGATACATGATGGAGTCGACGATGCCCAGCATCGTGACCTTGCCGTCGCGCACGAAGCCGTTGGCGGTGACCTGCGGACCGACCAGGATCTCCTCGCACACCATGCTGAAAGGGTGCTCGGTGAGATCCGAGTGCGCGCGCATCACGTCCCCGAACGGCCGCACCAGGCCGCGGATGATGGCCGCCTCCAACCAGCCGAAGCGCGTGTGACGGCGCAGCTGCTCGAAGGAATCGACGCGGCGGGCCAGCACGGAAAACGCGGCCTTCGCCGGCTTCACGTAGAACGGGAACGCGAGCGGCACGTCCTCGGGACGCGAATAGTCGCGCCGCAGCAGGCCGAACGCCGGGTTCGCCTCCGGGGCCACGCGCTGGAAAGCTTGCCGCGCGTAGTACTTGTGCTGGATCGTGAGGATCGATCGCACCGGCGTGTGCGCAAGGCCGAGCCGCTCGCAGACGAGCGCTGCGATGAAGGGTCCGAACTGCTCGTCGGATGTGACGACGCCGTCCAGGCGTGCGCCCGCATGGCGACGGCAGAGGTCCTCCACGAATCGCAGGGCGTCGAAGGTGAAGAGGCGCGCGTTCTCCGGGAAGCGGAAAAGGTCGAAACCCTCGAAGAGGAATTCGAAGCGGTCGCGATAGCGCGGATCTTCGGCCGCGAGACGGTCCCACTCGTCCGGGAACAGCACGAGGATGCGTCGGCTCATGTTTCCATCTTACGCATCACGCGGCCCGCCGGATGCCTTCAGCCGAGCGCGTCGGCCCAGATGTTGCGAGCCCAATTGAGCGCGTAGGTGCCCTCGGCTTCATTCATGGAAGCGGAGACGCCGCCCGCGCCGGGCACGGGCCGCATCGTATGGGCGGACAAATCGTACTTGTGGACCGACGCCACGTGCACCGCCATGCGTTCCGAGACCATGCTGTAGCAGGTATTCACCAGCGTGGGAGACGGGTTGGGCACCTCGCCGCGCAGCAGCGAGACCACGGCCGCGGCGCACGTCTTCCCGTGGCCGTTGGCCATAGTCGCGGACTTCGGCATAAGAGGGGCGATCTGCAGCGAATCGCCGAGGATGTGCACGCCCTTGGCCGCCCGCGATTCGTAGGTCAGCCAATCGACCTCGCACCATCGCTTGTTGGCGGTGATGAACGGCTCCACGATGCGCCCCGCCTTCATCGGCGGAAGCACGTTCAGCACGTCCGCCTTCTCGTCGCCGAACTCGAGCTTGAGGACGTTGTTGCGGACGTCCACGTCGATCGCCTTGCTGTTCGGGCGGTACTCGATCATCCCGGCATAGAGCTCGGCCCACGCCTTCTTGAAGAGCGGGCCCTTGGAGGTCACGTCCTCGTTCGCATCGAGGATGAGCACCTTGGAGCGCGGCTTGAAGGCCTTGAAGTAGGCCGCGGCGAGACAGGCGCGCTCGTACGGACCCGGCGGGCAGCGGTACGGCGCCTCGGGAATCGAGATCGCGAAGACGCCGCCGTCGCGCATGGCTTCGAGCTGCCGGCGCAGGGTGACCGTCTGCGGGCCGGCTTTCCACGCGTGAGGCACGCGCCACTGCGCCTGCTCGTCGCTGAGCGCCGGCAGCGCTTCCCACATGAAATCGATGCCCGGCGAAAGGATCACGCGATCGAAGTGCACGGGGTTGCCGTTCGCAAGACGCACCTGCTTCCCGTCGACGTCGATCGCCGTGGCGGTGTCGCGCACGACGTGCACCCCATGCTCGATGAGCCCCCCGTATGGCGTGGTGATCTCCGCCATGCTGCGAAAGCCGCCCAGCACCAGGTTGGAGAGCGGGCACGAGACGAACGCCTCGTTGGGCTCGATCAGCACCACCTCCACGGACGCGTCCAGCAGCTTCAGGTAGCGCGCCGCCGTGGCGCCGCCATAACCCCCACCCACCACCGCGACGCGCCTCCTGGGGCCGCCTACGATCGCCGGGATGCCTCCGCAACCGGGGATCGAAGCGAGCGCGGTCGAGGCGCCCGCGCCCTTGAGGAAATCGCGCCGGTTCATCGCGCCGGGTCCTCGCGCCGCTTCTGCCGCGAGAACCACGCGTCCATCGCGTCGATCTCGTCGTCGTTGAATCCCTTGGCGATCTGGTGCATCACCGTGGCCGGCTTGCGTCCCTCCCGGAAAAGGACCATCGCCTGTGCCACCTCACCGCGCGGCCGGCCGGCGAGCGAAGCCACGGCGGAGCCGGGCGCGGCCCGGCCATCGGTGCCATGGCACGACGCGCAATTGGCCGCCATGGCACGCACGCCGGACGCACCGAGGTTGGGGGGCGCAAAGGCCGGCGGCGGCGTGCCTGCCGGCTGCGCCGCGGCGCCGCAGGCAGCGGCCAGCCACACGGCCGCGGAGACGCGCGCGAGCATCTGGTTTTCTCCCTGTGAGCAGCCACGAGCATAGCAGCCGCTCACCGCGCACGCGGCGAAGATGGCGATTGAAACGAAAACGCCCGCGCGAGGCGGGCGTTTTCAGGACTTCCGGAGACGCTAGGTGGACTCCACGGGCTCGGCGGGCTGGGCATCGGACTGCGCGATGTCCAGGGTGACCTGGCCCTTGTCGTCGACGTCGATCGTGACCCGGCCGCCATTGGCCAGGCGTCCGAACAGCAGCTCGTCGGCGAGCGCTCGGCGGATCGTGTCCTGGATGAGCCGCGCCATCGGGCGGGCACCCATCTGCGGATCGAAGCCGTTCTTCGCCAGGTACTTCTTGAGCGCGTCCGTGAAGATGGCTTCCACCTTCTTCTCGGAGAGCTGGCTCTCCAGCTGCATCAGGAACTTGTCCACCACGCGCAGGATGATCTCCTCGTCCAGCGCGCCGAAGGACACGATCGCATCCAGCCGGTTGCGGAACTCCGGCGTGAACATGCGCTTGATCTCCGCCAT
>Ga0070658_10002604_pt1 | contig 15027 bp, 12 predicted proteins | sample KBSC13metaG_FD_64664 | JGI IMG/M metagenome (GOLD analysis project Ga0070658, IMG submission 64664) | Corn rhizosphere microbial communities from Kellogg Biological Station, Michigan, USA - KBS C1-3 metaG | ecosystem: Host-associated > Plants > Roots > Rhizosphere > Soil ...
CGCAGCTGGCGAACGTCTGGCAGTGGAACCACGTGCCGAACGACAGTGTATGGTCGTTGAGCGAGCGCCCGGGGTGGCTGCGTCTGCACTCGCTTCCCGCCGCCGACTTCTGGACCGCGCGCAACACACTCACGCAGCGCGCCGTCGGCCCGCGTTCCTCCGCCACCACGCTGCTCGACGTCGCGGGGATGCGCGCCGGTGACGTCGCCGGCCTCGCGCTCCTCAACCGTCCGTACGCATGGATCGGCGTGCGGCGAACCGCGAACGGATTGACGCTTCAGCAGTACGATCAGACCGTCGACTCCACCGCCGCGTCGCCGCTCCGCACGACACGCGTGTGGCTGCGCGTCGACTGCGATTTTCTCACCGAGCAGGCGCGCTTCAGCGTCAGCACCGATGGCGCGCGGTGGAAGCCGCTCGGCCGTCCCTTCACCATGGCGTTCCAGCTCAAGACCTTCCAGGGCGTGCGCTTCGCGCTCTTCCATTACAACACGACGGGCGTGCGGGGCGGCGTCGCCGACTTCGACCTCATGCGCGTCGATGAGCCGAACCCGCGCGGCCTCATGCAGCCGATCCCGCTCGGCCGCACGATCGCGCTGCGAGCGGCGGGTCGCGACACGCCCTTCGCCGTCGACGGCGGGCGGCGCTTTACCGTCGTCGACCGCGGGCTCGGCCGCGTCGCGTTGCGCGCCGGCACCCGGTTCCTCTCCGTCACGCCACGCACCGACAGCACGAGCACGCTCGCGCTACGCGCCGGCCCGCCGGGCGACGGCGAGACCTTTCAGTGGATGGAGACGTTGTACGGCGATCTGATGCTGATGTCGCTCACGACGCACCGCTATTTGCGAGTCGAGCCGGATGGTCGCGTGTCGAGCGACAGCCGCGGCGCGGAACCGGACCCGAGCGACGGCACGGCGCTCCGATGGCGCCGCGCATCGTCAGCTTCATCATCCCATGCGGTACGTGCGAACGAATAGTTGCCTGAGCGCCCGTCGGATCCGTCACGCGTTGTTGGGGGCGCTCATCGCCCTGGCCGCCTCCTCCGCCGGTGCACAGCAAACGAGCGAGGCCGCGCGACTGCCCGGTCTGTCGTTCCTCGAGGCGCTGGGAGCGCCGCACGCGAAGGATCTCGCGGCGGTCGAGCGCGGCGAGGTCGTCGTGTGGCCCGTCGCCGGTGCGGACCGGGACGAGGTCGCGCTCGTCGGGCTCATGCGCGTCGCCGTACCGCGCGACTTCTATTTCGCGCGCACCGCGAACGTGACCGCATTCCTTTCGCGGCCCGGCCGTGAGGCCTTCGGCGTGCTCGGATCACCGCCCACGCTCGCCGATTTCGCATCGATGAAGCTCGACCCGTCGGACGCGGCCGGGATCCGGAAGTGCCGCGTCTCGCACTGCTCGATCAAGCTGCCGGAGCAGCAGATGACGCTCATGGCGGACGCGCTCGCGCCACACCACGACGATCGGTCCTCGCCGGCCGACTCGCTGATGCGCGAGTGGCTCTTCGCGCTCGTCACCGACTATCGCGCGCGCGGCGATGCCGCACTCCCCGTGTACGACGACACCCGGCCGGCGGAGCGATCGGCGTCCGGCTTTCGCCAGCTGCTCGCTGCAGACGCACCCATGTTTCGTGATGCGCCGACGTTCGCGAGCTACCTCGCGGAATCACCGGCGCATCCGCCCGTCGGTGCCACCAGCACGATCTTCTGGGCCGTCGATCGCAAGCCGGGGCTGAAACCGATCCTCAGCCTGTCGCGGCTCTCGACCTTCCGCGGCGCCGGCCCGGGCGCCCCGATGTTCGTCGCGACCAAGCAGCTCTACGCGAGCCACTACTTCGACGCGTGGCTCGACGTCGAAGCACTCGTCGCCGGACCGGCGCCCGAGCCGAGCACGTACGTCGCGTTCGTGCGCCGCGTCCGATTCGACAAGCTGCCGAGCCGCGGACTCTTCGACGTGCGCGGGCGCGTCGTGCGGCAGTTGCGTGACGCGCTGCACGAGGAGCTCACGAGCACCAGGCAGTCGGTGCACGCGGCCTTCGAAGCCTCGGAGCATTCCGAATAGAGCTCGGCGTTGGCGGTACGTGCCGTATGAGGATTTCCTGCTTCTGGTCCGGCAATTACGCCGTCTTGCCAGGCGGTGGTCCCTGAAATGCGCGATCGCCTCGCGTCGGTCGGCCGTGAGAGTGGCCAACGGTGAGGGCCCTTCAACTAGGGGGTTTCGATGGTGCAGAGTCTGCGGATGACTGTAGTCGGAGTCCTGTACGCGCTCGCGATCACGAGCTGTGGAGGGACCGAGCGAGGAAGGGCGGATACAGCAGCTGCACCGGGCCCTGCCACCACGCCTCCCGCGACGACGGACACCTCGACGAGCGGGGCGAGCCAGGCTCCTGCCGGAGCGGCCGCTCCGGCATCCGGGACGGCGCAGGCCGCGACCGGCAAGACATGGGACGTCAAGATGCTCGGCGACGCGAAGGGTTATCGCTTCGAACCCACGACGCTCACCATCAAACGTGGTGATGCCGTCCGCTGGACCGTCGTCTCCGGGCCACCGCACAACGTGACCTTCTGGTCGGACAGCATTCCGGGCGGCGCCAGCACGCAGCTCCAGGCCAACATGCCGCAGACGATGGCGCCACTCTCCAGCCCCCTGGAGTCGAACATCGGCGCCACGTACACGGTCTCGTTCGCGGGCGTGCCGGCGGGCGCATACAAGTACTACTGCACGCCGCATCTGGCGGTGGGCATGAAGGCACAGATCACCGTGCAGTAGTTCCTGCGCTCCTCCCTCACGCCGCCGGGTCGGGTAGTTCCATCAGCGCCGCGGACGCGTACGATACCTCTGCCTGGCGCGTGACGGTGGGCACGTCGCTCGGGACGTCGCGGTACGGCGCGACGGCGCGCGCCATCCCGTGCGACGCCATGATCGCCACGCCCTCGCTGGAATACGACGGCAGCACCAGCTCGATGCCGTAGGTGAGATCCCGCGACCCCGGTCGCGGACGGACCAGACGCGCGATCGCCCGCACGCCATCGAAGAACCACTCGTACGCGCCGTCGTGCACGGTGCCGATCCGGTCGAGCGCGAGCTCGTGGTGTGGCCAGCTCGGATACTCGCGCCGCAGCGCGTCGTTCAGGGCACACCACGCCGCGACCGCCGCGTCGCGCGCGGCCTCCTCGGTGGGGAAACCACGAAACGCGATGGTGCGGCCTCGTATCGTACCGACGTGCGCTCCCGTGCCGTCCTCCAGCCGGTACAGGTCGTCTCCTTCGCTGAATACCCGCATCTCCTTTCTCCTCTCTGATTCGAGTGTGGCTGCCGATGTCGCAACCGCCGCCGAGCGTCCGGTGTGAGCGATCCACTCGGCGGACGGCGCGAGCGATGTCGTGAGCGTCTGGGCTGTTCCCTCCGCGTGACGGGTTCGCTGACTCGTGAGCGGCGCTCGGCGCGGACGGCTGCGGAAGTCGCGTTGTGTTCTGCAGCCGCGCGTCGTCGAGCGACGTCACCGGAAAAGCGAACCGCCCCTCCTGCGTGAAGCGCAGGAAGGGCGGTAGCGACGGATGCCGTGATGGCTCCCGAATGCTGTCGACCGGACCTCGGTCTAGCCGCTGACGATCCGCGGGTGAGCGAGGCTCCTGCGCTTCGGCGGGGAGATCACCGAACGGGCGAGCGCGCGCGGAGCGCGCTGCCGCCACGTCCGGGATCGGTGCAGTCGTGCGACGGACACCCTCGTCCGGCCCGTGCCGGCGGTCGCGATGGGCGGACGCACGGTGTTGGTGGCGGCGGAGATCGCCGAGCGGCCGGTCCATGCGTGCACGTCGAGCGGCGCCGCCCGCACGATGCGGAGGCGCGCCACGGACCGTGGTGCATGTGGGCGAATGACCGGCTCAACCATGACGTCTACCCGGGAATGCGAGCGCTGAAACGACAAATCGCGCCGCCGACGCTCCGTGCGAATCGATCGATTCGCCAGGACGCCGCCACGCACTACGCGCGACAGCAACCGTGAGCATCGGGACGCGACTCCCTGCCTTGAATCTAGCCCGTGCGCAGAGGGAGTCAACCGGAGTCGGATGCGCGCCGTGCATCGGCGTCATCGCGATGCTCGTCGTCCACGCGCCGCACGAAATCTCTCGGTGTGCCGATGCGCAGGCTCGTCCACGACGGTGGATCGCTCGCCGGAAAGCTCTCCGCCGAAGTTTCGTCCACGTCGGCGAACGAGCGCGCGTTCCTCGGTGTTGGCACGCGCTGCTCGTCGGGCTCGACGCTCGGTGGCTGTCGCCGCGGTGTCCTCGGCATGTCGTCCTCTCCTTTTCGGGCTGGCACTGCATACTTCGCGCGAGCGACGTGCACCGAGGTCGTCCGCTGCCAGCCGCGACTGCGTGAGCCCGCCACCTGGCCCACGTTCGTCTTCAGGCTGCGCCGTCCTCCTTTCTTCCGCTGCGCGGTTCGGGTGCCACGAGCACGGCGCACTCGGCCCGATGCAGCAGGTCCGCCGTGTTGCTCCCGGCGAACATCCGCTCCAGCAACGCCTGCTCGTGCCATCCACACGCGAGCAAATGCATCCCCTGCGCACGAGCGTACGTGGCCAGGACGTCCACCGGCTCGCCGTGCATCTTCTCCATCTCGACCGTCACGCCGGGCCGCGGCGGAAGCGCGCGGACGAACTCTCCCAGCGCTTCCCGGGCGCGCCGCTCGATCGATCGGAGCCACCACTGGGAGCGTCGGCCCATGATACGCCGCGGCGTCGCCACGTGCACGAGCGTCAGTCGTCCGCCCGGGCCGAGCATCTCGTGCGCGATCACGGCCGCGCGCATGCTCGCCATGCTGAAGTCGAACGCGACCATCGCGCGTTCGATCGGGATGGACGGGGTGGGCGGCACGACCAGCACGGGGCTCCGACTCCGCCTGATGATCTCCATCACCTGCTCGCCATAGACCAGGTGACTCAACATGCCGCGCGTCCCCTTTCCTACCACCACCAGGCGGACGTCGCGTTGCCGCGCGATCTCCGCGATCGTATCCGGCGCAGGCCCTTCGAGCACGTCGACGCGAAGGCGCGGGGCGGAGTGCCCGGTCCGTTCGTACGCCGCTCGCAAGGCGCGCTTGATCGCCCGCCGCTCCTCGTCGTCGTGAAACGGCGGGATGCTGGGGACGCCGGCCGCAAACGACGAGACCAACGGTGCGTTCTCGATGACGCTGACGATCTGCAGCTCCTGATGCTCCTGCTCGGCGAGCCATTCCGCCATCGCGAGCACGGCATCGTTCGCATCGTTCGGCTTGATCGCCGCGAGGATGGCATAGGTGCTCGGCCCCTGTGCCATGGCGCAGGAGAGCACGTCGTCCGTGGCGGATGTCATTGTGCCCTCCCCTGGCTGACGGCAGCCTGTGAATTCGTCATGGACCTCTCCCCCTGGTTGATCGGCTATCTTGAATTGAGGGATAGGAGCGTCCGCCGCCGGCATCAATGAAGCGTTTGTACCATGCGTGCGGATGGCCGTCCCGGTGCGATCGCCGGACGCCCCCGCGCCGGCGCGCACGCCGGCGCATCGCGCATGCTGCCGGCACTGGCATTCGAGATTTCAGGGGAGGAATCAGTGCTCGACCTGGAATTGTTCGCGCTGCTCGAGCGTACGGCGGATGCCGCGTACACCGTGAGCGGTGATGGCGCGATCCGCTCGTGGAACGCGGCGGCGGAGCGCCTCTTCGGCTATGCGGCGGCGGACGTGATCGGCCGCAACATCGACGACGTGCTCGACGCGCAGGACAGTCTGGGCACCGACGCCCTCGCGGGCGGTGCCGACGCCGCCGCTCGGCAGTGGGACGACGCGACGGGAGGCATTCCCGCCTTCGACCTGGAGATCCGCACGCGCCGCGGCGACCGGATCTGGATCAACGTGTCGACGATCGTCTTCGACAATCAGCGCACGGGGCGGAGGCTCTTCGTGCGCCTGGCGCGCGACGTCGACCAGCGGCGGCGGAAGGAAGCCCTGCTCGGCCAGATGGTGACGGCGGCTCGCCAGGTCGTCGCCCTCAATGAGGAGGCGTCCGACCATGCGCCGGTGGAGCGGCTCTCGAGTCAGGAGCGAACGATCCTCACACTGTTCGCCGAGGGACGCAACTCAGCCGCCATCGCCCGCAAGCTGAAGATCTCTCCACAGACGTTGCGCAACCATCTGCACCACATCAACCGCAAGCTGCGCACGCACACGCGTCTGGAAGCGGTGACGCACGCACAGCGCCGTGGTTTGATCAGCCAGTCCTGAAACGTCGGCTGTGATTCTCGCAGGATTCGAATGATGCTCGCGTACCATGCGCGCAGACATTCGTACCAGCGACTCCCGCGCTTCCTCCCGATAGGTTCCCATCGACCATCAGCGGAGGAACACATCATGACTCCCTTCCAGGCAATCCGGGCGACCATCGACATGCTGCTCGCCAGGGCGCGCCAGCCGATCGGCTCCTGCGAGCTGATCCCCGCGCCATCGGTTGCACGCCACCAGCACGCTCGGGCAGAGCATTCGACGGAGAGTGAGCGAGCGGCGCAGCGTCACGCCGACGCAGACCGATAGCGGTCCGCCGCCACTCGGTGCCACCCGGAGCGTCCGGTGCTCCGCCTCAAGCGTGCCTACGAACCGCCATCGCGCGGCGACGGCCGTCGCGTGCTCGTGGATCGACTCTGGCCTCGAGGCGTCAGCAAGGAGCGCCTGGCGATCGATGACTGGATGAAGGAGCTCGCGCCATCCACCGGTCTGCGGCGTTGGTTCGCGCACGATCCCGCGAAATGGGTGGCATTTCAACGGTTGTACAGGCTCGAGCTCGAGGCTCGGGCGGATCTCGTCGATCGCCTGGCCAGAGAGGCGCTCGCGGGACGCGTCACGCTGATATTCGGCGCCCGGGATCGCACGCACAACGATGCTACCGTGTTGGCGGCAGTGGTTCGACGGCGAATGGCCAGGATCCTCACCGCTCGTCGCGCAGCCGCTGACCGCTGACGAGGAGCGTGTGCTCAGGGCAAGCGCGCACTCTTCGACGCCACCGCGCCGGTCGTGACTTCTCCACCGGTGCCCGGCACGACCGGGAGCCACAGCGTGAACGTCGATCCTCGTCCAGGCTCACTCGCGACGGTGATCCGGCCGCCCAGTGCCTGCGCGAGCAGCCGGCTGATCGCGAGGCCGAGACCAGCGCCCGGCGTCTCGCTGCCACCAACGCGTCCGAATTCCTGAAAGATGAAGTCGAACTTCTCGGGTGCGATGCCGAGGCCGGTGTCGGTGACTTCGATCAGCACCCAGTCGACCCCGTCGTCACCGTCGTCCGGCGTGCGACGGGATACGGTCACGGTCACCGACCCGGTGCGGGTGTACTTGATGGCGTTGGAGAGCAGGTTCGACGCGATCTGACGGAGGCGCGTCCTGCTCGTGCGAACCAGTGGGATGTCCGCGGCCGCCTTGCTCGTGAGGCGCAGACCGCCCGCGTCCGCCGTCGCCTGATACTCCTCCACGAGATGCCGAACCAGATCGACGAGATCGACCGGTTCCGGGGAGATCTCGAGATGTCCGGTCTCGGCCCGCGCGAGCTCGTGCAGATCGTCGATGAGAGCGAGCGCACCGTGCAGACAGCGCCGCATCCGCACGATGCTCTCGTGTTGTTCGGCGGTCAGCGCTCCGTACACCCCTTCGCTCAGGAGCTCCGCGTAGCCATCTGCCGCTCCAATGGGGTTCTTGACGTCGTGGCTGAAGCCGCGCATCAGCCGTGAGCGACTGGTGATGACTTGCTGGAGCCGCTTGCGGCCCTCGATCGCTTCGTCGAGGAGCTTCACCTTCGCGTAGGCCAGCACCGCGAGGTGGGCGAAGACCGCGGATCGCTCGACGTCCTCCGCGCTGAAATGACCCGTCTCGCTGAGCACGAACAGCACGCCCTGTGGCTGCTGCGCCGTGCCGAGAGGAATCGCGATCGCCGGCCCGCCGGGATCGTCGAGCATCCCGAGCACTCCCCGGTGCCTTCCGTCGTCCAGGGGCGGGATGAGGACCGGCTCGCCGGCGGCGACCACCTGCTCCGCGTACGAGCCTGGGAGTCCACAACCAGCACCGATCGGCGGCCCCCCGGTTCCGGCGACGGCAGTCACTACCACCGACGCATCGGATGCCTTGCTCACGATCTCCTCGACGAACGCGCCGCGCCCCTGCAGCGACTCGAGCGCCGCGCGCGCGATGCGTTGCGTCACCTCATCGATCGTGAATGCGCCGGCGAGCGCCTCCGCCGCCTCCCGCAGCGCCCGCTCTCCTCTGGCACGTGCCGACTCTTCCGCGACGCGCTGCCGCAGCGATGCCGCCAGTCGGCGCTCGCGGAGCGTCAGGACCACCACCGCGTACAGAGCCGCGAACGCAGCGGCCACCATCGTCGCGTTGGAGCTCAGGCTGTAGTGCTCGAGCTGCCGGACCCGGTCGTCGCGCGCCAGTACCGCCGTCAATAGATCGGTCGACAGGCCGGCAACCGCCACCTTCGACGCGTCCAGCTGCGCCTGAGCGGTCTGAAGCGTGCGCGCGAGTGCGCTGCGATCGTCCGCACCCTTCACCGATCGGCGCCACTCGGCCACCAGCGTCCGCACGGACGTCACGTGGGCCCCGAAAGCGCCCCCGACCCGGTCGCCGAGCGTCTCGAGACTCGCGAGTCGCCGATCGTCTTCGGCGACCACGGCTGCGTACTGGTCGAGCGACGATCCGTCGCCGGAGAGCGCATAGCTCTGCAGCGCGCCCATCTCGTCCGCCAGACCGGATTGCAGCTGCGCCGCCGTCACGCGCGCGGGGGCGAGCACCTCCGTGGTCTCGCGGAGCAGCTTCGTGATCAACCACGTTTGCCGTGCGGGGATGATCACGGAGGCGAGCAGGGCGACGACCACGAGTGACAGCGGCACCAGGCGGCCCGATCTCGCGAACGGACTGTCTGCTGCGACTCCGCGCTCGGATGCCGCTCGTTCTATGGGTTCCAGCCGATGTCTCATCTCGCGAGGGCCCGTGCCCTGCTTCGTACGATAGCAGCGGGACACGCGTCATGGGCGACCGTACTGCACCAGGCCGCCGGCGATGAGACTGGTCACATCAGCGCGAGCCCTTCGCCCTGGGCTTCGCCTTCACCTTCCCCGCCGCGGATGACGCGAACGGAGCGCCGGCCTGTTGGACGGTCGCGCCGGTGTGCACGCCGTACGTCTCACGCACGTCGGTGCCCGCGATCGCGCCGCTCAGCGCCGCGCCGCTGCCGGGCGTCCAGATCAGCGGCACCACGCCGCGCCCGTCGCTCACGGCGCGCGACGGCGACACGCGCCCGCCTTTCGCCGTCAGTCCGAGCTTCGCGTTCGGCACCGGGTTGCCATAGAGATCGGTGACGGTGGCGACGAGCTTGCGCGTCCCACTTCGCACAGAGGCGTCGTGCACCTCATCAAAGGTGAGGTTCGCCGGTGTGCCGGGCTGCGCCGACGCCACGACGTGGAGCGACTCGTTCAACCCATCGAGGTGCACGCCCAGCGTGTGACTGCCCGCCGAGCGGCCGAGGGTCCAGCCGAGTGTGGCAGTGCCATTGGCATCGGTGCGCACCAGCGAATCGAGCAGCGTACCGGAAGCGATGGAGGCGACGAGCGACGCATTGGCGACGCCGTTCCCCGCAGCGTCGAGCACGCGGACGACGATGGGTCGGCGGAGTGGCGCGCCCACAGTCCCACGCTGCCGGTCGCCGGAGACGACGACCATGCGCGCCGCGGCGCCGGCGAGCGCCGTCGCCGAGATCGTCACCGGTGGGATCGTGCTGCCGCCGTGCGCCGAGCCCACCTGCGCGCGCAGTCGCTGCGCTCCCGCCGCGGGGCCGAGCGTCCACCGCGCCCGCGCGATCCCCGCCGAGTCGGTGCGCGGCGCCAGCGGCTCGACGGTGCCGTCCAGCGCATGCCAGATCACGGGCACGTCGGACAGCACACGCCCGGCGCTGTCGGTGACGCGCAGTTGCACCGGGTCGGGGAGCGGTTGCCCCGCGGCGCCACTCGGATGCTCGACCACCGCCAGCGTGCGAGTGTTGGCGGGCAGCGGGTCCGCTTCGGCGGTGACGACGAGCGTGCTGTCGAGCGACTGCACCGTCGCGATGAGCGACTGGCTCCCCGGAAGTGCGCCGAGCGTCCACGACGTCCGCGCGCGTCCGTCGGCGTCGCTGAGCGCGGAGGCCGGCTCCGGCGCGCCATCGCCCTCCGCGAGGCGGAAGGTGACGAGCGCGCCGCTCACCGGCAGTCCGCGACGGCTCATGACGCGCACGACCACGTTCTGCGCGAGCGCGTGCCCTGCTGGTGCGTGCTGTCCGGCGCCGGCGAGCAGGTCGATCGTCGCTGGCGCGGCGACCACGTTCAGCGCGGCGTGGCCGACGACGCCGTCCATCGTCGCGGTGACGATCGTGCGTCCGGGGGCGCGCGCCGTCGCATTGCCGGCCGAGTCGAGCGCGACGACGGTGCTGTCGTCGACGCGCCACCGCGCGGCCACGTCGGCGATGGCGTGACCGCGCGCGTCACGCGCGCGTGCGCGCAGCGACTGGCGATCGAGCTCGCGCAGCGTCACGCCATCTGCTCCGTCGCCGCCGATCACCTCCACGGCGGCAACGCGCTGGCGCACGACGATCCTGGAACGGGCCACCCGCCCGCCCACGGCGACGGTGATCGTCGTCGCGCCCGGCCCCTGCGCGATGACGGAGCCATCTTCGCCCACGAGGGCGACGCGGGGATTCTCGCTCGACCATGCCGGCCTGGTGCCGACGAGGATCGCGCCGGCCCGGTCGGTGATCGTCGCGGCGAGATGCACCGTGTCGCCGATCGCGGTCGCCGTGTCGACCACCGGCCGCACGCCGACCCACGCAACCCCGAGGTTGCCTACGGTTTGGTGCGCCTCCGACTTGCCGACGACGCCGTAGGAGTAGAGGAAGGAGAAGATCGAGGCGCAGGCCGCGCCGGTGGTGGCCACGGCGGCAATGACCTTGCTCGCCTGACGATACCACGGCGTCGTGGCCGAAGTGATGGGAGACGGCATGAGGGCGCTCTGGGCAGCGGCACGGCGGTGGTGCGGCGCGGCGGCGTCCGTCGGCGGAGGCCGCAAGGCGGGAGGACGCGGGGGATACCGACCCCGACGCGTGCCATGAACGGTCGCCTCGGCGGGGTCGTGTGGGCGGTGACCGCGGTCACCGCATGCGCCTTGCAGGAGCCTTTCAACCGCTCGCGGCGTCGCGGGCCTCGCGAACCACGACACCGACATCGACCATGCCCCATTCCGATCCGTCCCCGCGCACGCGCGCCCTCGCGCAGATCGTCGTTCGTCGCTCGGAGGTCGAACGCTACGACGAGACGGCGACGCCCGTGCTCGCGGAGATTCACATCGACGAGACGTTCACCGGTGACATCGAAGCCGAGTCGCCGGTCCGCGCGCTCCAGCTGCAACACGCCGACGGCTCCGCGACGCAGGTGAGTCTGCAGCGCGTCCGCGGCACGCTGGACGGACGGCGCGGCACCTTCGTGTTGCAGGGCGTGCAGCGCGTCGAGCACGGGAAGATCGCGGCGACCTGGTTCGTCGTCCCCGGCTCCGGCACGGGCGAGCTGACCGGTCTGCGCGGCGAAGGCGGGTTCGCCGGCGAGTTCGGGAAAGGCTCGGAAGGAACCCTGGACTACTGGTTCGATTCGACGCCGTAGGCGGCGAGGACGTCGCTGCGCTTCGTTCGCAACGCGATCGGATCCGTCTCGTGCAGGACGAGGGACTTCACCATCGCCTGGGTGCCGACCTTGTACTTCCGGAAGTGCGCCGACGCGATGTGCGAGTCGTAAGCGCTCGAGTCGGCGTACATCTCGAACAGTCGTACCTGCGTCGGATCACGCTTCGACTGCACGGCGTACAGCGTCAGCACCCCGGGCTCGACGCGGATCGACGTCTCGACCTCCTCGCGAAGGAAGGCCAGGTACTGCTCCAGCCGCGCGGGGTCGATCTGCAGCTCGGCCAGTCGCACGACCGGCCGCTGCGGCGGCGCGGCGCTCGAGCTCCGGTGCATTGACGTGAAGCATGCCGCCAGCGCCATCACACCGAGGATCAGTAGCCACCGAGCGGACATCCGGACCTCCACACGTGTGAGCGAGTTTGTTCCAGGACGGCGCCGCCGATGCCCGGTCGCCTCGTGTCCCGCCTCATCGTCCCACGATACCATCGGATCCAGCGCGACTGGCTCCGAGCAACTCGAGAATCTCCGCGCGCCGCGGTGCCGCCGGTTGCGCCCCATCGCGCGTCACCGAGAGCGCCGCCGCGGCGTTGGCGAAGCGCACGGCTTCACCGAGGGGCATCTCCTCCGCGAGCGCCACGGCGAGCGCACCGGTGAACACGTCACCCGCCCCCGTCGTATCGCGCGTCTCCACGCGATGCCCCGAGATCAGCTCTCGCCGCCCGGTCGTGGCGACATACACACCATCGGCGCCGAGCGTGATCGCCACGGCGCCGACGCCGCGCTGGAGCAGCGCGGTCGCCGCATCCTCCAGCGCGTGCTCTTTGTCGAGTGACGTCCCCGCGAGTCGCGCCGCCTCGGTCTCGTTCGGGGTGAGCACCGAGACCAGCGGCAGCAGCTCGTCGGGCAGCGCCCGCGCGGGCGCGGGATTCAGGATCACGCGTGCACCCACCCGGTTCGCCGCCCGCGCCGCCGCCAGCACCGTCTCGAGCGGCGTCTCCAGCTGCGCGACCAGGACGTCCATCGGCGAGAGCCGCTCGACGCTCGGCACCACCTGCGCGGGAGTGAGCAACGCGTTCGCGCCGGGCGCCACGGCGATGCTGTTCTCGCCACGCTCGTCGACGAGGATCAGCGCCACGCCCGACGGCGTGTCCGGCACGCGGTGCACGGCGTGCACCGCGATCCCTTCGGCGGTCAACGCGGCCAATGTCTCGTCACCGAGCGCATCGTCACCGAGACAGGCGATCAGCGCCACCGAGCCACCGGCACGCGCCGCCGCGACCGCCTGGTTCGCGCCCTTGCCGCCCCGCGCGGTGAAGAAGGTGCCGCCGCTCACCGTCTCGCCGGGACGCGGGAGCGTCGGGACCCGGACGAACAGGTCGGTATTCGCGCTGCCCACGACGATGATCTGTGCGGAACGGACGGGGCCGGCCACGAGGCGCTCACTCTCGAGACGAAAAAACGCCAGGACCAGCATGCGCTGAGTCTTGGTGTTTCAAGATACCGGCAGTGGCCAGGGACGGAATCGAACCGCCGCCGATTTTCAGTCCGTGGAGGAGGGTAACGTGAGCAAGTTCCATAGTCCCTTCCAAGAGCGGGAACTGACACGTCATCCGAGCCGAAACGCCACGAGGTGACGGCGAATTCGGGCGTGACTCCCGCACAAACTCCCGCACACAATCCGCTCTTTACAGGTTCGCAAATGGCTCGCGACAACGCACCGCTGCGGCCTCACCGAGCTGCGGGTCGCGCCGGCTCGTCCAGCTGGCCACCCACCTGTCGGGGAATCCCCGACGAACTGTCGGAGCGAGCGGCCGCTCTTTTCGACGGTACGCCCGACATCCGCGACCCCTAATCGGCACGACCTTCCTGGCACGAGCGCGACGACCGCCTGCTAGAGCGCTGACACTGCCCAACCACCCGCCTCCTACATGAGGATATCCCCATGTTGACCACCAGACTCTTCGCGCTCGCCGCGTTGGCGATCGCCGCTCCAGCCTTCGCGCAGCAGGATGGAACCGTCACCCAGGCTGGTGCCGCCCGTGACAGCAGCGCAGTCGCCGCGGACACCCAGCCCACCAAGGCGAAGGGTCAGAGCCGCGTGCCGCGCTACATCGCCGCGCCGATCGAGATCCAGCACATGCGGGCGCCGGATCAGCGCGGCCTCAACGTCTTCGAGTCCCCGAAGGAAGCGGGGGCCGCCTACACCGGATTCAAGCTCAACATCGGCGGCGCCTTCGCGCAGCAGTTCCAGAACCTGACGCACCAGAACACGGCCGCCGTCAAGCCGGGGAAGGATGCGAGCGGCAAGGACGTGAACCTCAACGCGCTCATCCCGATCGGCTCCGGCTTCAACAACGCGACCGCCAACATCTACTTCAACGCGCAGCTCGCCCGCGGCATCCGCGTCGCCGTCGAGACCTACGCCTCGGCGCGCCACCACCAGGAGAGCTGGATCAAGGACGGCTACTTCCTGATCGACGGCTCCCCGTTCGAGAACGCGCTGGTCGACAAGCTCATGGAGTACACGACCCTCAAGGTCGGACACTTCGAGATCAACTACGGTGACCAGCACTTCCGCCGCAGTGACAACGGGCAGGCGCTGTACAACCCGTTCGTCGGCAACTTCATCATCGACGACTTCACGACCGAGATCGGCGCCGAGGCGTACCTCCGGCATGGCGGCTACCTGGGGATGCTCGGCGTGACCGGCGGCGAAGTGCATGGGCAGGTCACCGCCCCGGGACAGCGCGGCCCGGCGTACCTCGCCAAGGTCGGCGTCGACAAGCAGCTCGGCAGCGACCTCCGCGTCCGCCTCACCGGCTCCATGTACAAGAAGGACCGCTCGGCCAGCAACACGCTCACCAGTGGCGATCGCGCCGGGTCCCGCTACTACGACGTCCTCGAGAACGTGACCTCGACCGAGACCGCGAACGCCTGGTCGGGCGCCATCCAGTCCGGCATGAAGAACAGGGTCACCGCCTTCGTGGTGAACCCCTTCGTGAAGGTCGGCGGCGCGGAGTTCTTCGGGAACATCGAGACCCAGACGGGGGCCGCCGCGACCGAGAAGCAGCGTCGCACGCTCCGCCAGCTCGTGGGGGAAGGCCTCTACCGCTTCGCCGACAACAAGCTCTACGTCGGTGGCCGCTACAACACGGTCAACGGCGAGCTCGCCGGCATCCCGGGCGACATCACCGTGAAGCGCTCGCAGGTTGGCGGTGGCTGGTTCGTCACCCCGAACGTGCTCTCGAAGATCGAGTTCGTCCGGCAGAACTACGAGAACTTCCCGAGCACCGACATCCGGAACGG
>Ga0070658_10002606_pt1 | contig 15025 bp, 18 predicted proteins | sample KBSC13metaG_FD_64664 | JGI IMG/M metagenome (GOLD analysis project Ga0070658, IMG submission 64664) | Corn rhizosphere microbial communities from Kellogg Biological Station, Michigan, USA - KBS C1-3 metaG | ecosystem: Host-associated > Plants > Roots > Rhizosphere > Soil ...
CGTCGCGGACTCCGGGACCGCCGGCCTGCGCTTCACGCCGGCTGCCAGCGACGCGGGGAGCTGGCCCTTGAGGTCCGTGCAGGACAGCAGGACCTGCGGCTGCAGGCCGTTGACGGCCGGAACCCGGACGGCGTCGTGGGACGCGCTCGAGCCGCTGCACGCAGCGGCCAGGAGCAGGGCGAGCGGGCCTAGAGGTGGACGACGGGGCACGTGAGGGTACGGGTGATGCCGTCGACGCCCTGGATGCGGGCGACGACGAGCTTGCCGAGCTCGTCCACGGTCTTGGCCTCGGCGCGCACGATCACGTCGTAGGGGCCGGTGACGTCCTCGGCCTGCGCGACGCCCTCGAGCTTGGAGATGGCCTCGGCGACGGCGGCCGCCTTCCCGACCTCGGTCTGGATGAGGATGTAGGCCTGGACCACGGCTGGAGACCTCTTTCTGGAAGGCTGCTCGGCGTGGGCGACGCTACCGCACGGGACGTGGGGGAGTTCGGGCTGATCGCCGCCGTCACCGCCCGCCTGCCGCTCACCGACGCGGTGCTCCTGGGACCAGGAGACGACGCCGCCGTGGTCAGCGCCCCCGACGGACGCGTGGTGGCCACGACCGACGTCCTCGTCGAGGGCGTCCACTTCCGGCGGGACTGGTCGAGCGGCTACGACGTCGGACGCAAGGCGGCGGCAGCGAACCTCGCCGACGTCGCGGCCATGGGCGGCGTCGGCACCGCCCTCCTGGTGGGCCTCGCCGCCCCGCCGGACCTCCCCGTGCAGTGGGCTCTCGACCTCGCGGACGGCCTGCGGGACGAGTGCCTCCTCGTCGGCGCCGCGGTCGTCGGCGGCGACACCGTGACGGCCGACCAGGTCGTCGTGAGCGTCACCGCCCTGGGTCGGACCGAGCGGGTCGTGACGCGGGCAGGTGCCCGGCCGGGGGAGCTCCTCGTCGTCGTCGGGGCCCTCGGGCACAGCGCCGCCGGCCTGCGGCTGCTGCACCAGGGGGTTCTCGACGGGCCGCTCGTCGACGCCCACCGACGGCCCGTACCCCCTTACGCCGCAGGCCCTCTGCTCGCCTCGGCGGGTGCCACGGCCATGTGCGACGTGAGCGACGGCCTCGTTCAGGACGTCGGTCACCTCGCCGCGGCGAGCGGTGTCCGGATCGACCTCGACAGCGCCGCGCTCGCCGACCCCGACGTCGAGCTGGTCGACGTGCTGACGGGCGGCGAGGACCATGCGCTCGTCGCCACGGTGCCCCCGCACGTGCAGGGGTTCCGCGTGGTGGGCCGGGTCGTCGAGGGCAGCGGCGTCACCCTCGACGGGGCCCCTGTCGAGGGCGGCTGGAGCCACTTCCGGTGAGGAGCGTTCTCGCCGTCGGCGGCAGTGACAGCAGCGGCGGCGCCGGCATCCAGGCCGACGTGAAGACGCTGCACGCGCTCGGCGTGCACGTGAGCACCGTGGTCACGGCCGTCACCGCCCAGTCGTCGACCGCCGTCACCGACGTCCACGAGGTCCCCGTCGCGAGCGTCCGCGCGCAGCTCGACGCGGTCCTCACCGACCTCGGCGCCGATGTCGTCAAGACGGGCATGCTCTGCACCGCCGGCACGGTGGCGGCCGTCGCCGACGCGGTCGTGGGACGTCGGCTCGTGGTCGACCCGGTCGGGGTCAGCAGCACGGGGCGAGCTCTGCTCAGCCCGGCCGGGCTCGACGTGCTCCGCGATCGCCTGCTGCCCCTGGCCACCGTCGTCACGCCGAACCTCGCCGAGGTGACCGCGCTGACCGGCATCGTCGTGGGCGACCTCGTGGGCGACGTCGACGGCATGGTGCGGGCCGCGCGAGCCGTGCACGCCCTCGGACCACGCTGGGTCCTCGTCAAGGGCGGCCACCTCCCGGGCCCGCCCGTGGACGTGCTGTACGACGGGCACGAGCTCCGCGAGCTGACGGGCGAGCGGCTACCGGGCGAGCACACCCATGGCACGGGTTGCACTCTCGCGTCAGCGCTCGCCGGCTACCTGGCCCTCGGCGAGGACGTCCCCGCGGCGGCGGCGAAGGCCAAGGCCTTCGTGGCCGAGGCCATCCGCCACGGCTACCCCCTCGGCGCAGGCGCCGGGCCCGTCCGGCAGCCCCTCGAGGGCCGCTGAGACAGCGAGGGGCCCGGTCCGCGTGCGGACCGGGCCCCTGCGTTGCAGATCAGCTAGATGGCACGCACCTGGTCGGCCTGGGGGCCCTTCTGCCCCTGCGTGATCTCGAACTCGACGCGCTGACCCTCGTCGAGCGAGCGGTAGCCGTCGGACTGGATCGCCGAGTAGTGGACGAAGACGTCCGCGCCACCGCCGTCAACGGCGATGAAGCCGAAGCCCTTCTCCGCGTTGAACCACTTCACCGAACCCTGTGCCATGTGCCTTGTCTCTCTGTGCAGGTTCGGCACCCACGAGATTGAGGGCGCCGGGTCTGCGCGAGCCGGCGCCGAGTGGCGGGGCCCGCGGTACGTCCACGCGGGCGTGCACGATCGACCGAGCCGGAAGGTACACAAAAGGACCCCGGTGCAACAGGGGTCGGTGTGACGCGGGTTACACCCGCGGCACCGGGGCTAGGCGCCCGGGACGACCTTCTGGGCCTTGATGCAGGAGGTGCAGGCGTTCACCTTGCGGGTGGTGCCACCGCCGGCCGCCACGCGGACGGTCTGGATGTTCGGGAGCCACTTGCGGCGCGTACGGCGGTGCGAGTGGCTGACGGACATGCCGAAGCCGGGTCCCTTGCCACAGACGTCGCAGGTCGCAGCCACGGTGAATCTCCTCGAGGAACGGAAGTCGGGCGGGCGGGCCCGCCATCAGCTTGTGCACACCCGGCACCGCCGGGCAACCACAACACGATAGCAGCGGGACTAACCTCCCCTCAAAGGTCGCGAGGGAGGCCCGTTGCTGCAGGTGCTGGACGCCGCTGCCGTGCGGCAGTGGTGCAGCGCCGCGGTGGAGGCCCTGACGGCGGCCCGCCAGGAGATCGACGACCTCAACGTCTACCCGGTCCCGGACGGCGACACGGGCACGAACCTCCAGCTGACCATGATCGCGACGGCCGAGGCGGTGCTCCGGGCCCCGCGGGACCTCGCGGGCACGCTCGCCGCGGTGGTGCAGGGATCTCTGCTCGGGGCCCGCGGGAACTCCGGAGTGATCCTGAGCCAGCTGCTGCGCGGGCTCTGCGAGTCGCTGGGTGGCCCGGCCGGTCCCGAGGAGCTCCGGGCGGCGCTCGTGCGCAGCGCCGAGAGCGCCTACGGGGCGGTCGCCACGCCGGTGGAGGGCACGGTCCTCACGGTCGCCCGGGAGGCCGCCGCCGCCGCTCGCGGGGCGGACCTGGTGTCGGTCGTGCGCAGCGCCCGCGCAGCCGCCGCCGCGTCGCTCGCCCGCACGCCTGAGCTGCTGCCCGCGCTCAAGGCGGCCGGTGTGGTCGACGCGGGGGGTCGCGGTTGGTGCGTGCTGCTCGAGGCGCTCGAGAGCGTGGTCACGGGCGAGCCCGTCGTCGCCGACCCCGGGCTGCTGGTGCCGAGGGCCGTCGGCGCGGCGACCGCGGCGCGCGAGGCGGGCAGCGACGCCTTCGCCTACGAGGTGCAGTACCTCCTGCGCGACACCGACGACGCCGCCGTCGCGCGCCTGCGGGACGTCCTGGGTGCCCTCGGGGACTCGCTCGTCGTCGTCGGCGGCGATGGCCTGTTCAACGTGCACGTGCACGTCAACGACGTCGGCGCCGCGGTCGAGGCGGGCATCGAGGCGGGACGGCCGTTCCGGGTGACCGTCACGCGCTTCGCCGACCAGGTACCCGTCCCAGCCCCTGCCGGCGGGGAGGCCGCGCGCGTGGTGGTCGCCGTCGCCACGGGCGAGGGCCTCGTCAAGGCGTACTCCGAGCTCGGGGTCACCGTCGTCGAGGGCGGCCCGACCGCGAACCCGTCCACGGCGGAGCTGCTGGCCGCCATGACCGGGCGCGAGGTCGTCCTGCTCCCGAACGACCGCAACGTCACCGCGGTCGCGCAGGCCGCCGCCGAGCACGCCCGCCAGCAGGGCCGGGCCGTCGCGGTGGTGCCGACCCGTTCCGTCGTGCAGGGACTGGCCGCGGCCAGCGTCGGCGACCCGGACCGCCCGTTCGACGACGACGTCGCGGCGATGGCGGCGGCCGCCGGCGCCACGCGCTGGGCCGAGGTGACGACTGCCGTGCGCGACGCCGAGACCTCCGCGGGCGCCTGCCGGACGGGCGACGTCCTCGGGCTGCTCGACGGCACAGTCGTCCGCGTCGGGGAGGATGTCGACGCGGTCGCCCGGGAGCTGCTCCATCGCCTGCTGGAACCGGGTGGCGAGCTCGTCACCGTCGTCGTCGGCGCCTCCGCCGACCCCGACGTCGGCGCCCGCCTCGGCGCCTGGCTGTCGGAGGTGCACCCGATGCTGTCGGTCGTGGTGCTCCAGGGCGACCAGCCGCACTACCCGCTGCTGCTGGGGGTCGAGTGAGGCTCGACGAGCCGCTGGTCCGGGTCCTCGGCGGCAAGACGGCCAAGGCGCTCGAGTCCGCCCTCGGGCTGCGCACCGTCGGTGATCTGCTGCACCACTACCCCCGGCGCTACTTCGAGCCGGGGCAGCTCGCGGCGCTGGACGAGCTCCAGGTCGGCGAGCACGTCACGGTCATGGCGCGGGTCAAGAGCAGCGACTGGCGCACGGCCCGCAGCGGCAAGCTGATGGCCAAGGTCGTCGTGACCGACGGGCTGGGGACGCTCTCGCTGACGTTCTTCGGCAGGACGGCGAGGTGGCAGTCCGAGCGGCTGCAACCGGGCCGCGTGCACCTGTTCGCCGGCGTCGTCAGCACCTTCAACAACGAGCGCCAGCTGACGCACCCCCAGGTGTTCATGGATCCCGAGGACGAGCAGGCCGCGTTGCGGATCCAGCCCATCTACCCCGCGACGGCGGCCGTCGACTCGAAGGCCGTCGAGAAGTCGGTCGCGACCCTGCTCGACGTCGTCGACCTCGACGACGACCCGCTGCCCCACGAGCTGCGGCTCAAGCACGAGCTCATGCCGATGCGCGACGCGCTCCGGCTCGTGCACCGGCCCGCGACGATGGACGACGTCCGGCGCGCCCGCTACCGGCTGCGCTGGGACGAGTCGTTCGTGCTGCAGACGGTGCTCGCCCAGCGCTGCAAGGAGCTGGAGGACCAGGGGGGTACGCCCCGAGGCGGCCGGCTCGGGGGGATCCTCGACCTCTTCGACGCGTCCTGCCCTTGGGTGCTGACCGACGGGCAGACCGAGATCGGCAAGACGCTGCACACCGAGCTGGCGCGCCCGCACCCCATGCACCGGCTGCTGCAGGGCGAGGTGGGCTCGGGCAAGACCGTGGTCGCGCTGCGCGCGATGCTCACCGTCGTCGACTCCGGCGGACAGGCCGCCCTGCTCGCGCCGACCGAGGTCCTTGCGCAGCAGCACCTGCGGTCCCTCGAGGCGCTGCTGGGCCCGCTCGCCACGGCCGGTCAGCTGGGCAGCCCCGACGAGGCGACCCGCGTCGTGCTGCTCACCGGCTCGGTCCAGGGGGCCGCGCGCCGGCGGGCTCTCGACCAGATCGCCTCCGGCGAGGCCGGCATCGTCGTCGGCACGCACGCCCTCATGAGCGAGGGCGTGGAGTTCCGCGACCTCGGCCTGGTCGTGGTCGACGAGCAGCACCGCTTCGGCGTCGAGCAGCGAGAGGCCTTGCGTGCCAAGGGAAACCACCCGCACACGCTGGTCATGACGGCGACCCCCATCCCGCGGACCGTCGCCATGACGGTGTTCGGTGACCTCGAGGTCTCGACACTGCGCGAGCTGCCGCGGGGCCGGTCGCCCATCGCCACGAGCGTGGTCCGCAACCGGAGCGCGGAGCTGTCCGCGGCCATGGAGCACATCAAGGCGCAGGTCGCCGAGGGCCGGCAGGCGTTCGTCGTCTGCCCTCGGATCGGCGACGAGGAGACGCCGAGGTCCGACGGCGACGAGCGCCCGCCGCTGTCGGTCATCGACGTGGCGAGGGGGCTGGAGACCCACTACCTGCCGGGACTGCGCATCGGGGTGCTCCACGGGCGCATGACGAGCGAGGAGAAGGACGACGTCATGGGGGGCTTCGCGCAGGGCGAGCTCGACGTCCTCGTGGCCACCACCGTGATCGAGGTCGGCGTCGACGTCCCGAACGCGACCGTCATGGTCGTCATGGACGCCGACCGCTTCGGCATCAGCCAGCTCCACCAGCTGCGGGGCCGCATCGGACGAGGCGGCCATCCCGGCACCTGCTACCTCGTGACCGAGCAGGGAGGAACCCCTGCCTACGACCGCCTGCGCGCCGTGGCCGCCACCACGGACGGGTTCGAGCTCAGCCAGCTCGACCTCGAGGTGCGCCAGGAGGGCAACGTCCTCGGCACCGAGCAGTCCGGCGGCCGCACGTCGCTGCGCTTCCTCAGGCTGCAGGACCTCGAGGTCATCGAGCAGACGCGGGCTGCGGCGATCGAGGTCGTCGAGCAGGACCCGAAGCTCCAGCAGCACCCGGCGCTCTGGGCCGCCGTCGAGGCGATCCTGGACGAGCAGAAGCAGTCCTTCATCGAGCGCGGCTGACCGCAAGGATGGGTGCGTGACGCGGATCATCGCCGGGACCCATGGCGGCAGGCGGCTGCAGGTCCCGCCGGGCACCGGGACGCGACCGACGAGCGACCGGGCACGGGAGGCGCTGTTCAGCAGCCTGCAGTCGATGACCGACCTCGACGGCGCCCGCGTCCTGGACCTCTACGCCGGCAGCGGCGCCCTCGGTCTCGAGGCGCTCAGCAGGGGCGCGGCCTCGGCGACGCTCGTGGACGACGACCCGCTCGCCGTGCGCGCCCTGCACCGCAACGTCGAGGAGACCGGGCTCCCGGCGACGGTCGTGGACGGCGACGTCGGCCGCTACCTCGCGGGTGCCGTCACCCCGTACGAACTGGTCCTGGCGGACCCGCCGTACGCGGAGGAGCTGGACCTGGCGACGGTCGTGCCGTGGCTCGCACCGGACGGGATCCTCGTGCTGGAGCGGGCCTCGCGGGGGGCCCGGCCCGTCGTGCCGGACGGGCTCTCGGAGCTACGCTCCCGGCGCTACGGGGAAGCGACCCTCTGGTACTTTCGGCGCTCATGAGACGGGCCGTCTGCCCTGGGTCGTTCGACCCGGTGACCCTCGGGCACCTCGACATCATCGGTCGGTCCGCCGCCCTCTACGACGAGGTGCTCGTCGCCGTCGGGCTCAACGCGAGCAAGAAGCGGATGTTCACGTTCGAGGAGCGCACGGAGATGCTCCGCGAGGCGACCGGCGCGTGGGGCAACGTGCGCGTGACGAGCTTCGACGGGCTCATCGTGGACTTCTGCAAGGCCAACGGCGTCCAGGTCATCGTCAAGGGGCTGCGCGCCATCAGCGACTTCGACTACGAGCTGCAGATGGCGCAGATGAACCACGGCCTGCAGGGCGTGGAGACGATGTTCATGACGACGAACCCGCTCTACTCCTTCCTGTCGTCCAGCCTGGTCAAGGAGGTCGCGACGTACGGTGGGGACGTGTCCAATCTCGTCCCCGACGTCGTGCACCAGCGGTTGCTCGCGCGGGTCCGGGAGCAGAGCTAGCCCCGGAGGTCCCCGTGGACGACCGCATGAACCAGGTCCACAGCAAGCTCGACGAGCTGACCGCGCTCGTCGAGGGCGCTCGCGCGATGCCGATGTCGGCGTCCTGCGTCGTCAACCGCGCGGACGTGCTGGGGCTGCTCAGCGACCTCGAGGCACTGCTGCCCGAGACGATCAGCCAGGCCCAGGAGGTGCTGGGCGACAAGGAGTCGGTCGTCCAGGAGGGGCGCCGTGAGGCCGAGAAGATCATCGCGGCCGCACGGGCGGAGCGCCGCCGGCTCATCGAGGCGACGGACGTGCACCAGGAGGCCACCGCCGAGGCCGAGCGGGTCGTCGAGGAGGCCCGGCAGTCCGCCGAGGCGATGCGGCTCGAGGTCGAGGACTACGTCGACGCCAAGCTCGCGAACTTCGAGATCGTGCTCACCAAGACCCTGTCCGCGGTCGAGCGCGGCCGCCAGAAGCTGTCGGGACGGCACGAGCTCGAGCAGCTCTCCGACCAGCCGGAGGACCCGGACTCCTTCCTCACCGAGCCGCTCGCTCAGTGATTCCGCTACCCTGGTAGACGGACTCGTCCCGAGCCCGGAGACCCACGTGCCTGAGAACAGGAAGCAGCAGCACCGTCTGGACCCCCGCAACCCCTTCGTGCTCGACACGCGCGAGCTGGGGCGGCGACCGGGGTCCATGCGGGAGGTGCAGCTCTCTGTCCCCGCGCCCGAGGGCTTCGAGCTCGCCGATCTGATCGGTGTGCCCGTCGGTGCCGATCTCGACCTGGACCTCAGGCTCGAGAGCGTCATGGACGGCGTGCTGGTCAGCGGCGTCGTCACGGCGCCGGTGTCCGGGGAGTGCGGACGGTGCCTGGGCGACGTGAGCGACACGCTGCGCGTCAGGGTCCAGGAGCTGTTCGTCTACCCGGAGGCCGCCACCGAGCACGACGAGGAGGACGAGGTCTCGCAGCTCGACGGCGACTTCCTCGATCTCGCCCCGGTGCTGCGGGACGCGGTGGTGCTCGCACTGCCGCTCAACCCGCTGTGCCGGGAGGACTGCCTGGGGCTCTGCGCCGACTGCGGAGAGCGCCTGGAGGACCTCCCGGAGGACCACAGCCACGACGTGACCGATGCCCGCTGGGGTGCCCTCGCCGGGCTCCTCCAGCAGACCGAGCAGGAGAAGTAGATGGCCGTCCCGAAGCGCAAGATGTCGCGCAGCAACACGCGCTCGCGCCGTGCGCAGTGGAAGGCGGGCGTCCCCACGCTCGTGAAGTGCGACCGCGGTCACACGACGCTGCCCCACACCGTCTGCCCCGAGTGCGGCCGCTACGACAAGCGCACCGTCGTCCAGGTCTGACCCTCGCGTGCGCGTCGCCCTCGACCTGCTCGGTGGTGACCACGCCCCCGACGCGGTGATCGACGGCGCGCTGCTCGCCGTCGCCCGCGACCCGTCCGTCGAGGTCGTCCTCGTCGGGCCGCCCGACCTCGCCGCCGCGCTGCTGTCCGCGCGCGGCGCGGTGCTCCCCGTCGTGGCCGCGACCGAGTCGGTCGCCATGGACGAGGATCCCGCCCGTGGCGTGCGCGCGAAGCGCGACGCCACCGTCCGCGTCATCCACCGGCTGGTCCGGGAGGGCAGTGCCAACGGTGGAGCCGACGCGGCCGTGTCCGTGGGACCGACCGGTGCCGTGCTGGCGGGAGCCGTCCTCACCCTGGGCCGCCTGACGACGCGCCCCGCCGTCGCAGCCGTCCTGCCGACGCCCCGTGGCGACGTCGTGCTGCTGGACGTCGGCGCCACCTCCGACAGCACGCCCGAGCAGCTGGCCGCACAGGCGGTGGCCGGCAGCGCGTACGCCGCGGTGCTCGGCGTGGCGGAGCCGCGCGTCGGCCTGCTCAACGTCGGCGCCGAGCCCGGGAAGGGCGATCAGCTGCGCCGTGACGCCTACGCCCTCCTCGAGCGCGCGCCCGTCCGCTTCGTCGGCAACGTCGAGGGCCACGACGTGATCCAGGGGGGGCCGGCGGACGTCGTCGTGACGGACGGCTTCACCGGCAACGTCCTGCTCAAGGGCATCGAGGGCGCCCTGCTCGCCCAGGACCCCCACCGCGAGCTGTCCCGGGCCGCGCTGCTGCTCGGCGTCGACGGGCTCAGCGTCGTGGGGCACGGCGCCTCCCGCGCCGAGGACGTCGCCGCGATCGTCCTGCAGGCCGCGGCCCTCGCGCGCGACGGCCTGATGCCGCGTCTGCGCACCGCGCTGACCGCCCACGGTGCGTCTTCGAAGCCGGCACCGAAGGCCCCTTCGAAGGCCGCGTCGTGACCCCCGACCTGACCGCAGAGCAGGTGCTGGACCTCCTGCGCAGCGCCGTCGGCATCGTGCTCGAGGTCGACCCGTCCACGCTCTCCCGCAGCACCCGCTTCGTCGACGACCTGCGGGCCGACTCCCTCGCGCTCGTGGAGATCGTGGAGATCGTCGAGGGCGACGTGACCCGTAGCCGGCCGGGCTTCCGCATCGCCGACGAGGACCTCGACCGCCTCCGGACCCTCGGCGACGCCGTCGACTACGCCGTCGCTCGCCTCGAGGCCCGCCTCGCATGACCGTCTACACGCGCCTCGAAGCGGCCCTGGGCTGCGGGCTCGACCACGACCTCCTCGAGCGCGCGCTGACGCACCGGTCCTACGCCTACGAGCACGGCGGCCTGCCGACCAACGAGCGCCTGGAGTTCCTCGGGGACGCGGTCCTCGGCGTCGTGGTCACGGACGCGCTCTACCGCACGCACCCCGACCTCGCGGAAGGCTCGCTCGCCAAGCTCAGGGCGAGCGTGGTCAGCACCCGCGCGCTCGCCGGCGTCGCCCGCACCCTCGGGCTCGGGGAGTGGATGCGACTGGGCAAGGGCGAGGACGTCACGGGCGGTCGCGACAAGCCGAGCATCCTCGCCGACACGATGGAGGCGCTCATCGGCGCGGTCTACCTCGAGCGCGGCCTCGAGGGCGCGACGGCACTGGTGCGCCGGCTGTTCGACCCGCTGATGGAGGCGGCCGCGATGGACGGCGCGGCTCTCGACTGGAAGACCGCGCTGCAGGAGCTCACCGCCGCCCGCGGGCTCGGCGTCCCCGACTACGCGATCAGCGAGAGCGGCCCCGACCACGCGAAGGCCTTCGTCGCCACCGCGCTGGTGGCCGGCGAGCCGCGCGGGGGCGGGACCGGTTCGTCGAAGAAGGAGGCCGAGCAGCAGGCCGCCGAGGGCGCCTGGCGCGCGCTCACCGCAGAGCACTCCGAGCTACCGACCTTGCCTGACCTTGCCTGAGCTCCCCGAGGTCGAGGTCGTCCGGCTCGGCCTGGAGAAGGGCGTCGTCGGTCGCACCATCGCCACCGTCGACGTGCACCACGATCGGGCGGTACGCCGCCACACCGCCGGTCCGCGCGACTTCGCGGACCTCCTCCGCGGGCGCACCGTCGCCGCCGCGCGCCGCCGGGGGAAGTACCTCTGGCTGCCGCTCGACAGCGGGGACGCGATCACCGGGCACCTCGGGATGAGCGGCCAGCTGCTCGTCGTACCGTCCGACAAGCCGCTCGAGACCCACCTGCGGATCCGGCTCGCCTTCACCGATGGCGGCCGGGAGCTGCGCTTCGTCGACCAGCGCACCTTCGGCGGGCTGCAGGTCGTCGCCGGCGGGGCCGACCTGCCGTCCACCATCGCCCACATCGCCCGCGACCCGCTGGACCCGGAGTTCGACGACGACCTGTTCGTCGCGCGGCTGCGCCGCAAGGTCACCGGCGTGAAGCGCGCCCTGCTCGACCAGACGCTCGTGAGCGGCATCGGCAACATCTACGCCGACGAGGCGCTCTGGCGGGCGCAGCTGCACGGCGGCCGGCCCACCGAGCTCGTGACGAAGCCGAAGGCGCGGGAGCTGCTGGCCCACAGCCGCGACGTGCTGCGCGAGTCGCTCGCGCAGGGCGGGACGTCCTTCGACGCTCTCTACGTCTCGACCGAGGGCGTCAGTGGCCTGTTCGAGCGGTCGTTGCACGCCTACGGCCGGGAGGGGGAGCCCTGCGACCGCTGCGGCACGCCGATCCGGCGCGAGGCCTGGATGAACCGCAGCTCCTACTCCTGCCCCCGGTGCCAGCCGCGCCCCCGGTACCCGCGATGACCTCGAAGGAGCACGCGCGGCTGCAGGCGTTCGTCAAGGGCCACGTCCAGGGGGTGGGGTTCCGCTGGTGGACGCGGGCGCGGGCTCTCGAGCTCGGCCTGAGCGGCTGGGCGTGCAACCTCGAGGACGGGCGGGTCGAGGTGGTCGCCGAGGGACCGCGCGCGGCGTGCGAGCAGCTGCTCGCGCTGCTGCCCGCGGGTCCGGGGCGGGTCGACTTCGTGGCGGAGCGCTGGGGCGAGGTCAGGGGTGAGACGGGGTTCGGAGAGCGTTAGGCGCAGTTTGCCTGCTTCCGTGACCTGTTCGTGACCTTGGCCTTGACCCGGCGGGTGCCGGGCGGCACACTGGTGAAACCGCATCTGTGCCCCTTGCCAGGCGGTTCTCATCCTCAGTGTGGAGGCTTGCTCGATGGCGAAGGCCCTTCTTGGTCATGTCGGTGTGGGCACCGACCTGCGTCTCGCCGCAGAGGTGCGTCGCCTGCGCGCGAGGGTCCTCGAGCTCGAGGACGAGCTGGGCCGCGTCAAGGCCGCCAACGAGGCACTGGTCGCCGCGGTCCACGTCGAGGACGACATCAGCATGATCACGCAGTCGGAGCCGGCGCTCACCTAGCAGCCGCTCCGCCCAGGAGGACGTCACCCGTTCCGGGTGGCGTCCTTCGTCGTTCCTGGGGGTCGGCGCCGGTAGAGTCGGGCCCGGCCTTCCCCGCCACACTGCGCCGTGCCGGCGGCGTCTTCAGGCAAAGGCGACGCGTGTACCTCAAGAGCCTCACCTTGAAGGGCTTCAAGTCCTTCGCCACACCGACGACCCTCCGGTTCGAGCCGGGGATCACGGCGGTGGTCGGTCCCAACGGGTCCGGCAAGTCCAACGTCGTCGACGCGATCGCCTGGGTGCTGGGCGAGCAGGGCGCGAAGGCGCTGCGCGGCGGCAAGATGGAGGACGTCATCTTCGCCGGCACGCCCGGCAAGGCGCCGCTGGGGCGCGCCGAGGTCACGCTCACGATCGACAACACCGACGGTGCGCTGCCGATCGACTACACCGAGGTCACCGTCAGCCGGCTCATGTTCCGCGACGGGGCGTCGGAGTACGCCATCAACGGCACGAAGTGCCGCCTGGTCGACATCCAGGAGCTCATGAGCGACAGCGGCATCGGCCGCGAGCTGCACGTCGTCGTGGGGCAGGGGCAGCTCGACGCCGTCCTGTCGGCGCGGCCGGAGGACCGACGGGCGTTCATCGAGGAGGCCGCGGGCGTCCTCAAGCACAAGAAGCGCAAGGAGAAGGCGCTCCGCAAGCTCGAGGCCATGCAGGCCAACCTCACCCGGCTGCAGGACCTCACCGCCGAGCTCCGTCGCCAGCTGAAGCCGCTGGGCCGCCAGGCGGAGGTCGCCCGCCGGGCCGGCGAGGTGCAGGCCGACCTGCGGGACGCCCGCCTGCGCCTGCTCGCCGACGACATCGTCCAGCTCCGCACGGCGCTCGAGGCCGAGGTGCGCGACGAGACCCAGCTCCGCGACCGCCGCAGCGTCGTGGAGAGGGAGCTCGCGGAGGCGCAGCGCCGGGAGGCCGAGCTCGAGGGGGCCGCGGCCGAGCAGGCGCCGCGGCTCACCCGTGCGCAGGAGACGTGGTACCGGCTGTCAGCGCTCGAGGAGCGGCTGCGTGGCACCGCGACGCTGGCCTCGGAGCGCCACCGGCACCTCACGTCCGAGCTGCCGGAAGAGGCGCGGACCGGCCGCGACCCGGAGGACCTCGAGCGCGAGGCCGGCCAGGTGCGCGAGCAGGAGGCGCAGCTCCAGGACCAGATCCGCCAGGACAACGAGCGGCTCGACACCGCCGTGATGCGGCGCACGGACGCCGAGGCCGCCCTGGCCGCGGAGGAGAAGGCGCTCGTCGCGGCGCGCCGGGCGATCGCGGACCGCCGCGAGGGCCTCGCGAAGCTGACGGGCCAGGTCGGCGCGCTGCGCTCGCGCGCGTCGGCGGGAGAGGCCGAGATCGGCCGCCTGGCCGGCCAGCTCGAGGCGGCCCTCGCACGCGCCGCGCAGGCGCTCGCGGACTTCGAAGCGCTGCAGGCGCAGGCCGGCGGGCTCGACGAGGGCGAGGTCGACCTCGACGAGCGGCACGAGACCGCCGCCGCCGCCCTCGCCGAGGCTCAGGACCGGCTGGCCGCGCTGCAGGCCGAGGAGCGCGAGGCCGAGCGCGACCGCTCGACCTGGGCCGCCCGGCGGGACGCGCTGACGCTGTCCCTGGCGCCCCGGGACGGGTCGGCGTCGCTGCTCGACGCGCCGGGGGTCCTCGGCACGGTCGCGCAGCTCGTCACGGTGCGGGCGGGCCACGAGACCGCCGTCGCCGCGGCGCTCGGCGCTGTCGCCGACGCGGTTGCGGTCGCCTCCCCGGCGGACGCTGCGGCCGCGCTGCAGAGGCTCAAGGACAACGACGGCGGTCGTGCGGGGCTCCTCGTCAGCGGGGCCTCCTACGAGAGCGACTCCTGGCCCGCCCTGCCGGACGGGGCGGTCTGGGCGATCGACCTGGTGGACGCGCCGTCGTCGTTGCGGCCGGCCCTGACCCGTGCGCTGCGCCGGGTCGCGGTGGTGGCGTCTCTCGAGGACGCGCGCCGCCTCGTCGAGACCGTCACGGACGTGCGCGCGGTGACGTCTGCCGGCGACCTGCTCGGCGCGGACTGGGCGGTCGGCGGCTCCTCGTCCGCCCCGACGCTGCTCGAGGTCCAGGCTGCTGTCGACGAGGCCACGGCCAGGCAGAGCGAGGCGGCCCAGCGCCACGACCGGCTCGCCGCGGAGGTGGCCCAGCAGCAGACCGACGTCGCGAACCGGCAGGCCGAGGTGCACGAGGCCCTGGCCAGGCTGCACGACAGCGACGCGCGCATGGCCGCGCTGTCCGAGCGGCTCGGGCTGCTCGCCACGGCCCACCGGTCGGCCGAGGCCGAGGCCGGCCGTTTCGCCGACGCCCGCGCCCGCGCCGAGGAGGCCCGCGACCGGGACCTCACGGGCCTGGCGGAGCTCGAGGAGCGGCTGGCTGCCGCGGAGGCGACCCCTGCCGACGAGGAGCCGTCGACCGAGCTGCGCGACAAGCTGGTCCAGCACGCCGCCGACGCCCGCGCCACCGAGGTCGAGGCCCGGCTCGCCGTCCGCACGGGCGAGGAGCGGGCGAAGGCGCTGGCCGGCCGGGCAGACGCGCTCGAGCGTGCCGCCCGCCAGGAGCGGTCGGCCCGCGAGCGCCTCGTGGCGCTGCGTGCGCAGCGCGAGCGGGGCGCCGTGGTCGCGGCCGACGTCGTCCG
>Ga0070658_10002608_pt1 | contig 15023 bp, 15 predicted proteins | sample KBSC13metaG_FD_64664 | JGI IMG/M metagenome (GOLD analysis project Ga0070658, IMG submission 64664) | Corn rhizosphere microbial communities from Kellogg Biological Station, Michigan, USA - KBS C1-3 metaG | ecosystem: Host-associated > Plants > Roots > Rhizosphere > Soil ...
GTTTTCAGGGATTCGCGCGCCAGTTCGACAGCGGAGATTTCGCGGGACCGGAGTCGGCGCGCGGTTTGCTCGATGTTCATTCGGCGCGCTCCTGGAGGTTGGAGAAGGTGACGGCGGATTCGTCGGTTGGGGTGAGGGTGGCGGCGAGCGGCCGGAAGGTTTGCTCGAGCGCGTCGAGCGAGGGCGCGATGCGCGCAACGGCGTCGGCCGGGATGTCAGGACAGCGGAGGGAGGCGAGGATTTTCCAATCGGTCATCACGCAATACTATAAGCCAGAGTGAGTGACGCTGTCTTTGTGTATGGATCGCTGCGAAGCGAATTCGATAATCGCTATGCGGTGGAACTGCGGTCGGCGGCGGATTGGGTGGGGCGCGCGACGGTGATGGGTTCGATTTTTCGAGTGGGAAGATATCCTGGGTACCGCGCGGAGCCTGCGGGGCTGGTTCGCGGGGAAGTGTGGCGTCTGCGCGAGCCGGAGCGGACGCTCGCGATGCTGGATGAATACGAAGGGAGCCGGTATCGGCGTGTGTTGGCGCCGACCAGCATTCCGGGCGTTGAGGCGTGGATTTACGCTTACGCCGATGAAGTAGAGGCCGGGCAGCGAATCGAATCGGGGGATTTTCTCGTCTCGTGAATTTTTCATCGCGGTTACCGCGGGCTATGGAACCGAATGCGCTGACGCTTCTGCTGGAGGCGAAACGGCGGGCGGGCGAGCCGGTGCTCGATCTGACGGAATCGAATCCCACGCGGGCTGGGGTGGAGTATCCGGCGGGATTTCTTTCGGCGCTGGCGGATCCCGCGGCGGCGGTTTATGAGCCGGAGCCGTTTGGGCTGCCGGCGGCGCGTGAGCTGATCGCCGTGGAGTATGACGCGGGCGGCGTTGAAAACGTGGCGATGACGGCCAGCACGAGCGAGGCGTATTCGTGGCTGTTCAAGCTGCTCTGCGATCCGGGCGATGAGGTTCTGATTCCCCGACCGTCGTATCCGCTGTTTGATTATCTGGCGGCGCTCGAATCGATTTCGGTGCGGCACTACGGCCTTTTTTACGACCACGGGGCGTGGTGCATTGACTTCCATACCATCGAGCGGGCGCTGCATGGGCGGACGCGGGCCGTGGTGGTGGTGAATCCGAATAATCCGACGGGGCATTTCATCGCGAAGCATGAGCTGCGCGAATTGCGGGCCCTTTGCGCGGACCGTGGCGTCGCGATGATTTCGGATGAGGTGTTTCGCGATTATCCGATTGCGCCGCGCGCGGAGAGTGCGCTGACATTGGGGGGATCGGACAGCGCTTTGACATTCACGCTTCATGGGCTCTCGAAAGCTGTGGGGTTGCCGCAGATGAAGCTGGCGTGGATGGTGGTGAGCGGCGAGCGGGCGATAGTGAATGCGGCGATGCCCCGGCTGGAGATGATCGCCGATACGTATCTCTCGGCGGCTACGGCTGTACAGTGCGCGCTGCCCTCGCTGCTGGCGCTGCGGCGGCCGATTCAGACGCAGATTGTGGCGAGGCTGAAGGAAAATCTGCAGTATCTGCGGTCGTCCGGTTTGCGGGTGCTTGAAGTGGAGGCGGGGTGGTATGCGACGGTTACCAGCGGCCGGGGCGATGATTTCGCCGAGTTGCTGTTGCGGTCGCAGAATGTTCTGGCGCAGCCCGGGTACTTTTACGATTTTGAGGATTCGGGGAGTCTGGTGTTGAGTCTGTTGACGCGGCCTGAGGTGTTTCGGGAAGGGATCAGCCGGTTACGGTCTGAACTCGGGTGAAGCCTTCGGCTGCGGTGGGGCGCGTCAGCCTTGCAGCCATGCGGTCAATGGCTTCGGGCGGCACGACGCGCGGACGTCCCGCGTTGCGCGCTTTGCAGATTTCCGCGGGGACGTCGAAAAAGAGGGCTTCGATCTCGCAGCGATAGTCGCGGGCGATTTTCAGATAGCGGCGGCGCTCTTTCGCGGTGAGATTGGTCGCGTCGATGTAGGTCACAGGGCGGCGGAGGGAAAGCCGCTGGCGCAGCAGATAACGCACGGCGCGGAAGACGCGGCGGTGGATGGTTTGGTCGGTGGGATCATCGGCCAGTTGCAGGCGCAGGGTATCGCTCGAAATAGCGTTCACGCCAAGGCGTTCGAAGTAAGTCGACTTGCCTGAGCCCGGAAGGCCGACGGCGAGCACGATCTTACACGGCGACATAGTGCCCGGTGGCGAGCAGGCGGTCGGCGATGCGGCGGCGGATGGCGATGGCATCAACAGGCTCATGCTTCGCGAACCGGCGGAGGACCGTCATCTTCGCGCGCAGGGCGTCGCCTTCGCCGCACGCCGCAAGCACGGGGCGGGCGAAGCCTTCGATGCGGGTCATGCAATCGCGCAGGAGAACGGCCGTCATATCTTTGCCGGCCGATGTTTTTTCCGCGCGAAGAACAGCGGATTCCATCGCGAAGGTTTCCATCACGACGTCAGCAATACCGGAGAGCACTTCCTGCTGCTGATCCATGTCGGCGCCGAATTTTTCGAACGCGCTGCCGAGCAGGAGCAGAGCGATTTTCTTCGCGTTGCGGACGAGGCGGAGCTCTTCGGGTGTCGTGTCGGTGGTGAGTGAAGGGCCGGCGAGAATTTCGTCCATCAGCGCTTTGGCGGCTTTCACCAGGCCGAGGCGGCCCTGCTGGGCGCGCTTGAGCAGCATGCCGGTCACGAGCAGACGATTGATTTCGTTGGTGCCTTCGAAGATGCGATTAATGCGTGAATCGCGGTACGCCTTCTCGACCGCATAGTCCTGATGGTAGCCGTAACCGCCGTGGATCTGAACGCCTTCGTCTACGACGTAATCGAGCATCTCCGACCCGTACACCTTGACGATGGAGCACTCGGCGGCGAACTCTTCGACGGCCTTCATCATGCGGCGCGCGGCGTCGGGCTCATTCCAGGAGAAGCCTTCGAGATGTTCGGAGATCAGGCCTTCCACGCGGAAGGAGACGGATTCGGCCGCGTAGATGCGGATCGCCATTTCGGCGAGCTTGTGGCGGATGACGCCGAAGCTGGCGATTTCATGTCCAAACGCCTTGCGCTGTTTGGCATAGGCGAGTGAAATGGCGAGAACATTCTTCGCAGCGCCCACGGCGAACGGACCCAGTTTGAGGCGACCGATGTTCAGGATGTTGAACGCGATGATGTGACCGCGGCCGGGCTCGCCGAGAAGGTTTTCGACCGGGACCTTGACGTTGTCGAAGAAGACGGCGGTGGTGGAGCTTCCTTTAATCCCCATCTTTTTTTCTTCAGCGCCGCTCGAGACGCCGGGGAACGCGCGTTCGACGAGAAACGCGGAGAACTGCTCGCCGCCGATTTTCGCGAAGACGGTGAAGAAGTCCGCGTGGCCGCCGTTGGTGATCCACATCTTCTGGCCATTGAGGATGTAGTGCTTGCCATCGGGAGAGAGATCGGCGCGGGTTTTGATTGCCATCGCGTCGGAGCCGGTCTGCGGTTCGGTGAGGCAATAAGCGGCGACAAATTCGCAGGAGGAGAGCTTCGGCAGATAGCGCTGCTTTTGTTCTTCCGTGCCGAACAGGAGGAGGGGCAGTGTGCCGATTCCGGCGTGCGCGCCATGCCAGCCCGCGAACGAACCATCGCCCGCGATCTGCTCGGCGACGACCATCACGGAGGTCATATCCATCTCCATGCCGCCGTACTTTTCGGGCGTCAGAATGGCTTCAAGGCCGAGCGACGCGGCTTTGCGAAGCGTGGCGACGGCGAGCTTGAAATCGCCATGGAGGACCGCCTCGGCGTTCGGCGCCACCTCTCGGTCAAAGAATTCGCGCGCGGTGCGCGCAATCGCCTTGTGCTCTTCGGTGAGATCGGCGGGCGTGAAAACGCTGCTCGCCGGGTGCTCTTCAATCAAAAAGGACCCGCCGGTTTTGGCCATACTCTCTAGAGTAATTCGAAAATGCCCGCGGCGCCCTGCCCCCCGCCCACACACATGGTGACCATGCCGTATCGGAGGTGGCGGCGCTGCATCTCGCGGAGGAGCGTGGCGGTGAGTTTCGCGCCCGTGCAGCCCAGCGGATGCCCGAGCGCGAGCGCGCCGCCGTTGACGTTCACGATCTCGGGATTGAGCCCGGCGGTCTTCATCACGGCCAGGGCCTGGGCGGCGAAGGCTTCATTCAGCTCGATGAGTCCGATGTGATCCAGCTTGAGGCGCGCCATAGCGAGCGCTTTCGGGATGGCGACGACGGGGCCGATTCCCATGATTTCGGGCGGCACGCCGGCGGTTGCGAAGCTGACGAACCGCGCGATGGGCTTGAGGCCGAGCTCTGCGGCTTTGGTGTCCGACATGACGAGCGCCGCGGCCGCACCGTCGCTGGTCTGCGAGGAATTGCCGGCGGTCACGGTCCCGTTGGTCTGGAAGACGGGTTTGAGTTTAGCGAGCGCTTCGAGGGTGGTATCGGCGCGCGGACCTTCGTCTTTGTTGAAGATGGTTTCGCTGTGTTCGGGTTTGCCGTTTCCGTTAAGAGCTGTGGATTCGACGCGCACGGGAACGATTTCGGCGTCGAACTTGCCTTCGGCCTGCGCGCGCAGAGCGTTCTGGTGGCTCAGGAGCGCAAAGGCGTCTGCCTGCTCGCGGGACACGTCGTAACGTTCGCGGACGTTCTCGGCGGTCAGGCCCATGTTGATGTAGACCTCCGGCCGGTGTTCGGTGAACCAGGGGTTGGGCGCGGGGTTGTTGCCGGCGAACGGGATGAGGCTCATCGACTCGCTGCCGCCGGCGATCAGGATGTGCGCGGCGCCGGAGCGGATCTGGTTCGCGGCCAGCGCGATCGACTGAAGACCGGAGCTGCAGAAGCGATTGATGGTGACGCCGGGAACGGAATCCGGCAGTCCCGCGCGCAGGGCGGCAATGCGGGCCATGTTAGAGCCGGATTCGGCTTCCGGCATCGCGCAACCGAGGATGACGTCTTCGACGTCTTGGGGCGCCACCTGCGGATATTTATCGAGGAGGGCTTTGATGACGGTGGCGGCCAGATCATCCGGCCGTGTGTTTCGCAGGGCGCCGCGTGGGGCTTTGCCGACCGCGGTGCGGAGGCAATCGACAATGACCGCTTCAGGCATGGAACGGGTCTCCAGATTCAATGTCGCATATAGAGAGCCGTCATGTTGCGCTTCGATCCACGAGGCCAGCATGTGGCTACGATAAACCAGCAGGGAATTTCGCCGCTCCTTACCCACAACCTGGCAGATTTCGCGCGCTACTGGCAGGATGTGGAAGTGATCGCGTTAAACCCGTGAGCGGTTCCAGGCGAAGAGCGCGATTCCCGCAGCAACCGAAACATTCAGTGACGCGATTTTTCCGGCCATGGGGATGCGGATCAGCATGTCGCAGTTCTTCTTCACCAGATCGTGGAGGCCTTTCCCTTCTCCGCCCATGACGATGACGGAGTGGTCGGCGAAATCGACTTTGTCGTAGGTCGTTTCGCCGCGTTCGTCAAGGCCGTAGACGAAATAACCCATGTCTTTCAGGGTGCGGAGCGTCTGATTGATATTCGTCGCGCGGACCACCGGCAGATGTTCGAGCGCGCCCGCAGCCGATTTGGCGACGGTCTCGGTCAATCCCGCGGCGCGGCGTTCGGCAACGACTACCGCGCCAGCGCCGGCGGCGTGCGCCGTGCGGATGATCGCGCCGAGGTTGTGCGGGTCTTCCACGCCATCGAGAACCACAATCAATGGCGAATGCGGCGCGACGTCTTCGAGCTCGGCGTACTTTTTTTCCGCGCCGAGCGCGACGATGCCCTGATGCGATTTCGCGCCGGCCAGACGGTCAAGTGACGCACGGTCTTCGAAACGCACCGGCGTACCGAGACCTCGGGCCAGGTCGACGACTTCCTGCACACGTCCGCCACCGAGGCCCTTCGCGATGAGCACTCGCTCCAGGGGGCGCTTCGTGCGCAGAGCTTCAACGACGGGGTGAAATCCAATGAGAACGGCCAAGCCCGATTATCTAACGGCCGGACTGCTCAGGGAGGTTTCGTGCTCCACGTGCGTGTTGAGGCCGTTGTTGAAACGGTTCGTGAAATTGGCCAGCGCGATCACCAGCGTCAGTTCCACAATCTGTTCCTCATTGAAATGCTCCTGCAGATGCTCGCGGGTATCGAAATCCTCCGCGCACGCGCGGGTCATTTCGCGCGCGTAGTGGAGCGCGGCCTGCTCGGCGAGGGTGAAATTCTGGTTGGTTTCGCTTTCCAGATCTTCGATGGCGCGCTCGGAAAGACCGGCCTTCCGGCCACCCTTCAGGTGCGCTTCGGTACAGTATTCGCACTCATTGACGAAGGAGACGGCAAGATAAACCATCTCCTTTAGTCTGCGGTCGAGTGTGCCCGGTCCCATCACCGCGCTGTAGAAGCGGGGGAAACTGGCCAGCACATCGGGTTTGTGGGCCATCAGTCGATAGAAGTTGCTCGGTCCTGTCTTGCCTTCCAGCTCGGCAAGGGCTGCATTGTTGGCTGGATCCACGCCATGTACCATTTGAGCCATATGCCTGGATATTACCGCTATTTCGGGGCCGAAGGAAGCGTCCGCACCGAGTGTGGAAGAGTGGCGTGCGATCCGTCACGGCATTTGTCATCGGGGCTTTTCAGCAAATATGCAATCGCCATTGAAAACGGCAGGGACAGCGATACCGGCGCGTCATTCGCATGATTGCGGCAAGAGCGGCCTCACCGGGGCTCCCATCAGCCGCGATGGCCGAATCCGCGCGTCGACTGTCCAGACAATTTGTAAGACTGCCAAAAGAAACAAAAAGCCCACTGGATTGATCCAGCGGGCTTTTTGTTTTTAACTCAGTCCTGGTTAAACGTCCGACAGAAGCTGGACCGGGCCAGTCGCGTCGCCGAACTTCTCGGTCTGGACGCCGCCCTTTTGGAGCACCGTCATCAGCACGTTGTTCATCGGTGTTTCTTCTTTATAGGCGATATGGCGTCCGCCCTTGACCTGTCCGTTCGCCGACCCGACCATCACCAGCGGCAGATCGTCGTGGGTGTGCCGGTTGCCATCATTGATGCTGCTTCCGTAAAGCAGCAGCGAGTGATCCAGCAGCGAGCCGTCGCCATCCTGCGTGTTCTTCATCTTATCCACGTAGTAGGCGAACGTCTTGACGTGATATTCGTTGATCTTGATCGTCTTCTCGATTTTCTCGGGATCCAGCTGGTGGTGGGTTACCGAGTGGTGGCCGTCCGGCACGCCAATCTGCCGATAGGGGCGATTGCTGCCTTCCCGGGCGATCATGAACGTCCCGACGCGGGTCAGATCCGCCTGGAACGCCAGCACCTGCAGATCGATCATCAGCCTGGCATGCACGTCGAAATCATCGGGGATCCCGACCGGCTTCTCCATCAGCGGCATCTTGAAGTTCGCGTTCTGGGCTTCCGCAAGCTGAATGCGCCGCTCAATGTCGCGGATGCCATCCAGATATTCCGCCAGCTTGTTCTTGTCCCGCGATCCCAGCCCTGCCTTCATGCGCGAAACGTCTTCCATCATGAAGTCCAGAATGCTGCTGTCTTCCTTCATGCGGGCCAGCCGCGCCGCCGGATCGTTGCTCTGTCCGTCGCCGAACATTCGTTCGAACACCGCGCGCGGATTCGTTTCCACCGGATTGGGCGTTGTCGGCGAGCGCCAGGAAACCGTATTGGTGTAGGCGCAGCTATAGCCGGAATCGCAGCCACCGGCGAGACCCGCGGCCTCCAGGCCAAGCTCCATCGAGGCGATCTGCGTCTTCTGCCCGAATTCGCGCGCCGCAATCTGATCGGCCGAGATACCGGCGTGAATGTCGGCGCCTTCCGTCTTCTTCGGGTGCACGCCCGTCAGCCAGGTGGCGCCAGCGCGCGCATGGTCACCCGCGCCGTCACCGAGCGCGCGGCCGCCATTCTGCATCAGTCCGCTCAGTACGAGGACCTGATCCCGGTAGGGCTCGAGCGCCTTCATCGTCGACGCGAACTGGAAGTTCGCGCCGGTCGTGGCGGGTATCCACTCACCTTTCAGATTGATGATGCCGTTCGGGACGTAGACGAAGCCCAGGCGGACAGCCGGCTTGGTAGCCACCAGCTCCGCGGACGTCGCCATCGCGGGAATCATGGCATCCAGCAGCGGCAGCGCCGCCGTGACACCAAGTCCTCTCAGAAACGAGCGGCGCGCAATCGATTTTTTGGTGAGCAGCATTATCAACCTTCCTCAGTCTCGCTTCGCGAGAGTTACGTCCTCGGCTGCCTTTCTCATCTGGAAAGGCGAACTGTGAACAATGCCCAAAATAAGGGTCGACATCCGGAAATCATCCCTGGCCGCATCCCTCGTGATTGAACGAATTACCGGTTCATCGTAAGATTCTACTCCCCGGCCTAACGCGTAGGTCATCAGCTTCGTGGTGAAGGTGTTGATGAACTCCATCTTCTTATCCGTGACCAGCAGCCTGGTCAGGCCCGCTGGACCATTGAAAGCTACACCGCCCGGCAGCGTACCCGACGAATCAATTTTGGCGCCCGTGTCATCGAGAACTCGCCACTTGCCGATTCCGTTGAAGTTTTCGAGCGCAAATCCGATCGGATCCATACGCGAATGGCAGACGGCGCAGGTTGGATTAGCGCGGTGCTGCTCCATCGCCTGGCGTAGCGTCATTTTGCCGTCCGATCCATGTGGCTTCAGCGCCGGCACGTCCGGCGGTGGCGGTGGCGGTGGGGTTCCGAGCAGATTCTCCAGAATCCACTTGCCGCGCTGGACAACAGACGTTCGATTTGGATACGAAGTTACCGCCAGCAGGCTTCCCTGGCCGAGCAGTCCGCGCCGGTTCACGTCCTCCAGCGTCACCTTCCGGAACGCCGGGCCATAAACATTCGGGACGCCGTAGAAATCCGCCAGCCTCTCATTCAGGAACGTGTAATTGGCGCGGAGCAGGTCAAGCACACTGCCATCGTTCTGCAGCACGCTGCCGAAGAAGAGCTCGGTTTCCTTCTTGAAATCGTCGCGCAGCGTCTGATCGTATTCCGGGAAGACATCGTGGTCTTTCTTGTCCGACTCCACGTTGCGAAGGAAAAGCCACTGGCCGGCAAAACTCGTGACGAGCGATTCCGACTTGTCATCCGCCAGCATGCGACGCACCTGCTGATCGAGAACCGCAGGCTGGTGCAGCGTTCCGTTTGCCGCGAGCTTGAAGAGCTCCTCGTCCGGCATGCTGCTCCAGAGGAAATACGAAAGCCGCGAAGCCAGTTCATAATCGCCCAGCCGGAAAACGGCGTCCGGCTTAACACCGGGGGGGTCGCGTTCTTCGCGGAACAGGAAATTCGGGGAAACCAGCACGGCGCGGACGCCCGCTTCAATTCCTTTATCGAAAGAGCCGCTCTTTCGCTCTCGCTGGTAAAAGCCCATCAGCGGCGAAACGTCGGCTGCTGTCACCGGCCGCCGATAGGCCCGGCGCGTGAGGTTGGTGAAAATCTGGCGCGCGCACGCTTCGTCCTGGGCGGCTGTCGCCGGATGGCAGACAAAAATCTTCTTCCGGCTCGGCGTGTCGCCCGGGCCGGTCGGATTGTACGGCCCCAGGACCGAAATACTATATACGTTGCGCTGACCGCCGGCAACGGGGTCGAGCAGCTTCACACGGACATCATCCAACCGGAGATCCAGCTTCTGGGGTCCACCGATGCCCGCTCCACCGCCAGCCCCAGCCGCGCCACCCCGGCCGACCACAGCACCGGTCTGCTCCGGCTTAGGCGAGTCTTTCGGGTACGAAACACCAATGATCTGCGGACCCGCCTTCAAGGGCAGCCGTGTATCAATATGTGACCCGCGGTCATTCCCCTGAGCCATGGTTACCCGAATCACATACTCGGCATCCAGCGGGAAATTGTAATGAACCGCATATCCGCCGCGCGAACCGAGCGGCAAATCTTCGCTTACCCGAACGTCGGTCGGTGTACCGAAAGGAACCACAAACTCAGTTTCCTCGGCAGGGATGTCCATGGCGCCGACTGCGGTAGTCGCAATCTTCCTCGCGGCGGACATATATTTCTCCAGCAGCACCGGCGAGACGGAAAGGACATCACCAATATTGTCAAAGCCATAACCGGAATCATCGCCCGGCAGCAGTGCCGCCGCGTCCACGTCCAGGCCCAGCAGATCGCGGATCGTATTGCCATACTCCAGCCGGTTCAACCGGTGGATTGCCGGTGCGCCGGGATCCGGGTGCGCCATAGCATTCGCATCTAATTGATTTTCCAGCCACGCCGTGAACTTCGCGGAAGTTTGCTCATCGGGACGAGGCAGGCCGGGAGGGGGCATCTGGCCAGAGCCGAATTTGCGCAGCACGCGTTCCCAGGTTGCCGTATTGTCTCCCACCTTATCGATGTGAAGGCCCTCCAGCACGACCCCCGCAGTCTTGAGAGCCTCGCTGTGACACATCACACAATACTGGTCAATCATGTCCTGCTGGGCCTGGGCACCAGCGGCCGATGCGTGGGCCGCCCCCGGCTTCGCAGTCGCCTGCGGGGTAGCTTTTGCTGCCCCAGCGGCGGCCGTATGGCTCTGTGTCGCTGCGACTTTACGCACGGGAGCGACCTTCGCGGGGGTCTGGGCCAGCGCGGCAAGCACCGCGACAACTCCTACGCCGGCGGCAGCGGAAATGGGGAGTGACAGTGACCGCATGGTTTCCGGTTAATATTTTAGACTATCCTGAAGCTGAAAGTTCAAGCATAATTAAAAATTGGTATGACCTCTACATTCTTTTGCAATCGGTGGGCCGGTTTCGCTTGCCTCACCCTCGTCGCACTCGTCTCAGCCAGCGCCGCGGATCTGCGGCTGCTAAACGCGGTCAAATCGGGCGATAAGAAGGAGATTGCCACACTCCTGCGCGCCAAAGTAGATGTCAATGCGAGCCAGCCTGGGGGCGCCACCCCTCTGGCCTGGGCCGCTCAGCGCGCTGACAATGACACCGCGAAACTCCTGCTGGCCGCCGGCGCGAAGCCCGATACCGCTAACGACTACGGGGAATCGCCGCTGACGCTCGCCTGCGCCAACAGTGACACCGCTCTTGTGAAAAGCCTGCTCACCGCGGGCGCCAACGCCAGGGCCGTGCGTCTGAACGGCGAGACGGCGCTCATGATCTGCGCTGCGACGGGCAACGTGGAAGCCGTCAATCTTCTGCTGGCGAAAGGTGCGGACGTCGCTGCGGTGGACAAGGAAAAGGGCCAGAACGCCCTGATGTGGGCCGCGGCCGAAGGCCGGGCGGAAGTCGTGAAAACTCTTGCGGCGCACGGAGCCAACGTCAACGCCGTTTCAACCGGCAATTTCACTCCACTCATGTTTGCGGCGGAAAAGGGCGACGCCGACACCGTTAAAGCGCTGACGGCCGCCGGCGCCGATCCCAACAAAGCGATGCCGGACGGCACTACGGCAATTCTCATCGCCTCCAATCTGAAGAAGTCCGCCGCTGTCTCCGCGCTTCTCGTTACTGGCGCGAGCCCCACGGTCGCCGATCGCAACGGCAACACCCCTCTGCACTCAGCCGCACAGGCCGGCGATGCGGAATTAATTCATGAACTCATCGCGAAAGGCGCGAACCCGAATGCGAAGACCGCCACGACGGCCGCCGGTGGACGAGGTCGCGCCGGCGGCTTCGGACGCGGCGCCGCTCCAGGCCAGCGAACCCCGCTTATGGTCGCCGCGAAGGCCGGTCACGTCGACGCCATGAAGGCTCTTGTTGACGGCGGCGCCGACTTTAAACTCCGGGCCCAGGATGGAACCACGTTATTAATGGAAGCCGCGGGAAGCGGCAATGTCGAGGCGGTCAAGTACGCCTTCGATCTCGATCCGGATCCCAAGACTGTTCAGGCCACGAACCAGACCGGCAACAATGCGATCCATATGTCCGTGACCGCAACCAACGGTACGCCGCAGAAGAACACCTGCGAGGTAATTCAGTTCCTGGCAGACAAGGGTATCGACGTCGACGTGAAGAACGCTCAGGGCCGCACCGCAATCCAGATCGCCAACGTTCTGCCGATTGATACCGCTGTGACGCTCATGGTGGACATCCTGAAAAAAGAAGGCCGTAAGCCTCTTATCGATCCCAGCCGCTAAGTTGGGGGCGGACCTCCGGTCGCCCTCAGCGCGCTATCGAGGATCGTGGCACGTCGTGCATCCTGTCTGCGCGCGCGATTTGACGTGACACGGCTGACAGAAGTCCATCCTGGTGGTCTTTAACTGGTCCGTCACCACGTCTTCCGTCGAGATCGGCCCGTGGCACTGCTCGCACGTGACCTCGTTCTGCAGGTGGAAGCGGTGGTCGAAATTGACGAAGTCCTTCAGCTTGAAAACGCGAACCCAGGGAATCGGCTGCTTTTTATCCACTGATTCATTCAGCTTCGCAATCAGCGCTTCCTGATTCGGCGCCAGCGCATGGCATTCGAGGCATCGCGGCGCGTCCGGAATTCCCACTGGATCCCCGAATTTCTCCGGCAGCGTATGGCAATCGGCGCACTCCAGCTTCGCGGTTCCCACGTGCAGCTTATGACTGAACGCGATCGGCTGTGTCTGCGCGAACGCGAGACACGCCACACCCAGTAATAAAGAGAACTTCAAGCGAGACCAGAGCATACCACCGGAAACCGCCTCATCTTATCAGGCCCGGTCGAAACTGCTATCGTCGTGAACATGGCAAGGCCGGTGGCACTGATCACAGGCGCATCCAGCGGCATCGGCGAAACGTTTGCGCGCAAATTGGCGGCGCGGGGATTCGATCTGATTCTGGTTGCGCGCCGCGAAGAGAAGTTGCGCGAGCTGGCGACCCGGTTACCGGTAAATGCCCGCATCGTTGCGGCGGACCTCACCCAGGAAGGGGGCCTCACGGCCACGGAAACCGCTATCCGCGAGTGCCCCGATCTCGAGCTACTGGTCAATAACGCGGGATTCGGCACGCTGGGACGCTTCTGGGAGGCGGACCTGCACGGCCAGGAACAAATGCATCGCCTCCACGTGATGGCGATGATGCGCCTCACCCACACGGCGCTCAGGGCCATGGTGCCGCGCGATCGCGGCGGCGTTATCAACGTTTCGTCCGTCGCGGCCTTCGGACAGACCGAAGGCAACGTCAGCTACTGCGCCACCAAAACGTGGGCGAATGCGTTCACGCAGGGACTCGATATCGAACTGAACGGCATTCGCTCAAAAGTCAAAGTACAGGCGCTCTGCCCCGGCTTCACGTTCAGCGAATTTCACGACGTGCTCGGCGTCGATCGCGCCAACATCCCCGGTTTTCTGTGGCTTCAGGCCGACGCGGTTGTCGACGCCTCCCTCCGCGGGCTCGACCGCGGCGAAGTCATCGTCATCCCCGGCGCCCTCTACCGCATTGGCTCCGCACTCATGCGCCACACTTCACACAGCCTGCGGAAGCGAATCGGTAAGCCCTGGGGAAAGGATAAGCGCGTTTGATCGTCGAGTGCGTTCCGAATTTTTCCGAAGGCCGCGATCGCGCTGTCATTGCGGCCCTCGAACAGTCCGTTCGTGACGTGCGCGGTGTTCGCCTCCTGAATTCCACTTCCGACGCCGATCACAATCGCTCCGTACTGACCTTCGCCGGCGATCCCGCCGCCGTGGCGAATGCCGCCTTCGCGTCGGTCGCGACAGCCGTGGCCAAAATCGATCTGACGCAGCACGAAGGCGTCCACCCACGCGTCGGGGCGGCGGATGTGGTTCCCTTCGTTCCCGTCGAAGGCGTCACCCTCGAGGACTGTTCCGCGCTCGCCCACGCCACGGGCGAGCGCATCTGGAACGAACTGCGCGTTCCCGTCTTTTTTTATGAGGCAGCGGCGAAACGCCCCGAATGCGCGCGTCTCGAAAACATCCGCCGCCGCGCCGACGCGGATGTCTCGCCTGATATCGGCCAGGGCCGTCATCCCACCGCCGGATACTGTGTGATCGGCGCGAGAGAATTTCTGATCGCCTGGAATATTATTCTTCGGAGCAACGATCTCGCCGCCGCGAAATCCATCGCCAGGGAAATCCGCGAATCGAATGGCGGACTGCCCGCCCTGAAAGCGCTCGGACTCGAACTGACCTCGCAGGGAAAGGTTCAGGTCTCCATGAATCTCGTCGATTTTCGCCGCACGCCGCTGCACATCGTGTTTGACGCGGTTCGCCGTGGCGCCGAAAAACGGGGCCTGCAAATCGAAGGCAGCGAGCTGATCGGGCTCATCCCGCAGGCCGCTCTCGACGCCTCCGAAGGTCACGATTTGCACTGGCTAAACATGCGTTCTGACCTTATTCTGGAAACATGTTTGTCCGCCTCTCGCTGATTCTGCTTGCGCTTGGTCTTGCGCACGCGCAGCCGGCCGTCGAAGGCTCGCCCGTCGAGCTCGCCTCGCTGCGCTATATCGATATCGCACAAGGCGCGGGGGCGCCTGCCGCGGCCGGCAAACGCTTCACCGTTCACTACACCGGCTGGCTGCGCGATGGTACTAAGTTCGATTCCTCCGTCGATCGTAAAGAGCCCTTCGATTTCATCCAGGGCCGCCGCCAGGTCATAGCCGGCTGGGATATCGGCTTCGAAGGCATGCGCGTGGGCGGCAAGCGTCGCCTCTACGTTCCGTATCAGTTGGCCTATGGCGAGACTGGCTCCGGACCGATTCCCCCAAAAGCCGAGCTGATCTTCGATGTCGAGCTGCTGAACGTCGAAGATGTCCCCACCGTGGTTCCTGCAATTGATGTGCTCCAGCCCTTCGCTGATCTCGAAAGTCGCGTGATGGCGCTCGCCCGCATCATCCCGGACGAGAAATATTCGTGGCGTCCGAATCCCTCTTCCCGCTCCTTCGCCCAGATTTTCATGCGGATCGCGGACACAGCGAAACTTCTCGATTCGCTCGCCGATGACGAAATCAAAACCGGCGATCTCGCCGGGAAGCTGGCTGAAAAAGATCAGACGCCGCCGCGCGGCAAGTATACGATCCTCGTCGCGCTCAGCGAAAATCTCGCCGAGGTCCACAAGGATATGGAAGGAGTGCGCAACGGATTT
>Ga0070658_10002612_pt1 | contig 15009 bp, 17 predicted proteins | sample KBSC13metaG_FD_64664 | JGI IMG/M metagenome (GOLD analysis project Ga0070658, IMG submission 64664) | Corn rhizosphere microbial communities from Kellogg Biological Station, Michigan, USA - KBS C1-3 metaG | ecosystem: Host-associated > Plants > Roots > Rhizosphere > Soil ...
CGAAGCTGCGCTAGCAGGCACGGCGATCGACACTGGCAAAATGAAAGCGAGGGCAAAAAGTCCGCCACGCACAAAGGTCATCTCTGCTCTCCTCAGAACCACCAACCGCGTCGCTTACCGCACTTGTCCGCCTATTGCTAATTGATTGAAGGCGGCTGGTCTGGAAGATCGCGCAGGTCCCCCTTCTTGAAACCGACATTGACGGCCACTTCGAAAATGGCTGCCGCTCGCGGAAAGTTGACGCGCGGCTCTTGGGGAGTCAGCCTGAACATCAGACCGTCAACTCTCGCCGCGGCTCTGTCAGACGAACGTGGCAGGCTGGGGTGCTGAGTGCTCGCGGCCGCGGATGAGCCGCAAATCCCGAGCAAAGCCACCCTCTCCGTTCCGCTACTTCAACTCCTCGCCCGAGGTGATCCGCCTGGCCGAGTGGCAATCACCCATGGCCTGAGGCTTGCGCCATCAAGCGACACCTGCGTCGATCGGAGACAGGCTGCGATTAGGCCGACAGCACCTGTCAGTCCGCTATCCGGCCAAATGCGGGAGTTCGAAATCGCGTTGGCTCGACCGAAGTGCGGCGGAAGCAAAGTTACCTCGGCAGCGATAGGCTCGACATGGGCATCGTGCGGCCGAACAACGCCGCGATCAGCATGATCGCCGTTCCGGTGCCGAAGTTCCACAGCAGGATCATCGCGCTGGCGTCGAGCGCATGGAGCAGATCCATCGCTACGCCGGCTGTGGCTGCGACTGCCAGGCTGCCGGCGAGAGTCGGCAGCACTCGGCGTACCGCTCCCGACCGTCGCAACATCAGCAGCATCAGCAGCCACAGCGGCAGGCTGGTGAGAACGACGGTCGCGAAGCAGCGTGCCGTGTCGCCCATCATCATCGCGCCGGCATCGTAGCGCACCCAGTGGGTCAGGCACTGCCGACCGACCGCCGCGAGCCAAAGAAGCAGCGGCGGCGCCGGCAGTAGCGCCCATAGGCGTGAGCGGCCGGGCACCGCCAGCGCGAAGGCGGCTGCGGCTGCGCAGATCGCCGTGGCTGCCGCACCGCCGAGTGCGAGTGCGAACGAGCTGTCGGACAGCCGCTGCGCGAGGTCGGCGCGCACGCCCTGGCTCACGGCGAGGAGGATGACCACACCCGCCGCCACGAGAGCCCAACATGCGGCGCGGAAGACCGGCGAGCGCAGGCGGCGGACGGGCTTGAGTTCGCCGGCCAGAACATCGATCAGCTCAGGCGTGCGAATCATGGCCGCGGCCCTTCGAGCAGGCGCCGCCGTAGCGCCTTCAGCGCTCTATGCGTGGCAGCCTTGAGAGCGCCAATGCTCCGTCCGGTCTGCGCCGCGGCGTCGGCAAGCGATTGCTCCTCGAGCCTCAGCAGGCGGATCGCCTGAGCCTGCTCGGGCGTCAGATCGTCGAGCGCGGCCTCGAGAGCGCGATTGTCGAGCACGGTCTTGTCCTGTCGCCTCGGCGCGTTGCCCACGACATCGGCGGCTGCCTCAGACAGCTTGTGGCGTCGCCGCATGCGCCGCAGCCGGTCGGCGACGCGGCGGTTGGCGATAGCCACGAGCCAGGGACCGAACGGGCGCCCCGGATCGTAGCTCTGCCGCACCTCATGAACAGTGATCAGTGTGTCCTGCACCGCGTCCTCAGCCTCCTCGGGCGAGCCGAGGCGAGCCAAGGCGCGAGCGCGCAGGTAAGGCGCTACTGCGGTAAGCAGACGGCGATAAGCATCGCCGTCGCCGGACTGGGCGCGAGCCATCATGATCGACCAGTCGAGCTCATAATTCGTCTGCTCGCCTTCTGTGTGCTGCGCCGGTGCCACCAGTCTGAGGTTCGACCTCTCGCCGGTCACGACGCGCTCCGCGGCCGCGAGTCGCCCATGCGCCGCGTCATCAGATAATCAAGCGAGAGCGGACCAGCACCCAGCGCGATGAGCGCAAGCGCCATCGCGGCCCACGGCAAGTGGTAGGTCGCCCACGCTTCCGGAACGACCAGCTCTATCACGCCGGTCATGATCAGCAGCCCGAGCGCGCTGATGCGCGTCGCGAGACCCAGCAGCAGCAGCACAGGCAAGAGGATCTCCAGCACTCCGTCGATATAGGCGAACATAAGCGGCGCCGGAAACGGAACCGCTTGCCCGAGCAGGTGGAGGCGGAACTCGTCGGAGAAAAGGTAAGTGGCGGCCGGAGACAGCACGCCGGGCGCCTCCCACTTGGTAAGGGCCGAGCGGAAGAACGGCAGCGCCAGGGCGACGCGCAGCACCGGGGGCGCGAGGAGCAACGCGAAGGCCGCGAGGCGGTCGAGGCCCTTGCGCAAGCTCATGCGTCGGCCCCAGACGCGGCGAACGCGCCAAGCGACCACAGTACCTCCAGTTCCAAGCCGACATAGACGGGATTACCCGAGGCGGCGGCCTCGATCAGCGCGGCGGCTTTCTCGGAGACGCGGCACGCCTGCACTTCGGCGGCGGGGCGGGTGACGAGGACGATGTCCCCTTCGTCGGAAAGTTCCAGCGGCGGCGGCTCGGCATCGGCCTGATTGGCCTGCCAGATCGTCAGGATCGGGAAACGGGAACGTATGACCCGCGCGGCCGGATGCAGCCGCAGGGGCGCTCCGCTCACAGCCCCGGTGAAAGCGAGCGGTTCGGCCTCGGCGGCATGGTAAGCTTCGACCCAAGCGCGTTCGAGGCGTGCCACGTCCGCGAGATAAGACAGGCTGCTCGCCGGAGGAAAGTCTTTGATAAATTCGGCAAAGCCCGTGCCGTATTCGAGCATCACCGGCGAGCGCGGCGGATTGGCGCGCGCGAACTCCCCGGCCATGGCTCGAAAGAACTCGTCGCCGACGAGCCGGCACACGACCGGAAAGGCCTCGCGCAGCCCTTCGATCAGGCCGACCATCACGTTGTTGCGGTAGACGCCGAAGCGGTCGGCTCCGGCGGGTACGCCAAGGCTCCGCAAGTCCGGGGGGACCGGCAACTCGGGTCCGAGCAGCGCCGCCGCGAACGTCGCCTGCGAATCAGCCAGCCGCGACACGCAGCGGCTCCTCGGCGGAGATCGTCGCCGCCTCCGCCCGCGCCGCTTCAGAGGCGAGCTCATCCCAGGCGGGAATATCGGCATCGCGCTCGATCAGCGTCGGCATCGGACCCGTCAGGCGAAGCACGTCAGAATAAAGCACCCACACCGTTTCATCGACGCGGCGATCATGGCTGTCGATCAGCAGCGGCCGGCCTTGCGCGTCCTGCCGCGTCGCAAACCCGGCGAGGTGAATTTCTCCGACCGTTTCGAGCGGCAGCCGCTGCAGGTAGTCGTGCGGGTCACGCGCATGATTGGTGCAGCTGACATGGACGTTGCTCACGTCGAGCAGTAGCCCGCAGCCGGTGCGACGGACCACTTCCGCGATGAACTCGGGCTCGTCGTAGTCGCCGTCGGTGTAGCCGAGGTAGGTCGCCGGGTTTTCCAGCAGCATGGGGCGGCGCAGCGCGGACTGGACCCGGTCGATATGGCCGCACACCAGCTCCAGCACTTCGCGGATGTAGGGAATCGGCAGCAAGTCGTCGAGGAACGCGCCGTCGTGCGACGACCAGGCGAGATGCTCCGACACCGCCTGCGGTTGATAGCGAGCAACCAGCGCGGCCAGCCTCGCGAGGTGGGCTTCGTCGAGCGGCTCGGCGCCGCCGAGCGACAGGCCGACGCCGTGGATCGACAGCGGGTAGATATCGCGGATGGCGGTGAGGTAGCGATGCGGCGGTCCGCCAGCGCCCATGTAGTTCTCCGCGTGCACTTCGAAGAAGCCGATGCCGGGCCGGGTCTCGAGGATTGTGCGGTAGTGGCAGGGCTTGAGCCCGACGCCGCCGCGGCGTGGCAGGTTCGAGGCAGGGGTTGGCGTGCTCATGCAGCGAATGCCGGGCCGGGGGGGGCACCGGCCCGGCTCCGGTTCAGGCGAGCGCCGTGAGGCTGCCGTGGCCCTTGGGAGTGGTGATCCGGGTGCAGGTGCCCTTCGGTTCGAGCTTGAAGGCGTTGCCCTGGTAATCGGCGGTGCTGGTGCCCGCGCATGTGGTGCCCGCGCCGGCGTAGCAATCGTTCTTGCCGGCCTTGGCGACGCCGAAGCACTTCTCCATTTTCCCTGAAGCGACCTCGTTGGCCGTCATCTTGCGCGCTTTCATCATTTCGGCCTCGCTCATGCTGGCCATCTGTGTCGTCCCGTTCGGGCCGGTCATGGTGCTGCTTTGCATCGAGCCGCTCTCCATGCTGCTGGTCGGCGTAGCTTCGGCCATCTGCGAGCCATTGTTGGCGGTCTTGTCGGACGAACCCTGCGAACACGCGGCCAGCGCGGCGACCGACGCAGCGGCGAGGAAGAGGCGAGAAGTCATGTGAATTCCTTTCGAGGTGCAACAAGCGGAGCGAGAGGGGATGTCTCACCTCTCGCTCCTGCCGGATATTCGCCCCGCCGATTGGAAAGGTTACGCAGGCGCGGAAATTAATTAGGTTGAATGATTTGGAGCCAGTCGTCTGCTTTGAGAAATTCGGCACAACGGCATCGGCCAATTCCCGCCTTGGCTCTGTCAGACCAACGTGGCAGGCGAGGGTGCTGAGTGCTAGCGGCCGCGGATGAGCCGCAAATCCCGAGCGAAGCCACCCTCTCCATTCCGCTACTTCAACTCCTCACCCGAGGTGATCCGGCTGGTGGTGATGATGTACGTCCGCTTCCCGCTGAGCTTGCGCAACGTGGAGGATCTTCTCGCTGAGCGCGACATCGACCTATGTCACGAGACCGTGCGGCATTGGTGGAACAGGTTCGGTCCGCTGTTTGCTGCTGACGTGCGCCGGCAGCGGGTCAGCCGCATGCGCGGTTTCCGGCAATGGAAGTGGCACCTCGACGAGGTCTAAGTGAAGATCGACGGCGAGATGCATTTCCTGCGGCGAGCGGTGGACCAGAAGGCGAGATCCTCGAGAGCTACGTCACCAAGACCAGGGACAAGGCCGCCGCGCTCGCCTTCATGAAGAAGGCGCTCAAGACCCGCCGCTCGGCCGCACTTGCCGAGTGGCAATCGCTCATGGCCTGAGCCTTGCGCCATCAAGCGACAGCTGCGTCGATCGGAGACTCGCTGCGATTGGCCGACAGCACCCTCGCCCATCATCGCCTGATATCCTGCAGCATCAAAATGCTGAATCAGACACCCGCGGCTACGTCAAGAGCGACTTTTTCAGCGGCATCGACGAGACCACAGAGATATACGAGAAGGCCATTGCCCCGCGATCAGTGAGACCGGCTTTGAGCCGGTGAGAATTGACCGCAAGGAACACATCAACAAGGTCGACGACGAGATCGTCGCAGAGACAAAGCGGGCCCGCTTTGTCTTCGCGGACTTCACGATCGTGCGGAAGAGCGTGGCAAAGTCCGAGGTCACTCTTTCGATTCCGACCTTGGCGAAAATCGCCGTCAGTGCGGCGAAGGATGCCGACAGGAGCGCCCAAAACTGCCAAGCACCAAGAATCCTCATGAGCCCCCGGACAGTCTAATCAGGTGAAAGAAGAAAAAAGACCGCCGGCTGGTTGGTTGTGAGCCTTTATCATCGATTGCCTCTACCATTCGACATTGTGGTTTCGTTTCGGCGAGCGTTTGCTATTGCGCTGACCCGCGGCGCTGAGCACCTGTGGGATTGAACTCCAGCCAGAGCATGCCAGCAAACAGGATGCTGGCCCCACCGGCGTAACCAGCCAAGACGTCGGTTACCCAGTGAACGCCAAGATAGATACGCGACAGGCCAATCAGGAACGCCAGCACGATAGACGCTGCGCCAATCCATACGCGCCAGGGCGGGACGAGCCGGCCGATCACGACGGCGGACATTCCATAGATCGCCGTTGCAGCCATCGCATGGCCGCTCGGGAAACTGTAGCTGTGCAAGGTCGCAATTTCCTGAAAGAGGTCAGGCCGCGGTCTCGCAAAAGCGTCCTTAAGTGCGAAGTTAAGCGCCTCGTTGACGAAGATGACGCCAAGCAAGCCGGTGAGCGCCGGTCGATCTCCCCTGCGCCAGCACCAGGTCAGAACTGCCAGTGTGACCGCCGTGACGACCGGGAACGATCCAATGAACGTGAACAGTCGCATCACGACGTCGAGTGCCGGCGTGTCGAACCCATGGACAGTGAGGCTAACGGCGCGGTCGAAACTAGTGGATTCGTGATCCGTGACCTCGTCAGCAATCCTTGCGAAGAGAGCCGCGCTTCCCAGCGTGAACAGGCCCAGTGCAGCAAGGCGTTTGTCCAGGGCCGCTGGCAAGTATTTGTCGAGTTTATTGTTGAGCCACGTGCGGCGTCGCAGGAGCAACGCCGCAATACCGACAACAAGCAGACCTGCAAGAAACAGTCCGGCGTGCCCGACCCATTGTTCCAGCGCCTTCCAGCTCGCTCCGAAAAGGTAACCGAGCGCCGCGTAGGCAGTCGCCCATGCGATTGCCCCGAGCAGGTTCCAACCGAAGAAAGAGCGCCAGGGCATTCGGCTGGCACCGGCGAGAAGGGCACCAATCGTCTGGAGGCCGGTGACAAAGCGCGCGAGAAAAACCGACTTCGGCCCATGCCTTTCAAAGAAGCGTTCGGCCTTTTCGACGGTCTCGGGCGTGAGGAGGATGCGATGACCGTATCTGATCAGGAGCGTGCGGCCTCCGCGCCGACCGATCAGATAACCGATGTTGTCACCGAGAACCGCCGCGAGCACGCCGGTCGCAATCACCAGCGGCAGCCACAGATGGCCCTGCTGTGCAAGAGCGCCGCCCGCAAGCATCACGGTGTGCCCCGGCGACGGCACCCCGGCGTTCTCCAAGAGCACTGCTCCGAAGATGAGCAGATACCCGTAGCGGGCGAACAGCGAAATCAGCTCGGAGGACAAGTGTCATCCGTCCATGGGAATTCGATGCAGAAGCCCCTGGTCAGCTTGTCGAGACACATGAGTGGAACGAATGCCAGGTGTCTCGAAGGCTTGATCATCGTGGGCGCTCCGCCATTCCCTTTTCTAACGCCGGATCGCAGGTTCTACCGGAGAAGGCAAAACTGCCGAACGAAAGTTGGGAAATTGTATCCTCTCCTCGTCCGTCAGCCAATGTAAGGGGGCCTAGCTCCTTATTTGTGCAATGCTGCACCGCTATGGAGAGTTAAGTGATGACCCCTGTTGTGAAACGTCTGCCCCTGATTGTTGCCCTGCTGGCGCTTCCGTTCGCGGCGAACGCCGCGCCGCCACACAAGATCGGCGAGGCAAAGGCCAAGGCGATCGCGCTCAAGGCAGCGCCAGGCAAGATCGTCGAGTCCGATTTTGAGAAGGAGAACGGCGGCTGGCGCTATTCGTTCGACATTCGCCAGGGCAAGCGCATCCACGAAATCGGCGTCGATGCCTACACCGGCAAGATTGTCGAGAGCAGCTACGAGAAAGCCGGCGATAAGGACTGACGCCAGCCCATGCGCATCCTGATCGCTGAGGATGACGCCGAAACGGCCGAGTTCGTCGAGCGTGGGCTCCGCGAACTCGGCCATAACGTCGCGGTTGTCGGCGACGGGAGCGACGCCTTGCATCTCGGGCTCGGCGAGAGCTTCGACTTGCTCATACTTGATCGGATGCTGCCCGGTCTCGACGGCGTCTCGGTTGTGCGCCGTCTGCGCGCCGGCGATGTCGGCGCACCAATCCTCATTCTGACGGCGCTGGGTAAGATCGAAGACCGGGTCGAAGGCCTGGATGCCGGGGCGGATGATTATCTCGTTAAGCCGTTTAGCTTCAGTGAGTTGGCTGCGCGAGTGAACGCCCTCGGCCGCCGGCCGCCGCCACGGACGATCGTGACCAGGCTGTTCGCTGCTGGGATCGAGATGGATCTCCTCTCGCGCGAGGTCCGTCGCGACGGAAAGATCATCCCGCTTCAACCGCGCGAGTTTCAGCTGCTCGAACAACTCTTGCGCCACGCGGGCGAGTTCGTAACCCGCACGATGCTGCTCGAATGGGTGTGGGATTTCCATTTCGATCCGCAGACGAAGATCGTCGAGACGCACATCAGTCGACTTCGCTCGAAGTTGAACGAAGGCGGCTTACCAGATCCCATCGAAACCGTGCGTGGTGTCGGCTATCGGATCCGGGCACAATGACGGCTATCATCCGCAGCGCCGCTTACCGTATGGCCTTTGCCGTTTCACTGGCGTTTGCCCTGGCAACTTCGCTGTTGGGCGCGGCGGTTTTCTATGCGGCCCACGCCGCCTTCGCCCAAGAAATGGATGCAAGCATCGAGCTAGCCGCGAAAGGCTTGATGGCTGAATACCGGGACGACGGTATAGATGGACTTTCGGAAGCAATCCTCCAGCGCGAGGGTGGCAGTCCCGACGCCCTCGGCTACGCCCTATTCGATCCGGCTGGAAAGCGGGTCGGCGGGAATCTGAACACCGGAATGCCGGCACTGGGCTGGCACACCATCAACTTTATCGATCCGGTCGAAGGACCTGATCCGGCGCGAGCGATGGTTACACCGCTGTCAGGGGGTTACCGGTTGGTCGTAGCTGCGGATCTTGAGCCCCTGGACCAGATCGACCGGACAATCTTGACGTTGTTCGCCGCGGCCTTTGCCGCGCTGTTGTTCATTGGCTTGGTCGGCGCGCTAGTGTTCGGTGGGTATTTGCGAGCCAGGCTCGCGCGGATCGAGGGGACCGCCAAGGAGATCATTGCCGGCGATCTTTCGCGACGGATGGTGATGGGGCCCCGTAATGATGAGTTCGACCGGGTGGCGGCCTCGCTTAATGGCATGCTCGACCGGATCGCCAGTCTTGTCACGAACCTGCGCCAGGTCACCAGCGATCTCGCCCACGATTTGCGGACCCCATTGGCACGTCTGCGCAATCAGCTCGAGATGCTTCAAGGGCAAGTGGGATCGGACGATCGTCGCGCCGCCGTGGACGCCGCGGTCGAGCGGGCCGACGAAGTTCTGCAGTTGTTCGATGCCATCCTGCGGATATCCGAGCTCGAAGAGGGTAGCCTGCGAAGCCGATTTGAACATGTCGACCTGTGCCAGTTGATGCGCGACTTGGGCGAGACCCATGCACCGTTGGCCGAGGATGCCGGCAAGACCTTGTCCACGAAGAGCCATGGGCACTGTATTGTCGAAGGGGATCGCGAGCTTATGGCCCAAGCCATTATAAACCTGATCGAGAACGCGTTGCGGCACACACCGCTCGGGACCGCCATCGTGATCGGAGCCAGAAGGGCTTTGAACGAAGTCGTGGCCTTCGTCCGGGACAGCGGCCCCGGCATTGCCGAAGCGGAGCGCGAGCGGGTTCTGGAACGTTTCGTGCGTCTTGAAGAAGCCCGCTCCACCCCCGGGCACGGCCTTGGACTAAGCCTCGTAAAAGCGATCGCTGACGCGCACCACGCACGAATAACCATGTTCGCAAAGGACGGATTTGAAGTGGCGCTTCGTTTTCCCGCGGCCTCGGCGTCACACCCCTCGGGATTGTCCTGAGCTCGCCGAAAGGAGGAGCCGCGACGGGCCGAACCTTAGCGTCGAATGCTACCAAATATACAAATTCCCAATCTAGCGCTTCCGGTGCCGCAACAGCGGAACGAACCCGCCAGGGAACGATTACCGCGCCATTACCACTGCCAAATGGATGAGCATGTCTTCCAGTACCAACCGTCCGATGCTCAACAAGGTGCCGCTCGTCACGCTGGCGTTCTGGATCATCAAAATCCTGGCGACAACCGTGGGCGAAACGGGAGCCGATTACCTTAACTTCAATCTTGGCTTTGGCCTCACAGCCACTTCACTTCTTGCGGCCATCGTCTTGCTCGGTTTCCTCTGGCTCCAATTGCGCCAGGACCGGTACGTTCCGTGGATCTACTGGATCACTGTCGTGTTCCTCAGCGTGGTCGGCACCCTGATCACGGACAACCTGAGCGACAACCTTGGCGTCAGTCTCTACGTTTCCAGCGCTGTCTTTGCGGTGGCGCTGGCGGCGACGTTCATCGTCTGGCAGCGGACCGAACACACATTGTCTATCCATGACATCGACACCCCTCGCCGAGAAGCATTCTACTGGCTGGCAATCCTCTTCACGTTCGCGTTGGGTACGGCTGCAGGCGACTTGCTCTCTGAGCAAATGGGTCTTGGTTACGCATTCTCGGGCGCCATTTTCGGCAGCCTGATCGCGTTGATCACGATTGGCTATTACACCGGTGTGCTTCCTGCGGTCCCGGCGTTCTGGTCGGCCTATGTTCTGACCAGGCCGCTTGGCGCATCGATGGGCGACTTTCTGACCCAGGCACCAAAACAAGGCGGCCTCGGCCTTTCGACCGCAACGGTGTCGGAAGTGTTTCTCGCCATCATCGTGGCGTTGGTCATCTATTTGACGCTGACGCGGATCGACGCCATCGAACGCGAAGCGCAGGGCGCGCCGAGAGATTAGCGAACGTTTTGATTGCACCTATCGCGGCCTGCTCAAGCTCTGATGATTCCGCAGATCAGTGCGGTTCCTTCAGGTGCTGACGCGCAAAGTGCGCCACTGGCAGGTCTTGTCGCCCCTTTTGCTTCGGGCGCTGCGGCTGCGCGGCGTGCGCCGCGCCGTCGCGTTACCAGGCCCGCTAGCAGAGTATACGCTTTGCGCTAGAGCATGCGAAAAGCTGCTGATCATCCAGCTCTCCATGCCTGGTCAAACTTCTCGTTATTCACCTCGTTAGCAAGCACATATACATCGCCCTCTCTTGAGCGGTAGACCCGGTGGTAGCTGACCGCGAGCAGGTTCGAGAGGTAAGGAAATTCGGTAGTCGGGTAGCGCGCGTCTGGTCCGGTCTCGGCGTCGATGATGAAGCGGGGCAAATGGACGAAGTCTTTCTTCAGGTTTTGCCAAGAGCCCCGAACGATACGGTCCTTCGTCGAGACTCCGCGCAACGGCATGCCGAAGATGTAACCGGTCAAAGGGAACGTCGCGATATAGCGCGAGGCTGGCTGGCGCTGCGCCTCAAGGTACATGCCCGTGGCTTGGCCCCAAACGAACAGCCGATCGCGGGGCAAGGAGTGTTCCGCGACGAAGCGTGCCGGCGGCGACGCGGCGCGCTCCTCGCTAAGCTGTCGAAGTTGGACCACCACGGTCACCGCCGCGCCGACCCCGAGCCAGCCCGCAGCCCGTCGCAGCTGCCGGGCGCTCGCAGCGTCTGCAGAATATCGTTGGACCAGTATGGCGTAGAAAGGACAACAAAGGACCGCAAGCGGGGGGATCAGCTGGATGTAATAGTGCGGATAAAACCGCCCTCCGGCAGCGACTCCGATAATAGAAACAATGGCCCAGCCACCGGTCGTCGCGAGCTCGTCTCTGTGACCGCTCCACGCTGCTGCCAATTGAGCCCGAAAGAACACCGGCGCAATAATAATTGGGAGCGCCGCCGCCGCAAACAGCGCGGTGTGCTCTAATGCCCGCTCCCAGAAAACATATTGGATGCTATGATCAGTGATCGTCCAGTAGTAGGCCTCGGCGAGGATGCCGTCGCGGTACAGCGCCAGCGCGACCAGCCCGAGTACAAACGCAAATCCGGCCCCGAACAGGGATGCGGCCCACAGCCCGGCTCTCGGGCGGCAGCCTTCCTCAGCCACGCCATTCGACAACAGCAGATATAGCCCTAGTGGAAGAGCCGCGATGGCAGCGGGCTGTTTCAGCAGGAAGGCGAACCCCAGCAGTCCTCCAGCCAGCACGACTTCCAGGCGATTCCTAGTCCTCCCCAGGCATCCCAGTCCAAGCGCGTAGCCCCAGACGATCGGCAGGTTCATCAGAACCTCGCCATTGAACGCCAGGTTTTTGGCCGTCGCGAATGGCTGAAGAACAGAATAGAACCCCGCGGCCAGGATGCCGGCGGTCCGGCCATGCAGAGTGCTGCCGATCACGTAGAGGCCCACCATCGTCAGCAGGACCCATCCAACGGCTACCCAGTGAAGCGCTGCCCAGTTGTACTTCCCGAAAGCATCGAAAACGCTTGAATAAACCCAGAAAAGTAGCGGCGGCTTGCGCTCGATCGCGTTGCGGTAGGGCAGGCCGCCATCGAGCATCACGTTCGCAACCACGGCGTAGACCTTCTCGTCGTCGATCGCCGCCGGGTGCAGGATCGCCGGGAGGCGGGTCAGAATGGTCAAAACGATGAGGCCAAACCAGGCCTTGGCGTGCGTCATTCCGCAACATCCGACAAGTGGGGCATCGATCGCCAACTTAAGTGCAGCACAATCAACCCCGCCTTCTTCCGCTCGGCCCCTATGCCCTTCCCGAACGCGTTCAGGGACGCCACATTGCCCTTTGCCCGCGCGCTGTTACTACCCGAACTGCCGAGGGCGCGGAGTTCGACCATACCTATCGTCTGCATCGACTGCCGATATATCAGGAACCGCCCGAGCGGTATCTCTGTCGTGGTCCAAGAGCTCGTGAACTACGCGCCGATACTCGCGCCCGATTTGACCTTCCGCCTGCTTAAGCATCCCGAGGCGCCTGCACGGATTTCGATAGCGCCCAATGTTGAGGAGACGGTGCTCGCGCACGCGGCCAACGGACCGGTCACCATGTGGGCTCTACCAGCGGTAACCAGTTTTCGCGACGTCGCACTCTACCACGGCACGTTCAATATCATGCCAGCCGGACTGAAGGTTCCGACTGTCACTACAATCCACGATACGATGTGGCTCGATCATCCAGAGTGGGCGGCCTCCCACGGTTGGCGGGGCAGGGTTGATCGGTTGTTCTACCGCCATGGAATACGTCGCGCGATTGAGCAATCGTCGCTGATCGCGACCGTGAGCACGGCGACCCGCAACGATATCGCGGCGATCGCTCCATTGGCCGCCGATCGACTGAGGGTTACGAGATCGGGGGTAAGCGCAGATTTCCATCCTATCGGAGAGAGACGCACGATTGCCGACTGGCGTCGACAACTGGGCTGCCGGTCCTTCGTGCTCACCGTCGGACAGTTTTCGCCCTACAAGAACCAGGAGGCAGCCCTGCGAGCGTTCGCCCAGGCGTTTGCGGCGGATCCGGGCGTCCACCACGTATTCGTTCAGAGGCGGGGCGCGGGGGAGAGTGCGCTGATGCCCATCGCCAAGGCGCTGGGGGTTGCCGAGCGTGTTCATTTCCTGCCGCAGCTGAGCGAGGACGAGTTGGTCGCACTCTACAACGATGCGCTGGTTCTGCTGCACCCATCCCTGCGCGAAGGATTCGGGAATCCACTGGCCGAAGCGATGGCGTGCGGCTTGCCCGTGGTTACATCCAATGTTTCGGCCATGCCGGAGGTGACAGGCGGCGCTGCCCTGGTGGCGGCGCCCGATGACATCGCAACGATCGCCGCGTCGCTGCGGCGCATCGCCGACGATCCCCGATTGGCGTTGGACTTGCGCCAGCGGGGGCTCGAGCGCGCTGCCGAGCTCGACTGGCGGAACTTTGCATTGGCCAACATCGCGGTCTACCGCGAGCTCTTGTGACCACACCCCAAGAGTTGCCCCTGACGACGAATTCCCAGACGCCAGATCGGCTGATCATCCGCGGGGCGCTATCGACCGCGGGCGGCTTTGCGATCCGCTTCGGCGCGCGGTTTCTCTTTTTGTTCGTCGCGGGCCACTTCTATGGGGCCGCGCTGTTCGGCGCTTACAGCGTCGCCGTCGCGGTGGTCGAGGCGCTGATCGGGCTGGCAGGACTTTCGCTGAAGAAGACGCTGTTCGACATGCTCGACCGAAACCAGGAGGAGGGTAGGCGAGAGCCACTCCACGTGGTCCTGGATGCCGTGCTGCTGATCTTAGCCGTCGGCGGCAGCCTCGCCGCCCTGGTGATGGCTGTCGCTGCCGCTGCCCCGCACCATGTGCTGGGACAAGCTACTGCAACGGCCTTGTTCTGGCTAGCGCCGATGATTGCCAGCCAGACCCTTGCCGACGTCCTTTTCACGAGCACCCGGTGGAAGAATACGGTGACCGCCGAGGTCGTCGGCCGCAGCGTGGTGGAACCCTACGCCCTCGTTGCGGGCGCAGCCTTGGGCTACATTTGCGGAATCCACGAGCATGGGCTGATACTCGGCTATTGGCTCGGCAACATCGCTCTCGACGCTTATGCTATTAGCCAGGTGCGACGCTTCTACGGCGGCTTACATCTGCGCAGCTACGGCTTCGACTCGGCAGCTTTGGGCGCGACAGTGACGAGCCTGCTCCCCAATACGACCACCGAGTTCGCCAGCGGGGTCTATGCTCGGCTCGACCTATACCTTGTCCGCATCCTCCTGGGTGAGCGCTGGGCGGGCATCTACGCGATGGCCCAGCAAGTCCGCACGCCCGTTCGCCAGGTCCGGCAAAGCTTCGACGGGCTGCTGGTGCCGCTTGTCTCCAGGACCCTAACAGAGCGCGGGACGACGGCCACACAGAACGCGATCGCCACAGTCGCACGCCTGATTCTGGCCATTCAGCTGCCTATCCTGCTGCTGCTTGCCGCTGGTGGGGCGTCGCTGCTCGAGTTGTTCGGCAAGGGCTTCGGAGTCGCCTATTGGGCCTTGCTGCTGCTCGTTCTCGCCGAAATCATCAACGGTTCGTTTGGTATTGGCGATCTGCTGTTCGTCTACCGTCGGCCCGCGAGAGGAATGCGGATCACCCTCATCACCGCAGGGGTCGGTTTGGTCGCCGGGTACCTGTTAATCGAGGCATTCGGAATCACCGGCGGCGGACTGTCCGTCCTCTTGGCATATAGCACCCAAGCGGCTCTACGCCGAGCCGCGCTCAGGGCCCATTTCGGTAGCAAGGTCCCGCTGACCCATAACGCGGGGCCGCTGTTGAGTGCGACCATCGCGGCTGGGTGCGTGGCCGCGGGGAACTCCATTGCCCCGTCGGGGCTGTGGTTACAGGCATTGATCGGCGGGGGAAGCGTGGCCGTATACGCAGGCGTGCTGTGGATTTGGGTCAAGCTCACGGGCCAGAAGATGTCGATAGTTGGCTTTTCAGCGGGAGGTGTATCGTAAGCTGCGTCAGCGCCCGGATCATCTAGTT
>Ga0070658_10002613_pt1 | contig 15008 bp, 13 predicted proteins | sample KBSC13metaG_FD_64664 | JGI IMG/M metagenome (GOLD analysis project Ga0070658, IMG submission 64664) | Corn rhizosphere microbial communities from Kellogg Biological Station, Michigan, USA - KBS C1-3 metaG | ecosystem: Host-associated > Plants > Roots > Rhizosphere > Soil ...
AGGTCGATGTGCCAGTCGATCTTCAGCGCGCCGGGAATGTGGCCCATGTCGTAGAGCAGTACGTCCTCGTCGCTCTCCAGTATGCGCACCGTCGGGTCATCGATGTGCTTCGCCAGCCATTCCGTGCTCACGAGCGCTTCCGGGTGGGCGTACTGACGAGCGGCGATGTTCTGGTCGGTCATGATGGTGTCGTGGAGGAAGAGTCCTGCGCACCAATCCGGCCGGGGGACGTGTGGTTCACCGGGTCGGTGGAGGAACGCGTGGCCAGCGCGCCCCCGCGCACGGCAGGCGGCAACTGGTCGATCCACTCGAGGATCGCCGCCGCGTGCGTCTCCCAACCGGGTTCGCCGAACAGGAAATGCCCGTGCCCGCGCGCCACGTGCAGCGGCGCATCGTAGCGCTGCGCGATCCGTCGCGCCACGCCAAGGGGCACGAATCGGTCCTCGTCGCCGCCCACCACCAGCAGTGGCGTGCGCGTCGCGCTCAGGTCGGCGTCGCTCGTGCCAAGTGCCGCCTGGCGCGCCGCGCGCCCGCTGTCGGGGACGAAGCGCGCGCGGTGCTGCTCGCGTTCGCTCGCCGGCACACGGTTGAGCACCAGCGCATCCAGGTCACGCGGCCGCGGCAGGAAGGCGCGTGAGAAGAGCAGGGCAGGGAGGTACCGTGGCATGCGCAGCAGGAGCGCGGGGCTCAGCACCGTGATGCCGCGCGGGGGCGCCGACGACACGAGCACCGCCGCACGCACCAGGTTGCGCGACGCGAGCAGCAGCGCGACCAGGCCGCCCAACGAATGCCCGATGACGATCGGCCGATCGAGCGCCCGCGCCGCCTCGGCCGCGTCATGGCAATACGCGGCGATGGATGTCCGCCCGATCGCGGGAATGGGCGGCGCGGGCGGATGACCGCGGAAGCTCAACGCCGCCGCCGGGTGGCCACGGTCGGCGAGGAGCGGCAGGAATCGCTCGTAGACCCAGCTGCCGGCGAACAGTCCGTGCAGGCACAGCACCGGAGCGCCGCGCGGCGATTCCACGTCGACGGTATCCAGATGGAGCGAGCCGAGCCGGCGGGGGAGCATGGGGGAGGATCGTGCGAAGGGATCGGGGTGTCAACAGGGATGACGGCAACGGCGAGTACTTCGCATCGGGGACTTCGTACGATCCCGTCGTGACGACACGTGCGCTACGGCGCTGGCGTTTCGTCGGTACGCGCCGCTGGCTGCTCAGGACGGATGACGGAGGACGGGCCTCCCCGAAATCCAACCAGCCTCCGGCTCTTTCCCGAGAGCTTCTCAGCCGAGCTCTATGTCCCGCACGATCCGCTTCCACACCACGCCGCCCGCCAGCCGCAGGAAATTCTCCCTCGCCACGGGATCGGAGCGAAGGAAATCGACGAGCCGCGCGCCTCCTTTGCGCACGTTGCAGGCACAACATGCCGTCACTAGGTTCCCCGAGGAGCGATCGCCGCCGCGCATTCGTGGTTGCACGTGGTCCACGGTGAGCTCCCCAACGTCGAACCGCTCTCCGCAGTACACACATCGGTAATCGTCTCGCTCGAAGATCTGCTCCCGTCGCATGGATCCGCTGCTTCCTCCGCTTCCCTCTCGTCGCAACCTGCTCAACGCCGCCCAGCGCTACCTGCTGGAGCCGACGGAGGACCAGCTCGAGCGTGCCGCCGGCGAGCCGCCCCGCCTCACTTCCCAAGCCATCCAGAAGGTCAGCATGTCCCGCTCCCGCGAACGCATTCTCGCCAACGTCGACGACATGTACCGCGAAGCATTCGAGCGGGCGAAGGCGTCCGGTGACGAAGCCCAGATGGCGACGCTCGACTTCGCGTACCGGCGCGAGCAGCTGTACTTCGAGATCCTTCTGGACGTCAGGGACGCGCTGGAACGGCGCTAACCGCAACTGCAAGTACCCGGTACCTCGTACTTCGTACCAGGACCCGGCGGGATGCATCTCCAATGCGCCGCCGCATCACGCGCAGCCAACGACGGTCGTCAACGATTGTCGTTGCCCTGCAGCGGCGTTGAGGCACATCGGGAGCGCCTCTCCCTGGGCCTCCGTACGTGGTACGAAGTACTGCCCTTGCCGTTCGGCAGCTACCGCCCCTCCGGCTCCCTCCCGAAAATCGATCCCGTCGACCCCTGCAGCGCCGGCTCGGCCTTCGGCCATACCAGCGACGCCACGATCGACGCCGCCAGCACCACGAGCACCACGCCGAGCGAGAGCAGGATCGGGATGTGCACCCAGTTCTCGATCAGCATCTTCACGCCGACGAACGTCAGGATCACCGCCAGACCGTACTTGAGCAGGTGAAACTTCGTCACCACGCTCGCCAGCAGGAAGAACAGCGACCGTAGCCCGAGCACGGCGAAGATGTTCGACGTGAAGACGAGGAACGGATCGCGCGTGATGCCGAAGATCGCCGGAATGGAGTCCACGGCGAAGATCAGGTCGGTGCCCTCCACCAGCACCAGCACGAGCAGCAGCGGCGTCGCGTAGCGCTTCCCCTGCTCGACGGCGAAGAAGTGCTTGCCGTGGTAGTCGTGCGTGATCGGAAGGAAGCGACGCACGAACTTCACGATCGGGTTCTGGCTCGCGTCGAACTCCTCGTCCTGCTTCACCGCCATCCGCACGCCGGTGAACACGAGCAGCGCGCCGAAGATGTAGATGATCCACTCGAAACGCGCGAGCAGCGCTGCGCCAAGGGCGATGAACAGCCCGCGCATGATGAGCGCGCCAAGGATGCCCCAGAACAGCACACGGTGCTGGTATTGCGCCGGCACGGCGAAGTACTGGAAGATGAGCACGATGACGAAGATGTTGTCGATGCTCAGCGATTCCTCGATCACGTACCCCGTGAGGAACGTGAGCGCCGCCTGATGCGACTCGAAGTACGCGAGCCCCGCGGCGAACAGCAGCGCGAGGATCACCCAGACGGTCGTCCAGATCGCCGCCTCACGGGCGCGCACGACGTGCGGCGTGCGGTTGAAGACGCCGAGGTCGAGCGCGAGCATCGCGAGGACGAACGCGATGAAGCCGACCCAGAACCAGATGGAGGTAGCGATCATGGGGAACGCTCGCCGGACGACCGGTCGCCCGTCAAGCACCCCTTCCCTCTGGCGTTCGCGCGGCGCACTCTCCTGCATGTCCACTCGCCTCCGCGCCGCGCGCCTCGTCGCGCTGGTCGTCGCGCTTCCGCTCCCCGTTCGCGCCATGCAGCAGTCGTCCGCGCCCGCCACCATCGCACCGGCTCCAGCGCCGGTCGGCGCGCTCGCCATCGTCAACGCTCGCGTCTGGACCGGCGACCGCCGCCGCCCATGGGCCGACGCCGTGCTGGTCCACGGAGATCGCATCGAGGCGGTCGGGGCGAGTGCCGCCATCCGCAAGCGCGTCACGCCGTCCACGCGGGTGGTGGACGCCCACGGCATGATGCTCACGCCTGGCTTCATCGACTCGCACGTCCACTTCCTCGACGGCGGCTTTGCGCTCTCGTCCGTCAAGCTGCGCGACGCGAAGACGAAGGCCGAGTTCATTCGCCGGATTCGCGACTACGCCGCTACCCTGCCCGCCGGCGCCTGGATCCTCAACGGCGACTGGGACCACACCAACTGGGGCGGCGAGCTCCCCGAGCGCAGCTGGATCGATTCCGTCACGCCGAACAATCCCGTCTGGATCAATCGGCTCGACGGCCACATGAACCTCGCCAACTCGCTTGCCCTCCGCGCCGCGCACGTCACGCGCGACACGAAGGACGTCGAGGGAGGCACCATCGTCCGCGATGCCAGCGGTGAACCGACCGGCATCCTGAAGGACAACGCGATGGACCTCATGACCGCCGTCCCCGATCCGACCGTGGAGATGAGCCTTCGCGCGCTCGACAGCGCGATGACCTACGTCGCCGAACGTGGCGTCACGAGTGTGGATCACATGGGCGGCTGGGGCGACCTCGCCGTGTTCGAGCGCGCGCACCAGCTCGGCGCGCTGCGGACGCGCATCTCCGCTGCCGTGCCGCTCGCCACCTGGGCGCGGCTGCTCGATACCATCGCCGCACGCGGCCACGGCGACGCCTGGCTCCGCATCGGTGGCCTCAAGGGCTTCGTCGACGGCTCGCTCGGCTCGCACACGGCGGCGATGCTCGAGCCCTTCACCGACGCGCCGAACGATCGTGGACTGTTCGTCAACACGCCGGCCGACCTGTACGCGTGGACGTCGGGCGCGGACAAGGCCGGCCTGCAGGTGATGGTGCACGCCATCGGCGACAGCGCCATCCGCACGCAGCTCAACATCTACGAGCGCGTGGAGCGCGAAGACGGGGCGCGGGACCGCCGGTTCCGCATCGAGCACGCGCAGCACATCGCGCCGTCGGACGTCCCGCGCTTCGCGAAGCTGGGCGTCATCCCCAGCATGCAGCCCTACCACGCCATCGATGATGGCCGGTGGGCTGACGCCGTCATCGGCCCGGAGCGCGCCAAAGGCACGTACGCGTTTCGTTCCCTCCTCGACGCCGGAGCCACGCTGGCCTTCGGCAGTGACTGGTTCGTCGCACCAGCCACACCGATCGAAGGGATCTACGCCGCGGTCACGCGCCGCACCCTGGACGACAGGCATCCGGACGGCTGGGTACCCGAGCAGAAGATCACTGTCGAGCAGGCACTCCGCGCCTACACCAGCGGCGGCGCGTGGGCCGCCTTCCGTGAACAGGAGCTGGGCACCATCGCACCCGGGATGCTGGCCGATCTCGTGCTCATCGATCGTGACATCACCCGCGCGGCACCGGAGACGATTCGCGACGCGCGCGTGATGCTCACGGTAGTGGGCGGGCGCATCGTCTATGACCGCGACGGACTGGTGAGGTGAAGATGCGTGGCGCGGCCTGCGTGCTGTTCGGTGCCGCGAGCGTCGCGGTCGCGGCCTGCGCACGACGTCCTGACGGCGGCGATTCCACACGCTCGGTGGGCTCGGTGCTCATTCCGTCGCGCGATACGGTCGCGCCGCCCGCCACCGTGCAGGACACCAACGTCGCACTGCAGGAGAAGCTCACTCGCCTGGAGCGCGAGGCGCGCGCGCTGGCACGCACTTCCGGTTGCGACTCGGTGGCGCAGTGCCGCACGGCGCCCGTGGGATGGCGCAGCTGCGGCGGCCCGCGCACCTATCTCGCGTATTGCGCCGCCACCACGGACACCGTCGCACTCTTCAGGAAGCTCGCCGAGCTCGAGGCCGCCGAGAAGGAATACAATCTCAAGTCAGGCATGATGAGCAGCTGCATCGTGCGCCAGCCGCCGCAGGTGAGTCTCCGCGGCGGCAGCTGTCGCGAATGATGCCTCACCGCCGCTCTCCGGGCCTGGCGCGACGCAGGATGGCCACGCGCTGGCACGATGAACGGCGTGGCATCCGGTGTGCGTTTTCACCAATGCTCTTTCACCTGTGAGGATCCATGCCACCGGCCCCCAGTCATACCTGCCCGTTTTGTGACCTGATTCACGGTGCCGGCGAAGTCTCCATGTGCTTCGAGGACGCCGAGGTGGTGGCGTTCATGGACATCCAGCCGGTGAACGCCGGCCACGTGCTCGTCGTGCCGCGCGAGCACTATGAGTCCATCGAGGACATCCCCGCGTCGCTCGCGTCGCACCTCTTTCAGGTCTCGATGCAGCTGGCGCCCGTCGTGAAGCACGTCGCCGGCGCCGAGGGACTCAACCTCGTCGTCAACAGCGGCGTGGCAGCGGGGCAGGACGTCTTTCACTACCACGTGCACGTTATTCCCCGCCGCTCCGGCGACGGATTCAACATTCCGCTGCCGTTCGCCGGTTCGGAAATGCCCGATCGTACGGTGCTCGACATGAACGCCGCGCGCATCATTGCGGCCCTGCGCGACCCTGTGATGGCTCGGAAGCGTCCCGAGCGCCGCGCCGCCGGTGTTACCGACCGCCGCGCTTCGTCGTCGCCAGCATAGAAGCGCGCCAGGCTGCATTGCACTGCTCTTGCGCGCGTGGCACATCCGCTGCACTAATAGCGCGACGAGTGGTTCACCGCCGTTCCGACGCACCCGGAGGCCAATGCACGCAGCAGCTCAGCACCGACTGACGCAGCGCGCGAACCGAGCGCCAGCCGCTCGACGCCTCCACCGGCGCCGCCACATCAATCACGACGCGCGACACCCCGCGACAGGGACTCCCTCCCTGCGCGGGGTGTCGTCTTTTCCAGCGAGGTGAGATTGCCCGCTCGACACGGCCATCGCGTCACCCTCCCCAGAGCGCACCGCCGCGTGTTCCGTCGCGTGCGCCGAATCCTCCCCTCAGAGCAGAAACGCGCCATCAAGCTCGCCGCCATCCGCGATTGCGGACGCCGCTGCGTCTACTGCGCCGCTCCGCTCGACTACGCCCACGCCACGCTCGACCACGTGCATCCGCTCGCCAAGGGCGGCGCACACACGCCGGGCAACGTCGTGGCCGCGTGCCCGCGATGCAATCGCCTCAAGGCCGACATGCTGCCGGCTGAATTCTTTCTCCGCTATCCGTGGGCGGGGAGCAACTTCATCCACTACGCACGCGCGGTGCACCGTGCACTCAAGCGCCAGGCTCGCCGCGCCGTGAGCCTCGCCTTCGCCGAACCGCGAGCCGCCTGACCCAGGCAGTTCGGCACGCGACGCGGTGCAGGAGACGCCGTCCGGGCGCGCCTCCTGTGCCGCGTTGCCGTCTTCGTGACTCTCTAATCAGCGAAAGAAAGGGGAAGAGCGGCTACGACCGGCTCCTGACCGAAGCGGCCGGATCCATTGATCCCGCTCTTCACGATTTCGCGTCAGCGAATCACGGATTGATCGGAAATGGCGCGTTCCGGATCACCTGGCCGGGAGTCTTCCAGCCACCGGGAGGTTCGCGCTGCGTCGACGGCTGTGGCGCCTGCGGACGACGCTGCGTCGGAACCGGCTCGGGAGCTGGAGCTGCAATCGGCGCCTCGGTCGGGGCGACCTGCTGCGCCTGCGGAGCCGGCTGTGCGGCGGCCGGAGCTTCCGGGAGCGAACTGCGCCTCGTGGCACTCGTGCCCCGCGTTGCGCTCGTCGCGCGCGACCTCGCCGGCGCCTTGGGTGCCGCAACGGCACCGTCCACGCGCTCGGCGGCCGACACCACGTCCACACGCGGGCCAGCGTTGCCAGCCAGCTGCACGTCCGCCGCACCGGCGCGCGCGAGATCCTGCTTGAGATCAGCGCTCAACGCCGGCGGCTCCGAGGTGCGCGAGCACCCGGCGATCGCGGCGAACGCCATCGCACCGAGAGTGAGTCGGAAGGAGTTGGTCATGGCTCCTGATACCCCCGGGTGGCGGAAAGGAGCCGCGGTCCTCAGCTCCCTTCCATTGACGCCTCAGCGGTTGGAGTGCCACACCCGGCGCCCCGCCGCAATCTCATCCATCGTGCGTCCCGACGCCACCGACGTGGTCTCGTCGGCCGTGACGTCGTACTCCGGGTCCGCGGTGTCGTCGCGATGCTTGATCAACAGCCACTGCGCGCGGCCGGGCCGGTTCATCCGCACCAGCACCCAACCACCCTGCAGGCGCTTGCCGTGCAGCACGATCTTGAGATCTCCCTTCGCATAGCCGTTCCGCAGCGATGCTGCCCCGCCACCGTCCTCAGCGGCGTACGTGCCGCGGTCCCAGAGCATCACCGTGCCCCCACCGTATTCACCGGCGGGGATGGTGCCCTCGAAGGTGTTGTACGAGATCGGATGGTCCTCCACCTCCATCGCCAGCCGTCGCACCGCGGGATCGTAGCTCGGTCCCTTCGGCACCGCCCAGGATTTCATCACTCCGTCGAGCTCGAGGCGGAAGTCATAGTGCAGGTGACTCGCGGCATGCTTCTGCACCACGAAGTGCAGCGCCTTGCCGCGTGCCTTCGGCACCTTCCCCTCCGGTTCCTTCGTCCGCGAGAAATCACGCTTCCGATTGTACTCGGCCAGTGGCCGGCCCGTCCTGCCCGAGCTCGCCGCCGCGGACGATTTCTCCGCACCGGTCCTCGCCTTCGAGGATCTTCCAGCGGAAGACTTTCGTCCGGAAGATCCTTTCGCCGGCGACTTCGTGGCGGAGGACTTTCTCGACGACGGTTTCGCCGCGGAAGATGTCTTCGTGGAACGCTTCGTCGCCGCCGCCTTCGTTGCCGATTTCCTGGCGGACGCCTTCCTCGCTCCCTTGGCCGGACTCGTCCTCTTCGTCACCGGTCGCTTCACGGTGCGCTTACGCGTGGTCGCCATGCTGGCGCGGCGGTGCGAGGAGCATGCCGGGAACGGCGGCAGGCCGGGTCATGCGGAGGTCGGCGAGTCGGCATGAGAAAGAGGTCGGAAAGTCAGCAGTTCCCGACTTCCGACCTCCCGGCTTCCCGATCTTCCTTCCGCCTTCCTCAATAATCCACCGGCCTCAAATAGCTCTCCCCGATCGCCGTCGGGCTGATCATCGCGACCGTCGGGAGCCGCCGCTTCCAGTGCGTTGTGGCGAGACGTTTCGTTACCAGCGCCACACACGTCGCATCGAACCCGCGTGCTGCGAGATCGTCGGCGGAGTAGCCGCTCAGGATCCAGTTCAGGATCTCGTCGGCCTCCGGGTAGCTGATCCCGAAGTCTCCTTCATCGGTCTGGCCGACGATCAGATCCGCCGAAGGCGCCTTGCCGACGATCACGTCCGGCACGCCGAGATGCCGCGCCAGCGACCAGACCTGCGTCTTGAACAGGTCCCCCAATGGATTGATGGGGGGCGAGTCGTCGGCATGCCAGGTGAAGTAGCCGAACAGACGCTCGGTCTTGTTTCCCGTGCCGAGTGGGATGGCGTGGTGCTTGGCCGACAGGTCGAACAGCGCGATCATCCGCATCCGCGCCATCACGTTGCCGCGGCGCGATGCGTCGGCATCCGGTTCGTTGGCCAGATACGCGTCCACCGCCGCGCTGATGTCCAGCGTACGCCCCCGGATGGCGAGGGCGTCGATCACGAGCTGTCCGTGCTCGAGGCTCTCGCGGCTCGAAGTACGATACGGCATGCGCACGCCGATCACGTTCTCCGGCCCCAGCGCACGCGCCGCCAGGTACGCAGTGACCGCCGAATCCACGCCGCCGGAAACGCCCACTACGGCGGAGGTAAACCCGCGTCGCGACATCTCGTCGCGCAGGAAGCGCGTGAGCCAGTCCTCCAGCAGCGCGCCGTCCACGTCGAGCGGCGGTGGTTCGCCGTTGAGGCTCCCCAGCACCACGGGCACCTTCGTCGACGTCCGAAGGGCGGGCACTGCGCCGCGCACCGGCGTGGCATCCAGCACGTCCCCGCCGGACATCGTCCCCGCGATGGCGTCCATGCCGTCGAAGCTCAGCAGGTGCGGCGTACCGGCGGCCACCTTCGCCATCGCCTCGCGCAGGTGCGGCGCCATCGTCTCCAGGTCGGCGATCAACGGCAGGTCGGCGCGCGCGCGCGTGACGTCGGCGAGGTCGATGCGCGCCAGCACCAGCGCTTCGTCCCAGAGCGGACCACGCGCTCGCACCTCGCCCCGAGGCCCGGCGAGCATCGCCGAACCGGGGAACTGCTTGCCTCCCTCGCTGCCGGCGAGGTTGGCCAGTGCGACGAAAACGCCGTGCTCGTCCGCCATGTCGCGCGCGAGGCGGTCCCAGCGCGACACGCTCGCGGGTCGCGAGAGGTCGCCGTGGCCCGGCCACGCACCGCGCGCCGGCGGCGCGGTGGGCACGATGATGATCTGCGCGCCGTCGAGCGCGGCGATGGTGCCCATCATCGAGTGCCACGCATCCTCGCAGACGAGCATCGCCGCACGCCCCCACGACGTATCGAAGGCCCGGATCTCGAGGCCATGCTCAACGAATCGCTCCTCGTCGAACAATCCGTATGTCGGCAGGAAGACCTTGCGGTGTACGTGCCGCACGAGCGGCACCGTCTCACCCAGCGTGACGTAGAGCGCGCTGTTGTAGAGCCGGTTGCGCCACACTTCATAGAAGCCGACGCACACGTCCACCGGCGGACCGGCATAGACTCGATGCAGGTCGGCGGCGAGCTGCCCCGCCGTGACCGCGTGCTCGCGCACCCCGCCTTCCAGGAAGTAGCCGGTGAGTGCCGCCTCCGGAAAGCAGACGAGCACCGGCCGCTCTTCCAGCGATGCCGCCTGGGTGAGCATGGCGCCGATCATCGCCAGGTTGCCGGCGTAGTTGCCCTTCCGCGGCCGGAGCTGCGCGAGCGCGAGAGTCAGGAAGGAGGAAGCAGGGGCGGCAGACATCGCCTAAGAATCGCCGCCGGCCGGTTGGACGGCAACAGTCGGTGAACAACCGACGGCCCGGCTGGTACGAACTGCGGGCTCAGTCGTTTATCAGGCACACCCCTCATCGCTCGCATGCATCGTTCAGCTCTCGCCGCGCTCGTCGCGTTTCCCGTTCTCATTCCGCTGGCCGCGTTCGCGCAGGGGCGGAGCACCGGTCCCGTCTGGCAGATCGTCGCACAGCCGCAGTCGTCGCTCGTGTTCGCGCGCGACGGCGCCCTCCTTGGCGACATCGGCCGCGAGTCGCGAACGAGCGTGTCCATTCGCACGCTGCCCAGATACGTCGGCCAGGCGTTCATCGCCGTGGAGGACCAGCGCTTTTACCAGCACGACGGCGTGGACCTCATCGGCGTGGCCGGCGCGATCAAGGGCAAGCTGCTCGAGAGCATCACCGGCAAGAACCGCGGCGGGGCCAGTACCATCACCCAGCTCCTCGTCGGGAACATGCACCCGGACCAGATCGACCGGCGCGACGTCAGCCTTGGCCGCAAGCTGCGCGAGCAGGAAGCGGCACGGGAGATGGAGAGGCACTACACCAAGGAGCAGATCCTCGAGGCGTTCCTCAATCAGATCGACTTCGGGCACGGGTGGTACGGGGTCGAGTCCGCGTCGCGCCACTACTTCGGCAGGAGTGCGTCGAAGCTGACCCTTGCCCAGGCGGCCACCCTTGCCGCGCTTCCCAAATCGCCGGTCGGGTATGACCCGATCCGTCATCCGGACCGCGCGAAGTCGCGGCGTGACCTGATCCTCGGCCTGATGGCGGAGCAGGGATACATCACGGCCGGCGACGCGGCGCGCGCCCGCGCCGAACGTGTCGCCACGGTGCCGAATGAAGGCATGGCCGCGCCGGCGGAGTACTTCGTCGATGCGGTGCGCCAGGCGGCGCAGAGCGCCGGCGTCGACGTGTCCAGGGGCGGCTATCGCATCTATACCACGGCCGACGTCGCGCTCCAGCGCGCGGCGCACGATGCGCTCGTCAATGGAACGGCCGGCATCGAGAAGCGGCCCGACTTCCGGCATCCCACCCTCGCCGCAGCAAAGGACAAGCGCGACGCGCTCGCCGGAGCGGTGGTGGCGATGGACCCGTCGACCGGTGACGTGCGCGCTCTCGTGGGCGGCCGCGACTACAAGCTCGCGCCATTCAATCGCGCCACGCTCGCCATGCGGCAGCCCGGCTCGTCGTTCAAGCCGTTCGTCTACGCCAAGGCGCTCGAGGACAGCCTCAGCGCGGCGACCATCGTGCCCGACACGGCGATCGCCATTCCCCTCAACGGTGGCGACGTCTACAGCCCTACCAATTCGGACGGCAAGTTTCTCGGTCCCATCACGATGCGCGAGGCCCTCATTCACTCGCGCAACCCGGTGGCCGTGCAGCTCGCACTGCGCGAGGGACTCGATTCCATGGTGGCGATGGCTCGTCGCGTCGGCATCTCCACCCCCATCATGCCCGTGCCGGCCAGCGCACTGGGCGCGTCGGTCGTGCGTCCCATCGACTACGTGGCCGCATATACGGTATGGGACAACCTGGGCGGCGTCGTCGAACCGCGACTGATCACGCGCATCGAGGACGCGAACGGTCACACCGTATATCAGCGTCCTCCCGCCACACCGACACCGGTGATGGATCCACGCGTCGCCTTCATCATGCGCGACATGATGCGCGACGCTGCGGAACGCGGCACTGGAGGACCGGCGCGGCGCGCCGTGCCGTCGAGCATTCCGGTGGCGGGAAAGACGGGCACGACGAACGACAACGTGGACGTCTGGTTCATGGGCATGACGCCGGATCTCGTAGCCGGCGTGTGGCTCGGCTTCGACAAGCCGTCGACGATCATGCCGGGTGCTGCTGGTGGCTCACTCGCCGCGCCGATCTGGGGTGACATGATGGCGCGCTACTACGCGGGCCGTCCCGCGCCGGCAGCGTGGATGCCGCCCGCCGGACTGGTGGCGTTGCAGCTCGACCGCACGACCGGACTTCCGGCCGATTCACTCACGGCGCCAGCGCAGCGATACACGGAGTATTTCATCCCCGGCACCGAGCCGCAGGCCGTGAAGGACATCCCGTGGCGAGCGGGAGGTTTCGGGGTGCTCGGAGGTTATTGACCGGCAACTTCCAACTGCGAGCGGCGGGTCGAAGGCACGTCGTACCTCGTGGCAGGTACCGGGTACTTCTGCCCGCTGGTGCATCCGCGCGGGTTCGCCCGCTCAGTCAAAGAAAAAGCCCCCTGCCGGCATCGCCGGCAGGGGGCTTTCCGTTGCGCCGTGATTAGCGGCCGAGCTTGACGACGTTCTCCGCAGCCGGGCCCTTGGCGCCCTGGACCACGTCGAATTCCACGGACTCGCCCTCGGCGAGGGACTTGAAGCCGTGGCCCTGAATGGCGGAGTGGTGCACGAAGCAATCCTTCTCGCCGTTCGCGGGGGTGATGAAGCCGAAGCCCTTCGTGTCGTTGAACCACTTCACGGTGCCGGTCGTACGCATAGCGAACTCTCCAAATGATGATGTGCAGGCGGGCGCGAACTCCGTTCGGGCCGGCTGCATGTTACACGTGAACGGCGCCCTCACGCGGGGGCTCGCCCTGCAGATACGGCACTGTGCCGCACAAGCAGCGACGCGGGCGAAAAAAAAGGACCTGCGGGAAGCAGGTCCTCATCCGTCGGTACTGAATCCCGTACCGAAGCACGGGGGTGCGTCGCTGGACTGAATGATAATGGGGTCAGCCGGGGAGCGATAGCCCCCCGGTGACTCGGCTCACTTTAAGCCCCGGCGCCCACCTCCGCCTCTTCCTCCTCCCGCTCCATGATCGTCGGCTTGGCCGACTGGCTCCCATTCGCCGCCGGCAGCAGCGCGATGGCGAACGCTTCGTCCAGCGTGCTCACCGGGTGGAAGGTGAGCTGGTTGCGGACCTCCTCCGGAATGTCCTCCATGTCCGCCTCGTTGTCCTTCGGCAGGATGATGGTCGTGATACCGGCCCGATGAGCGCCGAGCACCTTCTCCTTCAGCCCACCGATGGGGAGCACGCGGCCGCGCAGCGTCGCCTCGCCGGTCATCGCCACGTCGTGGCGCACCGGACGACCCGACATCGCACTCACGAGTGCGACCGAGATGGCGACACCGGCACTCGGACCATCCTTCGGGATCGCCCCCGCCGGTACGTGCACGTGCACCTCGATGGAGCCGAGTCGATCCTCGGGGATCTTGAGCGCCGAGGCGTGCGTGGCCGCGTAGGTGAGTGCGGCCCGCGCGCTCTCCTTCATCACGTCGCCCAGCTGGCCGGTAAGGATGAGTGACACGTTCCCCCATCCGCTCACCTGCACCTTCTGGTCGTCGCCGTCGGTGGAACGCTGTGCGCCGTGCAGCCGGCGGATGGCCGCCTCGACGAACATGATGTCGCCGCCCATCGGCGTGTAGTACATGCCCGCGGCCACGCCGATCTCGTTCTCCTCGTTCGCGCGTTCCGGATGCACGCGCGGGCGTCCGAGCAGCTCGCGTACGTCTTCCGGTGTGATCGTGAGATCGTCCGACTCTCCCGACGCCAGCTTGCGGGCCATCTTGCGCGCCACGGCGCCGATCTGTCGCTCGAGCTGACGAACACCGCTCTCGCGCGTGTAGTTCGTCACGATGCTCGCCACGGCGTCGTCGGTGAACGTGATGTTCTTGCTCTTCAGCCCCGCCTCTTCGATCTGACGCGGGATGAGGTACTTCTTGGCGATCTCCGCCTTCTCACGCTCGGTATAACCGGCGAACTCCACCGCCTCCATGCGGTCCATCAGCGGACCCGGGATGTTCTGGACGAAGTTGGCCGTGGCGATGAACAGCACTTCGCTCAGGTCGAACGGAATGCCGAGATAGTGATCGGTGAACGTGTCGTTCTGCGCCGGATCGAGCACTTCCAGCAGCGCGCTCGCCGGATCGCCCTGGAACGACTGACCGAGCTTGTCGACCTCGTCCAGCAGGAAGACAGGATTGCGCGTCTTCGCCTGCTTGAGCCCCTGGATGATGCGGCCGGGCATGGCGCCCACGTAGGTACGCCGGTGGCCTCGGATGTCGGCCTCGTCGCGCACGCCGCCCAGCGCCACACGCACGTACTCGCGGCCGAGCGAGCGCGCGATGGACTTGGCGATGGACGTCTTGCCGACGCCCGGCGGTCCGGAGAAGAGCAGGATCGGCCCCTTCGCCATCGCGCGCGCCTTCGCCTCCTTCTTGTCCGTCACCGGACGTCCGTCATCCGGAGTGCCGAGTGAGGGCGTGGCGTCATCGCGGTGCGAGCGGAACTGCGCTACCGGCACCTCGCCTGTCGTCTCCACTTCGTTGGCCATCTCCTGCGCGCGAAGCTGGCGCACGGCGAGGAACTCCAGCACGCGATCCTTCACGTCGGGCAGGCCGTAGTGATCCTCGTCCAGCACCTGCTGGGCACGCGCGAGGTCGAGATTGTCGTCGCTGCGCGTGTTCCACGGCAGCTCGGCGATCCACTCGAGGTAGGTGCGGATGACCTGCGCTTCCATGGACTCGCGGCCGGAGCGCTCGAGGCGTCCCAGCTCGCGCTCCACTTCGGTGCGCGCTGATGGCGGAAGATCCAGCTTGTCCAGCTTTTCGCGCAGCTCGGTGATCTCCTTGCTCTGATCGTCGTCGCCGAGCTCCTTCTGGATCGCCTTCATCTGCTCGCGCAGGTACATCTCGCGCTGGCGCTCGCCGAGCTCCTCCTGCACCTGCGACTTGATCTCCT
>Ga0070658_10002614_pt1 | contig 15008 bp, 12 predicted proteins | sample KBSC13metaG_FD_64664 | JGI IMG/M metagenome (GOLD analysis project Ga0070658, IMG submission 64664) | Corn rhizosphere microbial communities from Kellogg Biological Station, Michigan, USA - KBS C1-3 metaG | ecosystem: Host-associated > Plants > Roots > Rhizosphere > Soil ...
CTCGCGTCGCCGCTTATTCAGGCTAGTCCAATAGGCAAGCCATTTCCAAATCAGAACCGCCGTCAGGTACGATTGTTACGCGATTCCGCAACTTTTCCGAAACCGTGAGGCACCTTGGGACCGAATCCATTTCTTGGCGTCATCTTCCACTGGATCGGCGGCTTCTGTTCCGCCACTAACTTCATCCCATTCCGGGGAATTAAGCGCTGGTCCTGGGAAATCTACTGGCCCATTCAGGGTTTCGCCGCCTGGATCATCGCCCCATCGCTTCTGGCAAGCATCTTCGTTCCCGGCGCATACGGCCTGCTCCGCACAGCTTACGCCAGCAATCCACGCGACCTGCAGTATGCATTCCTCTTCGGAATCCTTTGGGGCGTGGGTGGTATTACCTTCGGCCTTGCTATCCGTTACCTCGGCATCGCTCTCGGATATGCCATAGCTCTCGGCCTCTGCGCCTTCTTCGGAACACTCGTTCCCCCCGTCTATCACGGCCAGATCGGTTCGCTTTTCCATTCGACCTCCGGCCAGGTCATCTTATTCGGCGTTCTCGTCTGCGTGATCGGCGTAGCTGTCAACGGAGCAGCCGGTTACTCAAAGGAACAGGAACTCACCCCTGAGGAGAAACTGGAAGCGGGGGAGCGGGATTACAACTTTCCCAAGGGCATCGCCATCGCCGTGCTCGCCGGCTTCATGAGCTCCTTCTTCGCATTCGGCCTGGACGCAGGCAAGCCGCTGGCCGACCTCACAAAGGCACAGCTTATTGCACAAGGGCGAATGGACCTGTGGGCGAATCTACCCGTACTCATCGTCGTGCTCTGGGGCGGCTTCGTCACAAACCTCGTGTGGTCTGCCATCCTGATCGCGCAGAACGGCTCTATCCGCCAGTTCTTTGGCCAGCCGGGCGTCAACCCCATGCGCGCCGCGACCACGACGGGCGACACTCTGGTCGACTTCGATCCGCTCGACCCCTCCACGTACGACCGCCTGGCTCCGTCGACGCTGATTTCCAACTACATCTTCGCCGCGATGGCCGGTGTTATCTGGTATTTCCAGTTCTTCTTCTACTCCATGGGCCAGACCAAGATGGGTAAGTACGACTTCTCCTCCTGGACCTTGCACATGGCCTCGATCATCATCTTCGCCACGCTGTGGGGATTGGTGCTGAAGGAGTGGCACGGCACCAGCTTCCGCACGAAGATCCTGGTGACCGCCGGGCTTACGCTGCTCGTCGGCTCCACAATCATCGTCGGCTACGGCAACTACATTCACGCCGTTCGCGAGACCACCAGCGCAATGCTTCAATAACCGACCGCGAAGACCCGGCACTGTGCCGGGCTTCGTGCGTCCGGGATCAAACCACCTCTCCAGCACCGCCGAACGTCTTACACAGTGACGTCCCGCAGCGGCTCGAGCGGGTATCTATCCGGCTTCCCTGTTGCGGCATATTCACACAGCGTTTTCACAGCTGCGTCACAATAGAAAGCGGGAGGGCACGGATGCCCCGGATTAACTTCCACCAGCAACTCGCGGCTCTCAAGGACAAGCTCCTCGCCATGGCCGCACTGTCTCAGCAAGCGCTCGAGTTCTCGGTCGAAGCCTATGTCTCCCGCGATCTCGCCCTCTGCACCCACGTGCTCGACATCGAAAAGGCCATCAATGCTGCTGAAACGACGGTCGACGACATGGCCCACGATCTGCTCGCGAAAGAGCAGCCGATGGCCATCGACCTCCGCTTCATTCTCTCCGTCATCAAAATCAACGGTGACCTGGAACGCATCGGGGACCAGGCAGCCAATATTGCCGAGCGGGCCATCCTGCTCAAGGACTCGCCCGAAATCTCTCTGCCAGTTGACATTCAGACCATGGGCGAGAAGTCCGGCCTCATGATTCGCACCGCGATTCAGGCCCTGCTTGAGGCCGACGCTAAGATGGCCGAAAGCGTTCTTTCCATGGACGATGAGGTGGACGACATGAACAAAACCGTCCAAAGGGAGCTGGTCGAAGTTATGCAGCAACACCCGGAGGTCAGCATCCAGGCTCTCAATGCCATCATCATTTCGCGTAACCTGGAGCGCTCTGCCGACCACGCCACCAACATCGCCGAGGACGTCATCTTTTGGCTCCGCGGCTCCGACGTCCGCCACAAAATGCTGCTCGCCGAGGCCGACTGAGGCGACCCGATCTCCATCTAGCCTTGACGCACCAATTCTGGGCAATTAGCATTAAACACATGACGACGTGCCGCCAGAGCGCCACTGGAACCTGCTGCTGCACCTGTTGTTGTGCCGTCGCGCGCCGTCGCTGTCCCGCCTCGTAGAGTCAAGCACTTACGAAGTACGCGGACAAGCCGCTGGAGCGCCCACGAACCTAGTGGGCGATTTTAGTTTTAGTCACTTCCTTCAGCCGCAAAGCCCAGACACATCCGAAGCAAGCTGCAGCAGCCGAACGATAAGGATTCAACACCATGAGCGAAGTCGCTACACCACCCGCACCGCCCGCCGCACCCGTCGTCAAGGAAACCAAGGCTCAAAAGTCCGAGCGCCTGAAGCAAGCTAAAAACCCTTGGCTCGGCTGGGACGAGGTGCGCCGCTTTGCCAGAGAGGGCCGCGGCTCTATACCGCCAGAGTGGGCCGAGTTCTACTTCAAGTGGTGGGGCGTCTACACCCAGGGTGACGGAATCGGAGTAACCGGCGGCAAAGACGGCGTGGGCAAAGCCACCGAGTACTTCATGATGCGCATTGGCCTGCCGAATGGCCTGCTCACCTCCAAACAGCTCCGCGTTATCGGCGACATCACCAAGAAATACGCAAACAACCTAGCCGACATTACCACCCGCCAGAACATTCAGCTCCACTGGCTCACCATTGAGGCGCTGCCCGAGGTGGTGGATGCCCTCACTGCGATCGGTCTAAGCCCCAAGGGCGCTTGCGGCGACGTCATGCGCAACGTCACCGGCTGCCCACTCGCCGGTCTGGACGGACACGAACTCATCGATGCCAGCCCTCTTGCCGTCGAAGTCGCAAAGAAGCTGACCGGCAATCCCGAATTCGTCAACCTGCCGCGCAAGTTCAAGGTTTCCGTCACCGGCTGCCCTCTCTGGTGCTCGTACCCTGAGATCAACGATCTCGCACTCACTGCGGTCAAACGCGAGATCAACGGCCTTGAGGAGATCGGCTACTCAGTGCGCGTCGGCGGTGGTCTTTCCACCGAGCCCCACATCGCAGTCCGGCTCCCTGCATTCGTCCCTCAAGATAAGGCATTCTCAGTAGTCGAAGCCGTCCTCACCATCTTCAGGGAGCAGCAGGAACTCCGCGAGAATCGTAGTCGTGCGCGCATCAAGTACCTTTTCATGCGGCACGGCTGGACGGCGGAGACCATGCTCGAGGCGATCGAGTCAAAGATCGGCTTTCAACTCGACCGCATGCCTCTCGAGGACGAGAACATCCCGGACGACATCTACCGCGACCACGTCGGGATCACCCCGCAGCGCCAGCCCGGCCTCTCCGCCGTCGGTGCGAGCGTGCTCCGCGGCCGACTATCAGGCGATCAGCTCATTCAGCTCGCCGATCTAGCTGAGGAATTCGGCGATGGTCAGCTGCGCGCCACCATCATGCAGAACATCATCCTCGTGAACGTGCCGAACGTACGAACCCGGGACCTGATCCACAAACTCAACGAGATGGGCCTGCAGGTTGATGTGACCCCGTTCTGGCGCGGCGCGATCGCCTGCACCGGCACCGAGTTCTGCAAGCTGGCCATCGCCGAAACCAAGGCCTTCTCCAAGTGGCTTGTCGCCGAGATGGAAGACCGCCTCCCGGCGTTCGATCAGCAGATCAAGCTGCACGTCACCGGCTGCACCAACTCCTGCGGCCAGCACTGGATCGCCGATATTGGCCTAGAGGGCAAGAAGATCAAAAAGGACGGCAAGATGGTTGACGCCTTCTACTTCTGCGTCGGCGGCTCCATTGGCAAGTATGCGCGGGCCGGCCGGCCCGTCGGCTTCCGCGCCGCTGCTGAGGACTGCCCTGAGGCCATCGAGCGCCTGCTGCGCGGCTATCTCGCCGCGCGTCACCCCGGTGAGGATCTCCGCGCTTACTTCGCTCGCACCGATGACGAGAGCCTGCGTGCCCAGCTCGCGGGCACATTCCTTCCCGCCGTCGATCGCGATCCACCGCCCGTCGGGGCCGGCCGGCTCGCAGCGGACGCATAGAAGCATGGCTCTCTTCCCGATCTTCCTAAAGCTCACCGCGCGCGCCTGCACCGTCGTCGGCGCCGGAAACCTCGCCGAGTCGAAGATTGAGTCTCTCCTCACCGCGAGCGCGCGCGTCACCGTCATTGCGCCGCGCGCGAATGCCCGCATCACGGCGCTGGCGGATTCGGGCGAGGTCACTCTCCACCTCCGCGAGTACGCCCACGGCGACTTGGGCGGCCAGTTCCTCGCGGTCGCCGCCACCGACAATCCCGCTGTCAATCGCGCGGTCTTTGCTGAGGCCGAAGCCTCCGGCGTCCTCATCAACGCCGTCGACGACCCGCCCTTCTGCGACTTCTACTTCCCTTCCGTAGTCCGCCGCGGCGACCTGCAGATCGCAATCTCCACCGGCGGCGCTAGCCCTGCGCTCGCACAGCGCCTGCGTAAGGAAATCAACGAGTTACTCCCGCTCGACGCGGGCGACTGGCTCACTGAACTCGGCAATCTCCGCCGCGAAGTCCTGCAGCTCGAGCCGCTCAACGCCGCTCGCAACGAGCTGCTCCACCAGCTCGCCAGCCGCGATATCTGCAGCTACGACCAGTGCCCATCGCGCGTGATAGCCCGCCGGCATGCTCTAACGAATCCCCGCACACCTGCCAATCCTGCGCCGCCCGAAACCGAGGCGGACGAAGCGTGAGCACCTCCGCTGAACCCGGCGTGGTTTACCTGGTCGGAGCAGGCCCTGGCAGCGCTGACCTCCTTACCCTCCGCGCCCTGCGCCTGCTGCAGACCGCCGACGTTATCCTGCCCGACGATCTCGTCTCTGATGAAGTCCTTGGCCTCGCCTCTCCTTCCGCACTCGTCATCCCTGTGGGTAAGCGCTGCGGGCAGCCACGCATCACGCAGGCCGGCATCCACGCGCTGATGCTCGAACATGCCGGCGCAGGCCGCTCCGTCCTTCGACTCAAGTCCGGCGACCCGCTCGTCTTCGGTCGCGCAGGCGAAGAGATCGACGCCCTCACCGAAGCGCAGATCCCTTTCGTAATAGTCCCCGGAATTACGGCAGCATTCGCCGTCGCGGCCGAACTCAAAACTCCGCTCACCGACCGCACGTCCGCCTCGAAGCTCATCTTCGCGACCGCACATCACGCGAAGGACAAGCTAGAGCTCACTCCAAAATGGCAAGGCACGTTTCCGCCGGATGCCACCCTCGTTGTCTACATGCCTGGCCGTCGCTTCCGCCAGCTCGCCGATGACCTGATCGAGTCCGGCGTTCCATGTGAGACAACCTGCGTTGCCGTCTCCAATGCCAGCACACCCGAGGAACACATCCACCGCACAACTCTTAAACAGATTGAGGACGAGGCCATCGGCCCCGCCCCCGTTGTTCTGCTTATAGGTCAGGCGATCCGCTAACGCTGTTGTGGCCCGCTGTTCTGCTGCTGAGACTGAGGCATCGGGTGCTTCGGGTCGCAGCCGGAAACCAGTGGATCCTTCACGTGGACATCGGGCGTAACCGAAAGTCCCGGACGGAGCACGTAATCTGCGTCCTCATGCTGCATGTCAGTGAAATCAATCCTGACGGGAATGCGCTGCACCACCTTGACGTAGTTACCGGTGGCATTCTCCGGTGGAAACAGCGACAGCATTGAGCCCGTCGCGCCACCCACCTGCGTTACGACTCCGGAAAACTTACGCCCGCCATAAGCATCAACCTTCAGAGTCACGGCTTGGCAAGCCTGCATGTGTGCCAGCTGCGTCTCCTTGAAGTTTGCCGTCACCCACAGCCCTGTCCAGGGAACAATGGTCATGAGGTCCTGACCAGGCGAGACGTTGGCACCCTCGTGCACATTCTTCTTGTTCACAATGCCCGCCGTCGGCGCAACAATCTTCGTATACGAAAGGTTCAGCTTTGCTTGCTGTACGCGAGCCTCGGCCTGCTGCACCATTGCGTGCGCCGCCGCCGCCCGTGACTGCTCCACCCTGATCTGCCCGGGAGCGTTCTGCACCGACTGCTTCGACTGTGCCAGCGCCTGCGCCAGCCGTGCCTGCGCATTCGAGACCGCGCTCTGCTGCGCCAGTACGTTCGCCTCGTTCTCGGCTACCGCTGCTTTCTGCGCGGCCGCGGCTGCAACCGCTGCGTCATACTGCTGCTTCGAAATCACGTCCTTCTGCACCAGTGGGGTGTACCGGTCCACGTCGTCCTGCGCCCGTTGCGCGTTTGCCTTCGCCTGGTCTACCTTGGCGCGCGCGGCCTCAACCTGCTTCTCCGACTGCGCCACAAGATCCTGCACAGCCTTCACGTCGGAGGCCGAGGTCGTCACCGTAGTGCCCACCGAGGTCCGCGTAATCGGCACATTTGTGCTCGCCTGTAGCGCCTGGGCCTCGGCGCTCGCGAGATCTGCCTCAGCCTGCTGCAGCGCTACCTGGTAGTCGGTTGGATCGATCTCTACCAGCAACTGTCCCTGCTGCACCTGCTGATTGTCCTCGACATACACCTTGACCACGTGGCCACTGACCCGCGAGCTCACCTGATAAAGATTCCCGTCCACCTGCGCGTCGTCCGTATCCTCGGTGAACGTCGAGCGCCAGTAGAAGAACACCGCGCCCAGCACAAGCAGTAGAACCACGCCGATGACGATAAACCGCCGGTTCGAACGCGGCTCCACTTCCGGGGCCGGATCTCCCGCCGGCGTCACGACCTTGCGCTCTTGTGCGTTGTCTTTCTCTGTGATTGTCTCTGCCACGGTTACTTCCCTCCGAGATAATCCTTCAAATTCGTCTGTGCCACTCCCAGCGCGCGAGCTAGTGCAAGCTTGGCTGCGTTGTGCTGATACAGCGCGCTGATGTACTGATTATTGGCCTGCTCCACCGAAGACTGCGCCTGCGAAACCGGCAGATTGTCTGCCACCCCTGCATGAAAGCGCTGCTGCGCCTCGCTCAACTCTTCGTTCGCCAGGTCCAGGTTCGATTTCGCCGTATCCACCAGCTTCGTCGCCGACTGAATATCCAGGATCGAGTTGCGAATATCCGCATTCACCTCCTGAGCCTTATCGCTCAGCTTGTCCCGGGCCTGCTGATAATTTGCGTTGGCTACCTTCTCCTCGCCGCGCGTCTTCGCAATCTGGAGAATCGGCGCCGACACCGTTCCTGTCGCGGTATACGTGCTGTGCGAGTGCGCCGGAGTCGTCCCCAAGTCTCCGAAATCCCCCGCAAATTTTACCGTCGGCAACTGATCTGCGAAGGCGGCCTTCTTCTGCGCCTTGGCTGCAGCCACCTGTTCCTTGGCAGCGGCCAGGTCCTTGCGATTGTTGAGCGCCTGTTCGAACGCCGAATCCGCATTCAGATTGTCCAGCGCCTTGAACGGCTCCGTATCGGCCAGCCGGATCTGCTGGTCCAGCGGAAGGCCGATCGCCCGGGCAAGCGCCAGCTTGTCCTTCTCGAACTGATTTTTTGCAGAGATCAGATTCTGTTGCTGGTTCTGATAGTCAACCTGTGCCCGCAGCACATCCAGCCTTGGGCTGGTGCCCGCATCGTGCGCTGCAACCGCCTGATCGAGCGAAACCTTTGACGTCGCCAGCTGCGCGTTGACCGCATTAATCCGCGCCTCATCGGCAATGCAAAGCAGATACGCATTGCCCACCGTCAGCACCACGAGATCACGCGCGTCTTCCGCAGTCAGTTTGCTCGCTGCAAAATTGTGCTTGGCTGAGATGTAGTTCTCAAGTGCTGTAACGTTTACTAGGCTCTGAGTCAGGTACGCCCGGAAATCTACCACCTGGAACGGTCCGATGATTGGGTTCAAGCCGGGAAACTTCAATCCGAACGCCGCCAGGTTTATTTGCTGCACTTCAACTGAGGCATCGCCCGTCACCGTCGGTAGCAAAGCCTGCAGCTGCTGCAGTTCCTGGCCTTTGGCACCCTGCTGCTCGCTCTCCTGGAGCAGAATTCCGAGGTTCTGGCGAAGACCGCGCGCGATGGCGTCGTCCAGCGACAGATCCATCACCGTGCCCGTCGCCTTGCCCGAGACCACCGATCCACGGAACGAGTCCTGCGTGGGAGCGGCAATGTTCTGGCCCCCCGGCGCAGCAAGCTGCTGCAGCGCTCCCTCCACCGCCCCAGCCTGGCTCGGTGTCGTCGCCCCTGTGGACGAGGACTGCGCCTGCACATTTGCCGCAAATAACAGCAGCAAACCGCAGAGACCAACCCCCACAGAGATAGCCCGTATCCGTTGTGTTGTGATTTCTGAACTCATCGTTTCTATCGTAATTCCACCGTCGGGTGGCTCGCTCGCAACTCGCTCATCCGTTGCAGTTTGCGAATAGGTGTTGGATGCACGGGCGCTGCAAAAAAGCGCAAAAATTAGCGAAGCTTCGCCAGATCCACCCCCAACTTCAACCTCGTCTTGCGTTTTATGGGGAGCCTTGCTTGCGCCATTTATCGCACCTGGGAAAACGGGCATCACCCGCATCTCCAAGCAGATACACTTGCCTACGACGTAACATCTCCCCTCAGAGGTCCCCCCTATGTTCCTTGGCATTGACGTCGGCACCGGCGGCACTCGAGCTGTGCTCGTCAACCGTGCCGGCCACGTCCTCGCATCCTTTTCCAGCGAGCACGCCCCTATTCACTCCGAACACATCGGCTGGGCCGAGCAGGACCCCACCGACTGGTGGCGTGCCGCTCGAGAAGCTATCAGCGGCGTACTCACCCAGGCCGCCATACCCGCCAGCCAGATCGAATCCATCGGCCTCACCGGCCAAATGCACGGCTGCGTCATGCTCGACGCCGCCGGTGAAGTCCTTCGCCCCGCCCTCATCTGGTGCGACCAGCGCACCCAGCCCGAGTGCGAATGGCTCGAAGCTAAGATCGGCCGCGGCCGCTTGATTGAACTCACCTCCAACCCTGCCCTTCCCAACTTCACCCTCACCAAGCTCCTCTGGGTCCGCACCCATCAGCCGGAGCTCTTCGAGCGCATCGCCCACGTACTCTGCCCAAAGGACTACGTCCGTTACAAGCTCACCGGCGAGTTCGCGATCGACATGCAGGAGGCCAGCGGCACTCTTCTCCTCGATGTCACTCATCGCCGCTGGTCGACCGAGGTCGCCGAGGCCGCCGGCATCCCGCTCAGCTGGTTGCCGCGCCTCTTCGAAGGTCCCGAAATCTGCGCCCGAATCAGCGATGCTGGAGCCGCCGCTACCCCCCTCGCTGCCGGTACACCTGTGGCCGCTGGCGCTGGAGACCAAGGCGCCGGGGCGGTCGGCATGGGCATCGTCAGCTCGGGGTCAGTCTCCGCCACCATCGGCACCAGCGGCGTCGTCTTTGCCTCGACGGACAAGCCTGCGCTCGACCCGCACGGTCGTCTCCACACCTTCTGTCACGCCGCACCGGGCCTCTGGCACGTCATGGGCGTGACCAATGGAGCAGGTCTCTCCCTCCGATGGTTCCGCGACACCTTCGCCAGCGGCGTCGATTACGATGCCCTGGCCTCCGAAGCCACACACATCCCCGCGGGCAGCGACGGCCTTCTCTGGGCTCCCTACCTTTTTGGCGAACGCACGCCTCACCTTGATCCACTCGCCCGCGCTGCCTTCGTCGGTCTCACCGCCTCCCACACCCGAGCCCATTGCGTCCGAGCCGTCATGGAAGGCGTCGCCTTCAGCCTGCGCGACACCTTCACCCTCTTCGCCGAGCTCAACATACCGGTCACTCGCATCCGCCTCGGCGGGGGTGGCGCTCGCAGTCCGCTCTGGCAGCAGATTCAGGCAGACGTCTACGGCCAGCCCGTCGAGCTCCTGGCAGCCGAGGAAGGCGGAGCCTTCGGCGCAGCGCTCCTCTCGGCCGTCGGTGTCAACGCATGGCCTTCCGTCGAAGCCGCCTGCGCAGCAACTGTTCAAGTCGCGCGCGAGGTCGTCCCGCACAATGCACCGGAGATGGCGTCCGCATATGAGAACTTCCGCCGGATGTATCCTGCCCTAAGACAAGTCAGCGAATCTGGGAGGTAGCAGCGGTGGCGGAGCGCGAAATCGGCGTAGGTGTAATCGGATACGGTCTTGGCGGGAAAGTGTTCCACGCCCCATTCGTCAGCGCAGTGCCTGGCCTCAAGCTCGTCTCCATCATGACCAGCAAAGGTGACGAGGCCGCCAAAGCGTATCCCTTCGTGCGCATCTCGCGCTCAATCGACGACATTCTCGCCGACGAGTCCATCGAACTCGTCGTCATCTCCACCCCGAACGAGACCCACTTTGACCTCGCCTCGCGCGCGCTGAATGCCGGTAAGCACGTCGTCATCGACAAGCCCTTCGCCAGCACCAGCCAGCAGGCCAGCCAGCTTGCCGATCTCGCGCAGAGTAAGAGCCTCCACGTCGTTCCCTTCCACAACCGCCGCTGGGACGGCGACTTCCTCACCGTCCGCAAGGTGCTCGCCGAAGGCTCCCTTGGCCGCGTCGTCACGTTCGAGTCCCACTTCGACCGCTTTCGCCCTATTCCACGCGAGAACACCTGGAAGGAGGCCGGCAACCCTGCCAATGGCATGCTGTTCGACCTTGGCCCGCACCTTGTGGATCAGGTGTTGGCCGTCTTCGGCATTCCCGAAGCCATCACCGCCAGCGTCCGCGCCGACCGCGACCAAAGCGAGATCGAAGACGCTTTCGACATCACCCTTCACTATCCCGGCACAAACGGGAAAGGCCTGCTCGCGCACTGCCGCGCCAGCTATCTTGCCTGCATCAATGCACCGCGTTTTCTGATCCACGGCACGCATGGCAGCTTCATCAAATACGGCCTGGACCCTCAGGAGCCCGCCCTCGTTGGAGGCGCAAAAGTCCCACCTATGGGTTCGCCTCAGCTTTGGCTGCAGGAGAGCGAATCTTCCTGGGGCCAGGTAGCTGTCGCTCCTGAACCTGCAAATCCGACGACACTCGTCGAGGAGCCCGTCAAAACACTGCCCGGTGATTACCGCGGCTTCTACGCCAACGTACGCGATGCCATTTTCGGAAACGCCCCTCTGGCCGTGACACCGGAGGACGGCTTCCGTGTCATCAGGCTCCTCGAACTAGCGCGCGAAAGCTCCATGAAACGCTGCACGCTCAAGGTGAATTTCTAATCGAGAGCTTCGCAAAATACAGAAAGCCCCCGGATCCGGGGGCTTTTCTGCGCTCCTCTTCAGCTAATGCATATCGCGATCGTGATCATCGTTCTTGTCGTGTTTCCGGTTGTCCTGGTTCCGGTATCGCTCGTTGTCGCGGTCGCGATATTGGTTTTCGCCAGATGTCTGGCCGTTGCGCGAGTTCTGGTTGCGACGATACCTCCGGCCTGACCAGCCTTCGTCATAGCCGTAATCGTGTGCCTTGCGGTCATCATCGCTGCGATATTGGTGCTCGTGCTTGTCGCGCCGCTTCTTGGCCTGGTAATCCTGATACCCTTCGTCGTTCCCGGTCCGGTAGTACTCGTTATTCGAATACTCTGGATGGTTGGCGTAGGTGTCAGGATCGGTCCGCTGCGCCTGCGCTCCGTTGCGCTCATAGTGATGGTTCTGATCTTCCTGTCCCACCGCTGGCACGACGGCAACTACGCCCGCCGCCCCTACGCTCAGGGCCGCGGCGAATGCGAACTGTCTCCAGTGAATCTGCATTGCATCTCCTCCTTCGGCAGCGAAGTTGGGCCGTGCCTTCAGCCGTCTTTCAGTGAGATGCCGCGGAGAAATCCACCGTCGGCCCTACTTCCCTGACTTACGTGCATAACGCAACACGTTTTCAATCAGCACCAAAACCAGTCCCGCAAATAAAGCAACCCCTCCCCACCGCACACTGCCGGCCAGCCGCGTGAACCCAAGCAGCACCACTCCAAGCCACACTACGATCCCCGCGGCAAAGCTGCCGTCATCGACGAACAATCCCCACACCTCACGAGCCACCGACCGGATCCACCGCATGCCTCAGCCCCGCGCCACCAATGGATTCGTGCGCACCAACGGCACCAGCGATAACGCCGTCGTCACGTAGCCTGCCACCAGTGCTAGGATTGCCACGTCTCCACCCGGCCAGGTAAATCCCGCACCTTCCCCCACCCAGAACGTCCCAAATCCCGAAAGCAACACGCCTACAACGAACTTCAGCGTGTTTTCCGGTACCCGTGCCAGAGGTCGATGCAGCGCCACTCCCAACGCCGTCACCAAAATCATCGCAGCCGCCGCTCCAACGCTCGCCGGCAATAAGAGCCCCGCACCACCGGCGCCGACCGCAATCACGATAAACACCACCTCCGTGCCCTCCAGCATCGTGATGTTGAACGCCGCTGCTACTGCCACCCGGTCCAGTGCGCCCATCCGGCCCACCACACCCGACTGCATCGCGGCCATGTTCTTCGCGAACGCCGCATCTTCATCGTGCATTGGAATCCGCCCCGCAGCCCGCAGAATCGCCTTCCGCAGCCACCTCAAACCAAACAGCAGCACCATCGTCCCCACACCCATCTGGATTAAATCCAGCGGAATCCGCCGCAGCTGTGGCCCCAGCGCCACCACCAGCGCAGCCAGCACAGCAACGGCGGCGCCTGCTCCGGTCAGCGCGCTCTTCCACCCGCGCACGCTGCCCACGGCCAGCACTACAGTCAGCGCTTCCACGAACTCGACCAGAGAAGCCAGAAATGACGCCAGCACCGTCGTTCCAAGTCGCGTCCATCCTGCTGCGGCAAACCCTTCCATCACACCACCTGGATTTCAGATTACGATGGACTCCATCCGCCCGGCACCAGGCGGCTGACTTCAGAGTGATCACATGATCCGCTCCCGTTCGTCTCTCACGCCGATTGACCGCCGCGTCTTCTGCGCTGGCGCCGCGGCACTCCTGCTGCGTTCCACTCCTCTCCTCGCGCAGGCGCCTTCCGGCGCCAGCACTCGCCCCGACGTGGCAGCCATTGATCGCGAGCGCATCCTCTCCGCTGCCGCGCGCTATCTCGACCTCAAACCCACACCGGTCACAGCTCTGATCTGCCCCCGCACGCCGGGCTCACCACACGACTACTACTCCGAAGCGGCTCGCCTCACCGACGGCGACAACCAACCCGCCGAGCCGCTCTTCACGGCGCACCGCGACGCCGTGTTCCAGCTTGGCCTCGCCGTCCCCGCCCTTGCCGCCGCATATAACCTCACCGGCGAAACCCGATATGTCGAGGCGGCTGTCCCCCACTTGCAAGCCTGGTTCATCAACCCGGACAGTCGAGTGACCCCTGCTCTCAACTATGCGCAGGTGCTCGTCCCCGCGTCCCCTACGGCTCACAGCACTGTCGGCGGCCGCTACGAGGGACTGATCGAAGCCCTGCCGCTCGTTGAGATCGCGCAGGCCATCCCATTCCTCGCCGCCTCACCCGCGCTCGCCGACTCTGACCTCGCTGCTCTCCGCAACTGGTTCGGCGAGTACCTCAAGTGGCTCACCGCCGAAGAACTCTCCGGCGCTCGCCTCCCCTCCCTCGCCCGCGACAGCCGCGACCATCACGGCACCTCCTGGATGCTCCAGGTCTGCGCCTACTCTATGTTCGCCGCGCCGGAATCCACCGCTCCTCGTTCCGAGGCCGCGTCCCTCACACAGCTTCGGCACCGTTTCCGGGCAACACTGCTGCGCGCCCAGGTCGCCGCAAACGGAACCTTTCCCCGCGAGCTCACCTCGCCAAACGCCTTCCGCGATTCGCTTTTTAATCTCGACATGTTGGCCGCGGTCTGCCAAATTCTTCAAACGCGCTTTGATTCCGTTTGGGACTACGAGCTGCAGGACGGCCCAAGCATGCGTGTCGCCATCGCCTTTCACTATCCATTCATCGTCGATCCGAAGCTGTGGCCCTACCGCGCCGATGCCGAGCATTTCGGCGAACTGCCCAGCCGGCGGCCCAGCCTGCTCTTCTGCGCACGCGCCTACCAACGCCCGGAGTACGCGGAAACCTGGAAAAAACTTGCCCCTGATCCGCCGTCCGCTGACGTCCTGCGCACTATTCCGCTGCATCAGCCGCTGCTGTGGGTGCGCCAACCGCCGCGCCGGGCTGCGACCTAATCCGCCGCACTGCGCCGGTGTCGAACGCGCATACCCTCCTTGTACCCGCGGCCGCGGCTGCGACAAAGAAACGTGCAGCCGCACTCGCCGCACTTCCATGGATAGTAGCCCAGTCGCGACATCACACTCTGCTGCAGAAACCCCCGCCTGTTAACGCGGATCGCCGTACACGCCTTGCATGTGGGGCAAACGACCTGGGTCTCGGGGCTCATATTGGCTGCGATGCAGTCTACCGCCGCAGTGCCACATCCGAGTAGCAGAAAATGCAGGTGTTACCAAGGTGTCGTCTGGTACCTAAGCCGACTTCTTACTCCGGAAGTTACGCACAATCTCCAGGTATTTCCTGGCATTCTCCGTGATCGTCTCTGGTGTTCCCTTGGCAATCGCTTTCGGGTCCACTAAGTCGGCTCCAACACCAAGGGCGAACGCACCGGCCTCCAGGAACTCCACCGCCGTCGTCTGCGACACCCCGCCCGTCGGAATCATCTCCACTTGCGGCAGCGGCGCCTTCACCGACTTCAGGTACTTCGCCCCACCGAGCGCACTGGCCGGGAACACTTTCACAACATCCGCGCCCGCTTCCCATGCCGTCACAATCTCGGTCGGTGTCAGCGCGCCGGGCAGCACGGCAATGCCATACCGGTGGCACATCTCAATCGTTTTCACGTTCAGCGCCGGACTCACCACAAACTGCGCGCCCTCCAGGATGCACGCACGTGCCGTCTCCGGATCCAACACCGTACCCGCGCCGATCAGGATCTCCGGCCGCTGCTCGG
>Ga0070658_10002616_pt1 | contig 15001 bp, 15 predicted proteins | sample KBSC13metaG_FD_64664 | JGI IMG/M metagenome (GOLD analysis project Ga0070658, IMG submission 64664) | Corn rhizosphere microbial communities from Kellogg Biological Station, Michigan, USA - KBS C1-3 metaG | ecosystem: Host-associated > Plants > Roots > Rhizosphere > Soil ...
GATAGGTGGGAAGCCCGATGGTGAAGCGGCCTTCGGGCGTGGCATAGCGCACCGTATGGCCCAGCGCGGCGAGGTCCTGGCCCAGCACTTCCAAGGTGCGGACCACGCCATTGACCTGGGGCTTCCAGGCATCGGTGACGATGAGGATTTTCAAATGCGCCGCGATGCCGGGAATGGGCCCCGGCATCAGGCGCCTTGTCCTACGCGGGAATAAGCGCGGGCACAGCCGCTTCGGCTGGGGCTTCGGACGTGTTTCTCTGAGGAGGGCTGGCCCAGCGAAGAATCTCCAGATTTCCGCGGGCATCTTCGACAAGGGCGCTGCAGCTTTCAACCCAGTCTCCGTCGTTGAGGTAAAGCACACCGCCGATCTGGCGGATTTCGGCATGATGGATATGGCCGCAGACCACTCCATCGACGCCGCGCCGGGCCGCTTCCTCCGCCACCGCTTCCTCGAAGCGCGAGATATATTCGACGGCGTTCTTGACCTTGTGCTTGAGCCAGGCCGACAGCGACCAATAGGGCAGGCCCAGCTCCTTGCGCACGGCGAACAGAATATCGTTCCAGCGCAGCGCCATGCCGTAAGCCCAGTCTCCGAGATGGGCCAGCCATTTGGCGCAGGCGATGACGCCGTCAAAGCGGTCGCCATGCAGCACCAGAAGGCGCTTGCCGTCGGCGGTCTCATGCACGGTTTCACCCGCCACTTCGATGCCCGCGAACAACCGGCCCGCATAGTCGCGGGCGAATTCGTCGTGATTGCCGGGCACGAAGATCACGCGCGTGCCGTTGTCGACCTTGGCGAGAATCTCCGCCACCACGCGGCTTTGCGCCTCGTTCCAGTACCAGCGGCGCTTGAGCTGCCAGCCATCGATGATGTCGCCGACCAGAAACAAGGTGCCGCATTCATTGTGCGCCAGAAAATCGGCCAGCGCTTCGGCCTTGCAGCCCCGCGTGCCCAGATGCGTATCGGAGATGAAGATGGTGCGGTGACTGTGACGCGGCCTCACGCGACTGGCGATTCGCGTGCGCGCGGCGGCGAAATTTCCGCTGGCGGCTTCAAACCAGGCATCGCGTCCCGGCGGCGTCTTCAGAAAGGATCGGGCCATTGCGGGTCTCCCCCTTTTCGTCCGGGTACGTCGGATTGCGTCCCAGACGGGGGCGAAGTAGCTGACCCGCACGAATCTTTTGTTGCGGGCCAAAGACGGACTCGTGAATCCGGCGGTCCGGGCGCAAACACAAATTCCTGCCTATTATTGCGCCGCACAATTGCCTTGGTTAAGAGCGGTTGCCGGAAAACCCGCCAGCGGTCCTGTAAAATCCTTTGATTTGTTTGGGAAAATGCAAATCTGCTCTGCGTTTTTGCGCTTGCAGTGGAAACCAAGCTCCCCTATTTTGTTGCAGCGCGGTATTGCGGGTCCGCCCGCGAAGCTGCCGCCCTTTTTGGGCGTTTCCTCCCTGAACTTGGCCGCTTCTCCGGAAGCGGCCATTTTTTTGCCCGGCGCGGGTCTTTCGTCCCTGGCGTTGTCGCGTGGAACACGCGTTGGCCGGCCGCTCGCTCAAGCTCGCGGCGTTCGCCGCTCTCGCACGTCCACCGGCCGTGCTCGTGAACCGCGGCTCACTCCGCGGCGAGGGGGATGTTGCGGCCGCCGAGAAGCGCGGGATCGATGGCGGTGAGGCGGGCCAGGGATTCGGTCAGGCGCTTCTTCAATGCCTCGAAGCCTGGTTTGCGCTGAATGCGGTCTTCGTCGAGATAAAGCCCGCGATTGATTTCGATCTGCAGGCCGAACAGCCCCGCACTGCCCCGGCCATACAGCATGGTGGTGTAGCCGCCGGCATAGGGCGCATTGCGGGCGATCGAAAAACGCCCGCCGATAAAGGCGTTTTCGGCCCAGCCGGTGAGCAGCGGCGGCGAAGATGCGCCGTAGCGATCCCCCAGCACAATGTCGGGCACCGACAGCGCGGACGGCATGGAATGGCAATCCACCACCACGGCCATACCGAATCGCTTGCGAGTTTCTTCCGCCAAATTCGCCAGCGCCGCGTGATAGGGCTTGTAAAGCCGCGACAGGCGCAGCTGCGCCTCATGCGGCGTAAGCTTGCGGGCATAAATTTCCGCGCCGTCGCGCACGATGCGGGGAATGACGCCCAACCCTGCGGAGACCCTGGGGGTGGGCGCGTCGACCGGCATTTCCAGGGCTGCATCGAACATGGCCGTGTCGATCTCGCTGGCGGCCCGGTTCACGTCGCAATAGGCCCGGGGGAAGGACGCGGCGATCAGGGGCGCCCCCATGGCGGTGACGCCGGCGAACAATTCGTCCACGAAGGCATCCTCGGACCGGCGCAAAGTCAGGGGGTCGAGCCGGCTTTCGGCGATCAGCCGGTCCGGGTAATGACGGCCGGAATGGCCCGATGCGAAGACAAAGGGCAGGGTTTGGACGGGTGGCCTGAGGATCCGGAAAGGTTCCGCCAGCAGCAGATCCAGGGTCGAATCGCCCAAAGCGGGGGATTCGCCGTCGGGGCCGAAAGGCGAGGACGCCATGGCGGGGCTCGTCAAAGGTTAAGACAGGCAAGCCTAAGCCAGACTGCCTTTCATGCCTAGGAGGGCTTGTTTACCGATTCCCGGATATGGTTTTTACTGGGCACGGACAAGGGCTTGGGCAGGCATGGCGCATATCCTTCTGGCGGAAGACGACGAATCCCTGCGCAAGTTCCTGGCCGCGGCGCTGGTGAAGGCCGGTCATGCCGTGACCGATTTCGGGGATGGCAGCGATGCATTCGAATGTCTGAAGGATTTTACGTTCGACCTGCTTCTCACCGATATCGTGATGCCCGGCATGGACGGGATCGAACTTGCCAAACGGGCCGTGGAAATGAATGGCGCGCTTAAAATCATGTTCATCACAGGATTCGCCGCCGTGGCCCTGCACCCGGCCTCGGACGCGCCCAAACAGGCCAAAGTTCTGTCCAAACCGTTCCATTTGCGGGAAATCGTGGCCGAAGTGGACCGGATGATCGCGGCCTGAAACCGGGCGCTTTTCTCTTTGGGGCGCTTTCTTTTGAAGATTGGGGCGGCTATAGAGGCCCCCCCGCCGGGGCCATACCCGGCGATGGTACGGGCGGTTAGCTCAGCGGGAGAGCACTACCTTGACATGGTAGGGGCCATAGGTTCGATCCCTATACCGCCCACCATTTTCCTGTTTCCCTTCGCGGCAATCGCAGTCGCTGGCATGCGTCTATGCGCCACCGCTATCTTGCGACCATATCGACATTCTTCGTCCCCTCCGCGCAGCGGTTGAACCTGCAGTAAAGCTCGGCCTGAATGGCGCGGCTGATGAAATTGTTGACCGCGAGCAGCCGCGCCTCGGCGCTGAGCGCCCTGTCATTGATCACGTTATGCAACCCGGCTTGGTTGGAGGCCGTGAGATCGCCCGGGATGCGAACGCCATGCTGGCTGAGATATTGGCGGTCCGCCTCCGTCAAAATGGCATCGCCACCAAGATAGCGGACATAGCCTTCATATTCAGCTTTTACGGCCTGCGCTGGAATCGCATCGTCGTGCATGGCCTGGCGATAAACATCTTCGCAAGTCCCCCGTTTCGGATAGAAGGCGCACAGGGAATAGAGCTCCGCAGCGGGTCCGGCGGCTCGCGCGTCCATTTTCAGATCCTGGGGACGGTCGGCAGAGCGAACAGGCGTCGCGAGGGCTGACGCACTGAGGGCGGCGAGCGCAGCTCCGGCGATAAGAGATTTACACTTCGGCGGCATTCCAAATCCATTTCGAAATAATGACTCGAGTATCAACTTTGCCGGGTCGATATTCCCGTGCTGACATACAGTTTCTCGCCGGGTGTTACGGTGATCCCATAGGTTTCCCCAGCTTTGGTCGCGGTGAAAAACAGGTTGTGGTCTTGCGCCATCTCCAGTGCGCCGGGTTGATAGCCCGCGTGGGAAATCGCTTCCTTTGCGCGGACGATTTCATTTTCCGAAACCGCGTTTACGGTACCGGGCAGGCCCATCTGACCGCTGCTTGCTGCGGCGGTTGCGAGGATGCCGGTCAACGCAATCATGATGCCTTTCATTTGTTCCTCCTTAGCAACGGGAGGGAGGCGTTCCGGGAGGACCACCTCCCTCCTGTTCGTCAAATGGCGCGCCAGCGGCCATGGTCCCAATAGCCATGATGCCAGTCATGATCGCCATCGATCTCATGCCAGATGTAATGGCGGTTCGCCTTGTGATGGTCCCACCACCCGTCGGAATGGAAAATCAACCGGACATGCGGGAAATGGATCCGTTTGTCGGCATGCCAGCAATCGCCGAAACGATTGCAGACGACATAGGCGGCGGCGCTATGGGTTGTCGCCGCCACGCCGGCGGTCGCAAGCAAGACGGCCAGCCCTGCTTGCTTGAAGATTCTTGAGATGTTCATTGTCGACTCCAACTCGAATACGAGACGGGCGCTAGAGCCTGGCGGGCCTGAGCACCCGACCGATAAAAAACTAGAAAAAGCCTTTGGGCTTTCAAGTCCATTGCCGGGAAATTTGTCGCTCTGGCGCGGTGTCTACGAAAATTTCATTTTTCGGATAACTGGCATCACCGACGAAATTTTTGTCATTCTCTCCGGTCTTGAAGAGGCCGTCATGCGCTCTAGATTTTTTTCGTCCCGATTTCGGGAACACGGAATGATGGAGAAACCCATGCGCAAAATTCACACTGCATTGTTGGCGGGCGCTGTGGTCGCGGGCCTTGGCGCTGTCGCGCTCCCCTCGCTCGCCAGCCCCAAACCCACGCCCCACGAACTAACGCTGTGGCTTCCCGGCGGCGGCACGGAAACCATCACCTATGAAGGAAGCGCCGCACCCCAAGTGAAGTTCCACCAGAGTGCCGTCATGTGGCCTGCACCGTTCTGGGCGGGCTGGGTGGGGCCGTCCTTTGAGGCATTGGATCCCGTCATCGCCGACATGGACAGGCAATTCGAGATGTTGGCGGATCTGCCTTTCCTGATGCAGCGGCCGGACCAGCCTTTGACCGCGGCGCTGAGCAATCTTCCCGCCGGAACCAGCTATTCGATGGTTTCGGAAGCGAGCGGCAATGGCGTGTGCACCCGCTTCACGCAGGTCACCCAGGCGCCGGGGAATACCAAGCCTAAGATCGTCTCGCAAAGCTCAGGCAATTGCGGAGCTTCCAATGCAGACAACCACGCCGGAGAGACAAAGGCGATCAATCTGCGCGACATGCCGGATCGGGGCACGATCCAGAGCCTATAACAGCGCGGCCGGAGCGGTGCGTATCTCGCCGCTCCGGCATCTCCCAGTCAGTTCAAGCGGAAAACGCCATCCACGGCCTTCCATTCGGAAGGCTGTACCAGCTGATTGTGCGCGATCCGTACGGAATGGAGCGCGCCTTCCAGTTCCTGCTGCCAGAATTCCAGAAAAGCCCTTAACGCCGGGAAACGCGGCGCCAGATCATATTCCTGCCAAACGAACAATTGCAGCAAATCGGTATGACCGGGGATGTGGTAATGGATTTCCGCCGTGGTGAGGCCATAGCCCTCCAGGCGAAGCAGAAAATCCTTGCTGACCAATTGGCACCTCGCGAAGCGATTCTCAATGAAAACGCTAAGGCTGCCGAGGGGCTTCCGTGAACGGGAATTTTTGGCGCTCGCGGTTGCGGCCTGCCAGAGGCTGTTCGCGCCGGCACCGGAAAAATACTTACCGGTCAAATATTTATCGCCGGAAAAATTTTTTGGCAGAAAACCCTTGAAGCCGCCAACGGGCTTCCTAGCTCATTTCCGTCCGGCGGGGAGCCGGACCTATAGACGCCGTTGATCTGCATAAGGAGGATTTGCATGCAATTCCGCCCATTGCACGACCGCGTGGTCGTGCGCCGCATTGATGCCGACCAGAAGACTTCCGGCGGCATCATCATTCCCGACACCGTACAGGAGAAGCCGCAGGAAGGTGAGGTGATCGCCATAGGTCCTGGAGCACGCAACGAACGTGGCGATTTGGTTCCAACCGAACTGAAAGCCGGCGACCGGGTGCTATTCGGCAAATGGTCGGGCACAGAAGTCAAAATTGACGGCCAGGATCTTCTGATCATGAAGGAATCTGACGTCCTGGGCGTGGTCGAGAAGACCGAGACGCTCAAAAAAGCCGCTTAACACGTCGAACAATTCACTCATCGGCCATTCGAGAGGAGATTGAAATGGCAGCCAAGGAAGTCCGTTTTTCATCAGATGCGCGTGAAAAAATGCTGCGCGGCGTCGATACGCTCGCCAATGCCGTGAAAGTCACGCTAGGCCCCAAGGGTCGCAACGTGGTGATCGACAAGAGTTTCGGCGCCCCCCGCATCACCAAGGACGGTGTCACCGTCGCCAAGGAAATCGAACTGGAAGATAAGTTCGAGAATATGGGCGCCCAGATGGTGCGCGAGGTCGCCAGCAAGACCAATGATCTGGCCGGCGACGGCACCACCACGGCCACCGTTCTGGCCCAAGCCATCGTCAAGGAGGGCGCCAAAAGTGTTGCGGCCGGTATGAATCCCATGGATCTCAAGCGTGGGATCGACATGGCGGTCGAAGCAGTGGTCGCCGACCTCAAGAGCCGCGCCAAGAAAATCGCCAACAACGACGAGATCGCGCAGATCGGCACCATCAGCGCCAATGGTGACAAGGAGATCGGCCGTTTTCTCGCTGACGCCATGGCCAAGGTGGGAAACGAAGGCGTGATTACTGTCGAAGAGGCCAAGAGCCTCGACAGCGAACTGGAAGTGGTTGAAGGCATGCAGTTCGACCGCGGCTTTGTTTCACCCTATTTCATCACCAATGCCGAAAAGATGCGGGTCGAACTGGAAGACCCTTTCATCCTGATCCACGAGAAAAAACTTTCCAACCTGCAGCCCATGCTGCCGGTGCTGGAGGCGGTGGTGCAGTCGGGCAAGCCTCTGCTGGTCATCGCTGAAGAGGTGGAAGGTGAGGCACTGGCCACATTGGTGGTCAACAAATTGCGGGGCGGGCTCAAAATCGCGGCGGTCAAGGCGCCGGGCTTTGGCGATCGCCGCAAGGCCATGCTGGAAGACATCGCCATCCTCACGGGCGGCAATGTCATTTCGGACGAATTGGGCACTAAACTGGAAAGCGTCACACTCGCCATGCTGGGCAAGGCGAAGAAAGTTTCCATCGACAAGGACAACACCACCATCGTCGATGGCGCCGGCAGGAAGAGTGACATCCAGGCCCGTGCCGGCCAGATCCGCCAGCAGATCGAGGAAACCACCAGCGACTATGACCGCGAAAAGCTGCAGGAGCGGCTGGCCAAGCTCTCCGGCGGCGTGGCGGTGATCCGGGTCGGCGGCTCGACCGAGGTTGAAGTCAAGGAGCGCAAGGACCGTGTGGACGATGCGCTGCACGCCACCCGCGCCGCCGTCGAGGAAGGTGTTCTTCCAGGAGGCGGCATTGCGCTGCTGCGTGCGTTGAAGGCGCTGGACAAGTGTCAACCCACGAACGCCGATCAGAAGGCGGGCGTAGAAATCGTGCGCCGCGCGCTTCAGGCGCCCGCGCGCCAGATCGCCCAGAATGCGGGCGATGACGGCTCAGTGGTGGTCGGAAAGCTTCTGGAAAAGAGCGAGTACAATTGGGGCTATAACGCCGCGACCGGCGAATATCAGGATTTGGTGAAGGCGGGCATCATCGACCCTGCCAAGGTGGTGCGCGCGGCGCTGCAGGATGCATCCTCGGTGGCGTCGCTGCTCATCACCACCGAGGCCTTGATCGCCGAGAAACCCAAGCGGGAAAAAGCACCCGCCCCGATGCCCGGCGCCGGGGAAATGGACTTCTAAAGGTCGGCGGGAGCCCGGCCAACATCCGGGCTCCCGATTGTCGATAGGAGGTTCGAGTGATGGAAAATGGCAATTCGCTACTTCTTGGCCGTCAAGCGGCCTGGCGCAGACAGGCGGCTCGCTTTCGCTATCCGCATCAGGTGGTAAGCGATCCCCACCTCGATATCGACGCAAAGCGCGCGATCCTGGCCGCGTGGGCGTCGGACGAGAATGCGGTGGAATCCATGCCGACGCTGAGACGTCTGCCTGGCACGCCCGTCCCGGTGACATTTTCATCAATCATGGATGCGCGAATACAACTGGACCGCATATCCGGGACTGCAAACGATGATGATCCGCCATCCTCGCCGCCGAATCGGAAGCGGCAGAGCCATCTCCCTGGCTGGGAAGCGGCCGCGTAAAAGATGAGGGATTACGCCGCAAGGAACGGTAATGAAAACTTCCGTTATCGGAAAGCTGATAGCAACATTTCGCATCCGTAACGAAGTTGGCGATTTTCAATCTCCCCGCTGAAGTGCGCCACACCTTGCAAATGAAGGGCTTTTTCGCATCGCACAGATGGTTGGGTTTTTGTAATTCCAACGATGCGTTGTCGTCACGCATGTGAATCCGAAGTGTCGTCTTTGGCTCGCAAGAACCTCGCGCCAGCGAATTTCGCTTTGCATTTGCGGGGACTATGCGATGACTCATTCCGGATCGATGAAGCGGCTTCTTGGGACTGCCGGTGTCACGGCGTTGGCCCTCGCGATAGCAACGCCTGTTTACGCACAGACCTCGGCCGGCGGGTCTGCCAACATCGAAACCGTCACCGTCACTGGCGAGCGCGAGCAGGCCCAGGAAGTCAAAAGGCAAGCGCAAGTCATTCTCGACATCGCGCCGCTGGATCAGATCCGCTCCATGCCCGATTCCAACGCGGCCGAAGCGTTGCAGCGTCTTCCCGGCATCTCCCTGGAAGCGGATACCGGCGAAGGCCGTTTCATCAACATCCGCGGCATGGACGCCGATCTCAACGGCACCACCTTCGACGGCGTGCGCATGACCGCCTCCAATCCCGCCTCGCCGCAGAGTGGCGCGCGCGCGGTGGCGTTCGATTCCTTTCCGGCCGGCCTGATCGGCGGCGTGGAAGTCATCAAATCCCTGACGCCGGATGTGGACGCGGAAGGCTTGGGCGGTGTGGTCAATATCCAGCCGCGCACCATCCCTCTGGGCAAGGATCATATCATCGACGCTTCGCTCGGCGGCGGCATCGAAGCCTTGCGCGGCTCGCCCATCTATAAGGGCGACATCACGGTGGGGCAGCGCTTCTTCGACGACAAGCTGTCGGTCATTTTCAGCTACGCGTTCGAGCAGGATCATCGCGGCATCGACGATATCGAGGCGGATTACATCAACGATCCCACCACCGTTCCGCCCGGCACCAGCGCCCTTCTGACCAAGAAGGCGTTCGACGACGTTCAGTATCGCTGGTACCAGTATCACCGCTCGCGCCAGGGCTATGGCGGCGGATTCACTTACAGCCCGGATGAGAACACCAATCTCTATCTGCGCGGCTTTAATTCGGGCTATTCGGAACGCGCCAACAAGCACGAATTCGTCATCACCGGCTTGGCCGACAATATCCAGAGCGTGAACAACAGCACTGGAGACTTCACCTCTTCGGGCGCCAAGTCGCGCTATTCCGACATCAACACCAAGGAAGATGTGGGCAACGCGCTGGTCGAGTTCGGCGGCAATACCCTGATCGCCGACACGGTGAGCGCGGATGCCCGCCTGTCCTGGACCGAAGGCCATGACCGGTTCCCCTATTCGGTCAATGTCCGCTTCAGCAATCCCAACCCGTTCGACATCATCTACAACAATTCCGACGCGTCGCATCCCAGCTATCAGGCGCTTGGCGGCCTCAATCTCGTCAGTCCCGCTCTCTACACCGTGGCTTCGGGCAGCAACGGCCCATCGAAGAACACCGATACCGAATATGGCGGCGTTGTGAATTTCTCGATGCCACTTCCCCTTGTCGGCGAAGGTGGTGTCTTCAAATTCGGCGGCGGCGTGCGCGAGCGCAGCCGCAGGGCACAGCAATTCAACGCCGATCTGAATCCAGCCGACCAGAATTTGGCCGATTATGTCTCCGGTCCGGACATCCTCTATTACAACAACCGCTACAATATCGGTCCCCAGCCGATCTACTCCAAGCTGTTGACCATTCCGCAATCGGCAGTCACTGCCGATCCCACCACCTTCGAGCATGACAATGAAAACGTCTATGCCGGTTATGCGCAGTATGCCACCAGCTTCGGTCAGTTCGATGTGGTGGCGGGTTTGCGCTTTGAAGCCACGGAAGGCACCTACCGCGCCAACACCATCACCACCGACGCGGATGGCAACGACATGCTCACGCCCAACACGGCAAGCCACAATTACAACAATTTTTTCCCCGATGTGAGCGTGAAATATCAACCGACCGACGAGCTGCAGATTCGGGCCGCTTTCTCGTCCGCCATCGCGCGGCCGGGCTTCAACCAGATCACGGCGTCGCGTTCGGTGAATCTGCAGAACGCCGTTCCTGCCGTCACGCAAGGCAACCCGGACCTCAAACCGACCCTGGGCCGCAATTTCGACCTGACGGCAAGCTACTTCCTGCCGGAAGGCGGCATCGCTTCAGTCGGCCTCTTCTACAAGAAATTCAGCGACTACATCATCTCGACCGAGGATATCAATGCCACCGATGTGCCCGGTTTTGTCGGCCAGAGAGTCGATCTGACCAGCTTCTCCAATGTCGGCGGCGCGTATGCCGAAGGCATCGAGTTGGAATATAATCAGAAGTTCGAATTCCTGCCCGATCCGTTCGAGGATTTCGGTTTCGAGGGCAACATGACCATCAACCAGTCCAGCGGTCAGATCCGGCCGGGAGAAGAGCATGCTCTGCCCCAGACCTCGCCCTTCAACTACAACGCTGCTCTCTATTATGACGAAGGGCCGCTCTACCTGAAGCTGGGCGCGTCCTATGTGTCGGCCAATCTGTGGGCAGTGGGCGGCGACCGTTCGACCGATCTTTATTCGCAGCCGCGCTTCCGGCTGGATTTCGGTGGTTCCTACAACATCACCGACGAGGTTCAGTTCTATCTCGACATCAAGAACCTCACCAATACCAAGCTGGAATTCACCCAGACGAACGACCGTAACTTCCCGGTGCAAAGGGAATTCTACGAGCCCGATTATCTGTTCGGTATCCGCGTGAAGATGTGAAGAAAAACATGCCGCACCGTCTTCTTACATCCCTCAGCGCCCTTTGCGCGCTTTATCCCCTTGGCGCCCAGGGAGCGGCCGCGAATGCGCGGCCGCTCATGCCGCATTACGATCACATCCTCGTGATCATTGCGGAGAATAAGGGCTTCGATCAGCTGATGGGTCATCCCGACTGGACGCCCAATCTGCACCGGCTTGCCGCGCTTTATGGCAACGCCACGCAATTCTATGCCGAGACCCATCCCAGTGAACCCAATTATGTCGCCATGGTGGGCGGCGATACATTCGGCATTCGCGACGACGATGCCTATTACTGCAAGCCCGGACTGAAGGACGAATTCTGTCCCGCCAGCCAGCGCCCCGATTATGTCGATCACACCATCGCGGCGCGCAACCTGGCCGATCAGCTCGCCGAACATCATCTGACCTGGCGCGGCTATTTCCAGGACCTGCCCGCGCCGGGTTCGCTTCAACCCCGCTGGCCCAGCGACAAGAACCCGTCCGAAGACAAACCCAACGCGCTTTATGCCGCCAAACATAACGGCTTCGTCAATTTCGCGTCCGTGAACGGAATGCCGGAGGACGCGCGGAAGGAGGTCTTCACCGATTTCCATCGGCTCGATGCCGATCTTGCCTCTGGCACCATGCCCAACTACGCCCACATTGTGCCTAATCAGTGCGACGACATGCACGGCATGGGCAATGGCAGGAATGTGCCGGCTGATTGCAACGAAAGAAGCGATCCGGTGGGCCTGATCAAGCGCGGCGATGCCATGATCGGCCGCCTAGCGGACAAGATCATGGCCTCCTCCGTCTGGCGCGAGCGGGGCAACACCGCCATCGTCATCACCTTTGACGAGAATGACGGCGGTGAGCGCGATGCAGGTGTGCAAGGTTGTTGCGGCTTCGATCCGACGAGTAAGGCCAATCGCGGCGGCGGCCGGATTCCCACGCTGGTCATCGCCAATCATGGTCCGGGGCCGATGACCGATCCCACACCCTATAGTCATTATTCGCTGCTGCGCACCACCGAGGCCGCGTTCGGCATCGAGGAATATCTGGGCCATGCGGCGGACACGGACAAAGGCGTCACCACTATGTCGCCGTTGTTCGCAGTGAAGCCGTAAGCCGGATCGAATTTTCGTATAGCGGAAAAAGCGCGGCCAATCAGCGCTAGATTCCGGGGACCATGAAAACAGGAGATCGTGATGATGCGCTACTGGAGTCTCGCTGCTCTTGCCATGTTTTCCGCCGCTCTTCCGGCGCAAGCTGCCGACACAGCGCCCGCCTATCATGTGACCAAGAGCATTACGCTGGGAGCGCCCGACCGCTGGGACTATGTGGTGTTCGATGCTGGTTCAAACCGCGTCTATGTTGCTCATGGCGATCGCGTCACTGTGCTGGACGGCAGGAGCGGCGCGATCATGGGCCAGATCGAAGGTATGCCCGGCGGCACCCATGGCATCGGCATCTCGGCGGCCACCGGCAAGGGCTATACCGACGACGGAAAGAAAGGCGAGGTCGTGGCCTTCGACCTCAAAAGTTTGAAGACCGGCGCGCATATTCCCGCTAAGGACGATGCGGATGGCATCGCGTTCGATCCTACCAGCGGTCATATTTTCGTGGTGGATGGCGATTCCGCCGCGCTCACCGTGATCGATCCCAAGACCGACAAGGCCATCGCCACCATCGAAACCGGCGGCGGCATGGAATATGCGGTAGCTGGCGACAATGGCAAAATCTATGTCAACGGCGCGGACAAGCGCGAGATCGTGCGCATCGACACCGCCACCAACAAGGTGGACGCGCGCTGGCCAGTTCCGGGCTGCGAAAGCCCGCATGGTCTTGCCATCGACAAGGCCGCGCACCGGCTCTTTCCCACCTGCCTCAACGCGGTGATGAATGTGGTCGACACCGATAGCGGCAAGGTGGTGACGAGCCTTCCCATCGGCCAGGGCACTGACGGCGCCGCTTTCGATCCCAAGCGCAAATTGATCTTCAGCGCGAATTTCGACGGCACGCTATCGGTGATCCGCCAGAACGGTCCGGATAGCTATAAGGTATTGGACAGCATCAAGACCGGCATCACGGGTAAGAACATCGACATCGACCCGGCGACCGGGCGCCTTTATGTGGTCGGTGCCGTGGTCGACACCAGCGTGCCGCCGCCGGCTTCGCGCAATGGCCGCATGGGCCGGCCCAAAACCTTGCCCGGCACCGTGACCTTGCTGTTCCTGGACCCCAATTCGTAACTTTGCGGCGGGTTATTCAGCGCTGGCCGAGAGACTGTCGGCCGCTGTCTGCTTGCTGCCGGTGGCACTTGCAGGCGACGCGGAGGAGGGCAGATAGGGAAGCCCGCGAAAGATCGCGTCGAGCCGGCGAATGGAAGGCGGGCAATCGCCGAAATTTTCCCGGTAATAGTCCCAGAAGCCGCGCAACATGCCGCGGGTCGGTGGATCGAGAAAGACGCCCGCTTCCCAGGACCGCCGGACATTCCAATAGAAGGCCGTCAAACGGGATTTCAGCGTCTCGCGGCGTTCCTCGGATGATCCGTGCTTTTGCGTGAACAGCAAAGCGTTGCGGGTGAGAAAGTAAAGTTGCATGGGCGCCCGGTAGGGGCCCAGCGTGGCATGCGCATGATGGCGCACCACCGAGGCGGGAACGACGAACGAAGAGAAGCCCAGCTTGCGGGCGCGATGGCACAGATCGGTCTCTTCATAGTTGAGGAAAAACCGCTCATCGAACAATCCGGTTTTTTCCAGCACCCGCGCCGGCAGGAACAGCCCGGCGCCCATGATGAAGTCGGTCTCGATGACGTCCTGTTGCAGCAGGTGCGCGTCGGCGGCGGCGGAGAAATATTCGGATTGATCCAGAACCTCGCCCCGCCTGCTGCCGAAGAACTGATATTTGCCCGTATCCGCGAAAATCACGGCACTGCCCAAGAGGGCGTGGTCGTCCCGCGCCCTGCTGACCGCGATCAGCCGGGAAATGGTCTGGCTCTCCACTTCCGCGTCATTGTTCAGCAGGAACACATATTCGCATTGCATGTCCAGCGCACGGCGGATGCCGATATTGCAGCCGCCGGCAAAGCCCGCATTAACGGTGCTGGCAATGATGTCGGCGCCGGGCAGGGCGGCGCGCATCTGCGCCAGGGAGTCGTCTGCTGACGCATTGTCGACAATGATGATCTGGAATTCCCGGTGTACGGACCGGGCAAGCGACCGGCACGCGGCGATGGTGTATTTCCCGCGGTTCCAGTTCACGATCACGACGCCGACCAGGTCCGACCGGGATTTGCTCATCGACGCTGCGGCTTTCTCGTCCCTTGGCAAGTTCAGGATTGGTCAGTGTTCAGGATAAGGTTTCTGTCGTTAATATTTCGGCCTGCCTCCTCGGGCCCGGCGGAATCGACCGTACCCCAACTTCCTTTTCCGCGAAACAAAACAAGACGTTAATGCCAGTTCCACAAGCGGGCAGGCGGGGCAGCGCGGGTTCGGTCCTTTTCCGGGGGCGGCACACGCCAATGCGCACGACCAGCCGCCAGCAATGTGCTGCGACGCACTCAACAGTGCGGCGGCGCTGGCAATCCACACGCAAATTCATCGCGCACGAAAACATCGCTCTCGCGTGTGAATCCGCGGTATCCGGAATTATAAAAAATGCCCAATAAAGGGGATTGGACATCAATCTGCATGGCGAGACCGTGCACAGCTGAACCGGAGTGCGAAGTGGGTACTCCTTCAGGGGCGCCCAATTTTCTTACGGCCGGGCGCATTTCTCCACGATGAAACCGCAGACGCCGCCTTTCGTCACTTGATTGCCGGTGTCGCCGCGATAATCGACGCGGCTGACCCGCCCTTCGGTCATCACCAGATCCGCTTTGCACTGGCCGCCCGATTTTCCCCGGTTCGGTGATGCGTAA
>Ga0070658_10002618_pt1 | contig 14991 bp, 13 predicted proteins | sample KBSC13metaG_FD_64664 | JGI IMG/M metagenome (GOLD analysis project Ga0070658, IMG submission 64664) | Corn rhizosphere microbial communities from Kellogg Biological Station, Michigan, USA - KBS C1-3 metaG | ecosystem: Host-associated > Plants > Roots > Rhizosphere > Soil ...
CGACCGTATGTCTCCGGACGCAGCTTCGACTGGGTGAAGACGAAGTGCATGAAGCGGCAGGAGTTCGTCATCGGCGGCTTCACCGAGCCCAAGGGGGCGCGGGGGAGCCTGGGCGCCCTGCTGGTGGGCGTCTACGAAGGCGAGCGACTCCGCTACGCCGGCAAGGTGGGCACCGGGTTCGGACACGCCGCCGCCGCCGACCTGCGCCGGCGGCTCGAGGCGCTGGAGCGAACCAGCTCGCCCTTTGGCGAGCCGGTGAAGCCACTGCCGCGCGACGTGCACTGGGCCACGCCCAGGCTGCTGGCGGAGGTTTCGTTCACGGAGATGACGGCGGACGGCAAGCTCCGGCACCCCTCGTTCAAAGGCCTGCGCGACGACAAGCCGGCCAGGGACGTCGTGCGCGAAGAGCCCGCGGCCAAGCCACGGACTCCTCGTCGTACGCGCGCTCCTCGCTGAGCGGGGACGCGGTCAACGGGCGCGCGCGGCGCCGTCCTGACGCTCATCCGGCGCCGGCCACTGGCTCCTGGCCAGCTGGCCGGCCAGCCGCTTGCCCAGCACCGACGCCGCCGCCGCTGCTGCCGCCGTCGAGATCTTGAACAGCCCCGTGCGGATGGGTTGCGAAGGGGGCGCCGGATGGATGGCCTCGGCGACGCGCTTGCGGGCGTCGCTGAGCCACTCGCCGGAGACCACCCCTTCGGGCAGCAGAGACAGCAGCCGGCCAGGCACGGTCTTGCGCGAGCGCGAGCGCCACCACCAGATGCCGAGCCCGAGCGCGGCCAGGGCCGCGGTGCCCACCGCGATGGGCCGGGCATGCTTCCGGACCTGGCCCGGGATGTCGAAGATGCGGTGCCGCCGCCGGTCCAGCTCGCTGGCCACGTCGGTCAGGTGGTTGCGGATGTTCTCGATGTCGTCCTCCAGCTGGGCCGCCGTCTCGGCGGCGTTCGCCGGGGGCGTCCCGTTCTGATGACCGGGCTCGCCGGCGCCCGGGGCGTTCATGCCAACCGTTCTTTCGTCCATCGCGCGTCCTCCTTCAACGTCCGGCGCGTCCGCTCCAGCGGGGCGCGCATGATCAGCTTCCAGCCCGACGTGCCCATCACCACCGCCAGCACCAGCGTCAGGCCGCTGGCCAGCAGGCCGGCTCCCCACGCCGGCATGGTGCGGGCCAGGGCCAGCACGCCCGTGACCAGCAGCAGGTTCAACGTCAGGAAGCCCGCCAGCGCCGCCACGCCCAGCCGCCCGGCGGCCGCGACCTCCTTGTGCAGATCCTCGCGCAGCTCGACCTTCGCCAGCTCGATCTCCTTCTTGGCCAGCGCCGCCGCCTGCGACGCCAGCTCGGCCATCAGCGCGGGGGTCGAGGCGGTCTGCAGCTCGGGCGGGCGCTGCGTCTTCCCCAGGCTTGCCACCGCCGTGCCCGCAGGCGCCTCCGCCTTGGCGAACGGCACCGGGACCCTCGGTCTGTCGTGATTCGTGTCCTTCTCGGGCATGACTGCTACTCCCTTCTCATCGATGGTCGATTCCAGCAGCTGCTTGTCGCCGCGAAGCGCGCGATCCAGCTGCATCAGCTCGCGATAAAGAACCTGGAAGTCGTCGAAGTCCGCCTCCACCTTTCCCAGCGCCTCCCCCAGCTCGCCCACCCGCGCCAGCAGGCGCGCCGAACCTTTGTGCGCGACGGGATCGATGGCGAACACCTTCCACACTTCCTTGATCTGCTTCTCCAGGTCCTGGGGGCCCGGGTGCTGCGTCTGCAGCCCCTCGGTCATCGTGGCGGCCTCGGCCACCAGGCCATGCGCGCGCGCCACGTTCCGCGCCGGGCCTTCCAGCAGCGCGCCGCTCGTGTAGAACGACACGGCCAGCTCGGGGGACCGGTAGTACTCCAGGTGCTCGGGGACGAACTTGCGGAAGGCGTCGCCGCCGAACCAGCCCAGCAGGCGGGTGGGCGCGCTGACCCACCACCCCGCCTTCGCGGGGACCAGGGTGAAACCGTGGCGATTCAGCGTATCGACGAGCGCGGCGGCCGCCCGGTGGTACTGGTCGGCCTCGGTGACCAGAGGGACGTCAGCGCTGGACTTGCGCCGCAGCACCGCGATCAGCCGCATCACGGGCACGGAGAGGAACATGATCAGGAACGCCGCTGCCAGCCCGACCGTGATGGGAAATCCGCGCATCAGCCGCTTCACCACCGGCTCCTTCGCCAGGGTGGCTGACCCGCGGGCGGTGACGGCGATGCCCATGGCCAGCGGGACCAGCAGGGCCAGCCCCAGCCAGACCAATCGCACCACCCAGGACGGGATCCAGTGCGGGATGGGGACGAAGGCGAGCACCAGCGCGGCGACGCGCGGCGCGGCCACGCCGGTCAGCAGCAGGGGCCAGGCCACCGCCGCGCCGACCAGGCCGGACAGGAACGTCTGTTCCGTGGAGGTGGTCCGGCCGAAAAGGGCGCGCACCGCCCAGCCAAAGATCGCGTTCAGGATCTTCCCGGCCGACTTCGTCAGCAGTCCCAGCAGCGCTTGCAGAATTCCCACGGCAGAAGGCCGCTGAGGCAAGCGACATGCCACACCTCACTACCCCTTCAGCCACGCCAGGCAGCGCCGCGGTGGCGCGCGTGACGCCCGCGAGGAGACCGCCACCGGTGACGCGACGGTCGCGGCCGTTACGCGCGCGCCCCGCCCGACCGCCCGGGAGGCGTCCAGATCGGGCGGAACATCACGGCGATGCGGGGCGCCGCCCGCGCGACCTTGGGGATCGCGTGCTGCCAGGTCCGCTGGCAGGTGCCCCCCATGACGAACAGGTCGCCGAAGCCCAGCGAGAACGCGAGGGACCGCCCTCCCCCGTGGGGCCGCAGCAAGAACCGGCGCGGCCCGCCCAGCGACACCGTGGCCACCAGCGCCTCCGGCAGCTCGCGCGCGATCGTGTCGCCGTGCCAGGCCACGCTGTCCGCGCCCGTGCGGTAGTACCCCAGGCTCAGGCGCGGGAAGTCAGTGCCGTAACGCGCCGCCAGCACGGCGCGCATCTCCGCCAGCAGCGGGTGCCCTGGACCGTCGGCCGGCAACATGGCGACCAGCCGCGGCACCGTGACGATGCGGTCGTACATGGGACGCGTCTCCTCGCGCCAGGCGGTCGTCGAAGCCAGCGCCGCCAGCAGGGCGTCCTGGCCGGTGATCCAGGAAGGCACGTGCTCGACCCACGCGTCACGCTCCAGCGTGATGCGGCGGCCCCTCGCCAGCGCGAACGGGTCCAGCGCGGGTGGTCCCCGGTCGAAGGACAGCTGCTGCTGAACGGGATGCGCGGACATCGACTGCAGAGAAAGGCTAGCAGCCGCTGGACGCCGTGCAGCCCCCTGGCGTGCCCCTGCGCGCGCGACCAGACTCTCAGCGTTCGCATGCCGATCCGCACCAAGCGCTGGAACGACCCCGCGACGCCGGACGATGGCTTCCGCCTGCTGGTGTGCCGGATCCGCCCCCGCGGCGTGGCCCGCGCGAACGAGACCTGGCAGGCGTGGTGGCCCGACCTCGGACCCAGCCGCGCGCTGCTGGACGCCTTCCACGGCAAGGCTCGCGAGGCGCCGCTGCCCTGGGAAGAGTACGTGCCACGCTACCTGGCCGAGATGGCGGGCCCCGGCCAGCTGTGGCGAATCCGGGATCTGGCGCGCCGGTCAGCCGCCGGGGAGACCATCACGCTGCTCTGCTCCGCGGCCTGCACCGACCCCGGCCGCTGTCATCGCACGTTGCTGGCGGCCCTGATCGCGCCGGAGACGTCGCGCGGTCGCCGACCTTAGTCATCCGTTGCCAGGGCCGATCGCCGTCGACCGATGGTCGACCGAGCGTTCACGGCTAACCCAGCTCGATGACCGTGCGGATCGACGTGCCCGCGTGCATCAGGTCGAACGCCTCGTTGATCCGGGCCAGCGGCAGCTTGTGCGTGATCAGGCTGTCGACGTCGATCTTCCCCTCCATGTACCAGTCGACGATGCGCGGGACGTCCGTCCGTCCCCGCGCGCCCCCGAAAGCCGACCCCCTCCACACGCGGCCCGTGACCAGCTGAAACGGCCGCGTCGCGATCTCCTTGCCAGCGCCGGCGACGCCGATGATCACGCTGACGCCCCAGCCGCGGTGGCAACACTCCAGCGCCTGCCGCATCAACGTGACGTCACCGACGCACTCGAAGCTGTAATCCGCGCCGCCGCCCGTCAGCTCGAGCAGGTGCGGCACCAGCTCGCCGCCCGCCTCCTTCGCGTTCACGAAGTGGGTCAGCCCCAGCTTGCGCGCCAGCGGCTCGCGCGCCGGGTTGATGTCGACGCCGATGATCTTGTCGGCGCCCACCATGCGGGCCCCTTGCACCACGTTCAGGCCGATGCCGCCCAGGCCGAACACCACCACGTTCGCCCCCGGCGTGACCTGGGCCGTATAGATGACGGCGCCGAGCCCGGTCGTGACGCCACAGCCGATGTAGCAGATCTTGTCGAAGGGGGCGTCGGGCCGCACCTTCGCCAGCGCGATCTCGGGCAGCACCGTGTGCTGGGCGAACGTGGAGCACCCCATGTAGTGATGGATCTTGGTGCCCCCGACGGAGAAGCGGCTGGTTCCGTCGGGCATCACGCCCTTGCCCTGCGTGGCGCGGATGGCCGTGCACAGGTTCGTCTTGCGGCTGAGGCATGACTTGCACGCGCGACACTCGGGCGTGTACAGCGGAATCACGTGATCGCCGACGGCGACGGAGGTGACGCCCGGACCCACGTCGACCACCACGCCCGCTCCTTCGTGTCCGAAGATCACGGGGAACAGCCCTTCGGGATCGGCGCCGGAGCGCGTGAATTCGTCGGTGTGGCAGACGCCGCTCGCCTTCACCTCGACCAGAACCTCACCGGCCCTCGGTCCCTCCAGCTCGACCTCTTCGACGATCAGGGGCTTGCCCACGGCGTGGGCCACAGCGGCGCGCGTCTTCATCCGGTCCTCCTGGCGCGCATGCTAGCCCCCTGGAACGGTGAATGCCTGCAATTCGAGCCTCAGCATTCCAGGGGCCCGACACCCCGCGGGATCTCTCCGGCGCCGCCCCGGTCAACGACGGGTGTTCGGATCAGTGATTGAACACGTGCAACCGCCGATGCAGGCCCAGCCGCGCATCGACGCTGACCGGCCAGGGCTCCGGCACACCCGCCAGCGCCAGGACCGCGCCCAGCAGGCCGAAGTTCTTCGTGAAGTTGACCATCTGCGCGGCCCGCGCCGCGCCCTCTTCCTTCCAGTAGGCGTGCATGATGAAGGTGACCGGCACCAGGAACAGCACCGTCGCCGCGATGCCGACCTTCGGGACCAGCCCCAGCAGCAGCGACAGGCCGGCGATCAGCAACAGCACGCCTCCCATCACCACGGCCGCCTCCGGATACGGAACGCCATGCGACTGGGCGTAGCGCGACAGCATCGTGGTGGCAGTGAAATGATGGAAGCCGCTGAAGAGGAAGTAGCTCCCCAGGAGGACCCGGCCCGCAACGAATAGTTCCTTCATGACGTTTCTCCTTGAACCTCCACGGGACCGTGAAGTGGCAGGGAGGTGTGCAGGGCTCATGCCGGGCGGTCGCCCCACCACGGCAGCGCGACCCACATACGCGCGACGTCATGGGCGTAACGGATCTGTTCCCATGGTTACCCGGCAGTCCCCGCCGCCGCGACGCGGGCCCAACCTGCGGCCGTGAATCGGGCTTCGCCAACGCGCCTTCGCGCGCAGGAATTTCTGGCACATGCCCTGCACATCCGCAGGTTCGTCGACGAAACGCTTCTGCGCAGGACGACTCGACGCTCGGCAGGCTGGCCGTGGAGCGAACGAGTCTCGATGTTCCGGCCGGCTGCTTCTCCTAAACAAGGATTGACTAACATGAAGACCCTCACCCGCGTCACCAGCCTCAGCGCGACGGTTCTCTTCCTCGCCGGCGCGACGGCCTGCAACGTTCACGACAACACGATCACCATCCCCAACGCGACAATCAACGCAACGGCTGATGCCAACGCCACCAGCAACGTGGCCGTGATGCAGCAGGTGGCGGTCACCGTGACCGCCACGAATGTCTACTTGATCGATCCCGCCGAGACGCCGCCGCCGGAGCACATGAACGACGCGGGCCACATCAACGTCTATCTGGATGACGTGGACTCGACGCCGTTGCTGATCACCGCCCAGGCGATGTTCAACGTGACCATCCCGGCGGGGACCAGCGCAGGCCCGCATAAGCTGCTGTGCCGTTTCCACAAGCATGACGGCACCCCGACGTCGACGGTGGCCACCGTCGACATCACGGTCGCGGCCTCGGTGGGCGCGGACGGCGGTGTCGACGTGACCGTCGGCGTCGATGCCAGCGTGACCACCACGACCGGCGCAGCCGGCGCGACGGGCACGACCGGCGCAGCCGGCGCGACGGGCACGACCGGCGCGGCCGGCGCGGGCGGTTGAGCCCGGTCTCGTCGTCGCTCGCCGTTCACCTGGCTTACTAGCTTGAAGAGGGGCCCTTCGTTTCGAAGGGCCCCTCTTCGATCGTGGGCCCGTCCCGCCCGTCCGCACGCTCGAACCCGCTCCGATTCGGGTGGCCCGCGCCCTTTGCCGTTGACGCTCGTTACCATCGCCAGCGTCCGCATTTGACTCCCCTGGCAACGAGAGCATCATTGTCGCGTGCGAGGCCTGCGAACCCATCAGGGGCGATGCGTGGATGGTGGTGCGATGCGGACACTGGCGTCGCTCGCGCTCGCGTTCGCGGCGAGCGTCGCCGGTGCGGCGCGCGCCCAGGACGCACCCCCGCCCCCAGTTCCTTCATCGCTCGAGTCGCCGCCACCCGCGCCGACGGAGCAACCGCCGCCCGTGGGCGTGCCGCCCGAATCCCCGGCGCCGGCCGTCGGGACGTCCCCGACCGATCAGGGGCTGCCGCCAGCACAGACGTCCGAGAAGGGGCCGCCCGCGCAGGTGGTCCCCGCCGAGGTGCCCCCGCCCCGCCCTCCGACGCCGCCCGAGGAGTTCTCGCTCGCGGGATTGCCGCCGCTTCAGGTGCACGCCTTCGCCAGTCAGGGGATCATCAAGACCACGAAGAACAACTACCTGGTCCGGCACTCCACCCGCGGCAGCTTCGAGTTGACGGAGGCGGCCATCAACTTCACGCAACCCTTGACCGACCGTTTGCGGATGGGGCTGCAGCTGTTCACCAGCCAGATCGGTGGGGTGGGAGATTTCCGCGTACAGGCGGACTGGTACTACCTGGACTATCGGTTCGCGGACTGGCTGGGCCTGCGCGCCGGGCGCAACAAGGTTCCGTTCGGGCTTTACAACGAGATCAACGACATCGACGCCGCCCGCGTACCCATCCTGCTGCCCCAGGCGGTCTACCCGCTGCTCAGCCGCGACCTGCTGCTCGCGCAAACCGGGCTCGAGCTTTACGGCTACCTCCGCCTGGGCGGCGCAGGTGGGCTCGACTATCGCGCGTACGCGGGAACGCTGTATTCGCCGCCACCCACCGCCACGCCGGGCACGATGTTGACGGACTTCGACATCCCGTACACGGCCGGCGGGCGGCTGATGTGGGAGACGCCGCTCGAAGGCCTGCGTCTCGGGGGGAGCTACCTGACGCTGCGGGCGAACGCCGCGGCCACCATCACCCCGACCGATCCGATGATGGCGGCCACCACGCTGTCGCAGAAGGTGGTGTTCCATCTCTGGATGTCGTCGCTGGAGTACGCGCGCGACGACCTGCTGCTGGCCGCGGAGTTCGGCCAATGGAAGGGCCGGCTGGACACCACCACCCAGCCGTCCATGCAACCGTCGACGGTCAGCACGATCCGGGAGACGGACACGCGCTTCTACGGCATGGCCGCCTATCGCGTCGCGCGCTGGCTCATGCCCGGCGCGTACTACGCGGGCCTGCACCACGATCGTGCCGGCGTCGTGGGACGGGCGAGCCACCAGCACGACATCGCCGCCACCCTGCGGTTCGACGTCAATTCGTTCTGGATCGTCAAGCTCGAGGGTCACTACATGCTGGGCACCGGCGACATCTCGGGCGACCTGAACGGGGCGACCACGGCCGACATGCTGGCCGACCGCTGGTTCGTCTTTCTGGCCAAGACCACCGCCTATTTTTGAAACATCGATGCTCCCCTCCCCTTCATGCCCCTCGTCTCGCCGATCGCTCCCCGCTCGGCGGGCGGCGCTCGTGGCGGGGGCCGCGCTGCTGGGGCTGCTGTCCACGACCGACGGGCTGCTCGCGCTCGGCAGCGCGCGCGCTGCGCCCGCGCCAGCTTTTCACCTCATCGTCAACCCGGCCAACCCGGCCACCGCGGTCGATCGCGCCTTCGTGGCGCAAGCCTTCCTGAAGAAGGTCCGCCGCTGGCCCGACGGCCATACCATCCAGCCGGTCGATCTGACCCGGGATTCGGCGGTACGACGGCAGTGGAGCCTCGATCTCCTCGGGCGCTCCGTGGACGCCGTGAAGAACTACTGGCAGCAGCTGATCTTCGCGGGCCGCGATCTGCCGCCGCCGGAGCTGCCGTCCGACACCGACGTCGTGACCTACGTCCTGCAGAACCCGGGCGCCATCGGGTACGTCTCGGGTGGGACGCCGCTGCGTGGCGCCAAGGTGTTAGGGTTTCAGTAGGGGCGCGCATCTTCGTGTCGCCCTGCTAGCCCCATGCGCCCCTCCCTGCGCTCCAAGCTGCTCGCGATCGTCGGCACGGCGGCCGGCGCCTTCCTGGTCCTGATCGTCAGCAGCATGGTGATCGCGCAGCGGGCCGACGTTCAGCTCGCCAACGTGCGGGAGCGCTTCCTGCCCAAGCTCGAGGTGGGCCCGGCCCTGACCCAGCAGTTCGAGCATCTGCGCCGCGGCATCGAGGACGCCGTGTCGGCGCGGGATCCCGACGCGCTGGCGGCGACGCGCGCAGCCCTGGATGAGTTCCTGGCCAAGCTGGCCGGGTCACCCGAGGCCATAGATCCGGCGGCGGCGGCGGCGTTGCGCTCTGCCGTCGAGGAGTACTATGTGCTGGCCACCGACGTGGCGCGCCGCCTGATCGCCGGCGAGAGCGGGGAGGCCTTGATGGCGTCCATGACCGCCATGCAGGCCAGCCAGGCGCGCGCCGTGGAACGCCTGCGGGTGGCGGTGTCGTTCAATCGAGACGACCTGATGGGCGCCTTCGCGAAGGCCAGTCGGGCCGAGGTCACGGCGGCGCGCGTCCGCCTTGGCATCAGCGTCGCGTGCCTGGCGCTGGTGGTGCTGCTGTCTTACGGCCTGGGGCGCGGGGTCCTGCGGGCCCTGGGCGAGCTGAACAGCGGCTTGCACCGGTTCGGCCGGGGGGAGTTCGGACGCGCCATTCCCATCGTGGCCGACGACGAGCTGGGCGACGTGGCCAGGCAGGCCAACGCCATGGCGCAGAGCCTGCAGCGCTTCGCCGACGAGCGCGACCGCAACGACTGGCAAAAGGGCGCGCTGGTGGGGATGGCGCAAGAGCTGCGGGGCGAGCTGTCGTCGGCAGACGTGGTCCGGCGCGCGACGACCTTCCTGGCGGGCTACCTGGGAGCGCCCGCGGCGGCGCTGTATTACGCGGGCTCGCGGACGGACGGGACGCTGCGCTTGCTGGGCCAGCACGCGCTCGCGGGCGCGGACGGACCCCAGCCGACGCCGGCGTTCCGCCCCGGCGAAGGGCTGGTGGGTCAGGCCGCCCTGCGCACGGACATCACCGTCATCGACGCTCCCCCCGCCGACTACCTGCGGGTCCGCTCCGGTCTGGGCGAGGCGCCCCCGCGGGTCATCGCGCTGTTGCCGCTGGTCCACCTCGGTCGCGTCACCGGGGTGCTGGAGCTGGCCATGTTCTCGCCCTGGACCGAGCGCCTGACGGAGGTGCTGCTGTCGCTGCGCGAGAGCCTGGTCATCGCCATCGAGGTGGCGCTGGCACGCGAGGCGATGAGCCGGCTGCTGGCCGAGACGCAGCGGCAGACGGCGAGGCTGACGGAGCAGGAGGAAGAGCTGCGCGCCAACAACGAGGTGCTGGCCACGCAGCAGGAAGAGCTGCGCACCACCAATCGCGATCTGGTCAATCAGGCGGCCCAGCTGGAAGCGCAACGGCGCGATCTCGAGCGCAGCAACGCCGAGCTGGACGAGGCGCGCCGGACGCTGGAGCAGAAGGCGGCCGAGCTGACCACCGTCAGCGCCTACAAGTCGCAGTTCCTGACCAACATGTCGCACGAGCTGCGCACGCCCTTGAACAGCATGCTGCTGCTGTCGAACCTGCTGGCGGCGAACGAGCAGAACAATCTGACGGCCAAGCAGGTCGAGTTCGCCTCCACCATCAACCTGGCGGGCAAGGACCTGCTGTCCCTGATCAACCAGGTGCTGGACCTGGCCAAGATCGAGGCGGGCAAGCACGACCTGAACGTCGGCGTCGTCTCGCTGGCCCCCGTGGCGGCCAACCTGCGCCGGATGTTCGGTCCCCTGGCGCGGGACAAGAAGCTGGATTTCTCGGTCGAGCTGGACCCGGCGCTGCCGGCGGAGATCACCTCGGATCGCCAGCGCATCGAACAGATCCTGAAGAACCTGATCGCCAACGCCATCAAGTTCACCCCGCAGGGGCAGGTCGCCGTGCGCATCGCCCCGCCGGACGCCAGCTTTCGCCCACAGCGCCCCGAGCTGCTGGAGAAGCCCGCAGTGGCCTTCAGCGTGACCGACACCGGTCTGGGCATCGCCGAGGCGGATCAGCGCCGCATCTTCGCGCCCTTCGAACAGGTCGACGGCACACCGGATCGCCGTTACGGCGGTACGGGCCTGGGCCTCAGCATCTCGCGCGAGCTGGCGGCGCTGCTGGGCGGCGAGATCCAGCTGCAGAGCGCGCTGGGCCAGGGCAGCACGTTCACATGCGTCGTCCCCGTCGAGTACGTCGGCCCGGCGGGTCAAGGTGAAGAGGCGGTGGCCAGGCCGGCCAGCCACTCCCCTGTCCCGGGACTGGCGACGGCGCGCCCGTCGGCGGCCACGACCGCGCCCGACGGGCGGCCCGGCGCCGCGCCGCCGCTGCTGATCATCGAGGACGATCCGATCTTCGCCGATACCTTGCGGGCCGTGGTGCAGACGCAGGGGTTCGACTGCCTGCTGGCGCCTGACGCCGAGACCGGGCTGCGGCTGGCGCGCGAACACCGCCCCACCGGGATCCTGCTGGACGTCAAGCTACCCGACGTCGACGGCTGGCGGGTGATGGAGCTGCTGCGCGCCGATCCGGCGACCGCCACCATCCCCGTCCACTTCGTGTCGGGCACCGACGCGCCCGCGCGCGGGCTGGCCCTGGGCGCCGTCGGTTTCCTGACCAAGCCCACCAGCCGTCACGAACTGCAGCACGCGGTGGACGTGCTGGTGGCCAGCCGCCTGGAGGGGAACGCCCGCGTGTTGATCGTCGAGGACGACGAGCTGGCTGGCCGAAAACTGGCCGGCGTGCTGGCCGACGAGAAGGTCGAGGTCCGGCACGTCACGCGCGGTCACCAAGCGCTGGAGATGCTGGAGCACGAGAAATTCGGCTGCGTCATCCTCGACCTCTCGCTGCCCGACATGGATGGCCTGGAATTCCTGCAGCGGCTGCGGGAACGCTACGGCCCGGGCATCCCCGCCGTCGTCGTCTACACGGCGCGGGCCCTGACCCGCGTCGAGATCGACGCCCTGGAAGAGTACGCCGAGGCGGTGGTGCTGAAGGAGGGCGCCTCGAACGAGCGGGTGCTGGACGAGGTCCGGCTGTTCGTGGACCGGGTGAAGAAGGGCGGCGGCGCCCGGCGGGCGCGCGGCGCGACGACGCCGCGTCTGCCGGACGTCGACATCGAGGACCGGACCATCCTGGTCGTCGACGACGACATGCGGACCGTCTACGCGCTGTCGGCCCTGCTGCGCAGCAAGGGGGCCGAGGTGCTGGTGGCGGACAACGGCAAGGACGCCTTGGCCGCCCTGGAACGCCGGCCCGACGTCGACGCCGTGTTGATGGACCTGATCCTTCCCGAGATGAACGGATACCAGGCGATGGAACGGATCCGGGAGGACAGCCGGTTTCGCAATCTACCGGTCATCGCGCTGACGGCGCGGGCGATGAACGGCGACGCGTTCCAGGCCGCCGGCGCCGACGCGTACCTGCCGAAGCCCGTCGATCCCGAGCGCCTGCTGGCGCTGCTACACGCCCGATTTCACGAGAGCACCGTTTCCTGACCAGACCTTCGTGAACACCTTGTCCGCGCCCAGCACAGGAGAGGCCGTCCCATGAGCAACCAGACCCGAACCGACATCGACGCTGGGGTTCGCCCGTCGGTGCTGATCGTCGACGACGTCGAGGCCAACCTGGTGGCCCTGGAGGCGCTGCTGGAGAGCGTCCCCTGCGAGGTGGTCCGCGCCAGCTCTGGCAACGAGGCCTTGCGACAGCTGCTGCGCCGGCCGTACGCGGTCATGTTGCTGGACGTGCAGATGCCGGACATGGATGGCTTCGAGGTGGCCCGCTACGCCCGCGAGAACTCGTCGACCAGCGAGGTGCCCATCATCTTCATCACCGCCATGCACGAGACGCCCGAGAACGTGCTGCGTGGCTACAGCACCGGCGCGTTCGACTTCCTGTTCAAGCCCATCAACCCGGACGTCCTGCGCAGCAAGGTCGAGGTCTTCCTGGACCTGCACCAGAGCCGCAAGCGGCTGAAGGACGAGATCGAAGCCCACCGGGCCACGCTGGGCGAGCTGGAGGCGTTCAACTACTCGGTGTCTCACGATCTGCGGGCGCCGCTGCGTCCCCTGGACGGCTTCAGTCAGGCGCTGCTGGACGACTACGGCGACCGACTGGACGAGAAGGGCGTGGACTATCTGAAGCGGATCCGGGCCGCCGCGCAGCGCATGGGGATGCTGATCGAGGATCTGCTGGAGCTGTCCCGGGTCAGCCGGGCAGAGCTGCACCGGCAACCGGTGGACATGTCGGCCATCGTGTCGTCGATCGTGACCGAGTTGCGGGAGGGTGACGCCGCCCGCGAGGTCGAGGTGGTGATCGCGCCCGGCGTCCAGGTCCAGGGCGACCCTCGCCTGCTGCGCATCGCCCTCGAGAACCTGGTCCGCAACGCCTGGAAGTTCACGAACAAGCGTCCCCAGGCCCGCCTGGAGTTCGGCGTCTGCGACGGGAACGTCCCCGGTGGCAACCCCGGCGAGCCGACGTACTTCATCCGCGACAACGGCGTCGGGTTCGACCCCACCTTCGCGGGAAAGATGTTTCAGCCTTTTCAACGCCTACATAAGGCCACAGACTTCGAGGGGACGGGCATCGGGCTGGCCATCGTCAGCCGGATCGTCCGCCGGCACGACGGGCGGATCTGGGCCGACTCGGCTCCGGAACGGGGGGCGACCTTCTTCTTCACCTTGCCCGCTACGGCAAGGTGGACAGGCTAGCGGACAGGCAGACGGATCGGACTGGATGACAGGATGACAGGAGGACAGACATGGCCGGCCGGATCTTGCTGGTGGAGGACAACGAAGACGACGTAGCGCTGACCCTGCGGGCCCTCGAGAAGAATCGATTGCACAACGACGTCGAGATCGTGCGCGACGGCCAGGATGCGCTTGACCTGCTCTTCCGGCGCGGAGAATATGCCTCGCGCTCCCCGGCCGACCTGCCCGAGCTGATCCTGCTGGACCTGAAGGTTCCTCGCGTGGACGGGCTCGAGGTGCTGCGCCAGATCCGCGCCTCGCCGGTCACCCAGTTCTTGCCGGTGGTGGTCCTGACCTCGTCGTCGCAAGAGCGCGACGTCGTGCAGAGCTACCAGCTGGGCGCCAACAGCTACGTGCAAAAGCCCGTCGACTTCGACGACTTCATCGAGGCGACCAGGCAACTGGGAATGTACTGGCTGGTCCTGAACAAGCTGCCGCCGGGGTAGCGCCCGCCCTCAGTCGATGATGGGGGCGCCGTTGGGCGGCGGGACGTAGGCGGCCGGCTGCATGGTCGTCGGCAGCGTGCGGTTGCGCGCCGAACGGGCCGGCAGCGGGTCGGCAGCCGGCGGGCGGGCGCGGGGGACCGCCGTCGCGCGCACCGGCACGACCGGGGCGCGGGATCCCAGGCGGGCCAGAGCCGACGGCGACAGATGCTGCACGCGCGCCGCGCCCAGGGGCTGGCCGTCGACCTCGACGGCGGCGCTGTCCGCGTCAGCCGCCAGCGACAGCTTGTATTCGTGGCGCTGCTTGGGAACGCTGGGATCGCCGCCGCCCGGCACCATCAGCACGACCACCGCCATGCGGTCCCCGGTGGCGCCCTCCAGGCCGGCCAGCGGGTCGGCAGCGGCGGGGGGTGGCGCCGCGGGATGGGCTGGCGGCGGCGGCGGGCAGGTCGGCGACGCGGACGAGCTCACGTGTGCGGGCTTCGAACAACCCGCGCCGGCGAAACCGGCGACCAACCCAGCGATTGCGACCCAGCGGCCCATCGAACTGAACGGACAATATCAGAATTACCAAGAAAAGATCAGGAAATCCCATCCCGAAAAGCCCTGCGTCTCCGAATTCGGTGAAGGGGTCGACGCCGCCGGGGCTTACGGCGGCGTCAGGTCGAAATCGGCCTCCGCGGCGAGGTACGTCCCGTACCGGTAGTCCCGGATGGCCGTGACCCGATCGCCCTCCACCTGCAACAGCACGAAGTAGTCGGGGCGGGTGCGGCGGGGCCTGCCGCGGCGTCCCCCGCTGCCCCCTCGCGCTCGGCGAACGCCGCCAGGGCCCACCCCCCTTCCAGCCGCGCCACCAGCGCCAGGAACTGCTCGCGCGCCGCGACGAAGGCGGCGGGCGTCTCGGTCATCGACGCCCCGGGCCTGTCACGGGGCGACCCTCATCCGGTTGTTCTTGGCACCGTGCTTCAGCCGCCTGGGGCTGGCCGCCGTTCTGTTTCCCTTCGCCGTGGCGGCGGCGTGGGCCTCGGTGGTCTTGTAGCGAACGACGACGATCCTCGGTTGTTCGGTCATGGCCTTCTCGGTCTGCATGGGCACCTCGCCCCC